>Ga0306920_100007696_pt1 | contig 14204 bp, 10 predicted proteins | sample flu12Cox44000170_FD_204666 | JGI IMG/M metagenome (GOLD analysis project Ga0306920, IMG submission 204666) | Lab enrichment of tropical soil microbial communities from Luquillo Experimental Forest, Puerto Rico - flux4day.12C.oxic.44.000.170 (v2)... | ecosystem: Environmental > Terrestrial >...
ACAGTTTTCGGATAAATTGGGTCAAGGGACTCAGAGGGGCACTCGCCGAAGTCCCGCCTCCCTGCGCCTGGCCGCAGGCAATCATGATGGCGCCGGCCCGGAAGTTCATTTGCTTGTCGATGCCCAGGTCGTGAATTTTGGCACAATCAAAGCCGCTCGGGACCAGAGGGTCTTTGGAGTTGGTGATGACGCTATTCGTCTGCTACGCTTGTGCGATGCTCGCGCTTAGCGCCGAGAACGCGCCAAGACCTGCCAGGGCCAGACAGACGCCGGCCACGACTATGAACAGGCCAATTAGGATGCGTAGATTAAAGAAACCAGATCGAGCGCTGCGCTTCTTTTTCATCGGTACAAGTTATGAACGCTGATTCAAGCTGGCAGACCCGACTTTCTACTCCAACCAGGAAAACACATCAAGCTCGAAAATAGATACGACATCCACGGTCGAGCTCATTTCTCTCTGCGTCACGCTTGAATAAAAAACCCGGATCGAATTTTCGAGCCGGGTTTTTAAATTATTACCCCGCCGGTGCCGTTCAGGCGATTCTCCCGTTCCCTTTCGTAAAGGGTGGATGACCGTTGCTGCAGAATTTGGCTTCCAATAAAGGCCTGTCATTATCCGCATCAACCAAGTCTCCGTGTTTCATCAACTATCGGTTCGGGGACGTCACCTCAATCGCGAACATCGCAGGGTAAATGTTTACATCCCGAAAACGCATGCTCGCGAAAGCATTCTGAGTTCGGGATTCAAAAGCCGCTGGTTGAGAGTTGAACGGAAAACACTGGTTTCCTGCCCAACCCTCAACGAGCGGTTCTCAATCTCAAAGAACTATTCGCGCAATTCCGCGCCGAGGTCGCGCCGCAATCGCTCGCGAATTTTCGCGTGCGCAGCGTTCACTTCCTCGTTTGTCAGTGTGCGACTTCGATCTCGATATGTCAATCTATATGCGAGGGACTTTCGCGCCTCTTCGAGTTCGCCGCCGCTAAACACATCGAACAACTCCACGCTTTCCAAGAGTGGCTCACGCGCCTCGTGGATCGCGCGCCAAATTTTTTCGTGTGAAATCTCCTCGGACACAATCATCGCAATATCGCGGGTAACGGCTGGAAACTTCTCGATCTCGCGAAACTTTTTCCTCAGGTCGTCCGGGACCAAAATAAGATCGGCATGCAGTTCGGCGACAAACACTGGCCCTGACGCGGTCGCTTTCGCCGAGGAAAGTTGTCCGCCGAAACCGATCATCCGATCGCCGGAGAAAACGTCGACCGGCAACGCAAGATCAGGAAATTTTCCGGGACGAAAGGAAAGATTTGGAACGACGCATTTCAACGCGCCTTTGAGATCAAACAAATCGAAGCTGCGGTTCGATACGGATCGCCAGTTCGCCGCGCCCGCGACATTTCCCCACAGTAAAACGCCAAGATGCCGTTCTTCCTTGCCGGATGGCGGAATAAAGGTGCGACCGATCTCGAAAATCGCCACACGTTCCGCGCCCGCGCGAATGTTCCGGTCAAGCACCGGGAGCAATCCCGCTAAAATGCTCGGCCGCAACGCGACGGCATCTTCACTTAGCGGGTTACGGAGCTCGATGGCGCCTTCGCTGAAGGCGAATCGTTCGCGCGGAAGCAATTTTGAAGTTCGCACTTCATTGAGACCGACCGCTGCGAGTCGGCTTCGCCACGCCGATTCCAAATCATGCGCGTGATCCGCTGCGCTGGAAGGCGTGAAACGGCTTCGGTCCGTCCCGGGAATTTTTTCTGCGCCATACGCGCGGACAACTTCTTCGATAAGATCGACATCGCGCTGCAAATCGCGCCGATAGCTTGGAATTTTCCATTTCGTCGTCTTAGCAGCACTAGTCTTCATTAAACCAAAGCCTGTCAGAATCTCGTCGATAGCTTTTGGTTTGATCGAGAGTCCAACCACTCGATCGCATTTGTCGTAACTCAGCGAAACGTCCGCGGGATTCGGCGGCAGCTTTCCGTCGAGGTTGATTTCTTTTGCGGGAGTTCCGCCGGCAATCGCTTGAATCAATTCGGTCGCGCGCTGCGACACGCGCAAAATCATTTCGGGATCGACGCCGCGCTCGAAGCGGTAACTTGCGTCGCTCGGCAAATTCAAATTGCGTGCAGTTCGTCGAATGCTCGCCGGCAAAAAGTAAGCTGCTTCGAGCACAATCTTCTTCGTAGAATCGGTCACACCCGTTTCCTCGCCGCCCATGACGCCGCCGATCCCAACCGCGCGCTCTTGATCGGCCACGACGCAATTGTCCGGCTTGAGCGAGTAAGTCTTTCCATCGAGCGCGAGAAACTTTTCGCCATCGCGTGCGAGCCGCACGTTGATTTCGCCGCTTAATTTATCAGCGTCGAACGCATGCGTAGGTTGTCCGAGCTCGAGCATCACAAAGTTGGAGATGTCCACGATGTTGTTGACGGAGCGGATGCCGACACTCTCAATTTTCGTGCGCAGCCACTGCGGACTTGGGCCGACCTTCACGTTGTCGATCTTGCGCGCTGAAAAGAACGGACATTCACGCGTTGCGGTAATGGTTACGCCAGTCTTTTTGATTGCGATTTTCGAGTCGCGCGGCGTCGACTTGAGTTTCTTGCCGGTCAGCGCCGCAATTTCGCGCGCCAGACCGAAATGACTCAGCAGATCTCCACGGTTTGGCGTGATCTCGACGTCAAGAATCGTGTCCGCGGGGAAAAGATCACCGATAGGCGTGCCGATTTCTGCATCTGGAGACAAAATCAACAGACCGGAGGCATCTTCGCCGAGGCCGAGCTCAATTGGGCTGCAAAGCATTCCTTCCGATTCGACACCGCGCAGTTTACTTTTTCGAATCTCGGTCCCGTTCGGCAATTTCGCGCCCGGCAACGCCAGCGGAATTTTGTCGCCGACTTTGTAATTGGTCGCGCCGCAAACGATCCGGCGTTTCGTTCCGCTAGCATCATCTACTTCGCAAACAGTCAGGCGATCAGCATTTGGATGCCGCGACGACGCGGTGATCTGCGAAACGATAACCTTGTCGATCTTCGCGCCGCGCGTCTCGATGTTTTCGGTCTCAACGCCAGCGCGAGTAAGTAAGTCAGCGATCTCTTCCGGATCTTCTGGAAGATCGACAAATTCATGCAGCCAATCGACAGAAAATTTCATTTTTTCTGAATGTCATGTCGAGCTAAGTCGAGACATCTCAAGAATGAAATTCAGAGATTCCTCGACTCCGCTCGGAATGACAAAATTGATTCATGCGAACTGTTTCAAAAACCGCAGATCGTTCTGCGCGAAGAAGCGGATATCAGGAATGTCGAACAAAATCATCGCGAGCCGGTCCATTCCGAGGCCGAATGCGTAGCCGCTCCATTTCTCCGGATCGTAAGCGTTGTCGCCGCGCGCCTTATTTACCTCTTCGAAGACCGCCGGATGTACCACGCCCGAGCCGGCAACTTCAATCCATTGCTCCCCGCTCTTAAGCGCTTTTGATTTCACATATACTTCAAGGCTCGGCTCGGTGAATGGAAAATAGTGCGGGCGAAATTGAACTCCGGTTCCGGCACCGAAAAGTTCGCGCATGAAAAATTCGAGCGCGCCTTTGAGATCGGCGACACTGACGTTCTCATCGACATAAAGCCCTTCGATCTGGTGAAACTGCGGGCTGTGAGTGGCGTCGAGTTCGTCGCGCCGATAAGCGGCGCCGGGCGCTATTACGCGAATCGGCGGTGGTGCGGCTTGCATGGTCCGGATTTGCACGGTCGACGTGTGCGTCCGGAGCAATCGACTGTCGGAAAGATAAAATGTGTCCTGTTCGTTGCGCGCGGGATGTTCGGGCGGTGTATTGAGCGCGTCGAAGCAGTGCCACTCGTCTTCGATGTCGGGGCCGTCTGCGAGTGCGAATCCCATTCGCCGAAAAATTTCGATCGAGCGCTCCCACATCTGCGTGAGCGGATGAAGTGTGCCGAGCTCGTGCGGAGTTCCTGGAAGCGAGATGTCGATCTTGGCAAGTGCGCCCGATTCCTTTTGCGCGCGAAATTGTTGCGCGCGTGATTCGATGGCGGCGGTCACAGCGTTGCGAACATCGTTGAGTAGCTTGCCGACGACTGGCTTCTCGTCCTTGGGGAGCGTTTTCATTTGCTCGCTCCACGAGGAAATGCTGCCGCTGCGCCCGCGATATTTCACGCGCGCGGCTTCGAGCGCCTGTTCGTCAGACGCGGTTTCGATCTCGCGCAGCGCTTCGTTGCGGATTTGTTCGAGCGGATGAGTCATTAAGATGTTGAACGTTGAACGGTGAGCGTTGAACGTTCAATTCAAAGTTCATCGCTGTAGCGACGCTCTGTGAGCGCCGGGATCCCGAGCGTGCCCGTGGTTTCGGCCGTCACAGACCGCCGCTACAGGAGAGTCTACGCTGCTTTTTTGCTCTTCTTTTCCAGCGCGCTTTTCGCTTGATCGACAATCGATTTAAATGCGGCGTCGTCGGTGACCGCGAGATCGGCGAGAATTTTGCGGTCCAGCCCGATACCGGCAGCTTTCAGTCCTTCGGCCAAACGGCTATAAGTCATGCCGTTCGCGCGTGCGGCGGCGTTGAGACGGTGGATCCAAAGATAACGAAATGTGCGCTTGCGGGTTTTGCGATCGCGATATGCCCAATATTGCGCCTTCATGACCGCGTCTTTGGCATAACGGAAAAGTTTTGAGCGGCGGCCGCGGTAGCCCTTCGCCTTTTTCAGCATTCGCTTCCGGCGCCCACGGCTTGCCGGGGCATTTGTAGCTCTTGGCATTGTTGTTTGCCCCGGGTTTGTTTTTCGGGGCTCCTCGTTCAGTGAGCTGTTGTTCCGTTATCGATCTTTCCGGCCTCGCTCACTGATTTACCCAGCTACTTCGACCAACTCACTGGCTTCTTCAGGTCATTGAACCTTCTGCACGCTCGCTTTGCCCTGTCGGCGTCGAATTAGTTGAAGTAGCTGGGCAGGCGGAGAGATCGCGGGCCGGAAACTAAATGCTGAACACAAAATGACAAACGCTTTTCATTCGGATTTCGGCATTCCTTCGTCATTCGAGCATTCGAGGTTCGTCGTTGGATTTTCGCCAAACGATCATTTTAATGTTTCAAGGGGATCCAAACTCTTAACGACCTAATGATTTAACGGCGGCGCACATGCCGCTGAATGAAATTTCAAAATCCCGCAATAGAGGTATAATGCGCGCGTGCATTGGCTTGGTCGCTATCGGCTTTTGATCCTGGCGTCGATCTGCATTTTTTGGACAGGCCTGATTTTTCTCGGTCACTTCTTCCCGATGGCGCCGTTTCTTTCGGCACCGTGGAGAGGCGAACAGAGTTTTGAGGATTTGCTTCGACGCGAGGGCCGAAAAACTCCAACACGTAACGATTTTGTTTTTCTGGGACTCGACCAAAGCACATTGGAATTGCCGCCATTGACGCCCGATGAAATCGCGAATAACCGCGCGTTTCAGCTGATGACGGAGCGGCCATTCCCGTGGTCACGCGAAGTCTGGGCGCTGTTGCTCGAGCGATTGTTTGGGGTGGGCGCGCGGCTTGTGATGTTCGACGTGATGTTTGACCAGCAGAAAGAGGGCGATCCAGCGTTTCATGCTGCGCTCGACCGCTTTCGCGACAAAGTAGCAATCGCCGCCAATTTCGACATCCAAAATGCTGCGCAGGCCGTTACGCCAAACGATGCACTGATTCCGCCGCCGCAACTACAGGATGATCGCGTAGGTTTCGCGAATTTCTGGGCCGATCCTTCGGACGGCAAAGTGCGCACTGTACTTTATCATGTGACCAATCGGCAACTGGCCGGGTTGCCGCCGCATCCGAGCCAGGAGATTTACGAATCTCTTTCCGCGCGTGCCTTAACGAAAATCGGCCATGCGAGCGACGTCCCACAGGATTTTGATGGCCATATGATTCGCTTTAGTGGCCTCGACGCATACGAACCGCGTCCGCTCTACGAAGTGTTCGATCCAAAATTTTGGCATGCCAATTACGCTGATGGCGCATTTTTCAAAGACAAAATCGTAATGGTGGGGGCGTCCGCACAGATATTGCACGACGTGGTCGATACTCCAATGAGCCCAACCACATTGGGGCCGGGACTTCATTTACAGGTAATGGCTGCGGCGCTCGACCATGAGTTTTTGCGGCCCACGCCGCCGAAAGTTTGTCTGGCGCTCGTGGGCGCGGCAGGGCTTGTGGCGTGGTCGCTTGTTGCCTTCTTGCGCAGGCCGTTGCTTTGCGTTGGGGCACTTGGTGTATTTACGGCGACATATCTTGGAACGGCGCGATTGTTTTACGATAAAACAGGACTGCTGCTGCTTACCGTTCCGGTCCTTGCCGCTCTATTGCTAAGCGGATCGTTTTCACTGGGTTTTGAATATGCGATTGAACGGCTGGAGAAATTGCGGACTCGCCGCACCTTGGAACGGTACGTCTCGAAAAATTTGGTCCGGGAAATTCTGGAAAACCCAGACAGTTACTACAGCTCGCTCCGCGGCGTGCGCGTGCCGGTGACGATTCTGTTCTCGGACTTGATTGGTTTCACCACGTTGGCGGAAAAAGCCGATCCAGAGGCTTTAGTCGCGCAGCTCAACGAGCATCTCAGCGGAATGACCTCGGTCATCTTCAGCAATGGGGGCACGCTCGATAAATTCATAGGGGACGCGATCATGGCGGTGTGGGGAAACGTGCGCAGTCTTGGGATGGCGCAGGACGCAAAGAATTGCGCACGCGCGGCGCTGGGGATGCGCCGAGAGCTACGAAAGCTCAACGAAAAATGGCGCGGCGAAGGCCGCATGGGTCTTGGCATGGCCATCGGAATCAACCAGGGCGAAGTGATCGTTGGCAATGTTGGCTCGCAAGAGCGAATGGATCCGACTGTGATCGGCGACGCCGTGAACCTGGCATCACGTCTGGAGAGTCTCACCCGGGTCTATGGGCTCGATATTCTGGTTGGCGCCTCTGCGGCTGAGCTGGTGCGAGACGAGGTTTATTTGCGCTCCGTGGCCCGTGTCCAGGTGAAAGGCAAAATCAAACCCGTGGACGTTTTTACTTTCGTCGGTTCGCACGACGAAAAGCTCGATTCGGAATTTTTGAAATGGCTGGAAACTTACGAAGAGGGGCTGGAGAAATTTCGCGTTCGCGATTTTACTGAGGCGAAAATCCTGTTCTCACGTTTCCTCGAATTTTATCCGGACGATCGGCTGGCCAAGATGTATCTGGAGCGCGCGCTCGAATACGAACAAGCACCACCCGACGAAGCTTGGGAGGCAGTTGAGGTGTTTGAGAAAAAGTGACAGTCGTGATTTACGACCTGTCATGGTGAGTCGCGCAGAGAGCCTCTCGCTCTGCTCGGGATGAAAGGCGCTGGTTGTCACCCCGAGATCTGCGGAATCCGTGGTTTCTTTTTCTGGCGGCTGACGTAGAAGAGTGGCGTGAAGGAACCGCCGAAGAAATTTCATTTCCTTGGAATTTGCGGCACCGCCATGGCGTCGGTGGCGGCTGCACTGGAAGACCGCGGTTTTAAAGTCACTGGTTCGGACGAAAACGTTTACCCGCCGATGTCAAGCTTTCTGCAAGAGAAGGGCATCACGGCAAAAGAAGGCTATCACGCGGAGAATATCCCCGCCGATGCCGATGTGGTCGTGATCGGCAATGCGATGAAGCGCGGCAACCCAGAGGTGGAAGCCGTCCTAAACCGAAAGTTGTTTTATCTCTCGTTGCCGGAAGTGCTGAAAAATTATTTTTTGCGGGGACGCCATAACCTCGTCGTTACGGGGACACACGGAAAAACAACCACCACCGCGTTGCTTGCCTGGATCATGGAGAAAGCCGGACGCAAGCCCGGTTATCTCATCGCAGGCTTGCCGAAAAATTTCGGTCAGGGGGCGCGCCTGAACGATTCCAAATATTTCGTGATTGAAGGCGACGAGTACGACACTGCGTTTTTCGATAAGCGCTCAAAATTCGTTCATTATCTGCCGGAACTGCTGATCGTAAACAACATCGAGTTTGATCATGCGGACATCTTCAAGAATCTCGATGAAATCAAGCTCAGCTTTAGGCGGTTGCTCAACATCGTTCCTCAGAATGGGATGGTGCTCTTGAATGGCGATGATCCGAATTGCGTAGAAGTCGCAAAAGATTGCCTGGCGCAGATGGTCGAGGTCGGCTTCTCCAAAAATTGCGCGCAGCGAATCCGGGAGGTCGCTTCCTCGTCCGAGAGGTCCAGCTTCAAGCTCGGAGAAGAAACTTTCGAAATTCCGCTAATCGGCGAATTCAATGTCCGTAACGCTGCGATGGCTGTGATGGCGGCACGCTTTTATGACGTGCCTACGGCGAGAATCAACAGCGCGTTGAAGAGTTTTGCAGGTGTTGCCCGGCGGCTGGAAGTTCGTGGCGAAGTACGGGGCGTGAAGGTGATTGACGATTTTGGCCACCATCCCACCGCAGTCGCGCACACATTGGAGGCGCTCCGGCACAGCTATCGCGGGCAGCGGCTCTGGGCTGTGTTCGAACCACGCTCGAACACCACCAGGCGCGCCGTGTTTCAAGAGCAACTCCCCGAGGCCTTCAAATTTGCCGACGGCGTTTTCATCTCACAGGTAGCAAGGCTGGAGCAGATACCCGAAAATGAGCGATTGAAACCGGAGAGAGTGGTAGCTGCGATTGCCAGGGACGGCCGACGTGCGTTTTACGAACGCAATGCCGACGCCATTGTGGATCGAATCGTTCCGATGCTACGGCCAAAAGATGTGGTAGTCGTCTTCAGTAACGGCGGGTTCGATAACATTCATGAGAAGTTGCTCGCGCGGCTGCGTGAATTGTAGGGCGTTTCAGTGAGACCCGAAAGCTTCGGGGCTGACGCAGACGCCTGCAAACCCATCACGGCGGCGCCGCCGATGTATGATCGTGCACAATTCGCCAGCCCTCTGGCAGGCGTCTAAAAATGAGCGTGAAGCGGCCATGCGGGCGATCCTTTGCCCGTTCCAATCTCCAGCGACCCAGCACGACAGCCGCATCAGAGGACAGCAAATTGATCTCAATGTCGGAAAAACTGAGTGTTCCCATCTTCGCGCGATCAGAATATTTCTGCCGGTACCGCGCCCGCACAGTTTCCCATCCGCGACGGACGGAATCCTCCGAGATAAAAACAATTGATGCTGAGCGCGCGTATCCGTTCATGAATTCATCAACGTCGCCGCGATTCCAAGCGTCCTGTTGTGCATGAAGGATGGACCGGATCTGAGCAACTGCATTTGGGCTCCGCGCCGGCGCAGCGGAGACGCTTGTCGCCATCAAAATACAAAAAGTAATCCCCATCGCCCGAGCGAGACTTGGATTTAAAACGCGAATCACTTGCAGCATTGGTAATCGGTAGTAAGCTACGACCCCTTGCTTCAAGCAGCCCGACCAGTGAAGGATTGTTTCAACCGAGGGAAATACGTTGACGGGTCTCACAAATCTACTAGCGTCGCCCATCCACCCAGATAGGACTGTGCACCGTTTTTTTTGCATCGCGATGCTCGTGCTTGCCAGCGCGACGGCAGTTTCGGCCCAGGACGCACCGAAGCGTCGCGACGTGCCCCGAAGTGTCAAGGCCCCAAAGGCCCAGCCGCCGGATACGCGCGCTCCTAACGTAGAGAATCAGCCGCCGACAGAGGCGCCTCCTCCTCCGGGCGCCCCAGCAACGGTTCGGCTCCAGTTTCCAAACAGCGATGTAGTAGATGTGTTGCATCTTTACGAACAGCTCACCGGTAAGAAATTGGTGATGGATAATTTTGTGCAGGGGAAGGTGAACATTTTCATCGCTAAAGATGTGTCGCGCGATGAGGCGATCAAGATCATCGAGATGAGCATGGCTCTGAATGGAATTTCCCTCGTTCCGGCTGCTCGCGATATAGTCGATGTCGTGGGGGCTGGGCAGAATCCTCGCAAGGCACCGGTCCCGATTATTTCAGACGTGGCGGACATTCCGGCGGGGAACCCCGTCGTGAGCGTCTTGTTCAGATTACAGTACGCCGATCCGCAGGAACTGCAGCAAGTGTTGATGGCGTATTTTCAGGGGAGCTCAGGCACAATTAACATTCTGGCTTTGCCGAAGTCATCCAGTCTTCTGGTGACGCAGAACGCCGACATCATTCGCCAAGTCGCCGGTGTCATAGAACAAATCGACGTCGCCCCGGCGGAAGTAGTGAGTGAGTTTATCAAGCTCGAGCGCGCGGATGCCAGCAAAGTAGTCGACATGCTAAAGGACATTTTCGAGAAAGGCACTGAGACCGGCCAGCCGGGTGTTCGCTCGGTTAAGGTGCCCGGAAACGTGCCACAGCCGATACCGGTTGAAGCCGGAGGTGCCGGTGTGCTGTCCGAAGAAGCGATAATCGTCGGTAAGATCAAACTTACTCCCGATGTGCGCACCAACCGGATTCACGTCGTGACGCGTCCGATCAACATGCCTTTCATCCGTCAACTGATTCATGAATTTGACGCCAACGTTGAGTTTGGAAAACCAGTCACGCGCTATTTGCAATACGTTTCCGCGGGCGACGTGCTGCCTGTGCTTGTGCAAGCTTTAAGCGAACCCGGCATGGAGGGAGAGGGAGCTGGCGCTGGCGCGGCGCCTGGCGGTGCCCCGGGTCAAAGCCCGCAACCGCGACAAAAAGCCGGAGGCACAAGTTCCTACACGGGTGGACTGACCGCGCTGGGCGGCAGCTCGTCTACCGCCGCTGGGGGCGGAGGCACACTAAATATCTCGGAGGAACTCTCCACGGAGGCTGTGGACACTACGCCCAAAGCAGTCACGGTCGGAAACGCCAAGCTCATCGCCGATCAGCGTGCAAACTCCATCATCATGCTCGGCAACCGCGAGATCGTCGTGAAGGTGAACAAAATCTTGGACGAGATGGACGTTAAGGCGCCGCAAGTGGCGCTCAGTACCGTGATTGGCCAGTTGACGCTCGGCAATAACGAGGAATTCGGCGTGGACTGGTTTGCAAAATATCAAAACAAACTAGTCGGGATCTCGCGTAACAACACGGTATTCAGCACGAATAACCCGGCAATTCCGATTCCCAGTGTCGCTCCTTCCATTTCACCTGGAACTCTCAGGAACAGCATTATTGATCCATCCAACCTGATCAATTTCAGTCAGATTATTCAGAACGTAACCAACGGCACCAACATTTATGTTGCGGCTGGCAATTACCTGGCAGCGATTGTGCATCTTCTTGAATCCACCAGTAGGTTTAGGATTCTGTCTCGGCCGACGGTTTTCACAAGCAACAACAAAAAAGCGATCATCGCTTCCGGTCAAGAGGTTCCGGTCCCGGTAAATACGCTTACAAATGCGAACGTTGGAGGGGTTATAAATAACACAGCTGCTGTTTCGGCGAGCATCGAGTACAAGAAGGTCGTGCTTCAGCTCGAGGTCGTACCTCTCATTAATTCCGAGAAGGAAGTGTCGCTCGATATTTTGCAGAAGCTCGACAGTATCGTGCCGAACGGAAACCAAATCATCAGCGGCAATTCGGTTCCGACAATCGACACCAAGTACATCCGTACCAACGTTTCTGCTCCGAACGGATCGACCATTATCCTCGGCGGATTGATCCAAGAACAGAAGCAGAAGCAGTACCAAGGCATTCCTTATCTCTCCCGCATTCCCCTCATCGGCGCGGCGTTCCGTGGCACGGCAACCAGCAAGAACCGGCAGGAGTTAATCATTCTTATGTGTCCGCAGGTGACTTTGACAAAGCTGGACCAATACCGGCTGCGCCAAAAATGGGAGGGCACGACGCATTTTGGGCCGGAACTCGATCAGAACGAGTGTCTGGACTGCCCGAAAGCGGAAGGTGGCAAACAATTAGCGTTACCGCCGCCTGATATTCCAGTGGCGAAAGATATGTAGTAAACTCTTGTGTTATGAAACGGAGAACACTTGCTTTGATTCTTGGCTTAGGCGCAACCATCGCCCAAGCGGATGAGTTCGACGTTTTCTCTCACGATATTTTTCGTCCGACCGATCCTTTGGCACAGAGAAGCGAATGGGGATTGGTCCATCAGGGACCCCGTGTGAACGCCACTGACTTCGCGCCGAGATATCATTGGCGATGGTGTTACTACTTTAAAGCCCCCGAGCAATTAATTCTGCAACCGGCTTATATAGGTTCAATGCAAACGGCGTTGCGCCGGTTAGGCTATTATTGCGGCCCGGTTGACGGCGTGTTTACGGCAGAAGTGGCCGACGCCATTGCGCGGCTGCAAAAGAATTATTCCATGCGCGTCACTGGCACACTTACCGATCCCGTGCGCCGCGCATTACACATGCCGTGAATTTCTTTTGATGAACTCAGGTCCCAGTCGATCCCTAATCAATTTGCTGCTTGAAAGCGGCGTGCCTTCGAACGAAGAAGCCGAGCAGTTGGCCATAAATCTGAACGGAGGGTCGTGGGTTGGCCAGGTGCTCGACTCCGGCAAAGTGGACGAGCAGCGGTTCCTGGGCGCGATCGGGAATTTCTTCCGCGTACCGGTTGTCTCCATCGACGCGAAAAAGATCGATCGCGCGACCTTATCGACCTTACCGAGCCGTTTTGTTTTTCAACACCACATTCTTCCCATCGAGGTGAAGGAAAATTCTGTCGTGCTGGCGACTTACGATCTTTTCAATTCCATCGGCCGTCAGCTCGCGGGGCAGCTTTTGAAAAAGCCGGCTGAGTGGGTGCTCGTGCCGCGCGCGCAGCTTTTGCGCGCGATGAAAACGCTCTACGGCGTCGGCGCGGAGACTTTCGACGAGATCCTTAAGACGAATCGTTCTTTCGAGACGTTGCAGGACACTGAGACCGCCATTGAGCTCAATGCCGACGATCCCGAAGCGTCCGTTGTGAAATTCGTAAACCAGATCATTCGGGAAGCGATCCTGGAACGCGCTACCGACATCCACGTCGAGCCGCTCGAAAATGATCTGCGGATTCGGTATCGAATTGACGGAATTTTGCACGAAGTCGCCGTTCCGCCGCAATTGCGTGTCTTGCAGTCGGCCATTATCTCGCGCCTGAAAGTGATGTCGCACATGGACATTGCTGAACGCCGGTTGCCCCAGGATGGGCGAATGAATTTGCAGGCGAGTAATCAGAACATCGATGTCCGCGTTTCGACCATTCCCACCGTGAACGGTGAATCGATCAGTCTCCGATTGCTCAGCCGGAGCGAGCAGCAGTTCGGGTTCGATCGACTCGATTTGAGCGAAAAACAGGAGAATATCATCCGCCATCTATTGGCGCAGCCTAACGGGATCATTCTTCTCACCGGGCCCACCGGCTGCGGAAAATCGACGTCACTTTATTGTTTTCTCAGTAGCATCAATTCAGTGCAGCGCCGCATCATCACGATTGAAGAACCGGTCGAATATCGTATTGCCGGTGTTTCGCAGATCGATGTGAAACCGGAGATCGATCTAACGTTCGCCAAAGGTCTCCGCCACATTTTGCGACAGGATCCCAACGTAGTGATGGTCGGCGAGATCCGCGACATCGAAACGGCGGACATCGCGATTCGCGCGGCCATGACTGGCCACCTTGTTTTTAGCACGCTCCATACGAATGATGCCGTAGGCGGCATCACGCGTTTGCTCGATATGGACGTAGAACCGTTTCTGCTCTCCTCGGTCGTGAAGGCGTTCATCGCTCAACGGCTTGTGCGCACAATTTGTCCCGAATGTATCCAAATCGTGGATTATCCGCGCGACTACCTCGCCGAGATTGGTTTTCCTGTGAAAGAACTTGGCACGAGCTTCCGACGGGGGGCCGGGTGTGATCAATGCCGCCAGACCGGCTATCAGGGTCGCGCGGCGATCTATGAAATTTGCCTGATCACTGAGCCGCTGAGAAAGCTAATCATGCGAAAACGCGATGGCGGCGAGCTTAAGCAATGTGCCATCGTCGAAGGTATGGAAACTTTGCGCCAGGACGGCTGGCGACGCGTCGCGCAAGGCAGAACAACCATCGAAGAAGTTGTGCGCGTCACACAAACTGACGAAGTGATGGCTGAAACGACCGAAGAAGCCGAGCCGGTAGTGGCGGGCGAAGCGGCTGAAATACACTAAGCTCGAGGCGTCCACGTTCTTGTCATTCGCCGCGTAACTCGCGAATCGCTTTGGCATAATCGTTTGAGCGAAAAATTGAGGTCCCAGCGACA
>Ga0306920_100007697_pt1 | contig 14203 bp, 12 predicted proteins | sample flu12Cox44000170_FD_204666 | JGI IMG/M metagenome (GOLD analysis project Ga0306920, IMG submission 204666) | Lab enrichment of tropical soil microbial communities from Luquillo Experimental Forest, Puerto Rico - flux4day.12C.oxic.44.000.170 (v2)... | ecosystem: Environmental > Terrestrial >...
AGCAGAAGGGCACCGGGCGGTGGACCGTGCAGAGCGCGCTGGACCTGGGCATCCCGATCACCGGCATCGCCGAGGCGACGTTCGCCCGGTCGCTGTCCGGGCACGTGGACCAGAGGGCGGCCGCCCACCAGGCGTTCGGCAGCGACGCCAAGCCGGTGGACCGGATCGACCGGGACGCGTTCATCGACCAGGTCCGCCGGGCGCTGTACGCGTCGAAGGTGGTGGCCTACGCCCAGGGCTTCGACCACATCGCCGCGGGCAGCGCCGAGTACGACTGGGACATCGACCGCGGCGCGATGGCCACCATCTGGCGCGGCGGCTGCATCATCCGCGCCCGGTTCCTGGATCGCCTCCGCGAGGCCTACGACGAGAACCCCGCGCTGCCCAGCCTGCTGGTGGCGCCCTACTTCGCGGACGCGGTCCGCGACGGCGTCGACAGCTGGCGGCAGGTCGTGGCCCAGGCGGTGATGACCGGCATCCCGGCGCCCGCGTTCTCGTCCTCGCTGGCGTACTACGACGGCCTGCGCCGCGACCGGCTGCCCGCCGCGCTGATCCAGGGCCTGCGGGACAACTTCGGCGCCCACACCTACCAGCGCGTGGACGCCGAGGGCAGCTTCCACACCGAATGGGCCGCCGCCGGCCGGCCCGAGCGCCCGGCCTGAGAACTCCTGACCGATCCAGGAAAGGGAGAGTAACCACACCTCTCCACTTTCAATCTATAGCGCACTGGGGGGCTTGCGGCAAGACCCGGGTCGTGGCGCATAATCGCTGGCCGGGGCCAAAACCAACGCCATGGGGAGCCGCGAAGTGCGTGTGCTGTTGTCGACGTATGACTCGCGCGGCGGCGTCGAACCGCTGCTGGCGCTCGCGGTGCGGTTGCGGGAACTCGGCGCGGAGGTCCTAGTGTGTGCGCCCCCGGACTGCGCGGATCGGCTGGCCGAAGTCGGCGTGCCGCTGGTGCCGGTCGGCCAGCCGGTGCGTCCGCTGGTGCACGGGGCGACGCCACCGTCGCAGGCTGACGTGCCCCGGCGCGCGGCCGAGTTGATCGCCGCCTGGTTCGACAAGGTGGCCGCGGCCGCCGCGGGATGCGATGCGGTGGTGGCCAGCGGCGTGATACCGGCCGCGGTGGGCGCGCGGTCGGTGGCCGAGAAACTGGGCATCCACTCCGTGCACGTGAGCTACTGCCCGGTCTTCCTGCCGTCACCACATCAGCGGCCGCACCCGCTGCCGGGCCGGCCACTGCCACCGGACGTGACCGACAACCGGGTGCTGTGGGAGCTCAACGCCCAGGGCTACAACGCGGTGTTCGGCCCGGCGCTGAACACCCAACGGGCCGCGAACGGCCTGCCGCCGGTGGCCAACGTCCGCGACTACCTCCTCGGCGGCCATCCGTGGCTGGCGGCGGACCCGGTTCTGGCCCCCTGGCCGGAGCCGGCGGACCTCGACGTCGTGCAGACCGGCGCGTGGATCCTGCCCGACGAACGCCCGCTGCCGGCCGAGCTGGAGGCGTTCCTGGACGCCGGCCCGCCGCCGGTGTTCGTGGGCTTCGGCAGCATGCGCGCCCCGGGGGACCTCGCCCGGGTGGCCATCGAGGCGATCCGCGCGCATGGCCGCCGCGTGCTGGTCGCCCGCGGCTGGGCCGGCCTGGTCCCGGTCGACGACGCGGGCGACTGCTTCGCCGTCGGCGAGGTCAATCAGCAGGCCCTGTTCGGCCGGGTGGCCGCCGTCGTGCATCACGGCGGCGCGGGCACCACGACCACCGCCACCCGGGCCGGCGCGCCGCAGGTGGTGGTGCCTCAGTGGGCGGACCAGCCGTACTGGGCCAGCCGGGTGGCCGACCTGGGCGTGGGCGTGGCCCACGACGCTGCGGCCCCGACCACCGAGTCCCTGTCGGCCGCGCTCGCCGCGGCCCTGACCCCGCAGACCAGGGCCGGGGCGGCCGCCGTGGCCGGCCGGATCCGCACCGACGGGGCGGCGGTGGCCGCGACGCTGCTGCTCGACGCCGCCGCCCGCGAAAGGCCGCCGGTGCCGGCGTGACGACGCGGGATGGTCGAGCCAGGACCGATCGGAGGCAGGACGTGAATTCCCTGACGACCAGCGCGTTTGACCTTCCTGGCCGTCTGGCGGCCAAGGCCGACCCGGCGCTGATCGCCCGCGACGAGCAGCAGTTCGCGGCGATCGCGGAAAGCCTCGAGCGGTCGATCGCCGACCTGTCGGGCCGCCTCGAGGCCGAGCGCAGGGCGCCCGGCGGCATTGGCCAGGAGGCGATGGACCGGGACCTGGAGGTCCACCGGCTGACGGCGCGGCTGCGCGTGCTGCGCCGCTTCGGCCTGGACCTGTGCCTCGGACGTATCGTGCGCGCCGACAACCCCGAGCCCGTGTACATCGGACGGCTTGGCCTGACCGACAGCGCGGGTCGCCGGCTGCTGGTCGACTGGCGTTCCCCCGCGGCCGAGCCGTTCTTCGGGGCGACCCACGCCAACCCGATGGGCCTGGCCAGCCGGCGCAGGTATCGCTGGACCCGCGGCCGGGTCAGCGACTACTGGGACGAGGTGTTCACCTTCGGCGGGCTGGAAGGGCACGCCGCGCTTGACGACCAGTCCGCCTTCATCGCCAGCCTGGGCAGCAGCCGGTCGGCCCGGATGCGCGACGTGCTCGGCACCATCCAGGCCGACCAGGACGCCATCATCCGCGCGGGATCGGCCGGCGCTCTCGTCGTCGACGGCGGTCCGGGCACAGGCAAGACCGTCGTCGCCCTGCACCGCACCGCCTACCTCCTGTACTCCGACCCTCGCCTGGGTCACCGCCGGGGCGGCGTGCTGTTCGTCGGCCCGAGCCAGCCCTACCTGGCCTACGTCTCCGACGTGCTGCCCAGCCTCGGCGAGGAAGGTGTGCAAACGTGCACGCTTCGCGACCTGGTCGCCGAGGGAGCCGCGGCAGCGATCGAGGCCGACCCGGAGGTGGCCCGGCTGAAGTCGTCCGCGGACATGGTCAAGGCGATCGAGCCGGCCGTCAGGTTCTACGAGAATCCGCCCGCCGAGGGGATGACGGTCCAGACCCCCTGGTCCGACATCTGGCTCAGCGCCGGCGACTGGGCCGAGGCGTTCGAGGCACCAGAACCCGGTACCCCGCACAACGAGGCGCGCGAGGCGATCTGGGAGGAGCTGCTCGCGATCCTGATGGACTCCCGCGACGACGACGTCCCGGCTGACCTGTTCTGCAAGTCGCTGCGGCAGAACCGGGAACTGCACACGGCCCTGGGCCGCGCGTGGCCGCTGATCGAAGCCGCTGACCTCGTCGGCGACCTCTGGTCGGTATCCGCCTACCTGCGCTTGTGCGCTCCCTGGCTCAGCCCCGGCGAGATCGCGAAGCTGCAGCGCGCCGACGCCCAGGCCTGGACGGTGTCCGACCTGCCGCTGCTGGACGCCGCCCGGCAGCGGCTCGGTGACCCGCAGGCGTCCCGGCGCAAGCGCCAGCATGACGCCGCCGTGGCCGCCGAACGCCAGCGCATGGCCCAGGTGGTGGACGACCTCATCGAGGCAGCCGACGACGAGTACGGCTTCGGGCTGGTAACGATGCTGCGCGGCGAGGACTTCCACGACGCCCTGGTCGACCAGGCCGCACTGCCCGCCGCCGTCCCGGACCGGCTGGCCGGCCCGTTCGCGCACATCGTCGTCGACGAGGCCCAGGAACTGACCGACGCGCAGTGGCAGATGCTACTGGGCCGCTGCCCGTCCCGGAGCTTCACGATCGTCGGGGACCGGGCCCAGGCCAGGCACGGGTTCACCGAGTCGTGGCCGCAACGGCTCGAGCGGGCCGGGCTCGGCCAGATCAGCCTGGCCTCGCTGAGCATCAACTACCGGACGCCGCAAGAGGTCATGGCGGAAGCCGAGCCCGTCATCCGGGCCGTGCTACCGGACGCCAACGTGCCAATCTCCATCCGCAGCACCGGCGTCCCCGTCGAACACGGCTCCGTTTCGGATCTGGGCCCGATTCTCGACACCTGGCTCGCCGCGCACGCCGAGGGGATCGCCTGCGTCATCGGCGATCCCGCGTTCCGGGCCACGTCCCGCGTCCGGTCGCTGACCCCGGAGCTGGCCAAGGGGCTGGAGTTTGACCTGGTCGTCCTCATCGACCCGCAGGCGTTCGGCGAGGGCATCGAAGGAGCGGTCGACCGCTACGTCGCGATGACCCGGGCGACCCAGCAGCTCGTCATCCTCACGAGCTCTTGACGCCGGCCAAGCGCCCGGGTCAGAGCGAGGGCGCGGTGAGGTCCCCCGGGCGGAGCCGGAATACCTGCAGGCGCAGGTCGTGGTACTTCTCGGTCTCGCCCACCCACTCCATACCGATCCGGCGTACCATCGCCAGCGCGCGGGTGTTGGCCGGCCGCACGACGGCGATGACCTGCTCGATGCCCTGCTGGAAGGCCCATCGCGCCAGCGCCAGCCCGGTCTCGGCGGCGTAGCCGTGACCCCATTCGTCCCGGAGCAGCTGCCAGCCGATCTCGTACTCCTGGTCGGGCGGCAAGGGCAGCAGGGTCGCCCCGCCGATCAGCCGCCCGTCCTGGCCGAGCTCGATCGCCCAGCGGCCGGCCGGCGTCAGCATGCGCGCGTCCTCCGCCACCCACTGCTGCAGGACCACCCGCATGGCCGCCTCGTCGAGGACCCGGTCCATCGCCGGGGCCAGCCACCGGGCCACCTCGTCGTCGCTGTACACCTTCAGGGCCGCGGGGGCGTCATCGACGCGCCACGGGCGCAGGACAAGGCGCTCGGTCATCAGCCGCTCGGTCATGGGCACACGATAACCGGCACCCCGGCCTCTAGGGCCGTGTCAACGGCGCTGCCCGAAGACCCGGTCAGCTGCCGGACGTTCGTTCGGGTCCGACAGCTCTGTCACGGTCACCTGGCTCTGTGGGCCCCGCGGGATGTGCGCGCTAGTTACCCGAGCACGGTCCGGAGGGAGTCCTTGGCCCGGGCGATGTGAGACTTGACGGCGCCCCTGCTGATCCCCAGCGCGGCAGCGATCTGCGCCTCGGACAGATCGGCGTAATACCTCAGCACCATCACCTCCCGCTGCCGGAAGGACAGCGTGCTCAGCGCGGCCAGCACCGACGACCGCTGCACCACGGCCAGCGCGCTGTCCTCGGCGCTGGGGAGCACAGGCGCCAGCGCCGGGAACTGGCGGTCGGCCACCACGCGGTGGCGCAGCACCGACCGGGACCGGTTGATCACCGAACGGCGCAGGTAAGGCAGCGCCCTGGCGGTGTCCCGCAGCCGCCACCAGGCGCGCCCCATGGCGATGAAGGAGTCTTGCACCACGTCCTCGGCGGTGGCGACGTCGCCGACCAGCACCGCCGCGAGCCGGACCAGCCCGGTGTAATGGGCCCGGTACATCACCGTGACCGCCTCATCAGGCGTCTGCCCCCTCATGCCTGGCGCAGCACCGCCCGAAGTCATCACCCCGAGCGGAGCAGCGGGACGCAGCCTGAGGTAGCTGGCGGACTTGTCCGCTGGCATGGTCATCGCGAAATCCCCTTGCGTGAACCCCCCGGGCCGTCCCGCCCGGCGGCAGGACGGGCTGTCCCGCCGCCCGCTGTTGCGGCGGCGGCCGTGCAGAGCACGCAGATCAGGGCCGCGACCGTCGTGAACGCCCGCGCAGTCGCCCGCACCAGAGATCCGCGTGCCCGTGACCGGGCGCGCGGGCTCACAGGCGCGCGGGGACCGGGCCGGAAGTCACCGGACGGCGGCGGAGCCGCATCACCTTGCCGGCGGTCAAGAGCACAAGCGCCACCAGAAGGTATAGCCCGAATACTGCCCCTGCGGCATCCAGCATCAGCCTGGCCAGAACCCAGAGCACTCCGTTATGGGGCAAGGCGATGGCTGCAGCAAACGCCCCCGTACTTACAAAAGCGGCAGGATAGTACATAGCACGGACCACCCCCACGGTCAGCCCCACGTCCGCGTCGGTCGTTAAGGTCGTTTACGTATGCCAGACCCGCGCCAGCCTAGCTTTGGGCGGTCCTGACATCTAGATGGGAATTCAAGATCGTTGGTGAACATTCCGTAACCGTTTAGTAATACGACCTGGATGCGCGCAGCTGGGCCGCCCGGACGGAAATAAGTAACGTATAGGTAGTATCAGATAATGTATACGAAATGAAGTCCCGAGCGTCACACCATTACCACGAGCCTCAGAGCTCGCGCTAGTGCTCTCGTATCCTGCCTCGGCGTAGTACCACCAGAAGTAGCCGCCGGCCAGGTAAGGCAGCCTGATCGAGAGGCCATAGTAGTACCGCATTGGTGACTTCGCCCGGCGTATCGTGTTTCTGGTGGCCGGAGCATTCATGCCGATCTTGTTGAAGCCCAGCCGGGCGTGCGGGTACAGGGCGTGCAGCCGCTCAAAGTAGCTGGTCCAGCGGGTTCAGCTCGGCCGCCCCCGTCCCCGCATCCCACGTTATAATAAAGCATCAGTGCGGGGCGGATGCCTGCGGACTTAACTTCCTTTTTAGGGCAGCGGTCAGCTTCCTGCTGACGACGGGATAAGGACCAGCCCAGTTACCATTGGCCTCGTTCCCCCGATTTCCTGCAGGTCCACTTCCGGCCCAGGGCTCGCAGATACGACCTGATCCTTTGCTTGAGCCTGGCCGTGCTGATGCCGGTCTCGTCGGAAGAGTCAAGCAGCTCCCCCATCAGGTAGCTCACCCGGTGAAGCCCGCGGACGGCGGCCGCCGCGTAATACCCGGGGGGCTCGTGGACGTCAAAATTGATGCGGATCGCCGGGCGCTTCGACAGATGCCGCAGGCTCGTAACTATCTGGTTCAGATTTGATATGTCAGCAATGGTTACGCCATAAAGAGGGGCCGGAGGGCTCCGGGCCGGGCCGGCCGTGGCCGGCGTGACCGTTCCGGGCCCTCGGCTCAGCTCGCGCGGCAGGCCTCGGCGTTCATCAGCCCGGCGATGGCCGGGTGGCGGCGCAGCTTCTCCAGGCAGCGGGCGCGGCTGGGCCCGATGCTGCCGACCGGGATACCCAGCCGGGCGCTGATCTCGGCGTACGGCAGCGGAGGGTCCGCCAGCAGCAGCGCGACCAGCTCGCGGCTGGCCGCCGGAAGCTCGGCGAACGCCTGCCGCAGCGCGGCGCGCCGCTCGGCGGCCAGCAGTTCCGCCTCGGCGATCCCGATCCGTTCGTCGGGGAGGTCCGCCACGTCCAGGACCGCCCCGGCGGCCGGCAGGCGGCGCGCCGCGCGCGCGGCCCGGGCGCACTCGCGGCGGGTGGCGGTGGACAGCCAGCCCGCCAGCGCGGCCGGGTCGCGGATCGCGCCCAGCTGGCTCACCAGCGCCAGCCAGACGGTCTGCGCCACATCGCCGGCGTCCTCGCCCAGCCGGTACTGGCGGCAGACCGACCACACCAGCGGAGCGTACCGCTCCACCAGCGCGTCCCACGCGCGCTGGTCACCGTGCCTGGCCCGCGCCACCAACTCAGCCACCGGCAGATCAGCATCGACCGGACGCAGCTCCACGATCATGGCCATGCCCTCCTTCCCGTGCCGGGCCATCAGGCCCGCCCCCATACGGCGGCTGCTACCACTGTTGGCGGCGGAGGTCTTTTCCACCACACGTGCCGGCCCACAGGACCGCCCACATGATTGGCCCGCCCGGCGAGGGCGGTGCGCGGCCGGGCTGCGCGCGGTTCGCGGCCGCTCCCCGGACGACGGCCCCGCGACCCAGCCCCCGGACCGCTCCGCGGCCCAGCCGCCGGACGGTCCCGCGACCCGGCGGCCGGGCCACCGGTGTTGGCGTTATCGCAAAATTCGGGTTACCTTGTCCGACGCACTACCAAGTGATTACGGAGGAGACACGACATGACTACTGGGGGTGACCAGTCGTCGATCACTGAGTAGGTAGAAGGCGGCCCCGGTCAAGCCGTGATTGCAGCACGTGACCGGGGCCTTTGCATGGCAACGCAACCTCGGAGGTAACAAGCCATGACGTTCACAAGTATTGCAGTTGGCGGAGTCGCTAAGTCCCTGATCGCGGTCACGATTTCGCTTCACGGCGGGTCCGCTCACCAGGCCAGCGACCACGTCACGGTCAAGCCGGGCGACACCCTCAGCTCGATCAGCCAGCGTGCGTACGGCAAGGCGGCGGACTGGCCCGCCCTGTGGTGGATCAACCGTGGCACCGTGCGTAACCCGAACGTGATCCAGGCTGGGCAGCAGCTCCGGGTGGCGGGCCGGCCGGCGGTGACGTCGGCGATGATCCGGGCCGCGATGGGCGCGATCCCCGCGCCGGCTCCGGAGCCCGTCAGCGCGGCGCCGACCGTCAGCCAGTCGCCCGCCGCCAGCGGGGCGCCGGCCGCGCCGGCCCCGGCGCAGGCGTCGACGTACAGCGGCTCGGGCGGCTTCCAGAGCTGCGTGATCCAGGCCGAGAGCGGCGGGAACCCGTCGGCCGTCAACCCGTCCAGCGGCGCGGGCGGCCTGTACCAGTTCCTGCCCTCCACCTGGCAGGCGCTCGGCTTCTCGGGCCTGCCGCAGAATGCGTCGGTGGCCGAGCAGAACGCTGCGTTCGCTAAGGAGTACGCGCAGTCGGGCGGCAGCGCGTGGAGCCCCTACGACGGGTGCTAGTTCGCCCGGACGGGTAGCCCCGGCCCTCGGGCCGGGGCTACCGGCGGCTGGGGGTCAGAACAGCGGGCCGAAGGCACCTCCGTCGACGCGGATGGTGCTGCCGGTCGTGAAGCTCGCCGAGGGCGACGCCAGGTACAGGGCCGCGCCGACGATCTCCTCGGGGCGCCCGGCCCGGCGCAGCGCCGACGAGTGCTGCAGGCCCGCGGTCACCGCGTCCAGGTCCCAGGCCTTGCTGATGTCGGTGAGGAAGGGGCCGGCCATGATGCTGTTGACCCGCACCGCCGGCCCGTACGCCCGGGCCAGGCCGAGCGTGAGCACGTCCAGGCCTGCCTTGGCGGCGGCGTAGGGCAGCGCGCCGGGCGAGGGCCTGGCCGCCTCCACCGAGGAAATGTTGATGATCGCCCCCGAGCCCGCGGCGGCCATCCGCTCCCCGATCAGCGTGCTCAGGCGGAACGGCCCCTTGAGGTTGACCGCGAATACCTTGTCGTACAGCGCCTCGGAGATCTCGGTCAGCGACGGGTAGAGCGGCGACAACCCGGCGTCGTTGACCAGCACGTCGACGCGCCCGGCCTGCCGGTACACGTTCTCCACCAGCTCATCGCACTGGTCCCACCCAGAGACGTTGGCGCTGATCGCCCAGGCGTCGACGTGGTGCCTCGCGCGGGCCTCGGCAGCCGTCTGTTCGCACGCCTCCTGCTTGCGGCTGGCCACCACGACGCTGGCACCGTGCGCGGCGAAGCCCAGCACCATCTGCCGGCCGAGGCCACGGCTGCCCCCGGTCACCAGCGCGACCTGCCCGGACAGGTCGAACAGCGGGTCGGTCATCGGCACTGAACCTCTTCGTCCGCGGGTCACGCCAAGGCCAGGCGGCGGCCGCGAGCAAACAGCGCCACGGCCATGGCGTGCAACTGGTCGCCGGTCGCGCGGTCGGTCAGCCCGGCGCACGCGCGTGCGTGGGAACTCTCCAGGATGATCCCGAGCTTAAAGCAGGCCAGTACGACGTACCAGCCGAGCGCGTCCAGCGCCCGGTCGGTCGCGCCGGCGTACGCTGCGACGATGTCGCTGGCCGGGCCGATGTCACCGGCCGCCCAGGGGGCCCCGGCCGGCTGCGCGGCGTCGTGCCCGTCGGGCAGCGAGACCAGGAACCGGCCCAGGTCGACCAGCGGATCACCGATCGTCGCCATCTCCCAGTCCAGCACCGCGGTGATCCTGGGCTGGCTGACGTCAACCAGCAGGTTGCCCAGGTGATAATCGCCGTGGATCAGCCCGGGAGGCGCGTCGGGCGGGCGGTGGTCGGTCAGGAACGCGGCCAGCGCGTCCATGCCCGTCAGCGGCTCGCCCGGGTACCCGGGCAGGTGCCGGTAACTCTCCCATTCCGCCAGCCAGCGTGGCACCTGGCGGGCCAGGAACCCCTGCGGGCGCCCCAAGTCGCCGAGCCCGGCCGCCGCGTAATCGACCCGCCCGATCCGGGCCAGCTCGGCGGCGGCGACGTGCACCAGCCGCCGTCGCCCGCCCGCGGTTTCGGCATAGGCCGGCCGCTGCACCATCGGGTTGACTCCGTCGACCGCGCGCATGACGAAGAACGGGACGCCGAGCACGGAATCGTCGGCGCACGTCGCGGCCCACCGCGGGTGCGGAACGCCGGTGGAGGCCAGCGCCTCCAGCACGCGGGCCTCGCGCAGGATCGTCTCCCCCGCCCGTGGCCGCGGATGCCGGGACGGACGGCGCAGCACGTAGGCCGTTCCGGCCCTGCGGAAGCGGACCAGCAGGTTCTGCGTGCCGCCCGCGAGCGGCACCAGGCCCTCGACCGGCCCAGCCGCGAAGCCCTGCCCGTCCAGCCAGCGGGTCAGGGCCGCGACGTCGACCAGCCCGGCCAGCGCGGCCGCGGGATCCTCGTGGTCAGCCATGGGCACAGGATGCCGCACCCCGCGGCCTGGCCTGGCGGCCCGGTCAGCAACGGGCCGCGGATCCTGCTCAGGGTGCGTGCCGGGACGCGCGCGCCGCGACATCGCCGATAGTGGCGGCCAGGTCCCTCGGGCGCGACCACATGGGCCAGTGGCTGGTCGGCAGGTCGGTGTAGCTGACATCGCGGAGCTCGGCCAGACCGCCGAGCCACGCGTAGCCCCGCCTGACGAACTCCTTGATCTGCTCGGAGGTGAACGAACTGCAGATGACCGTGCTCGGCACGTCGAGCCTGCGGTCGTTGGCCAGCTCGGGCCCCTCGCGCAACGCGGCGCCCGGCTCGGGCACGGCCCGCCGCCGGAACGTCAGTCATGCGTCGACCCTACGAGCACCCGCTGACAGCCGCCCCGACCGCGCCGCCCGGCGGCGCCGCGGCTAAATGTCGGACCGGCGCCGTAATGTGCCCGCCATGGGCAACAAGCCGGTCGATCCGGCACCGTACGCGAACGCGCTGCGCGCCGCCGATCCGCGGCTGCGCGAGCCGCTGGCCGGGCCGGTAGCCCGCTCGCAGCCGTCCGTCCTGGACACCCTGCGGGAGGCCAGGTTCGCCGCCTACCGCCGCCGGGCCGACGTCCGGCCGCCCGCGCAGCTACCCGAGCGCTCCAGGCTGCGCCCGGACGCCGCTGCCAGCGAGGCCGGGAACGCCCGTTTCGCGGCCTACCGGGTGAGGATCGGGGAGATCGGTGTTCCGGGCGCCGACGCACGGGCCGCGGAGGTCTCCCGCCACGGCGCGGCCACGGCGCGGGAAGCGCTCCGCCGTCACCGCCAGGTGCCCGTGGCCTAGTGCGAAGGCCACGGCCGGTGATGTTGCACGCCGAATCGCCGGGGCAGCGGCGACCGTATGGACCGTAAGGACCGCAGACAATCCGCTGGATCGCGGTCGCGTTCACCGCGGCGACGGTCGCGTTGCCGTACCGGCGGATCGATTCGATAGCCCGGCCGACGAAGATTCTGTGGGCCGGGATGATTATCACCGTGCTGGTGGTAATAGTCGCCGCTTACCCGCACTTCAACGCGCATCTCGCGTTCAGTTTCCCGGCCGGCGCGTTCTCCCTGTCCGCCAAGTCTTCGCCGGCCTCGGCGCGGGTCTGGTGCTCGCGATATACGACTACTTCGGCTACTACACGATTACTTACGTGGGAGACGAGGTGCGCGATCCGGACGTGCCATGGTCGATCATCCTGGCCATTCTCGGCGTCCTGGTCATCGACCTGTCGATGAACATCGGCATTATCGGCGTCGTCCCCTGGCCGCAGGCCGAGAAGTCCACCGCGATCGGCACGGATTTCATGCAGCGGGTGTGGGGCACGCCCGGCGCATCCGTGCTCGCCATCCTCATCATCTGGACGGCCTTCGCCTCGGTTTACACCGGCTGGCTGGGCGCTTCCCGGCTGCCGTTCAACGCGGCCCGGAGGGGCAGTTCTTCCGGTCGTTCGGGCGGCTGTACCCGCGCCTGCGCTTCCCGTATATCGTCCCTGGTTCATAGCCGCGGGCGGCGGTCCGGCGTGTCCAGCCACCTGAAGCGTTCCTCGTGCGCGGCGGCGACCCGGAACGCGGTGACGTCGTCGTAGGTCCGGCCGACGACCGACAGCCCGGTGGGCACCCCGTCGCGTGACCGCCCGGACGGGATGCTCAGCACCGGGCACCGGCTCGCGATGTTGAACGGCACGGTCATCATCACGTCGAGCCAGTCCTCGCGCGGATGGCCGTTCACCTCGACCGGCTGGCCGGTGTCGTACTCCGCGGGCAGCGCGGGGACCCCGAACGTCGGGCAGATCAGCGCGTCGAATTCCTCCAGGAGCTCCCCGAGAGGGGCGTAGATCGCGGCCTCGAGCGCGAGGCCGGCCAGGTAGTCGGCCTTGGTGATCTCGCCGGACTCGGCCACCAGGCGCCGCGTGTAGGAGGTGAGGTCCTCCGCGTGCTTGTCGTAGATCTCTTGCATCGACGGCCCGAAGATCATGCCGAAGTGAATCCGGGTCGCGCGGTTGATCGTCTCGATCTGCCAGGGCAGCGCGACCTCCTGGACCGTGGCGCCGGCCTCGCGCAGCCGGTCCGCGGCCGCGCGGGTGTTCGCGGCCACGTCGTCGTCCACCTCGTAGCAGCCCAGGTCGACGGACAGCGCGATCCGCATCCCCGCCACCGGTTCGAGCCGGCCGGGGATCTCCAGCTTCGGGCGTAGCGAGGCGACATCGCTCGGATGCGGCCCCGCGATCACGTTCTGCAGCAGCGCGCAGTCGGCCACCGACCGGGCCAGCGGTCCCTCGTGGCAGTAATGGTCGAGGTTGAAGACCTCCACCTCGGGCACCCGGCCGTAGGGCGGCTTGAACCCGGTCACCCCGCAGAACGCCGACGGGATCCTGATCGACCCGCCGATATCGGACCCGGTGGCCAGGGTCGCGGACCCGGCCGCCAGCGACGCTGCGGACCCGCCGCTGGAGCCGCCCGGCGAGTACGCGGTGTTCCACGGGTTGCGGGTGACGCCCCACAGCTTCGTCCAGGTGACCGGAGCGCAGCAGAACTCGGGGGTGGTGGTCCGCGCGTGCACGATGCCGCCGGCGTCGATGATCCGCTGGACGAAGGCGGCCGTGTGGTCGGCGACCGTCTCGCGCAGCGGCAGTGAGCCCAGCGTGTTCTTCTGGCCGGCGATCGGGGCCTCTTCCTTGACCGCGACCGGCAGGCCGTCCAGCGGCCGTGGCGGCGGCCCGGTGCCCGCGTACCGTTCCTGCGCCGCGCGCGCCAGTTCCAGTGCCTCGTCGTAGCGGGTCTCGGCGAACGCGTTGATGACCGGCTCGACCGCCTCGGCGCGGGCGATCACCGCCGTGAGCAGCTCGACCGGCGACAGCTCGCGGGTGCGGAACAGGCGCAGCGCCTCGCTCGCCGACAGGTAGTGCAGATCGCTCACGGGCTGCCTTCCTGGGGTGTCGGGCCGGGCCGCACGCGGCGGGCCGGCTGCCAGCCGGGCCGCGGGACGCTGGCCCGCAGCCGCTTCGTGTAGTCCTCCTGGGGGTTGTCCAGCACCCGGGGCGTCGGGCCGCGCTCGACCACCTGGCCGCGGTGGAGCACGACCACCTCCTCGGTGAGCTGGCGGACGACCGCCAGGTCGTGGCTGATCAGGATGTAGGACACGCCGGTTTCGTCACGGATGTCGGCCAGCAGGTTCAGCACCTGGGCCTGGATCGACACATCCAGCGCCGCGACCGACTCGTCCAGGATCAGGATCCGCGGCTCGGCCGCCAGCGCGCGGGCGATCGCCACCCGCTGCCGCTGCCCGCCGGACAGCGCCCGCGGCAGCGCCCGGGCCTGGCGCTCGTCCAGGCCGACCAGCTCGGTGAGCTCGGCGACGCGCGCCCGGCGGCGGTCCGCCGGCCAGCCGTGGTGCAGCCGGAGCACCTCGTCGATGGCTTCCTCGGCGGTCTGCCGGGGGTCCAGGCTGGTGTAGGGATCCTGGAACACGATCTGCACCTCGCGCCCCCGGCGCCGCCGGTCTGGCCGCGACCGGGCCGGCCGGGACCGGTCGTGCCCGCAGGCGGTGATCGACCCGCCGGTCGGCCGTTCCAGGCCGACGATCATCCGCGCGATCGTGGTCTTGCCCGAGCCCGACTCGCCCACGATCGCGACCGA
>Ga0306920_100007698_pt1 | contig 14203 bp, 16 predicted proteins | sample flu12Cox44000170_FD_204666 | JGI IMG/M metagenome (GOLD analysis project Ga0306920, IMG submission 204666) | Lab enrichment of tropical soil microbial communities from Luquillo Experimental Forest, Puerto Rico - flux4day.12C.oxic.44.000.170 (v2)... | ecosystem: Environmental > Terrestrial >...
CTTCGCCGGGTCGAGCTTCTGTCCCTCGAGCATGCCGCCGCGGAGCTTGATCGCATCGAGTCCTTTGGCAAAGTCGGTCAGGATCTTCGCCGGAGCGATTACGTCCGCGTAGCTGAGCGCCAACGCCACAGAGCCAGTGAAGTCGTCGCTTAGCGACTCCAGCGGCGTACCCTTCGCGGCGCGCTTGGCAAGGGTGTTCTTGATGACGCGATACTCCACCCCGGCGTCTCGGCACTTTTTGCGCAGCTGTGTGACTGCCGCCACGTCCAACTTCGAGAACTCGGCGAGCACGGCGGATTTCGCACGTGCGAACTTGGTGTTAAGTTCTTGAATTACTTGCTCTTTCTCACTCTTATGCAACCGGACTCACCTCCTCGACTTTGCCCGCATACAGGCCGATGGCTGGGCCAGACAGCGCGACCGAGAGCAGCCGCAAAAGATAATCCCCATCTGAGCCACGGACCGCGCTAACACACTTAGAGTGGGCTGCCGATCGAGTGATGAACACGAGCTCGCGTGCCTGCGGTGATGAACCAGGAGGGAACGCCAGCTTTACCCCTGGCGTCCAAATTGCAAAGCCCAGTGCCTATATCGTCGTCGATGAGGAAAGTCCAGCTTTTTTACTACCCCTCCCTCCGGCGCTGGCTTGAGGCCTACCGGTGCCGGGCCACGACCTCCGTGGGGTCTATCTTTACGCCTGGCCCCATGCTCGTGGATACCGCAATTCCCTTGAGATAAATGCCCTTTGCAGTCGCCGGCTTGAGCTTCATCACCAGATCGGTCAGCGCATAGAAGTTGTCCCTGAGCTTATCCACTGCAAACGAAGCCTTGCCCAAGGGGGCATGGACGATTCCCGCCTTCTCCACCCGGAACTCGATCTTCCCGCCCTTGGCGTCCTTGACCGCCCGGGCGACGTCCATCGTAACGGTACCGACCTTCGGGTTGGGCATCAGGCCTCGAGGACCCAGGACCTTACCCAATCGCCCTACGACGCCCATCATGTCGGGGGTAGCGATCACCGTATCAAATTCCATCCACCCCTCCTCGATGCGCTTGGCCAACTCCGCCTCGCCGACGACGTCCGCCCCGGCCTCCTGTGCCTCTTTCTGCTTTTCGCCCTTGGCGAAGACGGCAACGCGCTTGCTTTTCCCGGTACCGTGGGGAAGCACCACCGCGCCTCGCACCATCTGGTCGGCGTGCTTCGGATCCACCCCGAGGTTGAGAGAAACGTCCACGGTCTGATCGAACTTGGTGCCCCGCACGGACACCGTTTCCTTGAGAACTCGAAAACCCTCGTCCACCGTGTAGCGCTTTTGGCGATCTACCTTTTGCGCTGCCGCCCGGTATTTCTTGCCATGAGCCATCGCGTCTATTCCCCGTGCCCTCTCAAGGTGAGTCGGCCAGCGGTCAGCCGACGATCTCTATGCCCATCGACCTGGCAGTCCCGGCGATGGTTTTTACCGCCGCTTCCAGGGAGCCGGCGGTCATGTCGTTCATCTTCATCTTGGCGATCTCTTCGACCTGCCGACGGGTCACCCGCCCAACTTGCTCCTTGCCCGGATTGTGTGCACCGGAGCCCTTTTTCTTCTCGGTGTGGAGGCCGGCTGCTTTCTTGAGCAGAATGGAGGCCGGCGGGGTCTTGAGGACAAAGGTGAAGGAGCGATCCTGGTAGATGGTAATCAAGACCGGGATGATCAACCCATCCTTCGCCTGAGCTTGGGTCGCCGCGTTGAACTGCTTGCAGAATTCCATGATGTTGACGCCATGCTGGCCGAGCGCCGGCCCGACCGGGGGAGCCGGGTTCGCCCTGCCCGCTGGAATCTGTAGCTTGACCTGTCCAGTGATTTTCTTCATCGCGCCTTTGCCTTCAGTAGATCAGGAGCTGGTCTTCTCCACTTGCATAAAGTCGAGCTCCACCGGTGTTGCCCGCCCGAAGATGGAGACCAACACTTTTAGGCGGCCCTTGTCCGGATTGACCTCCTCGACCGTCCCGTTGAAGTTGGAGAACGGGCCGTCGATCACCCGCACTGTGTCACCGCCTTCGAATTGGACCTTCGGCTTGGGCTTCAAAGTGCCCTCGGTGAGCTGCGCGGTGAGCCTTTGGACTTCGACGTCGGCCATCGGCGGCGGCTGCTGGTGAGGGGCACCACCCACGAAGCCAGTGACCTTCGGCGTGTTCTTCACCAAGTGCCAAGTTCGATCGTTCATCTCCATCTGCACCAGGATGTAGCCGGGCAGCACCTTGCGGCGCGAGACCTTGCGTTCACCCTTGACCATCTCGACCACCTGCTCCATCGGAATCAAGATTTCGCCGAAGTGCTCCTGGAGATTCTCCAAGCGGATCTTCTCCTCCAGGCTTTTCTTCGCCTTGTTCTCGAATCCCGAGTAGGTGTGAACTGCGTACCACCTCTTGTCGCCCATCACAGTTTCTCCCACAGCGCGGGCAGCCAATCGACCATGACTTTGTAGGCGATGGTGTCGATCACAAAGAGGAGGATCGCCGCCACGCCAGAGGCAACTACCACTGCGATGGTAGAAACGCGCGTTTCCGCCCAGGAGGGCCAGGTGACTTTCATCAGTTCGGTGGCAACCTCAATCGACAGTTGCCTCACCTCGGGATTCAGATAGCAGAAGAGCACCGCGCCGATGCTCAACAGCACGGCGATGATCGAGCTCAGCTTCCATTGCAGCCCCTCGACCAGCTCCGGATCGGCCCAGCCAAATCTCGCCCAAGCCAAGGAGAGCACGTGGTCCAAAAAGAGCATCAACACGACGCCGCCGGCGAGATAGAAGATCACCACCAGCCGCTTCGGATCGATTCCCGAGCGGTTTGCTTGTTGACTGGCTTCGTTCGTTGCGGCCATCGGGGTTCTCGCTTACAGGCCAGGAGGGATTCGAACCCCCAACACGCGGTTTTGGAGACCGCTGCTCTACCGTTGGAGCTACTGGCCTAGACCTTTCCTTCTCGGTGCTGGGTGTGCTTACGGCAGCGCGGGCAGAATTTGCTCAGCTGTAGTTTGTCCTGTTGCTTCTTTCGGTTCTTCGAAGTGGTGTAGTTTCGCTCCTTGCACACTGTGCATTCGAGCGAGACGATGCTTCGGTTTCCTGCGGGCATGGTGCATCTCTTCTAACAGAAAAAAGGGGAAAACCCACATCGGCTTCCCCCTTGGCAGCAGCCTTCAAGCTCCTTTAGGCGATGATCTCGGAGACGACGCCGGCGCCCACGGTGCGGCCGCCTTCGCGAACCGCGAAGCGCAGCTCCTTTTCCATCGCGATGGGGGTGATCAGCTCCACCTCGATGGCCACGTTGTCCCCCGGCATCACCATCTCGGTATTGGCCGGCAGCGTCACCGTCCCGGTCACGTCCGTCGTCCGAAAGTAGAACTGCGGCCGGTACCCCTTGAAGAACGGGGTGTGCCGCCCTCCTTCCTCCTTGGTCAAAACGTAAATTTGCGCCTTGAATTTGGTGTGCGGGGTGATGCTCCCCGGCTTGGCCAACACCTGGCCCCGCTCCACGTCCTCCCTTTTCAGCCCGCGAAGCAAAGCCCCGATGTTGTCCCCGGCCAGGCCCTCGTCCAAAAGCTTTCGAAACATCTCCACCCCGGTCACCACCGTCTTGGTGGTCTCCCGTAGCCCCACTATCTCCACTTCCTCCCCCACCTTTACTTTCCCACGCTCCACCCGCCCGGTGGCCACCGTCCCTCGCCCGGCGATGGAAAACACGTCCTCCACCGGCATCAAGAACGGCTTGTCCGTCGACCGCTGCGGGGTGGGAATGTAGCTGTCGATGGCGTCCATCAGCTTGTTGATCGACCCCTCCCCTATCTCCGAGGCGTCTCCCTCCAGCGCCTTTAAGGCCGAGCCGGGCACGATGGGAATCTTGTCCCCCGGAAAGTCGTACTTCTTTAAGAGGTCTCGAACCTCCATCTCCACCAGCTCGCGAAGCTCCGGGTCATCGAGCATGTCCACCTTGTTTAAGTAGACGACGATGTAGGGCACCCCCACTTGCCGGGCCAGCAAGATGTGCTCCCGCGTCTGCGGCATCGGCCCATCCGCCGCCGACACCACCAAAATCGCCCCATCCATCTGCGCCGCACCGGTAATCATGTTCTTGATGTAGTCCGCGTGCCCCGGGCAGTCGACGTGCGCGTAATGCCGGTTCTTCGTCTGGTACTCCACGTGCGCGGTGGCAATGGTGATGCCCCGCTCCCGCTCTTCCGGCGCCTTGTCGATCTGATCATAGGCGGTGAACTGGGCCAGCCCCTGCTTGGCCAGCACCTTGGTAATCGCCGCGGTCAGCGTCGTCTTGCCATGGTCCACGTGCCCAATCGTTCCCACGTTGACGTGCGGCTTCGTCCTCTCGAACTTTTCCTTGCTCATCTCGCTCCTCGTTGAATGGAGCCCTTTTCCAGGATTGAACTGGAGACCTCATCCTTACCAAGGATGCGCTCTACCAACTGAGCTAAAAGGGCCTGTGACACTTCTACTTCATCTCCGGGTCGTGTTGGAGCGGGAAACGGGATTCGAACCCGCGACATTCAGCTTGGAAGGCTGACGCTCTACCATCTGAGCTATTCCCGCCTAAGTCCTTGGTGGAGGGGGTTGGATTCGAACCAACGAAGGCTAGAGCCGGCAGATTTACAGTCTGCTCCCTTTGGCCGCTTGGGTACCCCTCCGTCTCGAGGCTTGAATAACCACCATCCAACCATTTCCTCCGGTCGGGTCCGCTTCTCGCCGCCTTCCATGGGCCGGCGGCGGGAGTCGAACCCGCGACCTACTGATTACAAATCAGTTGCTCTACCAGCTGAGCTACACCGGCAATCGCGCCCTTCCTCCATCCCTTAAATATCATCGGGGAAATGTGGCCACAAAACCGCTGCTTGCCCGCGCCGAGGGCCGAACCTTTTACGGACTGTCGCCGGGCAAGTCAAGGGTCAACGCCCAGCGTTGCCAGACGTCGCCGCGCTGGTGGCCATGCGCCTACCGCGGGCGATCTCGTACAAGATGATTGCGGTTGCCACCGATGCATTGAGAGAACCGATTCGACCGACCATCGGTATTGAAACGCGCAGATCGCAGTGCCTAAGCACGCCTGGCCGGACGCCGCTCCCTTCGCCACCGATGACGATCGCGAGCGGGCCGGTTAGCTTTGCCAACCACAGCGGCTCCTCAGCAGTTGGGTCCGCTGCGGCTATCCAGGCACCCGCCCCTTTTATCTCCTCGATTGCCCGCGAAAGATTGACGACCTGGGCCACGGGAACCAGCTCGGTAGCACCCGCCGCAGCCTTGGCGACCGCGGCAGTCACCGGAGCGGAGCGGTCCTTGGGTATGACGACGCCATGCGCCCCGAGAGCGTGGGCGCTTCGGATGATCGCACCCAGGTTGTGCGGGTCCTGAATTCCGTCGAGCACGACGAGCAGAAGCGGGCTGCCTTTCTGGCCGGCAAGCGAGAGCAAATCCTCCCGCGAAGCGTATTGGAACCGACGTAGCTGGGCGACGAGCCCCTGGTGCGCTCCGCCTTGGCTCATCGCGGCGGCGCGCTCTTTGGCCACCGGCTCCACCTCGATTCCAATCGACCGGGCGCGCGCCACCAGCTCAACGGCTGGCCGCGAGGTTGCCCCGCCCTCGACCACGTACAATCGCTCGATCTCCGCGGCGTGGGTCCGAACCGCCTCGAGGACGGGGTTCACGCCATAGATGTACCGCTTTGCCCTTGAGCGTTCGCGTCCCGCCATCCCGTTCAGTCGACATCCACGGGTATCGAGACTGTTTTCTGCTGCCGCGCGCAGATTTTTTCGGTGCAGATGAAGAACGTGAGCTTAGCGTCGACCTCGCCATGCCCGGGAGACGGGGCGAGGAATGCAATTTCCCATCGCGGATCGGCCACGCCATTATCGACTGGGCGTTTGTCAACCGCGTCCGCCAGGCCCAGCCGTTCCTTTTCCGGCTTCACCCCTTTGCCGCTGACCTCGAGCTTGAACGGCGCCTCGCCAGACACGTGGGAGCCGTTCTTGGTCTTGATCGCAACCGCTACCGAGCCTTTGCTTCCTGCCTTTACTTTTTGGGCGCTGGTCGGCGTGGTGATCTCGTACAGGGTCCGCGGATCGACTTGTTCACCTTGCTGCGCAACAGCGACGCCAGCAACGACCTGAAGACCTGTCAGCAGCGCCCAGGAGTATGGTCTCAGTCTCACAATCTCCATTCCTCTCTCTTCAATCCGTCGCCTGAACGCTTTGATTAGCTTCCGCCAGCGGACGCCTTGTTGGTCGGTCGAGCAAGGTTGATTTCATCCATCCTTAACGACGACGACAGATCGACGCTGGGCTTCGCGCTTCGAGCAGCCGCCTTGACCAGCTGCTCGGCCCGTTCGATCACTTTCGAGGCTAGGTTCATGCCGGTTACCGCTTCCATTTCGGTGAGGGCGGGCGAGCTGTTCACTTCGAAGACTTTGGGCGCACCCTGGACGTCGAGCAAGTCCACCGCAGCGACCTCTAATCCCACCAATCGGGCTGCGTCGACTGCTGCCCGGCGCTGCGGTTCGCTGAGGATCGTCCTTTCGAGTCGCGCACCGCGGATCAGTGTTCGCGACAGCCGCCCGACCCTGGCGCGGCGCCGGACTGTGGCAACCGCCTCGTCGCCCACCACCAGAACGCGGACGTCCTGCCCCGTTTTCCGGACGTACTGCTGAATGATGAGATTGTGGCCCAAGCCAAGGATTGCCTCGAGGGCAGCCTCGAGCGACTGAAGGCTCTCGCAAACCATGACGCCGTGCCGCTCCTGACCCTGCAGCAACTTGACCAGAACGGGCACCCCGCCGACCAGACTGACCATCTCCTTGAGGTCCGAGGCTTGCCTGGCCATCACCGTAGAGGGAATGTCGATGCCCGCCTGCGAGAGCAGTTGCAAGGTGCGCATCTTGTTTCGGGACTGGGCGATCGCCTGGGCTGAGTTAACCAGCGGAACGCCGAGAATTCCAAACTGGTTCACCACCGCCAGACCATAGGTGGAAACCGACTGCGCGATTCGCGGGATGACCACTTCCGTCGGCGCAAGCTTTTTGCGCTGGTAATAGAGACCGACGGTCCGGCCATCGAGATGCATCTCCACTTTCACCGGATCGAGCACTCGCACCCGATGACCCCGCGTCCGCGCAGCTTCGACCAATCGTCTGGTGGACGGAATCGATCCAGAACGGGAGAGGATGGTGATCTTCATGGGAAGAACTCGGCAACCCACGCCAAGCTAGTGCGCCGCAGAGTCGGCGTAAAGGCGCTCGTTGGAAGGCCGACCCGGGTCCGGATTACTACAAGGTCCGAACGATTCGGATGTCCACGTTGACCGGGTTGCCGGGGGTAGCATTCGCAAGACGAGTGCAAATGCTGCCGGTGAACAAGACGTACGCTGCCTCATTGCTCGGAGGGTAGTAGCTCCAAGTGTCCGCCGCAGGCCGAACATCTTGGCCATCCACGATCACGCTGAGCAGGCTGGGATTCGACGGCGTATCGGAGAGGGGGAACTTGCAAGGGTTGCCGGGAAATATCGCCGCCTGTCTCAAGTTAGCGCCCAGCTGATCGCCGGTGTTGGCCTGGTAATACTCCTTGGCGCACTTGCCGGTGGCAACCACGCAAGAATTGTTCGCGCCGAAGCAAGGGCCGTTGCCGCCATCTGGGCAAACCAGGGGCAACCCTCCGGCTTCCGCCATGGCGTTCAGCGTCGGAGCGCTTCCCGCAGTTTCATCCCCCAAGCCCAGGACGATCGTCCTGATGTTCTTGTTGGTATTCAGGTTGGCAATCGCGCTGACCGTCGCCGCCTGGTCGAGGCAGAGTAGCCGCTGAAAGTTGAGGTCACCAGCGCAGCATACGTCCCCGCTGCACGCGCATGCCGCGGGGTTTGAGCAGGTATTGAGCGCGTTGTTCGGATTGCAGTTGGGAACTCCATCGGTCTCCAAGAGAATGTAGGAGTCGCGGCCGGGTTGTGGCTGCAGGCCGGGGTTGTCGGCGAGCATTTGAAGCGTGGCGCCCGTGGGCGTGCCCCCACCAACGTGGTCAGTTTGAATGACGCTGTTGATTTGATTGGCAGTCGCCTGAAGCTCCGCATCAACGTCGTTTGATTGCGAGATCGGCACCCGCACAGAACCGGTGCTGCACTCGGTGTCGTAAGGTCCACCCGCCGGCGGCACAGGATAAGGGAACGTCGTCAGACCGAATCGTCCCACGGTGCCTGCGTCGGCGAAAAACGCCGCCATCGCTCTGCGCAGTTCCGAGGTTCGGGTCGGGCAACCACTGGGGCAGTAGGTGGAAGGACTGGTGTAGTCCGTTCCGCAGGGGCCTCCGTCCGCAAACCTGCAGGCGGACGCGTTTGGGTCGATCGGCAGATACATCGAGCCGGAGTTGTCGACCATCAGCATGATGTTCGGCTTCAGCTTCTTGGCGATGACGCTGTAGCTACTCGAGGTCTGCGAGAGCGCGATCGGAGAGACCGGCTGGAAGTCATATTTCTGGCAACCAAGGACGACTCCGATAATCGCTCCCAACGCAAACGCGAAAAGAGCGGACAACTTTGCGCTCATCAAGGTTTCCTCTACTCGCTGACAGCGAGGGGCGGGCGGCCTACAGCTCGAGGATAGCTTGGGCGCAACAGAGCGCGCCAATGCCCACGGGGGGCAAGGCCGCCTCGCGCCGCACATGCGATCACAGCGAGATCACACGTGCGCCTTGTGTGAGCCTGAGGATTGATGCAAGGCCGATCACCTCGTCGAGCGCGCCAGTGGCATCTGCGGCGGAGAAGCCGCAGATCTTGAGCGTGGTGTCGCAGGCGATCAGCTTTGCGCCGAGCGATTTTGCCTCGTCCAACATCTGCTTTGGCGGCGGCACGCCCAGATCTGCTGCGCGATTGCTCTCCGCTCTTTCCTCTTCGTTGACCGCAGCCCCAAACCGACCGCCCAACAGCTGCCGAAGGGCGCCGAAGGCAAAGACGAAATACACCTCATCGCCCATGGCGGCAGCGGTGATCCCCACCGAGGCGGCTTGAAAAGCCGCTTCATAGCCGGGCCTTTGGAGGAAAAAAATTGTCCGCTGTGACACGGCCCCTCGCTTACGACGATCCGCGATCCAAACGCAACGCGCGCAGCCGCTCCCTTTGCCAGGAAAGAGCGAGCAAGATAATTAGAGTGGGGATGCGGCCCACCCTCCTTCTCTTCGACGTCGACGGGACCTTGGTCACCACCGGTGGAGCTGGGCGACGCGCGCTCGAGCAGGTCTTCTCGGCTTGCTTTGGCCGCGAGGATGCTTGCTCCTTTGCGTTGGATGGGATGACTGACCGGGCCATCGTTCGAGCCGGTTTAACCGCCATCGGGATAACGCCGACGGAAAAGGAGATCGACTCCGTCCTCGCGGGGTACGTCCGAATACTAGAGGCAGAAGTCGCCAAAGTGGACGGGAGCCTCTACCGGTTGCACACGGGGATTGAGCGAGCTCTCGATGTCGCGAGCGGATTTGCTGAAGTCGCCTTGGGGCTTGGCACCGGCAACATCCGAGAGGGGGCGCGGGTAAAATTGTCTCGAGTCGGCATCTATCAGCGGTTCGCTTTCGGCGGTTTCGGGTGCGACCACGAGGATCGGATCGAGCTTCTCCGTTGTGGGGCGCGACGCGGCGCAGAGCACTTGGGTGTTTCAACGGCCGAATGCCGCGTCGTGGTGATCGGCGATACGCCCAAGGACGTCACCGCAGCGCACGGAATCGAAGCTGAGTCCATCGGCGTCGGAACGGGGCGCTACAGCGCCGCGCAGCTTTTGGCGGCGGGCGCCACGGCGGCCTTCCCCGACCTGTCCGCGCCGGGCGCTCTGGAATCGCTCCTCGCTGAACTGCACTAACCTTGGCGGCGTGACACCCCTTCCGATCGACGCGCGAACAGAAGAGATTGTTTCCACCGCGCGGCAGTCCTCGAGCCTTTTGATTGAAGCGCCGCCGGGAGCAGGCAAAACAACCCGCGTCCCACGCGCGCTACTCGAGCACGGCGTAACCGGCGGGCAGATTCTCGTCCTCCAGCCCCGCCGGATTGCTACCCGGCTGGCGGCGCGGCGCGTGGCGGACGAGATGGGCGAACCTCTCGGCCGCACCGTGGGATACCAGATCCGCTTCGAAGAAGTTGCCAGCATTGCCACTCGTCTTCGATTTCTGACCGAGGGAGTGCTGGAACGACGGCTGCTTTCAGACCCCCAGTTGGAGGATGTCGGTGTCGTCGTGCTCGACGAATTCCACGAGCGAAGCATCGCCAGCGATGTCTGCCTCGCCCTTTTGCGCAGACTTCAACTCGGGCCGAGGCCAGATCTGAAGATCATCGTCATGTCGGCCACGCTTGAGGTTGAAGCGGTGGCGGCCTATCTCGAGCCCTGCCCGGTGCTGCGAACGCAGGGCCGACCGTTCGAGATTGAAATCGAGCACTTGCAGGTGATGGATTCCCGGCCGGCCGAGCAGCAGGTTCTCGCCGCCCTGAAGAGGGTGAACTCCGCGAAGCGGCCTGGGCACACCCTCGTTTTCTTGCCCGGAGCTGGCGAGATTCGTCGAACACGACAAATTTGTGAGCCGTTTGCCCAAAGCCATAGGTGGGCAATCCGGCCGCTGCACGGTGAGCTTCCGTCAGCTGAGCAAGATCTCGCCGTCGAACCATCGCTGCAGCGAAAGCTCATCCTCTCCACCAACGTGGCGGAGACTTCGGTCACCATCGAGGGCGTGGGGTGCGTGATCGACAGCGGCCTGGCTCGAGTAGCCTCGCATTCCCCGTGGTCCGGGCTGCCGGTGCTTCGCGTTCAAAAAATCAGCAAGGCCTCCGCGGTTCAACGCGCTGGCCGTGCAGGCAGAACGCAAGCGGGGTATTGCCTGCGCCTCTACACAGAAACGGACTTCAAATCACGACCCGACCACGAAACGCCGGAAATTCGCCGCGCGGATCTGGCGGAGACTTTGATGGCCTTACGCGCCATGGGCGTTGATGACTTGGCGGAGATTGCCTTCTTCGAAACGCCGGCGCGGGCATCCGTCGACGCGGCAGAGCTGCTTTTGCGGCGGCTTGGAGCAATCGACGCGGCTGGAAGGATTACCGGCATCGGCAAGCAAATGGCGCGCTTCCCGCTTCACCCCAGACAAAGTCGGCTGCTCGTCGAGGCCGAGGCGCGCGGGTTATCGGGTGACGGCGCGCTGATCGCCGCCCTCGTCGGCGAGCGGGAGATTCGCCTGGAAGCACGCTCGAGTCTGAAAAATGGGGGTGGCTCGACGCGCGCGATCGTCAGCGGGCCGTCAGACCTGCTGGACGCGATGGAGCGCTTCCGCGAGGCCGAATCATTGGGCTTTGCTGCCGCGCGATTGCGGGCGTTGGGCCTCGAGCCGGCAGCCGTGCGCCGAGTAGACCAGGTGCAAAGACAACTCAGCCGAATGCTTCGCACGAGCCGCGCTCGTCCCCAGCTGGCCGAAACTCAGGTCGAGGACGCCCTCCTCATCAGCACGCTCGCCGCTTATCCGGACCGAGTCGCCAAACGACGCAGCCCACGCTCGCGCGAGCTGTTGCTGTCAGAAGGCGGTCAAGCGCTCCTTTCGGAAACGAGCGTGGTGCTCGAGCCGGAGCTTTTGGTGGCGGTCGACGCGGAAGAGCGCAGGACGACCGCCGGCGCCAAGGCAGTGGTGCGGACAGCGAGTAAGATAGAACCGGAGTGGCTGCTCGAGCTGGCGCCCGAAGAGATTCTTGATGTCGACCAGCTGGAGTGGAATTCGGAAACCAAGCAGGTCGAGCGAGCACGTAAGCTTTCCTATGGTCAGCTGGCGCTGGAAGAGAAGCGGACGGTGGCGCCCCCTTCGGCGGAAGCTTCCAGACTGCTGGCGCAAGCCGCGAGCGCCGCTCCAATCGAGCAATTCGTCGACCCGGAGATCCTTCAGGATTGGGAAGGTCGAGTAGATCTGCTCCGCCGAGCCTTTCCCGAGGCTGGGTTCCCCGAGCTAAACGCTCAGCACCTTCGCTCTTCGCTTGCGGACCTGGCTCCCGGGGCGACCAGTTTCGCCGAGCTGGCGCATGCGGGGTTGCTCAATGGGTGGGAGGGGGGCCTGACGCCACAGAACAACCATCTTTGGAGAACGATGACCCCCGAGCGGATTACCCTCCCCAGCGGACGACAGCTCAAGGTTCACTATGCCAAGGGCAAGTCGGCGTGGGTGGAATCGCGAATGCAGGACTTTTTCGGGATGACCAAAGGCCCGGCCATCCTGGGCGGCCGAGTGACCCTGGTGATGCACCTGCTCGCCCCCAACCAACGAGCCGTGCAGGTGACGGACGATCTGGCTGGTTTTTGGGAGCGCCATTACCCAGCCATCCGCCGCGAGCTCTCTCGCAAGTACCCTCGCCACTTTTGGCCGGAGGATCCGCGCCACAGACCAGCGCCTCAAGCGCCCCGGCGAAAAACCGACTGATCAGCGGTTGGCGGTATCCAAGAGGCGTTTGTGCATTTCCAGATGGGGCATGCCGGCTTCCTGGAATACACCCGCCACGGGTTGGTACCCGCGCTTTTTGTAAAAGTCGATCGAGGAGAGCGGCGCGTGAAGCGTAATTCCGGCGTTTTGCTGACGCCGAGCCTCCGCTTCCAAAGCGTCGAGCAGCTTCGAGCCCACGCCCGCCGATCGGTGCGACTGCAAGACAGCCATCCTACTCACCTGGGCCCAGCGACCGGATTCGCCGGATGGCGACTTTCCCAGCGTCACCAGCCGTCCAGTTCCAATCGCATGCCCGCTGTCCACCGCGAGCACGTGGAAGGCGCGGCTGTCGTTCGCGTCGCGCTCAAATCCCTCGGGCACATGCTGCTCCTCGATGAAGACGACCTCACGAATGGCCAGCGCTTGCAGAAGCTCGCCCTCGCTGGTCACCGGAACGACGGAGATCTGCCGGGCTTCGACGGTGGGCATCGCCAGAGATTTCTAACAAGAAACGCGTTGGGGTCAACAGCACGAACGTCCAATCCAGTGTGCTAAACGCTCTCTCGTGGACACCTTGGTGCTCGCTGGAGTCATCGTCGTCGCACTCTTCTTGGTGCTGGCGCTGTTCGCTCGCGGCGGTGCCACCGAGCCGATTACTCCCAAGGGTGTTTCTCCCGAAGCGGCGGCGGTTACCACCCTGACCCTGCCCGAGCTTGCCAGCATCACCTCCCGACTTTTCAACGAGCTCGGTTTCAGCAAGTTGTCTCAGAATGATTTCCCCGATCGCAGCGACTTGATGATGCAGGATCCCTCGCCGATCACCGGGCAGCGGGTTTACATCCGAACCATCTTGAAGCCCGTGAGCGGCGCGGTGGAGAGCGCGCAAGTTCAGGCAGCGATGGACACCGCGCGCGGCGAGAACCTCTCCAAAGCAATCGTGGTCACCAACGGACCCTTTTCCGACGAGGCCCGGCTGCTGTCGCAGGACGCCCCCGTGGAGTTGATCGACGGAGAGGCCCTGGCACAGATGATTCGGGGCCATCTTCCCGACGTGGCAAACCGCCTCGGACTACCGAGATGACCGCGCCGAAAGGCGGCAGCATCGTTCCTCTCGGCGGGTTCTATTTCCTCTATTTCGGAGCGCTGGGAATCACTCTGCCCTTCTTCCCGGCTTATCTTAAGTCCCTCGCCCTCTCCACCTCGCAGGTGGGAGTACTGCTGGCGTTGCCACCGCTGTTCTCGCTCATCGCCCCACCTTTATGGGCCCAGCTCGCTGACCGCAGCGGTCGAGCCGACGTGGTGCTCTCCGTCCTTTCTATTGGCGCCGGGGCTTCCTTCTCGCTCCTGCTCGCCGCGCAGCGCTTCACCTCACTGCTATTGGTGATGGGAGCCTATGCGGCGTTCAACACGTCAATCACCCCTCTGATCGACAGCCTCACCCTGGAGCGACTCACCACCTCGTCGGGAAGCTATGCCCGGGTGAGACTCTTCGGATCGATCGGATTCGTCCTCTCATCAACCATCTTCGGAATGGCGGTTTCGAAAATCGACCGAGCGACGGTGATCGTTGCCCTATGCCTGATGGCAGGCTACTTCGCTTGGAGCCTCGCCATTCGCACTGCTTCGGCCGGTGTCGGCGTTGGTCGGCTGGCCGGGGGTATTGGCCTGCTGGCCGATCGCGACCTCGCGGTTTTTCTGACCTTCACCTGCCTCCATTGGATCGCCTGTGCGCCCTTCCACGGAACCTT
>Ga0306920_100007699_pt1 | contig 14202 bp, 11 predicted proteins | sample flu12Cox44000170_FD_204666 | JGI IMG/M metagenome (GOLD analysis project Ga0306920, IMG submission 204666) | Lab enrichment of tropical soil microbial communities from Luquillo Experimental Forest, Puerto Rico - flux4day.12C.oxic.44.000.170 (v2)... | ecosystem: Environmental > Terrestrial >...
GTTTTCCGGGAACTGATAACGGCCGCGAACGCTTAGCTCATTCTGATCGCGCCTCAGAGTAACCCCATCAAGTCCGAGTATGTCATCGCTTCCGTTCATCGATCCGTTCACTGAATCGACGATGTAATCGCGATAACGTATGCCGGTCAGGGTGAACTCCATCGCCGTGCGAAGATCCGCAAACCAGGGTTTCCTGGTATCGACGCGCGGTACCTTTTTGGATGCGCGCAAAGTCGCAGTCACGTTGTCAATAATCCCATCTGAAAACCCAACCGCCTCGCCTGTTACGCCAAGTATGACCTGCACATTTGCATTAGCGATGTCGATTTTGCCGTTGAACTGAACTGAGCCGGTCAAGCCCATAGGAACTCCCGCGGTCAGGTTCTCAAGGTCAGGCGCCTTGCCTGTAATTTGTAGACTTGCTGCTGTCCGGCCAAAGTCTTGGAATGTTGCCGGCAGATCGATTGTCCCGTTCAGATGAAATTCGTTCTGGTTCTGAACAATATCAGCCGTCTGTAACGTCGCTCTCCCCTGCCCAGCGAAAACCTCAATGGTGCCCTTGTCGAAATTCACCGCAGGCACGTGCGCATCGCTAACCTGCAGTGACATCGTGCCGCTCCAGGTACGCGGCGAGTCGATCACGCCTGTACCAACCAAAGCGAGCCGCTCAATTTCTCCGGAAAAATAATTTTCCGGAAGCAAAAGGAACTTGTTCAGCGAATCGGCCGCAATTTTCTCTGCAGCCAGATTAATTTTCGCGTTCAGAGACGATTCGCCTTCATTCAACGTAGCTGAAAGAGACAACTGACTGCCGCCAATGATGCCATTGAGATCGATGGCGAGCGCTTTGGAATCGATGCGCGACCCATCGATATTCAGAAGCCGGATCTGTTCCTGATCGCTGAGAGCCAGATCGCGCAGGATGAAGTTCTTGTTCGCGTAGGAAGTCTGTCCGGAAAGGCCGGACCAACTGTCGCCTGATGGTAATTGCAGTCTTCCGATTCGCAGCTCGCCCGGAGCACGCGGATTTAAATCGAGGTCAGCGTGTTCAACGACAAAATCGTTTGGTCTCTCTCTAATGATGAGCGTCGCATCTGCCAATCGAATCCGCTCTGGAAACGCGTCAGGCAGGGTTGGTCTTTTCTTCGGATGCGGTTTGGGTGGCGGCGCTCGTGCGGGATCGAGCACCACCTGCGCGCCGCGCAGTTCGACGCCCTGTAACAGATGCGAAACCCCATGGCGCGCGAATCCAAACAAGCTGTAGTCGACATACAACGAATCCACGTCGACGGACTCGATCGCTGATGGCCCGGTCGGCACCGCGTGAAGATTTCGTATGATCAAATAGCTGAACGGATTGCCTTCAAGACGGAAATCCATCTTTAGGTTCTCTTTGGTGGCGTAGCGAATCGCGAAGCGCCGGATGGTAGCCACCAAAATTGGCCGATGAAAAATGATCAGCAGCCCCACGCAGACTGCCAGGCCAATCACCACCCATCGTCGCCAGACTTGCCGGTGACGCCGGACTTCGGACTGATCGTCATCGGCCACAAAGCGATTCTATTGCCCCTGCGCCTCAGAGGAAAGGGCAAATGGGTGCAGCTGCTGCGGCGCCTGGATACTCCGGCATTGCGTAATACGAGCTCTCGCGTCACGCTTTTGCAGTAAAGACGGCGTTTCACAGAAACGCCCTACAATTTGCGAAGATGAACCCGGACAGGCTTTTTGATTATCTCGAAGGTCGATTAACACCGAAAGAACGTGCCGCCTTGGAGGAGCAATTGATGTCGGACAAGCAACTGCAACGCGAATTCGCTGTGGCGCGACAGATTCATGCGGGAATGCGCGGGGAAACTCGCGAGGTTGTGTTGCCCGCATCACCCGATGTTCCAGAGCAGGGCCGCAAGATGGCGATCCGCATAGGTGTCGCGTTCATGGTTCTGATGCTCGTAAATGTTGGCATCGGTCTTTATTTCATCTTCCGGCATGAAAGTAACAATCCGAACCGCCCGCTGTTGGAAGCACAGATGCGGGAGCAGATTGCGAAATCAATCGCGCGTGCGGCGACCCTCACGCCGGCGCCTAATGCCTTGGGCGTAACCGAAATCACAATCTCATCCGCAACCGGGAAACTTGATGCCGTCGCAGATAAAGTGGTTGCGATTGTTTCCCAGCTCGGAGGATCTGCCACGAAAGGTGTCCCGGACAAAGGCCGCCTCAGTGTTCTTGTCGATCTCCCTGCACGTCGAGAATCTGACTTTCGCGGGGCGGTAGCAGCCATGCAGGGAGGCGCGAGCCCGGGGTCAGCCGCGCCAATTGGATCGCAAGAGCCGGGATCATCTGCCTTCGCCGAGGCTACGGCAGACAGGTCGACCCCGGCTACAGGCGAGAAGAAGAGCTTCGTTGTGCAGATTGTCGAAAAGCGTTGAAATCGGATTGACGGTTTTGCCCGCCACGCTGTCATTCTGAGCGAAGCAAAGAATCTCAGATTATTTCGACTACGTTCACGATCCATGATCAGAGATGTTTCGCTTCGCTCAACATGACACGGATTGCAGTGACATTCGCCTTGCGCTCCGAAAGCTCGGAATTCTTGCGCCGGCTCGGAAATAAATCTCGCGTTGATCGCAATGGCCTCAGGATCGTTCGCGGCACAATTGACCATCGTTCAATCGAGGTCATTCACACTGGTGTCGGTGAACGCAGCTGCAAGCAACGCATCGGAAAATTTCTCCAGGATCAGCAGTTCGATCTTTTGATCACCGCTGGATTTGCGGGCTCACTTAACCATCAACTGCAGGTGAACGACCTTTTTTTTGCCCGGAATTTTTCGACACTGGACCGAAAACGCGCCCATTCATCGCTTTCCAACGTCTCGATTTACGCCGCTAACATGTTGACGGTGCCTGGATTGATCGATTCCAGCGAGGAACGAGAGAGAATAGCGCGCGAATCGGGAGCCTCCGCGATCGACATGGAAACAGAATTCATTGCGCGCGCCTGCGCGATCCACGGTATTCCGCTTCTCGCGCTGCGCGTAATCACAGACACGCCGACACAACCATTCCCCGCTCCGCCCAGCGTCTTGTTTGATGTCCAACAACAGCGAACTCACATCGGCGCGCTCGCCAAATGGTTGCTCACGCATCCGAAGCGCATTCCAGGTTTGGTTCAGTTCGCAAGAAGAATTGCTCGTGCACGGACGATTCTAACGAATGCGCTGGTCGAAATTGCCCGCAGCATCGAACTGTAGCAGTACACCAACGTCTCATTAAAACCGCCCATTGGCGGACGACTAGCGGCAGTTGCAAGCCATCGGGGCAGGTAGCGGCCATTGACCTCAAGGGCCAGGCCGGTTCGGGTGAACCGCCCCTACCAAAGGTCGCACTATTACTTATGCATTCGCCGCGCGAACGTCCCTACAACCTGCTAAGTCACCGTTTGCGACTCAGTCGCAGCGGGCTCGATATGCACCAGCACGTCTGCGATGCGGGAGTCGCTTTGCTGGATCGCCGACTTTACTCGATGGGCAATCTCGTGCCCTTCATGCACAGAGATGTCTCCGTCCACTCCGACGTGTAGATCGACGTAATAATCCAAGCCCATCTTGCGGGCGTGACATTTCTCTACCTCGACAACACCGGCGACCGAGCTGGCAGCGACACGAATGGACCTCACAATTTTTCCACCAGGCGCCGTGTCCATAATTTCATAAAACGCCGGCCGCGCGAGGCGAATTCCGTTTGCCGCGATGAGCGCACAGGCAACCAGTGCCGCCCAATCATCAGCGCTTTGCCATTTTTCCCCGCCAATCAATGCCAGCGAGATGCCGACGAACGCCGCAATGGAAGTCATTGCATCCATTCGATGATGCCATGCGTCGGTCTTGACTGCGGTGCTTTCAACCTTTCGCCCGAACTGAATCACGTAACGAAAAAGAGTTTCCTTTACGATCACCGCGACAACGAGAACCGCTAGTGTCCACGGCGCGGGCGCATGGTGCGGCAGAAAAATTTCGCGGACACTTTGAACTGCAAGACCGACGGCGGCGGCTACAACGCCAGCCCCGACAATTATCGCCGCAATCGGCTCAGCCTTGCCGTGACCGTATGGGTGCGTTCGATCCGGTGGTCGCGCGGCAACAGTTAACCCTCCCCAAATCACAATTGAGCCGCCGACATCTAGCGTCGATTCGATCCCATCCGCTATCAGCACATACGCATGACCGACAACACCGGCCACGATCTTAACCAAGGCAAGCACCACATTTATCACAAGCCCCAGCAGCGCGACACGCGCACCAGCTCGCGACATCCCAACCCCCGTTCGATTCTCAACTCCGCGAGTTTGCCCCCCTGCAACGCCATGCTTAGCATTGCGGGCAGGCACATTCTGATCGGATGCGTCAGTTTGTGGGAGCATCGATGAACAAAACTATAAGCGCAGCCGTTTACGAAAAACACGGAAATCCGGCGGATGTGTTGAGTGTCGAGACGCGTCCTTGGCCGACGCCAGCCGCGGACGAAGCCGTCGTGAAAATGCGCGCCGCGCCGATCAATCCGGCGGATTTGAATCAAATCGAAGGAAAATATCCGGTGCGTCCGAAGCTGCCTGCGACGCCGGGATTCGAAGGCGCCGGCGTTGTCGTTGAGTCGGGAGCAGACGTGAAAGGCCTAACGACCGATGCGCTCGTGATACTGCCGCATAACGTCGGCACATGGCGGGATGCCGTCGTGGTGAAAGCCGAAGATCTGGTCGTGGTGCCTGACGGAATCCAGCCCGCTCAAGCAGCAATGTTAAAAATTAATCCGCTGACCGCGTGGCGAATGCTGCACGATTATGTCGATTTGCAGAAAGGCGATTGGCTGATTCAAAATGCGGCGAACTCGGCGGCTGGTCGCGACGTGATTCAAATCGCACACGAGCTCGGTTATAAGACCGTTAATGTCGTTCGACGCGCGGAATTGATTGATGAATTGCACGCGGAAGGCGGCGACGTCGTACTCGTCGATGGCGACAATCTTCGCGACGAAGTGAAGAGCGCGACCGGCGGCGCGTCCATTCGCCTCGGCCTAAACTCCGTCGGCGGCGACAGCGCACTGCGTCTCGCGAATTGCCTTGCGACCGGTGGCACGCTCGTGAGCTTTGGCGCGATGAGCTTGCAGCCGCTGAAAATTCCGACCGGGCTTCTTATTTTCAAAGACCTGCGATTTCGCGGCATCTGGATCAACAAATGGTACGACAACGCCACTCCGTCTGACCGCATGGAAACGTTTCGACCGCTTTTCGATATGGCCAGACGTGGCCTGCTCAAAACAAAAGTCGAAAAAGCTTATCCACTTGGCGACGTCAAAGCCGCGGTCGCACACGCCGCGCAAGGCAAACGCAGCGGCAAAATCATTTTTGAATTTGAGTAGTAATGTAGCGCGAGCCTCTGGCTTGCACGGGTTTCGAGGACGCAAGCGGGACGCATGCGCTACATTTGATGAGTTTGCAGTCAGAGCCAGAGGCACGTAGCCCCAGAACATGTTCCGTTCCGATGGCCATGGATCACCGCTCAGCCTCCGCGATCAGTTCGCGTTGCAATTTCTCTACTGCTTTCAGTAGCGTAAGAAATTTCTTCCCAAAATCTGTCAGGTAATACTCGACTCGCGGCGGGATCTCCGGGAACTGCACGCGCTCAAAAATTCCCACCCGAGTAAAGGCGCGCAGTCTGTCGTTAAGAACCTTTCTGCTAATGCCGTTGATGTGACGCTCGAGTGCGCCGGGACGGCGCACGCCACTCGCAACGGCGCGCAGCACCGACACCGTCCAACGGCATCCAAGTACATCCTCGAGCAAAACCTCGACGCGGCGGGCGGCTAGCCTGGGCATCGCTGCCAAAATTTTTTTGTCTCTGGCGTTCATAAATTTGCACCAAAAAGTATCTACCCCACCCTTTTATGCCTACTTACATCAGTCGCGGCTGCGTGGCATGACTGCGCCATCTCGATCGGAAGAAACACGACAATGGAGGAAAACAAAAATGTCACGATTCACAGCAATTGATCCAGCGAAAGCGGCCGGTAAAACAAAAGAGTTACTCGGTGAAGTCAAAAGTAAGCTCGGGCTGGTTCCAAACATGGCACGGGTTTCAGAGAACTCGCAAATCGAACGATATCCAAGCCGCTGTTCAAAATTGCGGAATGACCACACGCACGTAGCCTTGAGAATGCTGGGATGCCGTTGGCTGCGAATAATTTCGTTCATTGCACTGGCCAACAACCTCCTAGCACTGCACGCTGCCAGGTGCACCACTGTACCCGAACCGGGCGACTTGCGCGGCGTTGGGAAGGTTACGTTCCCGATAACCTGCGCGCCTGATGTCCAATCTGATTTCGCTCGTGGCGTGGCGTTGCTCCACTCGTTTTTCTATGAAGAGGCGCGACGCGTTTTTACTTCAGTAGCCGAGCGCGATCCGAAGTGTGCAATGGCGCAATGGGGAATCGCCATGACGTGGTGGCATCCGATTTGGACGCCGCCTACGCCCGACGAAATGCGCGCGGGCAAAGCCGCTATTGAAAAAGCGATGTCGATGAACACCGGGACGGATCGCGAGCGCGGATTCATCACGGCGCTGAACATTTATTACAATTCGCCGGAAAGTGCGAGCGCAGCTCCAGTTGGTCAATCGTGTCATGGGCCCGTCGGACCGCGCGATCGAGTGGTCGCTTATGAAAAAGCAATGCAGCAGCTGCGCGACAAATATCCAGACGATTTCGAAGTACAAACCTTTTACGCCTTCGCGGTACTGTCTACTGGTTACGCCACGCCCAACGATACGAGTTTGTCGAAGCAACTCGAAGCGGCCGGCATTCTGGAGAAGCTATGGAAACAAAACGCCAATCATCCCGGAGTCGTTCATTACCTGATCCATTCCTATGATTATCCTCAGTTCGCCGAGCGCGGTCTGACTGCAGCCAAGACGTATGATTCGATCGCGCCGTGGGTGCCGCACGCGCTGCATATGCCGTCGCACATCTTTACGCGCCTGGGGATGTGGGATGAATCGATCGCGGCGAATCGGGCTTCGGCTGAAGCTTCGCGCGCTTATGCTGCCATGCGCCATCGTGATGCGACCGAAGCCGAAGAATTACACGCGCTCGATTACATGGCTTACTCCTATTTGCAGGAAGCTCAGGACAGTGAGGCCAAAAAAATCGTAGACCTTGCCGCGAAAGTGCGGAAGACAAATCCGGAACTGGAATTCAGCGCGGCTTACGCGTTGGCCGCAATTCCAACACGCTATGCATTTGAGCGAAACGATTGGGCGACGGCGGCAAACTTATCCATTCCGAACGTGCCACACTGGTCTTCGTTCCCTTTCATGGAAGCTCTGATCGAATATGGTCACGCGCTCGGACGCGCGCATACGAGCGACCTCGACGGCGCCCGAAAGGCGATCGCGCGGATGCAGGAATTACGCGGCGCGACGAAAGATCCAAAGTTCGACTATTTCAAAAGTCATCTCGACCTGCAGATGCGAGCGGCTTCAGCATGGGTGGCAGCAGCTGAAGGCAAGAAGAGTGAAGCAGTCGATATCCTCCGGCGGGCCGCGGATTCCGAGGACATCCTCGGCAAGCATCCCGTTTCGCCCGGAGCATTCGTTCCCATTCGCGAACAGCTCGGTACTCTGTTGCTGGAAACGGGGAAACCGAAGGAAGCACAGCGAGAATTTGAAGCCGCGCTCAAAATCTATCCCGGACGATTCAGAGGTTTGTATGGAGCGGCGCAAGCCGCCGAGCAAGCCGGCGACAATGAGAATGCAAGCCGCTACTACACGAAGTTGGCCGCGCAAACGTCAAAAGCTGGCGGTTCACGAAATGAATTGAATCACGTTCGTGAATTTCTTTCCGCGCAAAGTAAAGCTGCGGACTCGAAGGGCGTAGCCAGCGCTCGCGAGTAGTCGTTACCGCGATGCAGTATCCTTCTGGAAAGCCCAGGGTGATCGCGACCATCCAACGTAAGGCTCCTCATGATCCGCGGCTGTAATGCCAAAAGTAGCGCGAGCCTCTGGCTTGCGTGATACAGAGTCTGCAAGCGGGACGCATGCGCTACATTACAGGTTTCATGCCGCCGTTTGCCATTATTGCGTTGGTTCTGATTCTCGCGCGCTCCATTGCCGAATTGTGGCTGAGCCGCCTGAATCAACGGCATGTGCGAGCCCACGCAGTTGAAGTGCCTCCTCTATTTCGCGAGATGGTTGATGAACCGACGTATCGTCGCTCGGTCGATTACACGCTGGCTAAGAGTCGGTTTGGGGAGGTCGTCACGTTGTTTGATACGGCGCTCCTCATCGCAATTCTATTCAGCGGTTTGTTGCCGTCGGCGTTTGAAGAATTCACGACAGCTTTTGGAACGTCCGTCTGGGCAATGGCCGCTTTTCTTTTCGCTACAGGATTTGCACTAAGCATCATCAGTTTGCCATTCGCGTGGTACGCGCAGTTCAAACTCGAAGATCGATTCGGTTTCAACACGAGCACCGTGAAGACATGGGTGCTTGATCGTCTTAAAGGATTTTCGCTCGCGGTGCTGCTCGGGTTTCCATTGCTTGTGTTGATCTTGAAGCTGATCGAGTGGACTGGCCCAAACTGGTGGATTTGGGCGGCAGCAGTCGTGATCGCATTCCAATTGCTTTTGATGCTGATCGCGCCTGCGGTGATCATGCCGCTCTTCAACAAGTTCACACCGTTGCCGGAGGGCTCCACCTTGCGCGAACGTTTGTTTGCATTGGCGCGGCGCACCGATTTTTCAACCCGCAGCATCGAAGTCATGGACGGCAGTAAACGGTCTCATCACTCCAACGCCTTCTTCACCGGGTTCGGACGCTTTCGAAAAATTGTCCTTTTCGACACACTCGTAGCCCAGCTCGCCGAGCCGGAACTGGAATCCGTGCTTGCACATGAAATCGGGCATTATAAAAAACGTCACGTCGTGAAGTTGCTAGGCGTTTCGATCGCCGGCGTGTTTATAGGCTTCGCCGTAGTCGCCTGGCTGGCGCGTCAGCAGTGGTTTTATCGCGCATTCGGTTTCGACTATCATGCGGGTTTTGCCGCATCCCGCGCCTGCGGGATTGTGCCGGCGATGCTGCTGTTTGCGTTGTTGGCAGGGACGATCAGTTTCTGGTTTTCGCCGCTAATTCACATGTGGTCGCGCCGGTTCGAGTACGAGGCGGACGCCTTCGCGCGCGCGACCATGGGCAACGCGCAACCGCTTGTACAAGCACTGCGCAAACTGACCGAGAAAAATCTGAGCAACCTGACGCCCCACCCGCTCTACAGCGGTTTCTACTATTCACACCCGACCTTGCTCGAACGGGAACAAGCGCTACGAAGGCCAGCCTAAGCACAAATCCGTTTTCTGGCCGGCGCCAAAGGCGCAGGTCAGGTGAGCCTGGGGCATCGCCCCAGGGATTTAGATCGCCTTTGAAACAAGCGCTGAAAGCGCGTTTCAAACGAGCGGTTACAGAATAGTGAATCGCGCTTTCAGCGCTGATTTTTCAAAGGCACAACCAACCCCTGGGGCGGTGCCCCAGGCTGATTGTGAACAGCGCGCCTTTGGCGCTAGGCAACATGGGCGCTTGACACAAGCGCCTCTACAACGTGCGGTGTTCTCAGAATGTCGAAAATCATCGTTGTTGGCGCGGGGATTAATGGCGTTACTGCTGCGATCGAACTTAGGAAACGCGGTCACGACGTCGCTCTATTTGATCCGGGGCCGCTGCCGCATGCGTTGGCAGCGTCCACTGATATCAGTAAGGCCGTGCGCGCCGCATACGGTGCTGATGAGGATTACACCGCGCTTGCCGAACGTTCGATCAAGCTCTGGCGCCAATGGAATGAGGAATTCGGAACAAAGCTGTACCACCAAGTCGGCGTGATGTTTGTTAGGCGCCGGAAAATGGAGCCAGGCGATTTTGAATATGAAAGTTTGAAACTTCTCGAAAAGCGCGGGCTCAACGTGGCGCGCATGGATACGCCGGAGTTGTGGAAACGTTTTCCGGCATGGAATCCGGAACTTTATCGCGATGGCGTTCTTGAGATCGAGGCGGGTTATGCGGAGAGCGGGCGCGCGGTTGCAAGGTTAGTTGAGCGCGCAAAAGCGCTGGGCGTCGAGCTGCATGACGGCGTCAGGTTCGTCCAACTCCATGAAACTGATGGTCGCGTCAAGGGCGTCGTTCTGGCAGGGCGACAACCCGATGCTGTCATTCCGAGCGGAGCGAAGCAGAGTCGAGGAACCCCGAGGCAAGCCCTTGAGGTTACTCCACGGGCTCCCTCGACTTCGCTCGGGATGACGAGTCTTCCGGCTGATTTTGTCGTCATGGCGGTTGGCGCGTGGACACCGTACCTACTGCCGTTTACCAGGACGTTTTTCCGTGCGACCGGGCAGCCAGTGTTTCACTTGCAACCTTCGGAGCCGGAGTTGTTCGCACCGGAGCAGTTTCCGGTTTTCGGCGCGGACATTACAACGACGGGCTACTACGGCTTTCCGATCAATCGCGACGGCGTGGTGAAGATCGCTAATCACGGTGCCGGACGCGAGATGTCGCCCGATTCTGCCGAGCGCGTAGTCACCTCCGACGACGAAAAGAACTTGCGCCAATTTCTGGCTTCGACCTTCCCCTCGCTTGCCGACGCGCCGATTGTCTATACGCGTGTGTGCATGTACTGCGACACGCATGATGGACATTTCTGGATCGCCCGCGATCCGGAACGAAAAGGATTAGTCATTGCGGCGGGTGACAGCGGACACGGATTCAAATTTGCCCCGGTGCTGGGCAAGATTATCGCCGACGCAGTCGAGGGAAAAGATAATCCGCTGCTGGATAAATTCCGTTGGCGACCTGACGTGCGCGCGGGAACCGCCACGGATGCGGCGCGATCGAAAGAAAAACTGTAACGGGGTCTCTCGGAGACACCTAACGAGAAATAGCTACGCCACGGCAGGGTGTCGTCGCAACTACGCTCAACTTCATCGATTGCCGAAATGACTGCATTACGAGAAAACTGGAACCGCATCTTCGGTGCGATACAGCTGAATGCCGTGAATACGACTGGCAGGAGAGAATAGTGGCTCGGGAAACAGAAAGAGCGCTCCGCCTGAAGGCAGATCGTATCGGACCAGACCGGTTTCGGTAACACGTGTATACGGACCAACCGAATTGACGACTTCTTGCACTGTCGTGTTGCGCGTGATGAAACGAAACTCCTGTGGAAGTTCCTGTCGATGCCACTGATTAGGATCTGCGAAAACCGCGCGCTCTGTCTCTGATCCAGCGCGAATGTCGCGCACTAAAACCTGAGCGAAGCCGCTCAGCCAGACAATGATGAGCGCAACAAAAACAGCGAGCTGTGCGCCGGGCCAAAGCTTCGCCACGAGCTGCGCGATGATCCAAGCTGCGACAACGCCAAAAGCGATGCCGCCAAGATATTTGCCAGCACGCTGCGTGATCGTCATCTAAGGAGAATTAGACGGACAGACGTGTAAATGCACGTCCATTTTCAAGCGTATGGGCGGCGCCCTCCCTTCGTGCTGCTTGGCGCTCTCAGTTTGCCACCCACCATTGTCTGAGCTGCCACATTACGGTGAAACCCAAAACTGTAGCCGTCGCCCTGTGGGCGATGCGATAGAAGGATGCCTCTCCAACGGACACTGCGCTTCGCATAGCGAAGCGACAACAAAAACTCGACGGCTAGGGAGCCGTCGTTCCTTGCGGTGCTGGTTTTTTGGGGCGCTTTAGCAGAGTGATTTGCTTAATGCGCGCAGAATCCGACGGACTCCACGTGGCGACTTCCGGATCGTCTTTGAACGCGTTGTGGACGAGACGTCGTTCGTAGGAATTCATTGGCTCAAGCTGCAGAGAACGGCCGGTGATGCGCACGCGCTCGGCCAGCTCGCGCACGCGCTGCACGATCCGATCTTCGCGCATGGAACGATAATGTTCGCAATCGACGATGACTTTTTCGGCGTTCTTGTCTCGGGCTTGCAACAAGCGATTCAGTAGAAACTGAATGGCCTCCAGCGTCTCGCCGTCGCGTCCAATGAGCCGCCGGCTTTCCTCGGTGTAAATCTGCAACGTCGGGTTGCCGCCCTCGTTGGTGGTCTCCTCGATTTCCGCCACGAAACCGAGGAACCCGAGCATGGTGTCCAGCAGATCTTTTGGCGTCATCATCGTTTTCGTTTTCCAGCAGGAGCAACTTTTTCAAGCGTCGGCATGGGTTGCCGTTTGTTCTGATAAAATTGCAGGATGCTGAAAAGGTTTTGCGCAGTGTAATATAATGCCAGAGCCGCCGCGAAATTGTAGCAGAAAAATAGAAAGATCAGCGGCGTAAACATCATTATGCGGCGCTGCGTCGGGTCACCGGTCTTCGGTGTCATCGCCATGAGCCAGATCTGCGTAGCCGCCATGAGCAGCGGGATAATGTTGATCGGCCAACCGAGCACAGGCAGATGCGCCACGGTATCGGGCTGGGACAGATCGTGCACCCAGAGAAACCTCGCGTTTCGCAATTCTACAGCTTGCGCGAGCATCTGGTAAAGCCCGAAGAAAATCGGGATCTGAATAGCCATCGGCAAACAACCGCCGACAGGATTAATGCCGTACTGCTTGTACAGCTTCATCACCTCCTGGTTCATCCGTGTGGGGTCGTCTTTGTATTTCTCGCGCAGCTCCTGCATCTTCGGCCCAAGCAACGCAGTCTTGCGCATGGTTTGATTCGCTTTGCTTTGCAGCGGCCACAGCACGAGGCGTACGACAAGAGTCAACACGAGAATGGCGACGCCGTAGTCTTTCACGGCGCCATGAATGGTGTTCAGAAAATTGAGCAGAAATTGGCTGACGATTTTGAAGATGCCGAAATTCATGATCTCCGCCTGGTTCTGCTCGAGCTGAGCCAGCCGATGATAGATTTTCGGTCCCACCCAGATCTGGAAACGCGCGGTGTAAGTTTGGCCTGGTTGCACCTGAAACCCCGGCATCCGCATCGCGCCTTCGATGCCGATCATGTTTTGCGTGCTCGAAACATCAAACGAACGACCCCAAATACCGGTAGCCTTCGCGTTCAGCGGCGCAATGATCGTTGCGAAAAACTGATCGGTCACAGCGGTCCATTCTGCTCCGGCAAAATTCTCCTGGAAAACCGGTTGCGCGGCATGCGCACCAACACCAAAAAAACCGCCGCTACCTTGAAATGTACTCACGTTCCTGTCTCGAGCTTTACCATTGATAGACCAAACCAGTCGCGTGTAGTACGGATAGTCTCTCGGATGAATCGGCGCCGCGGAACCCAGCGCGACGAAATAGTCAGGGTTTGCGTGCGGCTCTGCACCGGTGTTCTGGACGTCCAGATTCAGATCGACAAGAAAATTGTCCTTTTTCTGGTTCGACTGCAGCAACGAAAATTTCTTTCGAATTGTGATTCCGTCAGGCGTGGCGCGCTCGCACCGAATGCTGCCGTCGGATTCACGCGTCAATGCAAATTCCGGAAGCGCAGGCTTTGCAGGGTCGTCGACCATCGCGCCGATAGGCATGTGCTTGGGGGAATTCACGGTCACGCGCTGATCGCCTTCGGCGATGTGATTGAACATCACCGCCTCCGCAATGCCCCCGCCGCGGTTCGTAAAACGCAACTCGACATCTGAATTGCGCAACGTCTCGATCTTTTCCGCAAAGCTCGGAACTGACTCAGCGCCCTGCGTCGTAGGTTCCGGTGTGGCAAGCGGAGATGGCGAAGTCGCGAGGATCGCGGGCGTCGCCGCTGGCGAAGTTTGCCCCGGTGCTGGAGTGACGGGAGCCGGTCGGGGCGCCATCTGTTTCGCCAGATACATTTCCCATACGACCAGCCCGACCACACAAAGAGCGACTCCAATCCACGCAGTTCGATCCATAAATTCGGTTGTGCACGATCAGACGCAGCGACGAGCCTCATTCTGAGATCCGCCCGCCCAGCGCGGCGGCACCGGGTCGTACCCACACCCACCCCATGGTTGGCAGCGAGCAAGGCGTTTCAATCCCAGCCAGCTGCCGTGCCGAACGCCATACGTCTCCACCGCTTCCAGAAAATATCTCGAACAGGTCGGGGTAAATCGGCAGCCGCAGTCCGGCCCGCAAAGCAGGCGAAGCAACGGCGAAAGCGTGCACTGATAGAGGCGAATGATAAAACG
>Ga0306920_100007700_pt1 | contig 14202 bp, 15 predicted proteins | sample flu12Cox44000170_FD_204666 | JGI IMG/M metagenome (GOLD analysis project Ga0306920, IMG submission 204666) | Lab enrichment of tropical soil microbial communities from Luquillo Experimental Forest, Puerto Rico - flux4day.12C.oxic.44.000.170 (v2)... | ecosystem: Environmental > Terrestrial >...
GATTCCGGCCAGCACTGTACTGCCTGGTTTGGCTTGCTCCCCGGCCAGGAGCAAGCGGGCCTGCGTATGCGCTGCCTGGAGACCGTGAGTGCCCAGGAAGAGCAGAACCAAGCTTAGAAGCCATTTGCCTCGTCTCATTTTGGCTTCAACATGCCTCAAAACCAGCGGAACGTGTAGTTAAATATCGACCCTCTGTAGCGCCCTATTGCCAAATCGACCTTAAGAAAATAAGGTGGTTCTGATGTCAGCGCATGTGAGCGGGGCGAGCTGCTATTGGCTGCCCACGGGCACCGATTTTTTTAACGCGTTGCTGGCAGCCATCGATTCAGCTCAGCGCTCCATTTGCCTTGAGAGCTACATTTACTCTGCGGGCCAGCCGGGCGAGCGCTTCCGCGACGCACTGGTGAGGGCACGCCAGCGCGGGGTGCGAGTGCGCGTTTTACTCGATTCGCTGGGCAGCTACAGTCTGCCGAGGTCCTTTTGGGAGCCGTTGAACGTCGTTGGAGGCGAGGTTCGCTATTTTAATCCGCTTTCTCTGAATCGTCTTGGATTCAGAAATCACCGCAAACTGCTGGTTGCCGACCAGCAGGTAGGGTTTATCGGCGGATTCAACATTGCCCCCGAGTACGAGGGGGACGGGGTAAAGAGCGGATGGTGCGACCTCGGGGTAAGGGTCGAAGGCCCGCTCGCGGTGGAATTGGCGGCCAGCTTCGAGGCGATGTGGAGACGCGCCGATTCGCCTCAAAAGCGTTTCATTCGTCTGCGGAAATCGAGCGCGAAGCAAACCGTGCTGGCTCCCTATGAACAACTGCTGCTGAGCGGCCCGGGGCGCGGGCCAAGCCCTATCAAACGCGCTTTGCTTCGGGACCTCGCACACGGGTCGTCGGTGCAGTTCATAGCAGGCTATTTTCTGCCGACCTGGCGGTTGCGGCGGCGGTTGGTAGATATGGCCCGGCGCGGCGGCAAGGTGCAATTGATCCTTGCATCCAAATCCGATGTGGCGCTCTCACTGCTGGCGTCGCGCAGCCTGTACCGCCGCCTGCTTAATGGCGGAGTTGAGATTTACGAGTACCAACCGCAAATCCTGCATGCCAAATTGTATATTATTGATGAAGTCGTCTATGTGGGCTCAGCGAACCTCGATCAGCGCAGTCTGAACATCAATTATGAGTTGATGATTCGATTTACCGGCTCTGACGTGGCGGCACAGGCCCGTGAGGTATTCAAGGGGGTATTGGGGAATTGCGTCCGGATCTCCCCCGAGAGTTGGGGCGCCTCGCGTTCGCTTTGGAGTCGCATCAAACAACGGGTGGCGTATTGGGTGTTAGTGCGGCTCGATCCTTCCATCGCGCGCCGGCAATGGCGGCGTTTGCCTGATTGACCCGGAGCTACCGGGCAAGGGCGACAAGATAGTGTTGCAGGCGGCTTGCGGCTTCACCCTGGCCCAGGTGAACGTAAATCTGGTGCAAATTGCCGCAAATCCGCAGCAGCATGCGGCGGGAAGAAATCGGGGCCAGGTAGTCATCGCGCACGGTATAGTTGCCCTGGAGCAGGTATTGCACGCAATCGGCCTTGGAGAGCAGCTTTCCTCTGTTAAAAGGATCGACATAAAGCTCAACCGAGCTGGATTGAAAACGGCAAATGAAATGACCCGGCAGGCCGATGCCCGCAAGTGGCAGTTTGAGGCGGCGGCCCACGAGCAAGTACACGAGGCAGAGATTGATAGGGTTTCCGGTTCGCCGGTCCAGCACGCAGTTCAGGTAGCTGTTTTGCGGGTCGTAATAGTTCTCTTCATTACCCGCAAACCCCAACTCCTGAAAGAGGTAATGGTTTAGTGTGGTAAGTGCTGTCTTTGCATCGCCGCAAGGTTCCAACCGCTCCGCCACGTCGCCGGCAAAACTGTCCAATAACGCCTGATAAGCCTCGACATTGATGTCCGGGTATTGGGTCTGGGCGAGCAACCACGCCCCCTGCTCCACATCAAAATCCTCCCCATGCCTGAGACAGAATCCCAGAAAACGATCGTCAGCGCTCTTGCGCTCGAGGCGGAGCACTATTTCCTGAGCGCGCCGGCGCAAGGCCGGATCCCGACTTAGCAGGTGAGGGCGGAGCCATTCGGCGGCCGGGGGACCAAATGAGAGTATCTTTTGTCGGATACTTTGATACACGGCGGGGTCCTCATCGGCCAACAGCTTCAGCAGCGCTGTCTTTTGGCTATCCGGAAGTTCCGGAGCCGAGATGATGCCGGTATCACTCATACGTTCGCACTCCTGCAGCAATAGAACAGAATTATTTCGCGAATTCAATCACGAAACGTTTTTGGCGGAAGATTTTTGTCTTGAAAACCAACCGCAAAAGAGCGTCGCGCCGAGGTTGAGTCCCAAAATGCCGAAGGCACTCTCAGTTCAGCCGCGCGGCCGCCCGCGCCTGGCCTTTGCATCGGTCTCAATCTCTTTGAGCGTGCTCTGTAACAGGTCACGAGCCTCCTCACGCGTCTGCCGGCGTAGAGCCCGCGCATCGAGAAACGCAATAATGATGGCGGCCGTCGTCAGGATAAGGCAAAGAAGCCAATAGAGAACAAACGCCACGTTCTGCAGCCGGCCCTGCAGAACGGTCTCACCCGCTATGAGCATTCCCAGTGCCGCTATAAGCACCAGGATGCCCCCCCAGCGCCGGCGCGTTGTCGCGTCGAAAGCCATACCGGCAACGTATCACCGGCGCTGGCGAAAAAACAGGGGATTCACATTGAAGCAAACGAAAGGCAGAGAAATTGGGGGACATTATCTTGACTTTCGAATGGCGATTTGATAACAACGGGACGCTCAGTTCAAAAGCGCTCGTGTTGGTGTCAGAAGACAGATTGTCAGTGAAGCTTCATAGTCACACATTCAGGCCTCCTGCTGGTGCAGCCCTCCCCACTGAGTTTCTTGAGCGGACGCAACTCTTATGAACGAAAACAGGTTATTCGTCGGTAATTTGTCTTACCAAACTGGAGACAGCGACTTGCAGGATTATTTCTCGCAGGCGGGGGTCGTGACCTCAGTCAATGTCATGATGGACAAGATGACCGGCCGCTCGCGCGGATTTGCTTTTGTGGAATTCGCGAGTGCGGAAGAGGCCGCCAAGGCGGTCGAGCAGTTCCATAACAAGGAATTTCAAAGCCGTACTCTAACTGTGAATGTCGCGCGGCCAGGGGAAGAGAGGGCTCCGCGCGGACGTGGTGGCAGCGAAGCACGCGCATCGCGCTGAAGAGGGCGGCCGCTATCACCCAATAGGGCCGACAGGGGCCTCCCCGACCGATGAGGCGGCATCCTCGTCCTTAGCGTCTTATCCTCCACCCGGCCTGGGGGTGTGCCTCCATCGCCTCGAGCGCTGAGGACAATCCGCGCCACCTTCGGGTCAGCACGCCGAGCGTTCCCGGATGGCAATGCCGGTGTCCGAATCAATCCACCATGCAATCAGTTGCCGGACGAAGGAGTCGGGGGTGGGGAGGAGAGCGTAGAGCAACCTTGCCATCCTTGAACCGTTCCTTGTAACCTTTCTGGAGCCACGACTAAGTAAGGAGCGAAGGCCAAAAGCCGCGAACGAAATACAAAGACCGGATACTACGAAAGGCGAATATAATGAAATTGCACGGAAAAGATGTGCAAGAACGGATTGCTCATTCGTCTTCTGATCGAACAGACCAAACGTCGTTACCAGCAATGAAAAGCCTTCGACGAATTATCTGGCTGGGCCTGCTCTTAACCGGCTCATCGTTGTGGGCGCAAGTTTCGGTCCCACGTGAAGGCGATGACAAGCCAAAGCTGGACGAGGAAAAGGAGGCGCCGGCGGCGAACGCGGAGGACAAACAACTGGCGGCGACGTTCTTACAAAAGCACCGCATCGACCTGGTCTTTGTCAAAAGCAAAGAGGGAACAGGCAGCGGCTTCATTGCTCTCATGCGTGGGAAAAAGGTCCTCATCACCAACGCGCACGTGCTGGCCGGGCTACGGAATCCCTCGTTCGTGACGCTGGACGGCTCGCCGCTGCAGCTTGGAACCGCCACGGTGTCCAAAGACTACGACTTGGCCACCCGCGTCGTCCTGGCCGGCGGGACGGGCATGCCGCTGGCGGCAGCGGTGGATGACGAGGTGCGGATCGGAGACGCGGTTGTCGTGCTGGGCAATGCGAACGGCGCGGGGGTTGTCACTCCTCTGCACGGCGAAGTGGTCGGCCTCGGCCCCGACCGGATGGAAGTCAACGCCCCCTTCGAATTGGGCAATAGCGGTAGCCCCATCGTCCATTTGCGCAGTGGCAAGGTGATCGGCGTCGCGAGTTATGCAAAGCTGGATACTCTGCTCTCAGGCAAGGAGAAACTCCGCCGCTTCGGCTATCGGATTGACCACGCCACGAACTGGGTCCTGGTGGTGCCATCGCGCTTTTACTCCGAAAGCGACTCGGCCGCCAAGATTCTTACAGCGACGCTCGAGATCGAGGACATCCTGAGCAACTTCAAGTCCATTCGGAAACAGAACTGGTCGCGCGTCTATGAGACCCCGGCTCTCCGCGGCGCCCTCGAGAGGTATTATTACGTGGCGGCGCAGGGCACCGATTACGCCGACCCCGCCGCTCTGGGACTGCTTGCCGCGCTGCGGGAGGCCTGCAAGAGCGATTTGACCGCCGCGCAAAACAGCTTCTCTTACGACTTTTTCAAGCACCAACTCGCCGCCAACGAGCTCGCCCGCAACGAACTCATCAAGGAGCTCGACAAGGTGCTGGCGCCGTAATGTTCGAGCCCTGCTCGCGGCTCGGTCAGTTTCCGTCGTTCGCCTCCGCCCCACACGGCAGAGCCGTGCGGGGGTTCTTTCCCCACAATTCCGGCACGAGTACGTCGACGCCGAACCGCTCTTGCTTTCGGCCGCGCCAGACCGGTCGGTGTTAAAGACGTTTTCCCCAGGGAAATGGTGCGCGCTGCAGGATTTGAACCTGCGACCCCTTCCGTGTGAAGGAAGTGCTCTACCGCTGAGCTAAGCGCGCGCTGCTCGCGGAAAACCTCCAAAACGCTGGTGTTTCCTGGCGTTTTACGCAATCTGCGAGCGGGAAAACTGTATAGCGAGTGCAGACCTGGGGCAACCGAAAATCCATAGATATGCGAACTGAAACGTGTCGGCGTTTCCGGCAATCTGTGTAAGAATCTTGACATCGAGTTGCGCTCGCACCATGCTGCTCATATGAGGGCACCAATCCGAATCGGGGCGGGGGTTCTGCTTGTCACAGCCGCAGCTTTCTTTTCGTGGCATTTTCTTCACGAGCGCGAACCTTCTTTGCTGGCAACCGAACCGCTCGTGGAAGGCAACACCGAATTTGCTTTGAAACTGTTTGCAAGGATTGGGGACACGGAAACGAACATCATCGTTTCGCCATACAGCATTTCCTGCGCGTTGGCGATGATGCATGCGGGAGCGCGCGGTCTAACGGCGCAACAACTCGAAAGCACGGCGGCCTTTCCGCAGCCGGCGACGAACCTGCCGGGGCTTTTTCACGCCCTTGATTTCCGTTTGGACCGCGCGCGTCGCACGGGCAAAGCTGAATTGGCGATTGCGAATGCGGTGTGGACGCAGGCCGGGTATAATTGTCGACGCGACTTTCTCGAACTAATAACGACCCATTATCAGGCCACCGCGAAGTCTGCCGACTTTGTCTACCAGCCGGAAAATGTCCGGTCTGAGATCAACCAATGGGTAGATGAGAATACGCGTCACAAGATTCGGGGGCGTTTCGCCCCTGGAATTATCGACACTATGACGCGTGTCGTGGTGGTGAACTCGATATACTTCAGAGGGACCTGGGCGGCAGTTTTTTCGGAGTCGGCGACGCAACCAGGCGAGTTTTTCGTTAATTCGAATCGAACGGTGACCGTGCCGATGATGACGCAATCGGGGGAGTTCAAATATTTCGGCAACACCAACCTGCAATGCCTGGTGTTGCCGTATCGAAAGCAGCAATTCGAAATGATTGTTTTGCTGCCCCGTGCCGGAGGCCGTCGAAACCCGAGCGCGGAGAATGTGCCTGGAAATGCTAACTTTACACTCGCAGAATTGGAGAGGGAGCTTGTGGCCGATAATCTAGATGGATGGCTACGCGCAGCGGAGAAAATAGAGATGAGAGCTACTATCCCCAGATTCCGCATAGCGAACCGATATTCACTTAAGGACGTGCTCGCCGCCATGGGAATCAAGGACGCTTTTGAGCCAGACCATGCCGACTTCTCAGGAATGACCACCGCGACAAATCAGCTGTTTTTGACTGCCGTGGTTCATCAGGCAGTGATTGATGTGAACGAGAAAGGGACCGAGGCAGCGGCAGCAACGGGAGAAGCTGCCGCAGGCGGTGCGAGTGCGCAGCCGGAGCCGTTTGTGGCCGATCATCCATTTGTGTTTCTGGTGCGGGAGACTGGCACAGGAACGATTCTCTTTATGGGACAGCTGATGGAGCCCGGGAGCGGGGAAGTCAACGTGGAGTGAGGGGGGGCGATATTACAAGTTGTTACTGGTCCTAAGCCAAAGGGGTGTTACCGATGCGTTGAACGGTCAACACAACGGTAACACTTTTGATTCAGGACATAGGTAGGTAACACTCCCTTTAAGTAAACCTCATTCCCAAACCCATTCGTTCGGCGACTCTTTCAGACCAAAAAAATGGGCAGGATTACCCATTGTGCGCGAGCGTTCGCGAATGAAGTTGAGTGAGGGATTTCTCGAACAATTGAGCTTATGAAAAAAATAATTGGAACAATCCTTTTGTCAGGTTTGTTTGCGGGATGGACTTGTGGAAACGTGTTCGGGCAGGCAGGGAGCGGTGGGGCTGCAGGATCGGCCGGAGCCAACGGCCAAACCGGAACCGGCACGGGGGTCCAACCAGCACCAGGGGTTCAACCAGCACCAGGGGTTCAACCCACGCCTGGCTCACCGCCGAATGCGCTTAACCCAGGGGGTGTTCAACAGCCGGCGTTTGGTACTACCGGAACAAATACCCTCGGATTTGGAACGACAAACGCATTGGGGTCTGGGTTCGGCAGCACAAATGGCCTGGGGTTTGGCACGACCAACGGTTTGGGATTCGGTACGACCGATCGCCTGTCCGGATTCAGTTTCACCAACCGTTTTGGCAACGGGTTGGGCGGGACTGGCGCAGGGCTGGGCGGCACAGGCGCCGGTGTTGGTGGAATTGGGACCGGGGCGGGATTAGGGGGGACCAACAGCTCGCCTGGATTCGGCACCAATGCGCCGCGTTTGTACTAATGCCCCGGCGATAGCGCTCAAGGAATTGGCGCTCAAAGAATATAAGACGAACGCAATTTCACCCGCGCACAAGAGGCTGACCGGCCTCCGAATTTGAGCGTGCGGGCGTTAATGGCCGTGGCATCCACAACCGCTGCCGCATCCGCCTCCGCTCAGGTCGGCCTCGGTAGGCATGCGACCCAGTTCCAGCGTCTTGTTCACGTACTTGTGAATCGTTTGCTGAACCTCGTGCAATTCTTCCTGGGCATCCATAAACCCGCGCGCGACCGGGTTTTGCAACAGCGCCTCGCGGTGCTTTTCGAAATCGGCAATCTCCTCCTGAGTCAGCGGCATCGAGAGCTGCTGCTTCTGCTCGAGCGCCTGGCCTTTGTTGACTAAATTCTCATATTGCGACCGGGAATCGGCGTCGCCCATGAACGTATCAATGCGCTGCCTGATGGATTGCATCGTCGGCTGTTCCAGGAGCGTTTGGCAAAGTTCGCGTGTTTTCTGCAGGACCGGCGTTTCTTCCACGGTTGTTGTCATAATTCGTCAGTTATCCAATCATCTTGGCCCGGAGCGCGCGATTACGCGGTCCCGCCACGGTGCAATACACCATAGGCGGCGGGGAAAAGCAAATTCTTCTGTCTGCGCACCATGTCCGCACTTCGATTGGGTGGCGGGATTCAGATGCTCGTGCGCAGGCTGAGCTTAGCCTTGCTGGTTCAGGTTCTAAGCGTAACATTCCTTCCGGGCGCCCCCATAGCTCAAATGGATAGAGCGGCGGTTTCCTAAACCGTTGATCCCTGTTCAATTCAGGGTGGGGGTACCACTTGGAAAGCCCAGGAAAGCCCATAGAATCAGGCATGAAACTCACTTTTCTGGGATTTCGCCGAATCGGACGGAATGGGTGGCAGTCGGATGGAAACCGGGCTTTTTTGGCAACCGCTGGCAACCGACAGGACGATTTAGGCCGCCACCCGCGAAACGCTTGCGGTACGCCAAGCGGTGAACGCACATTAGCCGGGTTGGTAATTTACAGGGTTAGCTTCTTCACGAAGAGCGGGGAGCACCGAGCCTCGGAGTGGTACGCCGGGGACGTGATAGCCCGGGCTGCCGCAAGGTGGGCTGAGGAGAAGGTCGAGAAAGCAGAAGTCGATGTCTACGACGTGCCTTTGACTCGTGGAGGAATGCTGAACGCTTTGCACCAGTTCGGCAGTCATGCCGACAAGTCCCGCCGTGCCGAATCGAAGGGCAAAAAATAGCTATGGGAGCCCGACGACCACGAAGCAGACGCACGAGAGCGTAACGTCGGCACAAAAGGCCCGGAGTCGGAGGCCGCTTTCGGTGCAAAAGTCGGCCAAGGCCCGCGGTTCGTGGTTGGGCGCATGCATATTGTCAAAGTAGAGGAGCGTTTCGGGCTTGAGGTGACGGAGCAGCCAGCGCAGGACGTAGAGGGTCGAGGAATAGAGGTCCGCGTCCATGTTGATGACCAGGGCCTGGTGTTCCGGTAAATGGACGTTGGGAAGAGCTTGATCGAACCAGCCTTTGAAAAAGCGGACGCGTGGATCATCAATTTGCGGGACTTGACCGCTGCGGTTGAACTGGCCTTTTTGCCAGGGTGGGGACGTTTCAGGCAATCCTTCGAAGCTGTCAAAGCCATAGAGAAAGGACAGGGGGTTCTTAAGGTGCTTGGACCACCAGGTCATGCTCCGTCCACCGGCCACGCCGAACTCCAGGTAAAGTGTTTCCTGGTCTTGGATCTTTTTGGCCATGCGATCCCAAACGTGCTCTTTGGTGGGAACGCGCCAATCGAATGAGTAACCCTGGTCCCGCATCCACCGGCCAAGTTGAATATAGTTGACGGAAGCTTGAGCCAGAGTCAGGGCGCCGATTGGAGATATGGCGCCCGCTCGGGTCAGCAGGCTCTTGAAAGTTCTCAGTGGCAGACTGTCGTTAAGCATGTCGGGACAAATCAATGCAGACCATGTAACTACGCATTTGGAAACCGATCCCGGGCCGGTCGCCCACTCAGGCAACCGGCATTACTTTAGCGGAAACAGCGGTGTGGTGTCAAGAAAAAATTGTAAACAGAGTGGCGTAAGGCTGCTGCTCGCAGCGCTGCTCTGACGTTCAAAGGGGATGCCCATCTTTGCGTCCGATTGAGAACGGGCGGCGAAGGAAAGGAGACCCGCCGTTAGCGACGTTAGGCCCCGGCTGGCGGGCCCATCCTCGAGGCTACTTCTTAATCAGCTTGCGCGAAGCGACATGGACTTTGTGCGAGTGGTGAATCTCGATGGGCGACATGGCGGCTTGGGCCTTGTCGAGTTCGACTTCCAGGACGAAGCAGCCGGGCATATCGGTCTTTACTTCGATGCGACCCGGGATATCTGCGGGCGATCTGCCGACGGAGACGATCTGCCCCGACGCATCGTAAATCACGATCGCCCTCGGGGAGTACTTCACCTTAGCCATTTTACGCGGCGCCTGCTTCTTCTTTGCTGGCATGTTCGCTGCTCCTTAATGGAAAAGTGGACGCGGCTCTCTCGCCTACTCCCAAATCGCGAAAACGTCGTACATCGAGACGCCAATGCCGCTCTCGTTCTTCACGAACGTGACGTAAGCGAGCTTGGGCGTTTGTTGGGCTGGGTCTCCAACGGGCATCAGTGCGCGGATTTCCGTGATCGCGACTTGGCCCTGGTTGTAGCCCTGATTGTAAGACGGGGCCACCGAGAAGTCGTGGAATGCGCCCCAGTCATTGGTCCACCACCAGAGGGAGAGCGAAAAATTCGGCGGGGCCGACCACGTATAGATTAACGCTTTATTCATGTGCGTGCCACCTTCCGTCCATCTTCGAGACCCCGTGTGCAACGCTATGTCGCACAAATGTAAAGTCTCGCTTATACCTGAAAAAGCGACACGACATTATGAGAGAGTTCGAGCGATGTCAAGAGAAGAAAGACCAATAATATTGATAAGAATGGTTCCTCGACGTTTTCAGTGGAATAGTTGATGCGCTGTAAGTCGCTATTTCGCTCGGTCTAATTCGCGGGCCTGAAGTGAACGCAGGACGCCACGCCCATTTCTATTATAGCTGCAAGCCCAATTGAGCGCCCATCCACCCATCGGGCCCGCTCCTATGCCGCTCCAGTGGGCGTTGTGAATCGGAAAAACCTGCACGTTTGCGATTAGTTCGCGCGCGTAGCAACCTATTTTCTCAGATGCAATACGTATTGAAGATTACGAAGTTCTTACGCAGGTTTCCTAAACCGTTGATTCCTGTTCAATTCAGGTGGGGGTACCACTTGGAAAGGCATCGGTGCGCCGCGCTTGCCGAAGAACCAGGACGCCACCTAATATCAGTAGTCCTCCAAGTGCCGTGAGGCTTTGCTCTTTCTTCGGTTTCTGTGGATTGTCCATAGTCGTATGCTAGCTGATGTCGCACTGAATGGAGTGGTTGGGCAATAATCTGCCTGAATTCATACCCTTCCGAGATGCGTGTCTTTGAATCCGCTCGGATACTTGAGTCCGGCTCCGAGCAACCGATCGAAGCCGATATGGGCGAGCCAGATCAAGCAAATCGGGGAAACGCTCGCAATACCGAAGAAGTGACCAAGCAACCAAAGCGCGCCTACTACGGCATATGTATGCGCGGCGTTGTAGGTTGCCGCGCCGATCCTCGCGCCTAATGCGTAGCCGATCATCGCCAGATCAGGCGCCAGAAAGAACACGAGGAACTTCCACCAGGCGTGTCCGCCAGCATGATATACCAAACTGGCAGCCACTAGAACGCAGAACCCTTCAAGCTGGAGCAGAATTCTTGGGCCGGATAGCTTCATCCTTATGACGAACGCCGAAGCTCACTGGCCGGGAGCAGCCGCCAGCGACCACCTAATTGCAACAAACTCAACCGGCTGCTCCCGGTCCAGTGAAGCGGAAAGTTGGGCCGGCTCATGAAATCCAATCCTGCTTCTCGGACTCCACTATCCACTTTCCCTCCTTGCGCCGAAGCTGAAGTGTGTGCCCGCCAGCTGCCAACGGGCCCACGTACCAGGAGACGTAAGCGGTGGCTCTGTCTCTGTGAATGTCCGTGACCTTTCCAGACCAGAACTTGAAAGGTTTTCCGGTCGCCTCATCGTGTGCCCCTCTGTTCCCCGCAGCAGCCTTAGTCCTGGGCATGACCGGGGGTTTATAACCGGCAAAGGCTGCAACCAGCTCCGGCGTGAACTCGCCATCTTTGGGTAGCACGTATGCGAAGTAATGGTCGCGCTCCTCTCCCTGCGAGGAATGCGCGTTCATCATGTACCTCAGGGCCGCCTCCAGCACGTAGTAGCGCTCCGAGAGCGTCTTTGGGCTTGTGGCGGCCGGCTGGCGGGCGGGAGCATTCGACGATTGTCCCTGCGCGATGCAGGCGAGGCTCGTCATGATTATGATGGGGAGTGCTCGCATGATTCTCGCTGCCGCCCAACGATCGTCATCACCGGCTCCGCGCCAGTGATCTCCGATTCCAAATCTAAGCGGCATCGCGGAGTCCGTGTGCATGGTGTTGTTAGGTGGCTATATCATTTTCACTCTTCTGCCTCATCAGCCCAATGGCATAACAGAATAATGAAAAACCGAACACCAGGACCACCGCCGCTCCTATCCGATGCAGCATAAACCCGCGGTCAAACAAAGGGTCTAGCGTGCCGCACCACAGCCCGCCTTCGTCGCTTGCGGCTCGAAGCGTATCAAAAAGAGTGGGTGTAGTCCGATGCGCCGCAAACCAGAATTGCACCCCCATACCGGAAAGGGTGGCGCCTACGAAAGCAACCACTGTCAGCAATGCTACTTTCAGCAATCTTCGCATGGCCACCTAACTGTGATTATACAAACACTGTGCACAGCTGCGTGCACGCCTTACTTTCCTAACGTGCTCCCCTACCACAGGTTAATGAAAGCAGATTCGCGAATTTCAGTCAAAGATCATCGCCGGGGTAAAACGTAGGCCAAGCGGCACTTGGGGAAACCCAAGCATATTTTGCGGAAATTTTTAGCAAGGGACGGTTAGAAAACCTTTCGCCTTTGGCGGTGTTTTATTTTAACCGGCAGGGATCGCTGATGGAACGGCGCGGCTTGGTTTGACCCAAAAGGTCAATAAATGCATACGTGCCCAACCGGATAGAAGAGTCCACTGCCGTCAGGAGCCCCGCTAGCCTCATGGTTGGCGGGGTATTTTCGTCACCGCATCGATGAGTGATAAGAGTCGCGGGTAGTTTGCGAGCGCGTTCAACGCCGCGCCGCCAACGCGGCGCCTTCGTAACAACGCAGCTTGACATACGCAAACGGGTGCTGCCATTGTTCCCGCGTAAAGGTTGACTGAGGGGCAGCACGTTTTTGCAACGAATGCAGGCATCACCTCCGAATATCGACAGACGCTCGCGAGGAGAGGCGAGTCGCCACATCCCGGGTTTTGCCAGGCCTTCGGCAGACGAGCGGCCAAACCGTTGTAGATACATCCTGGGAATGCGTGTCGACGCGACGAGCTACCCGGACGCGACTGGCAGGATCATGCGCTGGGCCGGGGCAAACGAATCCCGTTACGTTTGTGAGGTGCCGGTAAATGCGGTGATGGAGTCCTATGACCATCCCGAGTTCAAGGCGGTGATTAATGGGGCTGACCTGGTTACTCCGGGAGGGATGCCTTTGGTTTGGATGCTCCGGTGGCTTGGCTGCAAGGGGCAGCCTCGCGTCTATGGCCCTGAGTTGATGCTGCATGTCTGCGAGGCGGCGGCGCAATCCGGCGTCCCGGTCGGCGCTTATGGAGGGAGCCAGGAAACCCTGTCCCGGCTTGTACAACAGCTAACGCTGAAATTCCCCGGTTTGAAAATAGTGTACGCTCACTCGCCTCCGTTTCGAAAGCTCACTCCTGCCGAAGAGGCGGAGGCACTGAAAGCGATCCGCGATTCCGGTTGCAGGATTCTCTTTGTAGGGCTGGGCTGTCCCAAGCAGGAACATTGGATGGCGGTTCATCGCGGCAAAATCTCGGCCGTAATGTTGGGAGTAGGTGCGGCGTTTGACTTCATATCGGGGCAAAAGCCGCAGGCATTTGGTTGGATGCAGCGGATGGGATTGGAATGGCTGTTCCGGTGGTGCACGGAGCCAAGGCGGCTTTTCTATCGTTATGCGTATCACAACCCGCGTTTTGTGGTTTTGGCGGGGTACGAATTCATTTGCGCAAAATTGTCGCGCAGGACCGCCCTGGCTGTGGAAGGGGCTGAAGGAGATGGCACTCATCCGGATTTCCGGGGCGCGGTCCTGACGGAGGAGTACGATGAGGTGAAGCGCGCGTTACGCGGCAAACACGTGCAACAACTCTGCAAGCGCGTGTTCGACATAGCGGGCGCTTCCCTGGCGTTGGTGGTGCTCGCCCCGCTCCTGGCGGTTGTGTGGCTTTTGGTCCGGCTCAGTTCACCTGGACCCGCGATATTCCGGCAGGCCAGAGTCGGTTTTCGAGGGTCTCACTTCACCGTGTATAAATTCCGGACGATGGTTTCGCAGCCTGCCCAAGCGGTGCTGGAAGCCCAAGCGACTGCCGCCGCGGACGGAATCCTGCTCAAGGGAAAAGACGACGCGCGAGTGACACCAATCGGCAGATGGTTGCGCTCACCAGCCTGGATGAACTGCCCCAGCTTTTCAATGTCTTCCTTGGGGATATGTCCCTGGTCGGGAACCGGCCGCTGCCGTTGTACGAGGCGGAAACGCTTACTACGGACGACTACGCTGCCCGTTTCCTTGCTCCCGCGGGTATTACCGGACTTTGGCAGGTGAAGAGAAGGGGCAATAAGGACATGTCTGTGGAAGAAAGGATCAATATGGACATTGATTATGCGTTCAGGTGCAATTTTGTAACCGATCTGTGGATCATCGCCAATACTCCGTCCGCTCTCTTGCAGAAAGA
>Ga0306920_100007701_pt1 | contig 14200 bp, 8 predicted proteins | sample flu12Cox44000170_FD_204666 | JGI IMG/M metagenome (GOLD analysis project Ga0306920, IMG submission 204666) | Lab enrichment of tropical soil microbial communities from Luquillo Experimental Forest, Puerto Rico - flux4day.12C.oxic.44.000.170 (v2)... | ecosystem: Environmental > Terrestrial >...
GAAGTAAAGCGGCGCTGCCTGCACGGGACGCATCGCGAAATTCGCCCCCGGGGTCGAGGTGACTCTCGGGGGCTTTTTCTTTCTTGGCGCCCGCGACGGGTCAGAGCGTTTTCACGTAGGCGATGACATCCTTGATCTGGTTGTCGTCAATGACGTCCTTGAACGGCGGCATCAGCGAGTCACCGTTCTCGATCCAGGTCTTGAGGTTTTCATCGGTCACCTTGTTGTTGTTCACCGTGAAGGTGCCGCGCTTGTTGAGTCCCTTCAGACCGGGTCCGATTTTCTTGGCATCGCTCGTGTCGTAATGGCAGGTGGAGCATTTTTGCTGGAACAGGTCCTTCCCGCGCGCCACCGCAGCGGGATCGGCCTTGGTCGACGTCTTCTTGGTGCTTTTGGTTTGCGTTTGTGCCCACGCGGCGCCGGCGATGGCTAGCGAGGCGCCCAGTGCTGCGATCCCAATTACGGCCAGAGTGCGGTTCACGATTTTCTCCTGTTGATGGTGGGTTTCGTCCTCGGCAGTTTCATTCTCTCCGTTTGGCGCCGGAAATAGCAACTTTTCTCGCTGCCCGCCCGGGGGCGGCCGCGCCCTCCCGTCAGAAAGGACAGGTTGTGCTTCGGCGGCATTGGGACTTCCGTACCGTAGGCAGCGCCGCTACAAGGCGCAACAATGACGGCATGAACCAGGAGACCCTAACGCAGGCTTGGGAAGTTCTGCAAGATGCCTATCAGGCGCAGATGGAAGGCGACTATGACCGCGCCGTGGAGCTCTACCACTCGTCGCTCGATCTTCACGAGACGGCCGAGGCGCACACCTTTCTCGGCTGGACGTACCATTTTCAGGGCAAGCTTTCCGATGCCATTGCCGAGTGCAAACGGGCCATTGCAATCGATCCTGACTTCGGCAATCCCTACAACGACATTGGCGCTTATTTGATTGAGCAGGGCGAGTTAGACCAGGCCATTCCCTGGCTGGAGCAAGCCATTGCCGCCAAGCGTTATGAGCCGCGCCATTTCCCGCACTACAATCTCGGCCGCGCCTATCTTGGCAAGGAGATGTACAACCAGGCCATGCGCTCGTTCGAGCACGCCTTAGAGATCGAGCCCCGCTACGGGCTGGCGAAGCAGGCGCTCGATTCACTGCGGCGGATGGTGAACTGACGAATCTGCGTCGCAGATTTGCGCTCGGGAGCTCTGGGCTTGTTCCTCGACCTCGGTCCCGACCCGTCCGGGCTCGAAGGAAAGGTCGTAGAGCCAGAGCAACAGCGTGGTCACGATGCCTACCCCAGTAATTACCCACCAGGTCCGTTCCGGTTGGCGGCGCACTTCACCGAAGTAGTGCAGCACTTTCCCGCCGAACCAGCCGCCCACCAGCGATCCGATTCCCAGCGGCAAAAAAGCAAAACCCATGTAGGTGCCCTGCTGGCCGGGCGGCGCGAGCCGCGAGATGTATTCATAGTAGCGCGGCTGATGGACAATCTCGCCGATGGCTAGCACGAAAATCGCGAGGTAACAGGTCCAGACGGCGGCGTGAGCAGAGAGAATCAGCCACGATAGAGAGGTGATGAGCGTGCCCAAAATGATCGCGCGGAAGGCGGGAATTCCCCGCGTCAGGTAGTTGACCAAAAGGGTGAGCGCGATGACCGCGGCGGCGTCGGTGATGAGGATGCGCTCCACGCGGGCGTTCGGATCGATAAAGGAGTGCACATAGCCGGGCAGGATGATGTACTGCTGCCAGTACACGATCCAATAGCCCGAGAAGATGAAAAGAAACAGCATGAATTTCGGGTTCCGAACCACCACCAGGAAATTGCGCAGGGTCGCGGCGAGCGTCGGAACGGGCTCGCCCGGGGCGCGCTGGGGTTCGCGAAACAAGACCAGCACCAGGAAAAACATGGCCAAGACGCTCAGCGCGGAAATGCGGAAAACCGTTTCGACGCCCAGATTGTGGTGGGCCCAATCGGCGACAAACGGACCGGCTGCGCCGCCGATGTTGACCATGGTGTAGTAGATGGAATAGCCGATGGAGCGGACGTTTTCCCGCGAGGCGCGCGCCGTAGTGCCGACCACGCTGGGCTTGACGAGAGAGATGCCGAGCGCGGGCAAGATCAGAATGAAGCCAACGAAAAGGCCGAGCGGAGCCACATTGCGCACCGGGGCGAGCCAGGGAGCGCCGACCGAGCCGATCAGGAAGTAAGCGGCGGCCAGGATCAGGTAGGCCAGCGAGAGAGCGCGGCGAAATCCCAGCCGGTCGGCCGCAGCGCCGCCGAAAATGGCCAGGAACCAGACCATGCCGCCGAAGATCCCGGTAAGCGTCCCGGTCTGCTCGGTTGAGAAGGCGAGCTTCTCCTGGAGGTACACCGCCAGCGAGGAGAACGCGCCGTAGTAGGACAGGCGCTCGAAGATTTCACTGATGTTGGCAACCCAGAAGGCCCGGTCGAATCCCGTGCGGACCTCCCGAACCCGCTCGGCAAAACTCATCTAACCTCCGGCCGCGTGCATTTACGCCCGCCGCGATGATAGCAGAGGATGGCCCGGTGCCTGGCCTCCCCGCCCGCGGCGGACATTATCGTGTCGGGCAGGTGTCTTCCGGGCCAGGGCCAGTGGCAGCCCCTGCAAACTGCAACGAAATTCGGGCCAAACTCCCTATAGCTAGATATACTTGCGGAAACCAGCTGCAGCTGTGGCGGTGAAACCGAATCGCGTGCAGTTAGTCTATGGATGATCCTGAACCAAAAGGTGCCGGTTCCCAGGGTCCAGGTGCCGGCCGGCCGTCGGGGGCCCGAGCGCCCGCCAAAGGGGAAAGCTCGGCCAGCGATCTTCCCCGCCCGGACCAGGCCCCACCAGACCGCCCGTCCAACCCGCCCGAACCCGAACCGAACACCCTCCTCGATGACGCCACACTCGATAGTTCCACGCCGCCACGGGCGGCCAGGTCGCGGCATATCTCCGGACATCACCGTCTGCGCCCTGGCGAGCTCTTCGGCGGACGCTATGAGATTCGGCAAGTGCTTGGCGAAGGGGGGATGGGCACGGTCTACAAGGCCTGGGACCGTGAAGTGGAGCATCTGGTCGCGCTCAAACTGATTCGTCCCGACCTGGCAGAAGAGCCGGTGGTGCTGGCACGCTTCAAACAGGAGCTTTTGACGGCGCGCCAGGTGACCCACCGCAACGTCATCCGCATCTACGATCTGTCTGAAATCGACGGCATTAAATTCATCACCATGGAGTTTGTCGAAGGGGGCGACCTTCGCAAGCTGCTGCACGAAAAGGGTAAGCTGCCGCCGGAAGAAGCGGTAGCGATTATGCGGCAGGTGTGTTTGGCGCTCGAAGCCGCGCACGGCGCAGGCATCATCCACCGCGATCTCAAACCGCAAAACATCATGCAAGACAACCATGGGCGGGTGCTGGTGATGGATTTCGGCTTGGCGCGTTCGCTCGTCTCTGACGGGATGACGCAAACCGGTGCCTTACTCGGCACCGTCGACTACATGTCGCCGGAACAAGCCATGGGCAAGCATCTCGATGCCCGGTCGGACTTGTTTACGCTCGGTCTGATCTTCTACGAACTGCTCACCGGCAACATCCCCTACAAAGCCGATACGGCCATGGCCAGTCTTCTCAAACGCAACCAGGAACGTGCCGTGCCGGCCACCGAGCTCGACCATTCTGTTCCAAAGGGACTCTCTGACATCGTCGCAAAGTGTCTCGAGCGCGACCTGGCAGAACGCTACCAGAGCGTTCAGGAAATCCTCGGGGATCTCGATGCATGGGAAGGTAAGCGCCCGGTTCTGGCATCGGTAGCCAATCTGAGGGCTCCCCAAACGGTCGTCACCACGGTCGGGAAGCCGGTAATCCCGTGGAAGTGGATCGCCGCGGGCGCGGCGGCGATTGCGCTGGCGGCCGGCGGGTGGATGCTCAGCGGCAAGCTCGGCGGGAAGACTGCTAACAAGGGCGCGGTGTCCGGTCCGCAGGTGTCGCTGGCGATTCTGCCGTTTCGCAACGGGTCGGGAGACGAAAAGCTGAACTGGCTCGGTCCGAGCCTAGCGGAGATGCTGAGCACCGACGTTGGGCAGTCCGCGCAGTTGCGCACCATTTCGCCAGACCGGTTGCATCAAGTGTTATCCGATTTGCAGCTTTCGCCGGGCAGCGATATTGATGCAGCGACCATGGGGCGAATCGCGGAGTTCAGTAATGCCGATACGGTGGTCTCCGGACTGTACGAGAAATTTGGCGACGCGATTCGGATTGACGCAACGCTGCGTGACCTCAAACACGATCGGCGAATTCCAATAAAGATTGAGGTGCCGAGCGAGAAAGACGTGCCGGCGGGAGTCGACCAGCTGGCGGATGCCATCCGGCAAAATCTGGGAATGTCCGGTGACGTAATCGCAGAACTGCGGGCCAGTTCCTTCCAGCCGACAGCAAGGTTGCCGGCACTGCGGGATTACAACCGCGGTGTCCAGCTTATCCGCGACGGGAACTACCTGGAAGCGCAAAAAGTTCTGGAGTCGGCGACCAGGGAAGATCCCGCGTTTGCCCTGGCGTTTTCCAAGCTCGCGCAGACCTACAGCAATCTGGGCTACGACAGCGAAGCGGATCAGGCGGCAAAGAAAGCCGTGGGATTAAGCGAAAATCTGCCTTCGGCGGAAAAGTATTTGATCGCCGCGAACCGCGCGCAAGTCTCGAAGAACTATCCCGAAGCAATTAAAGCGTACGAGGCCCTCGGAAAGGCATGGCCGGACAATGCCGACGTGCAGCTGGCGTTAGCCAGTCTGTACGAGGAGAGCGGCGACTTCGCCAAGGCCACCGCGTACTATCGGAAAATTCTGGCGGCGAATCCCAAGGATCTTGTAGCCACGCTGGCGATCGGACGAATTGCGCTGACGACCGGCGACGTGCAATCCAGTCTTGAACCGCTGAACCGGGCGCTGAGTCTTGCGATCGACTTGGGAAACGAGGAGGAAAAGGCCACCAGCCTGCACGATATTGGATACGCCTATGAAAGTTTGAACAAACCGGAAGAAGCGCTGCGAAATTACCAGCAAGCACTCGAAATCCGGCGGAAGATCGGGGAAAAGCGCGGTATCGCGAAGAGCCTTAACCGCATGGCGCGAGTGGAAGCATTGCTGGGACATCAGAAAGATGCAGCGGCGCATTTCGAGGAGGCGTTGCAGGTGAGCCGAGAGATCGGTGACAAGCGTGGAATTGCCGACACGCTCGTCGATACCGGCAATTTTTATGACGACAGCGGAGAGCACGACCGGGCGTTAAAACTGTACAAAGAATCATTGCAGCTCGACCGGGACATCGGCGACGAAACGATGCAGGCGATCAACCTGAACAATATTGGGACCGTATATTTTTCCAAGGGTGAATATCAAGACGCGCTGACGTATTTTCAGCAGGCACTGCAACTGCGAGAAAAGTCCAAGGTACCGCAGGACATCGTGGAGAGTGTGCACAACGTCGCCGAGACTTCGGCGCGCATGGGGCAATACGATCCAGCCGTGAAGCAATACATGCGGGCGCTGGACCTTCGGCGCAGCATCGGCGACGCCCGGGGCGGAGCGATCGAGTCCTACAGCATGGGGACGCTGTTTGGGTATCAGGGCCGGTTCGGCGCTGCGATTAATTCCAAGCAGGAAGCGCTGAAAACATTTCGTGATCTGAAAGAGCGGACGTTCTGGATGGCAGAGATTCTGGGCGGGTACGCGGAGGCGCTGACACTTGCGGGCCGCGGCGATGAATCGCAACCGTATCTTGAGGAAGCCCTAAATCTGTCGCACGAAATCAAGAACGATGGACTCGTGGCGCAAACCCTGGCTTTCCAAGGAGACGTTGCCTACTATCGGGGAGATTCGAATTCGGCACGATCCTATTACGAACGGGCAGTGCAGGCGGCGGCGGCGAGCAAAGAGCCGGACAAACAACTGATCGCGAAAACCGATTTAGCCAAGGCGGATATTGATGCAGGACGCGCGGCGACGGCTATCACGAGCCTGCGGGCTGTGGCCAAGCAGGCGGAAGAACAGGGATTCGCATATATGTCCGTGGAATGTTCGGTGTACATCGGTGACGCCATGATGCGCAATCGCGACACCGCGCATGCGCAGCAGGAACTGGAGCGCGCACTATTGCAAACGGACAAACTGGGATTACGGCCGCTGGGGGCCAAGGCCCACTATCTTCTGGCAACAGCCCTGCGCACATCAGGGAATGCAGCTGACGCGCAACAGAACTACCAAGCCTCTCTTCAATTGCTTGATGCGATGCGCAAGGAAGCGGGTGGAGAAAAAATCCTGCAGCGATCAGATTTGAAAGCGATGTACGAGGAAGCGAGCCACTGGGCGGGAGCGGCCAAGAATTGAAAAAGCCCCAAGGAACTCGCATTAGCCGATTGCTCGGTAGTCAGCACGCCTCGGTTCTGCGAAATTCCTGTGCCGCAAGAAAGAAGGTGCAGGCCGAAACCTGCACCTTCGCGATGTTAAATAGCGCTTCGAATTAGTTGAACTGGAAACCCACAAGTGCCGGGATCAGCACAACGTTAGCAGCGGCGCCGTTGGTAAAATACGTTACCTTGACGTTGGCGCAGGCCCCCTTCCAACCTTTTTGCGTGCTCCAGTTCAGCTGATAGCTTCCTCCGCCATTGTTCTGGAAACCGGAGTTGCCGGAGGAAGATACTGTGCCGTCCGTCGCAGGGTTTACGGGCGCCTGGCTTATTGGGCAAGTAATACCGAACGACGAGATGTTAATCCAGGGTGGCAGTACACCTCCATCGTTACAAACTGTGCCCGAAAATGAGTGGCAGAATGAGAGGTTGTTCACAGGATTGCCGAGGCTGTCGAAAAACCGGAATATCAAGGGGCGCGTTGACCCGGCCTTGACTTGGTTCAAATCAGTGTTGACGACAGGCTGCGCCCATCCCACGAATCCGACACCCGTGGTGATGGGTGGCGCGGCGGGATGATAAGTGGCCACAAAGCAAGACGGCCCCCTGCTTCCTCCGTGAGTGGTCGGATCCTTAACGTCTGGCTCGTAAGAAAGGAAGATGCTCTGCACAGGGCTGCTAGAGGTCAGTAAGCAGTCCACGCCGTGAGCGACGAGGAAATCGGGTCCGCCGATTCCGGCGGAAAGGTCGGCCGGCAGATCGTAACCGGTGGCCACATCATAGTCGAAGTTGCAGGCACTGGCGTTCAAGGCAGAAACCTGGCAGTGCACCTGGAACTCAACGCACATATCCACGCCGCCGGTGCTGTAATCTCCGTAAGGAACGCACGCTTCATCCGGAAAGCCGGCGAAGGCAGGAAACAGATTTGCGGGTATGGCGAACGCAGCCACGTTCGCTACCTCACCGCCTACATTGTCGAGCCCGGTAAGTTTGTAAGTGTCGGTATTAAAGGTGAACGTCGTCGTCGTGCCGGGACCTCCCAACGTCATGGTCTGAGTTGTATTGAAGCTCCAGCTCAGGATGTCCTGGTTGTCATTGCCGCCGCCAAAGCCTCCTGTTGCGCCGGTGAATCCCACGTAAGCGTTTTGATTCGGGCCCAGGCCCAGCGTGGAGAAATCAAGGTTCCCTGTCAATACGAGCTGACCATCAATCCAGACCAGGAGATCGCAGGAGAATTCTCCGCAGAAAGCCCCAGGAGTGTAGGCAATCGTCGCCGTATGCACGAGGCCGTCGGTTAGAGTGATCGGCGTTGGTTGTAGAACAGACAAGTCTACTTGACCGAAATTGCATGCCTCAACGGTATGGTCGACGGTGTTTGCTGCCGCTCCGCAGCTCTGAATCCCGACTTCGTCGCTGCTGAGGTCCCCATACGACACGCCCGGACTTCCGTTCTGGAAGGTATCAAATTCGATGGCTACGCTGTTTGTGAGGCTAAGATAGCCTAAACTTCCCCCCTCCCCTGACGGGCAATCCCCCCCGGGGAATGGGCCCTCGTTTGCCGTAGAACCACTGGTACCGTTGCAAAACTGGCCATTTTGAATGACAAATGCGAAACCGTCCGCATTAAATGACGTTGTGCCGCCTATTTGAAATCGGAAGGTAGTCGAGAACCCGTTGACCAGGGACACTGTCGTCGTGCGCCACGCGGTTCCGACCTGATCTTGGGCCGCGGGCGTAATCCGCAAAACCTGCTGGTTGCCGTTACTGGTCGCTGCGGCGCTACCATTGAGCTGTATTCCTGCGGGCGAGCTGAAATTGTTGTACACAAACTGCTGAGCCTCGGTCGGCCGAGCCGACAAGAGAACGGCAGCGCAAAACAATCCAATTGCCACGACTTCTCTGCACCCACAGGCCTTCGTCGAGCGGTTCGCATGGGGGATTTTTCTCATGGGGGATGGCTCCTTACTGGATTAGACCTCTCGAGTCTCGAGGCTGGGAGTGATTCATACGAGAACCCGCAATATTTGCACATGCGGTAAACGAACGGCTCTAAGAGTAATGGGCGGGCCAATACTCGATGCAGGGCCTGATCTAGGCCTGAACGAACCGCTGCGGGGAAGGTTACCGCTAACCTGTGGCTGGACTTTTACGCTTGGCATTGGTGGCGTGTCAAGCGAAAAGACGCCGGGAAAGCGCAATAAATCAGCGCCAGAACGATCCGTGGAGGGACAAAGCATCCTGTGCAGGCAGCTTTTTGTCAGAGCGACCACCATCCTTGCAACCACGGCTTAGAAATAGTGCAAAAGTCGATTAGATTGTTACGGGGTTGCCTGAGTTTTGTTGGAAACGAGGACGCCGTGACAAATCGGGCGTGGCGGTGTGCGGTGGGTTACTGACGATCATATTGGCGGCGGAGACACCAATCGGCCGCCATGGAGGAAAGCCGAGCATGCTACGTCGAGCTGCGCACGGCGGTTGCTGATGGTTCGCAAAGCCTGTATCTTCGCGGCTATGAAAATTCCAAAAAGCGCGTTATCGATTCTGTATGGCTTGATTTTCACTGCCGAGGCGCGGGCACAGGGACCTCTGCCAGTCCCGCGGGATCTGACACCGGGTTACGAAACCATCCGCGAAGAGACGTTGCGCGCCGACCTGACTTTTCTCTCCTCGGACGCATTACAAGGGCGCATGTCACTCGAACCGGGCGACTATGTGGCGATCGAGTGGATCGCGTCGGAATTTAGCAAGGCCGGACTCGCGCCCGCCGTGAACGGGAGCTACTTCGAGCCGGTGCCGCTCATCGAGTACCGCCCCGACCGCTCCAAGAACTCGGTTTCGCTCGTCCGCGCCGGACGGGAGACCGTGTGGAAGTTTCCGGAAGCCATAGGCGGATACCGCCAAGACACCGACATCACTGCTGACGTGGTGTTTGCCGGATTCGGCATTACCGCCCCGGAGCTTGGCTACGACGATTATTCTCGGGTCGACGTGCACGGGAAAATCGTGCTGGTGTTTGACCACGAGCCGCAGGAGACCGATCCCGCTTCGATCTTCAACGGCACCGGCAACACCCGCTACGCGACCACGCGGGTGAAAGTGCTGAACGCCCAGGCTCACGGTGCGGTTGGCGTTCTGATCGTCGCCGAGCCCAATAGAAAACATCCCTCAAACCAGGAGCGCATGGCCCGCATCGGCGGCTCCATCACCCGCGCCGTGCCCCTTCCTTCCCAGGCGCTCGCCGATGACGAATTGCACACCCCGGCGGCGACCATTTCCGATGCTGCCGCGAAGGAGATTCTTTCCGCCATCGGTCCCACGCCATCCGAGCTCCAGTCATCCATCGACTCTGACCTCAAGCCCGAATCCCGCGCCGTGCCCGACAGCAAAGTCACCATTCATTTCCGCAATACCTCGGTCCGCAGCGGAACCAGCTACAACGTGGCGGGTCTCGTGGAGGGCAGCGATCCGAAACTCAAGGCCGAAACGATCCTGATCAGCGCACATCACGATCACGACGGGATGAGCGGCACGGACATCTGGCATGGCGCCGACGACAACGGGTCCGGCTCGGTCGGCGTGGTCAGCCTGGCGCACGCCTTTGCCGCCAACGCCAAATCGAAATCCGGCATGGCTCCAAAGCGCTCGATTCTCTTCGTGGTCTTCGCTGCGGAGGAACGCGGGCTGCTTGGCGCCTTCTATATGGCCGCCCATCCGCTGCGTCCTCTCGAAACCACGCGCGCCATGATCAACTTCGACATGATCGGCCGCAATGAAACGGAAAGCGACCAGACCAAGGGACTGATCGAAATCCCGGCCGACACCACGAACCGATTGAACCTGATCGGCGCCCTGTACAGTCCGGACTATCGCCAGACCGTAGTCGAGGAGAACCGCAGGGTTGGGCTCGAGCTCGACGACCGCTTTGATCACGAATCTGCGCTGAACGTTTTCTTCCGCAGCGATCAGTTCCCCTTCGTGCTGAAGAATGTGCCGGCGTTCTGGTGGTTCACGGGCTTTCATCCCGATTACCACCACACGAGCGACACCGCCGAGAAAATCAACTACCCGAAAATGGCCAAGATCCTGCGGCTCGCCTACTTGAGCGGCTACACTTTCGCCGACGAGACCGTGCCTCCGCGTTTTGTCCCCAATCCGGGCGCACCGGAATTCCACAGCCGAAGGCCTTGATTCGGTGGGTCTTACCGCCGGCGAAAAGACTAGATCGGCTGCATCCATTTTTTGCGTTGGACGGCTTTTGGTCGCAGAGACTAAAGTCATTACCCTCGATCACTCGGCCTTGGGGGCTTTCCTAGCGCTGTCTGGCGCGCCGCGTAGCGGCGAGGAGCACGGTACCACGCCGGTTTCGAGCAACCAGTCCACCTATGACCGCTGCGGCGACGCCAACCCGAACTCATCTTTCTCCAGCCTTCCTGAACTATCAGATGGACACCGCCTACGACGAAATGTTTCTGGCTCCCGCCGTGGCCCGCGACCACTACCGCGCTCTCGAAAAGACCCTCGTCGGTCTCTCGCCTGATGAGCTTCGCCGCACCCAGCAGGCCGCCGACCTTACCTTCCTGCATGAAGGAATCACCTTTACCGTCTACGGCAGCAAGGAAGGCACGGAGCGCATTTTCCCGAATGACCTGGTGCCGCGCATTATCCCCGGCGACGAGTGGGCACGCATCGAAAAAGGCCTGACGCAGCGGCTGACGGCTCTGAATCTTTTTCTGCGCGACATCTATCACGAAAGCCGCATCCTCGCCGAAGGCGTGGTTCCCCGGGAACTCATCTACAGCTGCCGGCATTTCCGCCGCGAAATGCGCGGCCTCAATGTTCCGCGTGACATCTACGTCAGCATCTGCGGCACCGATCTGGTCCGCCTTCCGGACGGCCAGTTCGCCGTGCTCGAGGACAATCTGCGCGTTCCGAGCGGCGTCTCCTACATGCTCGCCAACCGCAAAGTCCTCAAGAGAGTTTTTCCGACCATGTTCCGCGACTACGGTGTTTGGCCGATAGACCACTATCCGCAGGCCTTGCTGGCCACCCTGCGCTCGCTGGCCCCTCTGAACGCCGCTTATCCGAATGATCCCACCACCGTTCTGCTCACGCCCGGCGTCTCCAATTCGGCCTACTTCGAGCACACTTTTCTCGCGCAGCAGATGGGCATCGAGCTGGTGGAGGGCCGCGACCTGCTGGTTCACGACAACCTGGTGTATATGCGCACCACGGCAGGCCTGCGCCGCGTGGACGTCATTTACCGGCGGGTGGACGACGACTTCCTCGACCCGCTGTGCTTCCGTCGGGATTCCATTTTGGGCGTCCCGGGGCTCTTCAATGCCTACCGCGCGGGAAACGTGACCCTCGCCAACGCCATCGGGACCGGCGTCGCTGACGACAAAGCCGTGTACGCCTACGTTCCCGAGATGATCCGTTACTATTTGAACGAAGATGCCATTCTCCCGAACGTACCGACGTTTCTCTTGACGGAACCCGCCGAACGCCAACACACGCTCGATCATTTGGACAGCATGGTGGTCAAAGCGGTCGGCGAATCCGGGGGCTACGGGATGTTGATCGGGCCGCAAAGCACCGCCCAGCAGCGCCAAGAGTTCCGCGCCCGCATCCTGGCCGAGCCGCGCAACTACATCGCGCAGCCCGCGCTGGCGCTTTCGACCGCGCCATGTCTCATTGACGGCGCGGTCGAGTCCCGCCACGTCGATCTGCGCCCCTACATTCTGATGGCTGACAAAGTGACCCTGGTTCCCGGCGGGCTCACTCGTGTCGCTCTTCGCCGCGGCTCACTGGTCGTCAACTCCTCGCAAGGCGGAGGCAGCAAAGACACCTGGGTGTTGCGCGACGGCGGCAGAGGTTCCCGCGTGGCATGAGACCCCCGCGCAACTTCTACGCCCGCACTTTCCAGCGCGACGCCGGAATGCTTTCCCGCGTGGCCAGTAACCTTTACTGGATGAGCCGGTATCTCGAGCGCGCCGAGCACACCGCGCGTCTCCTCGATGTGGAACTGCAGCTGTGGCTCGATCAATCCCCCGAAGTGGGCGCGGGCCGCTGGCGCTTTCTGGTGGACGCGTTGCAGATCCGCGGCATACAGGGCCGCCTCGATCCCCTCGAGCTCGCCGAGGCGCTGGTCTTCAGCCGCGAAAGCTTCTCTTCCATCGTTTCCTGCGTGGCGGCGGCGCGGGAGAACCTCCGTCACGTCCGCGAGCAGTGCAGCTCGGAGATGTGGGAGCAGCTCAACAAGCTCTATCTGCAGGTAATCGAACGCCGCCCGGAAAAGGGCTGGATCCTGAAGTCGCACGAGCTTTTTCGCTCCGTCCAGGAGGGCGCGCACCTCTTTCAGGGCATTACCGACGCCACCATGAGCCACGGCGAAGGCTGGCAATTCATCCAGCTTGGCCGCTATGTGGAGCGCAGCGACACGCTGGCGGCCCTGCTCGACACCCATTTTGACCGTGCGGCGCAACCCGCCGACCAGCCGGTGGACAGCGGCGAGTATCTAAGTTGGGTGGGCCTGCTGCGGGGCTGCGCCGCGTTTGAAGCCTATTGCCAGGCGCACACCGCGGAGATCCGTCCGCTTCGCGTAGCGGAATTTCTGATCCTGAATCCCGATCTGCCGCACTCCATCCGCTTTTCGGTGGACCGCATGAACGCGGCGCTGCACCTCATCGGCGATCTCACCGAACGGCGCGAGAAAACGCCCTCGCGCATCGCCGGCCGGCTGCGCGCCAAGCTCAGTTTCAGCCAGATCGAAGAGATCATGGCCGGCGGGGTGGCCGCCTACCTTCGCAGCGTCCGCAGCGAGTGTGCGCAGATTCACGACGCGATTCATCAGATTTATTTTGACTACTCGGTCGAGGCAGAACTGGTCTCTTAGCAGGGGCACGGCGCCACGGCGACGGCCCGGTCGTGCGGGCCTGCCGAGCGGCCTCGTCTGCAATCGGATCGGGCACTAGGAAATGGCCTACTTCATACGACACGTCACCAGCTTTCGCTATCACCCCGCGGTGGGCGAAAGCGTTATGGAAGTCCGCACCCAGCCGCGCTCGGATGTGCGGCAGCGCTGCATCGGGTTTTCTTTGGACGTCGTTCCCCGCGCCAAAGTGATGATGTATCACGATTTCTTCGGTAACGCCGTGCATCACTTTGACATTCCCGGCCGCCACAAGGTGGTCGAAGTGCGCGCCGAGGCCATTGTGGAGGTCAGCCGGGCGCCGCGCGAGCTGCGGCCGACCACCTGGGAGGAACTGGATACGCGCGTTGCCGAAGGCGACTACTGGGAGATGCTCCTGCCCAGCCAGTTTGCGCAGCCGACACTCCTGCTCGGCGAACTTTCCTCCGAGCTCGATCTCGGGCGCCGCGATACGCCGTTACAGCTCTTGACGGAACTCAACCAGGCGCTCTACGACAAGTTCGACTATGCTCCCAACAGCACCAAGGTGGATTCGCCGATCGATGACGCGCTGCGCGCGCGGCGCGGCGTCTGCCAGGACTTCGCGCACATCATGATCGCGCTGGTGCGGCAGCTCAGAATTCCGTGCCGCTACGTAAGCGGTTATCTCTACCATCAGGACAAAATCAAGGACCGCTCGCCGGCCGGCGCAACCCACGCTTGGGTGGAAGCGTTTTTGGGCGAAGCAGGCTGGGTGGCTTTCGATCCCACCAACAACTTGCTCGGCTGCGAGCGGCACATTCACGTTGCTGTCGGCCGCGACTATGCGGACGTGCCGCCGACGCGCGGCGTCCACCGCGGCGAAGCGGAGAGCGAACTGAGTGTGCGCGTCACGGTGTCCCTGA
>Ga0306920_100007702_pt1 | contig 14199 bp, 16 predicted proteins | sample flu12Cox44000170_FD_204666 | JGI IMG/M metagenome (GOLD analysis project Ga0306920, IMG submission 204666) | Lab enrichment of tropical soil microbial communities from Luquillo Experimental Forest, Puerto Rico - flux4day.12C.oxic.44.000.170 (v2)... | ecosystem: Environmental > Terrestrial >...
ATGGCCGAAGAACCAGAACAGGTGCTGCCATGTGATCGCGCCGCCGTTGGCCGCGCTGAACACCTGGGCGCCGAGCTTGCGGTCGATCTCCAGGACCAGCAGCGCGGCCGCCAGCACCGGGAACGCCAGCAGCACCAGCATGGACGTGAGCAGGATGTTCCAGGTGAAGATCGGCATCCGGAACATGGTCATGCCCGGCGCGCGCATGCAGATGATGGTGGTGACGAAGTTGACCCCGCCCAGGATGGTGCCGAACCCGGACAGCGTCAGGCCCATGATCCACATGTCCGCGCCGATGCCGGGCGAGTTGCCGATGCTGGTGAGCGGCGAGTAGGCGTACCAGCCGAACGCGGCCGCGCCGCCCGGTGACAGGAAGCTGGCCAGCAGGATCAGCCCGCCGAACAGGAACAGGTAGTAGCTGAACAGGTTGAGCCGCGGGAAGGCGACATCCGGCGCGCCAATCTGCAGCGGCATGATCTCGTTGGCAAACCCGACGAACAGCGGGGTCGCGAACAGCAGCAGCATGATCGCGCCGTGCATGGTGAACAGCTCGTTGTAGATCTGGTCAGACAGGAAGTGGTTGTCCGGCACGAACAGCTGGACCCGCATGAGCATGGCCATCAGGCCGGCCACCAGGAAAAACCCGAACGAGGTGATCAGGTACAGGTGGCCGATGACCTTGTGGTCGGTGGAGGACAGCCAGTCCGCCATCAGTGACCCCTTGCGCGGGCTGCGCGGGGCCGTCACCGGCAGGGCGTTTGGGTGTTCGAGCGTGGTCACTGAGCGCTCCCTGCTGCCTTCTGCTGCGCCGCCTGCTGCCCGCTGATCCAGAACCGGAACTGCGACGGGGTGACAATCTTCACAATAAAGAGCATCCGGCTGTGGTAAAGGCCGCACAGCTCAGAGCAGCGGCCGATGAACGTCCCGGTCCGGATCGGGGTGACCTGGAAGTGGTTCGGGTGACCGGGGATGACGTCCCGCTTGAACTCGAACGGGGCGATCCAGAACGAGTGGATGACGTCGGTCGAGGTCAGGTTGAACCGGACCGTCTCATTGGTGGGTATCACCAGCTCCGGCAGCCCCCGGGTGCCCAGGCCGGGCTGCCAGGGCTCGCCGTTGATGGTGACGTCCCTGGTCACCGACCCGGGCACCTGGTACTGCGGGTACTGGAACTGCCAGCTCCACTGGTAGCCGACCACGTTGACGATCACGTCCGGGTGCGGGGGCAGCCGGTCGATGTAGTTCTCGTCCCGGGCGGTGAAGAAGAACAGGACGCCGACCATGATGAACGGCACGACCGTGTAGAGCATCTCGATCGGCAGGTTGTACCGGACCTGCGCAGGCGGCTCCTGGGACGCCCCGGCGCGGTTCTTGCGGTGGAAGATGATCGCCCAGATGATCATCCCCCACACCACCAGCCCGACCGCGAAGGCCGCCACCCAGGATCCCTGCCACAGGGTGACCGTGACCTGGCCCTGGCTGGTCGCCGGGACCGGCATCCCCAGCCGGGTGAACTCATTGGAGGTGCACCCGGCCACGGCGGGGAGCAGTGCCGCGAGGACGGCGGCCAGCGGCAGCACCCGCCGCCACCGCGACGGCCGTTCCCGGCGGGGTGACACTGCCGCCTCAGCACCGCGCGGCCGGCCCGGGACGTGCGGGCCCCGGCCTCGGGGGGCACTGGGGGTGAGGGTCACAGGTTGCCTTCCCGCGGATGACACCCGGCCGCACGGGCTGGTCAGCGGCTTCGTCCTACAGACTGTCGTGGAAACAGTATCGTGCGCGGTGGCTGGGCTGGCAGGGGCCCCCGGTGTGTCGGCGGGATCGGCTGGCGGGCATGACGCTTACCGGCCCCAGATGACAAACTTGCCGCATGACCTCCCAGCCGGGCCCGGACCCGACGCTTGTCATCGACGCGCTTGGCCGCAAGTGCCCGATCCCGATCATCATGCTGGCGGAGCGGATCCGGGAGGTCCCGGTTGGCCAGCTGGTCGCCGTGCTGGCGGACGACCCGGCGGCCAGAACAGATGTCCCGGCCTGGTGCCACATGAAGTCGCACACGTTCATCGCGGCGAGCGACCTGCCCTCCGGCTGGGCATTCCTGATCAAGCGCAGCTACTGAGCCGGTCAGCTGGCCGGCGGGCGGAAACGGCCGGCGAACCGGGGGTCGCTCTCCCACCAGGGCCGGGCCGTCTCCCCCGGCTCCGGGCCGGCCTGCCCGTGCGCCGCCGCACTGGCGTCGAGCTCGGCGTCGATCACCTTGGCCTCCGACTCGTCTTCCCTGATCATCACGATCAGCATCGCAGCCAGGAACGGCAGCCCGATCAGGTCACCCAGCAGCCAGATCACGCCCCCGCCCAGCACCTGGTCGGTCCGCAGGCTGGGCCCCCACGGCCGGCCGACCGCGCGGTAGTAGTCCCCGGCGATGAGATGCTGGTCGGCGATGATGGCCAGCCCCAGGATCGCGTCCCCGACCACCTCGATCCCGGTCACCCAGAGCGACACCAGGTACGGATATGCCTTCGGCACCGGGTCCATCCGCAGCACCGTCCAGAAGAACACCCAGCCCGGTGCCAGCAGCGCCAGATAGGTGAGCTCCCGGACCAGGCTGCTGTGGAACCCAGCCTCGTACCAGGCGGTGAAGTAGAGCAGGAACGGGACGGCGACCAGCACGAATGCGGTAACCGCCGGGAAGGTGAGCACCCGTGCGGCCCGGCTGCCCAGCACCGCCTGCAGCCACCTGCCCGCCCGGGGCGCGGTGGCGGCCAGCAGCGCCAGCGGCCGTCCCAGCGCCAGGAACAGCGGCACGGCCATCAGCAGCAGGATCGTCTGCACGGCCCGGGCGTAGAACAGGACACCGTAATACACACCGGGGAAGCCCATGATGGCGACGGCGGCCAGGCCGACCCCGCCAGCCAGGAACAGCACCGCCCGCCCGGCCGGCCAGCCGCCGGCACGCCGGGCCCGGCGCACCCCCGCCAGGTACAGCACGGCGGCCGCCAGCATCACGATCAGCGCCGGCCAGTCGAGGGTCCAGGAGGTGAAGGCCCGCGCCACGGTCAGCTCGGGCGGCCCCTGGTATCCGCCCGCGGCCAGACCCGCTGTCACCCCGCCACGTTACCGCCGTCCCGGCGGCGGACGGCGGCGGGCACCAGCCGGTCACGGCCCGGCGCGGGCGGTCAGCGGAAGTGCGCGGTCAGCTCGCCAGCGGCGTGCTGGCCGTAGGCGGCGGCCAGCCGCTCAGCAGCATCGTCCGGCTTCAGCTGGTATTCCTGCGGGCCGACCGTCTCCAGCACCAGCACCGCCAGCAGATTGCCGAGCTGGGCGGCGCGCTCCAGCGGCATGCCCCAGCCAATCGCCGCCAGGAAACCGGCCCGGAACGCATCGCCGGTGCCGGTCGGGTCGGTCTTGCTGCGCTCCGCCACCGGCCCCACCAGCAGCGGCTCCTGCCCAGCGCGTTCCACCCTGGCCCCAGCCGGGCCCAGGGTGGTGATGCGCACGCCCACCTGCGCCAGCACGCGGGCACCGTCCCAGCCGCTCTTGCGCTCTATCAGCGCTTCCTCGTATTCGTTGCAGAACAGGTACGCCGACCCGGCGACCAGTGCCCGCACCGCGGCGCCGTCCAGCCGCGGCAGCTGCTGCGAGAGGTCAGCCGCGAACGGGATGCCCATAGCCGTGCACTGCTGAGTGTGCGTGAGCATGCCCTCCGGGTCGCTGGCGCCAATCAGGACCAGATCCAGGCCACCCGCCCGCTCGGCCACCGGCCTGAGGTCGATCTCCGCATCCTCGCTCATCGCCCCCGGGTAGAACGAGGCGATCTGGTTGCCGTCGAGGTCGGTGGTGCAGACGAAGCGGGCGGTCTGATGCAGGGTGGATTCCCGCACCTCGGTGCAGTCAACGCCATGGCTGGTGAGCCAGTCGCGGTAGGGCCCGAAGTCCGGGCCGACCGCGCCGATCAGCAGCGGCCGGAGGCCGAGCACCCCCAGGCCGAACGAGATGTTCGCGGCCACCCCGCCGCGCCGGATTTCCAGCCCGTCCACCAGAAACGACAGCGATACCCGGTCGAGCTTGTCGGCGATGATGTGCTCGGTGAACCGGCCAGGGAACGTCATGAGGTGGTCGGTCGCGATCGACCCAGTGACAGCTATCCGCACGGCCGCACTCTAAGCGAGCGGCAGCGGCACGCGCACGGTGCCCGGGCACAAACGCGCACCGGCCAGCCAGCTGACGGGTGGCCGCCCGGGTTTAGTGGAACGAGTCCCCGCAGGCGCAGGAACCGGTCGCGTTCGGGTTGTCGATGGTGAAGCCCTGCTTCTCGATCGTGTCCACGAAGTCGATGGTGGCGCCGGCCAGGTAGGGGGCGCTCATCTTGTCGGTGACCACGTGCACGCCGCCGAACTCGGCGTCGAGGTCGCCATCGATCTCGCGCTCGTCGAAGTACAGCTGGTAGCGCAGGCCCGAGCAGCCACCCGGCTGCACCGCGATGCGGAGCCGGAGGTCGTCGCGGCCTTCCGCAGCCAGCAGGCTGCTCACCTTGGTCGCCGCCGCGGAGGTGAGAATGACACCCTGGGCTGTCGCCTCGTCCTGAACCGTCATCGCTGGTTAGCTCCCGCATCAGTCTGGCGCCGGGGTGGCGCTGGCTGGACACACGGCACAACCATAAACCGGCCGGCCACATTCCAGCATAGCCACGCTTTGCTCCTGCCGCCCGCACCGCGGCCCGCCACCGCCGGACCGGCCCTACCCGGTGACGAAGCTGATCGGGCCGGCCGTCGTCTCGCTGCCGTCCGGCCGGATCAGGTACGCCGCGTATCCCCGGGCCGCGGTGACCGCGGGCAGCGCGTCGTCGCCCCCCACCGCCAGCGCGGTGGCCAGGGCGTCAGCCAGGGCCAGCTCGGGGCCGGTCACGGTGGCCGACGCGGCGCGGCAGGCGGGCTGCCCGGTGGCCGGGTCGATCAGGTGCGGCCCGCGCTCATAGCTGCCCGAGGTGGCCATCGCGGCCGTCACCTCCGCCACCCCGGCCAGCGCGTCCGCCCGCCAGGGATGGCGGATTCCGGCCCGCCAGCGCTGGCCGGGGCCGGGCCTGCCGCACACGGCCAGGTCACCGCCACCGTTGATCATCGCCGCGGGCAGTCCCGCCCCGCGCAGGATGGCCAGCGCACGATCCACCGCCCAGCCCTTGACCAGCCCGGTCGGGTCGAACCCGCCGGGCATCGCCCACGGGTCGAACCAGCCGCCGGATGCCTGCCGGGCGGCCCGGCATGCGGCCACCACCTCGGTTACCTCCGCGGGCAGGCCCGCCAGATCCGCTTCACCGCGGCGGTACCGGCTCACCGGGCTGCCCGGGTCCCAGGTGCTGAAGGTCGCGTCCGCCTCATGCAGGCATGCGCAGGCAGCGCTGACCGCGGACCACAGCTCAGCGGCTGGCAGTGTGCCCGGCACCAGGGCGAAGGAGAAGACGGTGCCCATCGCCGGCTCGGCATGGGCCAGCAGGGCCGGGCCGGTGCCAGCCGGGCCGGCTCCTCCCCCGGCCCCTCCACTGCTCACCAGGCCCCGCCGCTCACGTGGCCCCGGCTTGCCTGGCCCGGTCGCTCACCTGCGGTGCAGCTTGTCCAGGGCCGCCTGCAGCGACGTTGCGTATGCCTGGCTGGTGTAGGTCGCCCCGCTGACGCCGTTGATCCGGGCGCTGCCGGCCGCCAGCACCTCGGACTTGAGCATGGGGATCACCTGGGCGGCCAGCTGCTGCGAGTACGGCTCGGCCGTCCGCAGCATGGGCACGGTCACACCGGTGATCCGGCTGCCGCTCACCGTCACCCTGACGTCCAGCTCGCCGTACCCGTACGGGGTCACCGGCCCGGTTGCGCTCTGGGCCTGGCCAGCCGCCGCAGGCTGGCCGCCGGAGCCGTTGCCGCCCGCCGTGCTGCCGCCAGATCCGCTGCTGGGGGCCTGCTGGCCCGCCTGGGCAGGGCGGCTGCCCTTGAGCGCGACGGGCACCGCCGGGGTGGTGCGGCTGCTGAGCCCGAGCACGCCGGCGAAGCCCGCGACCGCACCGGCCGTCAGGTACCACGATGCCCGTTTCATGACACTGCTCCTGGTCGCTAGAGGGCGTATGCCTCGTGATGAATGGCCTCCGCCGGCACCCCAAGCCGGCCGGCCAGGTCGACGATGCTGGTCACGAAGCCTTCCGGCCCGCATACGTAGACGTCGCGGCGGTGCAGATCGGGCACGAGCCGCCGGACCGACCGCTCGTCGAGGCCAGCCTGGTCGCGGTTGCCGACCAGCTCGTGCAGCTGGCCACGCCGGTGGCGGACCAGCTCGCTCACCTCCTTGCGGAGCACCAGATCCCCGGGCCGGCTGGCCCGCAGCAGCACCACCGGCGCGGATTTGCGCGGCAGGTCCTCCAGCAGCGACCGGAGCGCGGTCACCCCGATCCCGGCGGCGATCAGCACCGCCTGCGGCCGCACCTGTGCGTGCCGGGTGAACGCCCCGTACGGCCCTTCGACCAGCACCGGCGTGCCTGGCCGCAGGTGGGCCAGCGAGGCCGAGTGGTCACCCACCGCCTTGACCGTCAGCCGCAGATACGGCGGCTGCGGCAGCGCTGACAGGGAATAGGGATGGGCCTGCCACCAGCGGCCGCGGGTGAGGAAGCGCCAGCACATGAACTGCCCGCCGGCCACCGGCAGCTTGTCCAGCTGCCGGCCGGAGCAGATGACCGACACCACCCCCGGGCCTTCCGGCCGGACCTCGGCCACCACCAGCCGGTGCCGCAGGCTGCGCACCAGCGGCAGGCCGAACCGGTAGCCGAGCACCAGTCCGGCCGTGGCCAGCCAGGCCACCGACCACACCAGCCGGGTCAGCGGATGCCCGACGAAGGCCGGCCCGAGCACGATCACGTGCGCGAAGGAAAGGGCCAGGGCCAGGTACATATACAGGTGCACCAGCCACCAGGCTTCCCGGCTGAGCCGGCGCCGGATGGCGCGCAGGGAGATCACCCCGATCAGGCACATGATGCCGAGCCCGACGGTGGCGATCAGCACGTAGGGGTAACTCGACAGCAGCGTGCCGATCTCGTGCCACAGCCCGGCCTGGGCCGCCTGGGCGTAGCCGACGGTGATGAGCACCGCGTGCGCCACCAGCAGGCTGATCGGCCACGCCGCCAGCCGCCGGTGCCAGCGCACCAGCCCGTCCTGGCCGAGTACGCGCTCGATAGCCGGGATCCGGCTCACCAGCAGCACCATCAGCAGGGCCAGGTAGGTGCCGATCATCCCGGTAAGGCTGCCGCCGAAGGTGGCCAGGCCGCCGCTGGCCCGCAGCCCGCTGCCGGTCTCGCTGGTGATGGTCAGCGCGATGACGGCGCCCAGCCCGGTCCCGGCCACCAGCAGCGCGGCCTTGGCCAGCACCGGCCGGGGCGTGGGGGCGGGCACCCGGGCGGGCCCGGCCTGGCGGCCGCGCGCGCGGCCGGCGGGCATCGCGGGCATGGGAGGTACCGTCTGGGCACTCATGCGTGCCAGCCAACCGGCCGAATCTGGCCGGTTGATGCAGGCTTCCTCTGAACTTCCTCTGACGCCTGCCTGGTCACAGCCCAGGCGCCCCCCACACCGGGAACCACCGGCCCAGGTCGGGCTCGATCTTCAGGTCGGCGCCGACCGCACCGCGCACCTGGAGTTCCAGTGCGCTGTCCCGGCGCTCGCCCGGCATGGGTGCGAATGGATAGAAGGTTCCCCGCTTGTACAGGTACACGATGCCGACCCGGTGCCCGGCGTCGTCGGCCAGGCTGACCAGGGTGCACAGCAGCTGGGGCCCGAACCCGCCGTCCACCAGCGAGGAGTTCACCGCGTGCAGGTCGGTGACGAGTGCCTCAAACTTGTCGGGGCTCTGCTTGGATACCAGCCAGGTGTATCCGTAGCTGTCCCGGCTGAGCTCGACCGGGGCGGCGTCCTCGCCCATCCCCAGCAGCTCGCGGACGTCCTTTTCGATGTCGCTGAACGCCCGGCCCTCGGCGGCCCGGAAGCACACCGACCCGGTCCCGGTGGGGACCAGTCCCATCGCCGCCTGCAGGGTGATCGCGGCGGTGGGCAGCTGGAACAGGTCGTCCAGCAGCGGCTGGACGGGCTTGGTCCGGCCGAGGATCGTGTCCAGGAATCCCACTGGCTACCTGCTCAGCTGGGCGGAGATCTCGCTTAGCTGCTGGAGCCTTCGCTCCAGCGATGGGTGGGTGGAGAACAGGTTGGCGATCCGGGCCCCGGTACCCTGCAGCGCGGGCGCGAAGAAGAAGGCGTTCAGCGGCGCGGCCTGGCGCAGGTCCTTCTGCGGGATGCGGGCTATGTCCCCGCTCACCTTGGTCAGTGCGCTGGCGAGCTTGGACGGCTGGCCGGTCAGCAGCGCCCCGGCCCGGTCCGCGGCCAGTTCCCGGTAGCGGGACAGCAGCCGGATGAGCAGGAAGCTGACCGCGTACACCACGATGCCCACACCCAGCATGACCAGCATCACGATCGCGCCGCCGCCGTTGTTGTTGTTGTTGCCGCCCCGGCCACCACCGCCGCCGAACAGTTCCCCGTAGAACGCGAACCTGACCAGCAGGCCGGCGATGATGCCCAGGAACGAGGCGATCGTCATGACCGCCACATCCTTGTGCGCGACGTGCGACATCTCATGGGCGATAACGCCCTCCAGCTCGTCATCGTCCAGCCGGCCGTCCATCAGCGAGGTGGTGACGCAGAGTACCGCCTTGTTGGCGTTGCGCCCGGTGGCGAACGCATTCGGCATCGGCGAGCGGGCCATGGCCACCCGCGGCTTGGGCATGTCCGCGAGCGCGCACAGCCGGTCGACGATGCCGTGCAGCTTGGCGGCTTGCGGGCCGTCCTGCGGGCCGACCTCCACCGCCCGCGCCGCGCTCAGCGCGATCTTGTCCGAGTAGAAGAACGAGCCGATCGTCATCGCGAGGCCGAGCGCGACCGCGAAGAAGACGATGGCCCCGCTCCCCACGCCGAAGGCGGATAGCACGTAAACCAGGATGATGATGAAGGCCACGAAGACCAGGCCCATCAGGAACATGGTCAGGCCCATCCGCGCGGTAAGTCCCCTGTCAGGCGCATAGCGGGTCTTCGCCATCGCGCCGCCTCCGTTCTGATGCCAGGCACCGGCCACTTGAGCGGGCCGTCCGCCTCAAGTATCACGCACCGCGGGTACCAGATATTCCACCCGGCGGCCAGACGTGACGCTGGTGGCCGGGACCACTGACGCGGTCCCGCTCGCCAATCGTCGGCGCGCTGCCTGGAGACCGGCTGAAAATTGGCTTAGCCCGGGATCAGGCCGTCGTTGGTGAGCAGGTCACGCACCCCGGCCACGTCGGCATCGGAGTTCGGCACGATCAGGTCGGAGGGCTTGATGGTGTCCGCGGCCACCGGTCTGCCCAGCGACCGGACCCGGTCGAGCAGGGCCGCCAGCGCGGGCCGGAAGGCCGCCTCGTCACCCGCATTGACCGCTTTCTCCAGGGTGGCATCGAGGGCGTTCAGCTCGTCGGTGGCCGAATCGTCGACGTCGAACTGGCCCTCGCCCAGAATCCGTACGATCATGCGCTCTCACCCGCCTGTGGCTGCTGGGCCGGGGCCGCACCGCCCGCCGGGCCGCCCTCGATAGCACCGGCCGAGCCAGCCCCGATCTCGCCCTTGAGCCGCTGCAGTTCGAGCTCCACGTCCTGGCCGCCGCGCATCTGGTCCAGCTCGGCCTGGATGTCGTCGCGCGGGGTGCCGGTCATGTCCTCCAGCGCACCCGAGGCCATCAGCTCGTCGATCGCCCCCGCCCGGGCCTGCATCTGGGCGGTCTTGTCCTGCGCCCGCTGCACGGCCAGGCCGACGTCGCTCATCTCCTCAGAGATGCCGGACACCGCCTCGCCGATCCGGCTCTGCGCCTCAGCCGCGGTGTAGGTGGCCTTGATGGTCTCCTTCTGGGTGCGGAAGGCCTCCACCCGTGCCTGCAGCCGCTGCGAGGCGGCGGTCAGCTTCTCCTCGTCCGCCTGCAGCGACTGGTATTGCGTCTCCAGGTCGGAGTACTGGCTGGCCAGCGAGGCCTTCCGGCTCAGCGCTTCGCGGGCGAGATCCTCCCGGCCAGCGCCGAGCGCCTGCTTCGCCTGCCCCTCCAGCCTGGTCTGATCCTGCTGGAGCTTGGCCATCTGGAGTTCGACGCGCTTGCGGGAAGTGGCCACGTCGGCGACACCCCGGCGCACCTGCGTCAGCATCTCCAGCTGCCGCTGGTACGAATAGTCCAGGGTCTCGCGTGGGTCTTCGTACTTGTCCAGGGCTTTGTTCGCCTTGGCCTTGAAGATCAGCGAGACCCGCTTCATCACGCTCATGGGCGCGACCTTTCCCCTTCGTCGTTGCTAACGCCGGCGCCCCGCTCGCGGACCCCGGCGGCGCGGCGCGGGTTCTCGGCAAGCTGGCGCACTCAGCCTACGCGGTGATCGGTGTGACAGTCATGCCAGGCCCGCCGTGCCGGCCCGCAGCCGCGGCCGGTCATTCCGCCTGCCTGCTGGCAGGCTTTGGCTGTGGCCTGGCGTGACCGGTCTGTCCCGGTAAGCTGGCCTTGTGTTCAGACGACGCAATTCCGGCGCCGCGGACTCGGCCGTCCAGGTGGACCCCAGCCCGGCCGAAACGGGCAGCCCAGCGCCAGCCAGCCCGGCGGTCACGGCCGGGAAGGGCCGGCCCACCCCCAAGCGCAGTGAGGCGGAAAAGCGCCGCCGCCCGTACACCGCCCCCGCCGACCGGAAAGAGGCCAACCGCCAGTACCGGGATCGGGAGAAGACCGCCCGCTCCCGCCGGCTGGAGGGCATGCAGCGTGGTGAGCAGTGGGCGATGCCGCCGCGCGACCGCGGCCCGGCTAAGGCACTGGCCCGTGATTACGTCGACTCCAAGCGCCGGTTCAGCGAGTTCTACATGTACGGCCTGGTGGTCCTGCTGGCGATGCTGCTGGTGCCCGTCCGTGCGCTGCAGAGCATCGTCCCCCCGCTGGTCCTGGCGGCGGTGGTGATCATGGCGGTGGAGGGCTACTTCGTCGGCCGCAAGGTGAAGTCCCTGGCCGAGGAGCGGTTCCCCGGCGAGAGCACCCACGGGATCCGGCTGTACGCCGCCATGCGCACGCTGCAGATCCGCAAGCTGCGCATGCCCAAGCCGCGGCTCAAGCCGGGCGACAGCTACTGACCCGGATGGAGTACCGCGCGCTGGGCCGCAGCGGCCTGAAGATCAGCGAGATCGCCTACGGGAACTGGATCACGCACGGATCGCAAGTCGAGGAGGATGCCGCCCGCGCCTGCGTGCAGGCGGCGCTGGACGCCGGCGTCACCACCTTCGACACCGCGGACGTGTACGCGGGCACCCGCGCCGAGCAGGTGCTGGGCCGTGCCCTGCACGGCGTGCGGCGCGAGTCGATTGAGATCTTCACCAAGGTGTACTGGCCGACCGGCCCCGGGCCGAACGACCGCGGCCTGTCCCGCAAGCACATCATGGAATCCGCGCATGCCTCGCTGCGCCGGCTGCAGACCGACTACCTCGACCTCTACCAGGCACACCGGTACGACCACGAGACGCCGCTGGAGGAGACCCTGCGGGCCTTCGACGACCTGGTCCGGCAGGGAAAGGTGCTCTATGCCGGGGTGTCCGAATGGCGGGCCGAGGAGATCGCCGAGGCGGTGAAGACCGCCGGCGAGCTGGGGCTGGACCGGGTGGTCTCCAACCAGCCGCAGTACAACATGCTGTGGCGGGTCATCGAATCCGAGGTCATCCCGCTGTGCCAGGAGGCGGGCATCGGGCAGATCGTCTGGTCGCCCATCGCCCAGGGCGTGCTCACCGGCAAGTACCTGCCCGGTGATCAGCGGCCAGCCGGGTCGCGGGCAACCGAACCGGGCGCGGCCGGGGACATGGAGGACTATCTGACCGACCGCATCCTGGACCGGGTGGCCAGGCTCCGGCCGGTGGCGGCGGAGGCCGGGCTGAGCCTGGCCCAGCTGGCGGTCGCCTGGGTGCTGCAGAATCCGGCCGTGTCGGCGGCGATCATCGGTGCCAGCAGGCCGGAGCAGGTGCGGGAGAACGTGCGGGCATCGGGGGTGCGGCTGGACCCGGCCCTGCTGCGCCAGATCGATGACATCCTCGGGCCCGAGATCATGCGGGATCCCGCGCTGACCGAGAGCCCGGCGCACCGTCCCTGACCGGGCCGGGCCGTCAGTCTTCTGGGTGCAGGCTCATCGGCCCGTAGGCGACCCGGCTTTCCTCCAGCAGGGTGACCTGATCTACCCCGGCCGCCAGCAGCCCCCGCCAGTTCTCGCCAAGCCAGCTCTCGGCGTCGCTCTGGCTGCCAAAGGTCTCCCGCGGCAGGTCCCGCCCCTCCGCCGCCGTCCCGTCCGCCTTCTCGTACCGCCAGCTCCAGGCCATGTCGGCACGACCTCCCTCCGGTGCTGACAGCGACCTTAGGGCATGGCCTGCCCGGGCTGGCCAGGCACCCGCCGGGATGGGCAGCGCCGTGAGGACGGGTGCGGGATTCGGCCGGGAACGCCCCGAGCCGGGGCCGCTCAGCTGTTAGGTTTAGGCGCTAGCCGTCTGCCCGTAACAGGCATCGGCCGCGTCTCCGGCTGCCCGTCCAGTGATCAAGGTGGTGACGACATGCCGCGGATTGTCGTCGTTGGTGACCTGATGACCGACACGGTCGCGCATGCGGCTCTGCCACTGGCCCGGGGCAGCGACACCCCCGCCACCGTGACCATGCACGGCGGCGGCTCAGGCGCCAACATCGCCGCCTGGCTGGCCGTGGACGGCAGCGAGGTGGCGTTCGTCGGCCGCCGCGGCGCCGACATCGCGGGCCGGAACCGGGACATGGAACTCATGGGCTACGGGGTGGACGCCCGGCTGGTCATGGACCCGGAACGGCCGACCGGCACCTGCGTGGTGATGGTCACCCACAAGGGCGACCACACCATGCTGTCCGATCCCGGCGCCAACGCCGCGCTGTCCGCCGATGACCTACCCAGCGACGTGTTCGCGCCTGGGTCACACCTGCACATGTCCGGTTACACGCTGCTGAACCCCGGGTCCCGCCCGGCCGCGCAGACGGCGCTCAGCCGGGCCGAGCAGGCGCAGATGACAATCTCGGTGGACGGGGCGTCGGCCGCACCGCTGGAGCGGCTCGGGGCGGAGCCGTTTCTGGAGCTGACCAGCAGCGCCACCCTGCTGATCGTGAACGAGGCGCAGGCCAGCGTGCTCACCGGCCGGGATGACCCGGCACAGGCGATCCGGGTGCTCACCGCCTGGTACCCGCAGGTGGTGCTCAAGCTGGGGCCGGACGGTGCCATGTACGCCAACGAGCGGGACCCGGTCCGGGTGCCAGCCCAGCCGCTCGAGAAGTTCGTGGACGGCACCGGCGCCGGTGATGCGTTCTGCGCCGGCTTCCTGCCGCCGTGGCTGGACAACAAGCCCTGCAGTGAGGCCCTGGCCAGCGGCTGCCGCCTGGCGGCCCGGGCGCTTGGCCTGGTCGGCGCCCGGCCAGCGCTCTGAGCGCGTTCCTGGACGGGCTGTTCTCGCTCACAGGCAGGACGGCGCTGGTCACCGGCGGCAGTTCCGGCATCGGCCGGGCCATGGCTGGTGCACTGGCCCGGGTAGGCGCCCATGTGGTGGTGCTGGCCCGGGACGAGGCGGCGCTCGGCACTGCCGCGGCTGACCTCCGGGCCGGGGGTGGCCAGGCGGACTGGGTCAGCGCCGACCTCGCCGACCGGGCGGCGGCACAGCGGGCCGCGGAGACCATCGGGAGCATGTTCGGCGAGCCCGACATCCTGGTCAACGCGGCCGGCCTCAACCTCCGCCCGCCGCTGGCCGAGCTGACCCCGGCCGCCTGGGACCAGCTGCTGGCGGTCAACCTCACCGCGCCCTTCCTGCTCGGCCAGTGGTTCGGCCCCGGCATGGCCGCCCGGGGCTGGGGGCGGATCATCAACATCGCTTCCCAGCAGGCCCTCCGTGCCTTCGGCAACAGCGGTGGCTACGGCGCCGCCAAGGGCGGGCTGCTCGCCCTCACCCGCTCCCAGTCGGAGGCCTGGGCCCGGCACGGCGTCTGCTGCAACGCCATCGCCCCCGGCTTCGTCGCCACCCCGATGACCCGCGACATCGCCAGCGACCCCGCACGCAGCGCCGCGCTGGCTGCCCGGACCATGATCGGCCGCAACGG
>Ga0306920_100007704_pt1 | contig 14199 bp, 14 predicted proteins | sample flu12Cox44000170_FD_204666 | JGI IMG/M metagenome (GOLD analysis project Ga0306920, IMG submission 204666) | Lab enrichment of tropical soil microbial communities from Luquillo Experimental Forest, Puerto Rico - flux4day.12C.oxic.44.000.170 (v2)... | ecosystem: Environmental > Terrestrial >...
GGATCGGCTACCCGACTCGTCGGGTCATATCGATAGAGGGTGGTGACGTTGTCTCGAGACAAGCTGCGCCAGTGACTGATGCCGGTATCTTTGGCGACCCAGCGCTCGATCCGGGCGAACAACCCTCCGATCCGCGGGCGATAGAAGGAGATCCGGTATGAGGTGCCGTAAACCGTTCGCGGCAGCATCATCCGGGCGCCGGTCGCGTCGAGGATCGGCACGAGGTCTTCCAAGCCGGACAAGATGAACACATCCGACTCGTCGCTGTCGCAGTATTGCGGTAGCCCCTTGTCCGTCTTGCGGGTGATTTCCGACGTTTCGAGCTTCCAGCCGAAGCCGAAAATCCCATTGCCTGGCCCGGAATCATAAGAGAGTTCAAGCTTTGGTGTGAAGCCGGAGCGACCGGGGCTCATCGGCAGCGGCAGCGACATCGTGGCGGTGCCGGTCGCGGCATTGACCGAGAACTTTTCCCCGAGGCCGCGAATGGCGCCACCGCCCTTGGGAACGAGACTGACGGGAGCAGATCGGCGCCGCGCTTCACCTCTTCCTCTTGATAGTTGCCCGCCTGAGGCGAGCCTTGCGGCCGTTCGGTTGGGGCTGAGCCGGCCTTCTCCGTCACATCGGCAGATCGTTCGGTCCGCGGTGAGCGGCGAGCGTTGGCCCGAGGTCCTGCTCGCGGGCGCGGGTAGTCCTCGTTATTCACGAGCGAGTGCCCCCTTAAATCGTCGACAGCGTGCGGCGCCAACAGCTAGCGATGTCAAGGACGTCACCACCATCGCAGCGGCCTGGCTTCGCGCCAGGTAGCGGCGATTGCCTGCTGGGCCGCGTGCCGAGGTGATCCCACCCGCGGGCACAGCCGTAATAGGGCTCATCGCCAGTTCCTCCTCATCGTGCCTGCCCGACCGCATAGACCCCGCAATGTCTGGAACCCTGATCGGTCCAGGCACGTCCCACGTCCCCGGCAATCACGGGATGGCTTGGCTGTATTAACTATCGCGCTTCTTTCCGGACTTTAGTGTGAGGTAATTCACACAAGGTGCGATTTTGGTTTCTGCACGTCGTCGGCCGGCACGAGCATGCGGAAACGGTACGCGACTGGAGGGCCCGGGTGTACGTTAATGACTGCTTATATGGGCTTGTTCGAAGTCAAGGGTCAGGTTCACGGGTTCATGGAGAGTTCTCCGGCCGTTGGTTCGGATCCAAAGTCTGAGCCCGTTCCATGACCTGATGGCGTGCTGCATCAGATCAAGCTCACATACGGTCGCCTAGTGCACCCGCTGACAGTTCGACGGACACACCGGGCTCGGCGCGCCTCACCGCCGGCGATCTGAAAGGCCCGAAAACTGTGCATTCGTTAACTGCGACATGACACAGCGCTTGGTCATTTGCACCACTGGACTTCAATGGTTCGCGGAGCAGCGCGGCACCTGAGCGTCGCTGTGGGTCCGGGCCCCTCGCGCGCGGGCGCGCGCGTTTTGGGGGGGCAAAAACGAAAAAATGGCCATTGTGTGCGAAGCCCGTCGCTCTTGATCAAGCACGTGGGGCAAGGCTGTGCCAGTGGCGCGAAGCCGACCATCATCGGATGTTGGGCGATGACATCAATCGACGAGCTGACGCCCCGGCGCAGATCCGCCGGCTCGACCCGATACCCTCAATTCTCGCTAATTACTTGCCGTTAGAGACTCTCGCGTATGTTCGAGCAAGATCTCGTAGCGCCGTGACGCTTGGTCGACCACGAGCTCGAGATCCTCGGCGAGGAGGTGGCCATCTTCCACGAGCCGCTGAGCTTGCCTCCGCACTTGCGTGAGATAGTCAGGCTTACTGGGGTAGCGTTCGCTGATCGAGAGACGCGGGTCGCCCAGAGCCTCGCGGTCCCTCCGTGTTGCCGGGAACGGGATCGTCGAGCCCATCAGGCTCATCAGCTGGTCTGAAGCGCCCATTTGCGGATGGCGGAGGTTCCATCCCGCGTAGGTCGCCAGTGGCACGGTCAGATCCGGCAGGCGAACGCCGCTCACCTCGTTGCCGTCCGGGTCGACTGCCGGGACAAAGTGCGGGTAGGGCTTTCCGACCTCAGGTGGTAGTTTCGTGGCGACCCCGCGTTCGGCATCTGAGCCAAAGTCGAGCCGTCTGACCTGGGGCAGATAAGACGGAAACCCGACCCCGGGAAGTGCCGCGAATACGGCCTTTGGCTGCTCCGGCGCGACTGCAGTGCCGTCGGCTAGTCGTGGATACCGACTCGGCGGTGGAGCCTCTTGCTCGGTTACCCACCGATCCATTCGCACCAGCGCGGCCCGAAGCAGCGGTGTGTAGTCCACAGAGTTGAATTTCTGTTGACCCCGAGTGCCGTCGACTGGATTGGTATCGGTCAGCAGCAAGGTGCCGGAGGAATGCTGTGTTCCGGCGAAATGGTAGATGCGAAGCGAGGCAGACGGAGCTACGTCTTTCGTCCCCTCCACATTGGTGTGAATCAGCGAGGCATCGCCGCGCCAATACTCGGTGGAGGTGTTGGTAACGAAGATCTTCGGCATCTGCCGTCGTGCTGCCAGTCGCTCCAGCAAGCCATCGGCGCGCCCCGTTACCGGGTCGGTCTGAACCGTATCACTAAACGGAAACAGGTTGCTCATATTCGGCTGCAACGAGGCCGATGGCTGACCGAACCGTTGATTGAAGTCGCCGCCGCGCTTGCCGCCGGCTATGTGGACAAGCAATCCGTCGAAGACCACGCGCTCCTGCTCATCTTCGTTGAGGCCCAGGTAGACAAACTGGCGCAGATAGCGCCCGCTCTGTGATGCGCCAAACGCATAGGCACGCTCAATAGTGCCGGCGCATGGATTGCCTTGCTGCGTTGTACCATGGCGCAGAAAGGCTACGATATCGCGTGCAGTCAACAGCCCGAGCCCGATAACGGGTGCGCCGGTGGTCGTGTAAATCACTTGATAGACCTTGCCTGGGACGAACCCTGCTGCGAGGTAGATGTGAAAGGCGTCAGGCACGACCTGCCCGCCTTCTATCTTGGAGAACGACCATTGCCCGCGAGGTATCACCTGCGGCGGCGTGTCGTCGGCACCTCGCACAAGCAGCATCGCCTCCGGGTCATCGAGATTACTGCTCGGATAGGCACGGTGCGCGCGGTCGGAAAGCAGCTGGACCTGGCCCGGAGCAGTGGGCTGGAAGCTCACAAGCAGTTTCCCCGAAACCGGGCCACCAGCCGTCTGCGCGTCGGGGATATGGATGCGCATAAGCCCATCGACTGCCGGGACGTCATGCTGCCAACCGCACCACACGACAGTGTAGCCATGGCGCATCAGAAACCCATCTCCGCAATCGAGCGGCACACTGGGGGTGATGGGCCGTGCGACGCGATTGAACATCGCGAGCGCCAGCCGGTTGCCTCGGTTTACCACGTCGAACAGCAGGCGGCCGCTGCCGCGTTTAGGGTCCTCGGGAGTCAGGATCCGCATATCTGCAGCAAATCGGACACGACCATCGCTATCGCGCGGCGCAAGATCGAGGTCGGTAATGCAACGGTTACCGGGATGGCCCGGGTCGACGGCAAAATGTGCTGTGCCGTCGAGTTGTAAGTATGGGCCGACTGCAGCAAATTCCCGCCCACCTGCGAGTGTCTTCCGAGCCTTGATTTCAAGCGCAATGATGGCCATCGCGGAACCTCCGTTTTTCGATGATCGGCAACGCTGCCCCGTCGGTCGGCGACGAGTCAATCGACATCGCCAGATCTCCAGGCGCTATTTGCAAGAATATCGCCGTGAGTGCGTTCCTGAGCGGCGAGCCTCCCATCTGTGGCGAAAGCGCCGATGCCTCTCCTAGGATCCCTCGAGCTCATCATGGATTGCTCGCAGCACGGAGTTGGCATAAACGGGGTTGTGATCGATACCGACGTGTTTGTCGCGGCGAGGTTCAACGCTAAAAGCGCATCCGCGCGCATTCTCGCGGCAGTCCGGGAGGGAGACTTTCAACTGGTTTGTAACAAGCCGACCCGTGGCGCGACCGAGACAATCCTGCGCCGAGTTCCGGGCCTCGATTGGGCTAGGGTCGCGGATCTGTACCAGCCAGAGGGTGAGTTTACCGGTCCCTCGATCCCAACGCCTCTGTCATGATCGCGGATCGGGACGATCGAAAATCTGCAGCGCTGAGCGCAGCGGCGAAAACGCCACTTGTAACCAATGACAACCACGTCCTGGCGCAGCAGCGTGTGGTTGACATTCTATGCTGGACGATAGGGCGGCCGCTAGGCGGCGAGGCGTTCGGAGACGAATGGCTGGTCCGGCGCCGTTGCTCCGGTATCCGCGGCCGGCGCGGCTCGCTTTTTCTCGATCTGGGCGAGCAGCCAACTCTTGACCGCGGCGGCCGCCCGCGTTCGCTCCGCATCGTCATGGGCGAGACGGCGGGCCTTGAGGATTACGGAGCGCAGCTCGGCGACGCTGCCGCAACGAGTGTCGTTGAAATGCACAAGCGGAAGGCCAGGACGAGGCATCGCATCCTGCAGGAGTGCGATCACCGGTGCCATCGGCAAACGATGCTTGCGGCTTAGGTGCAAGAGAGCGCCGACAAGGCAGTGGCCGCCGTTTCCATCATCATAACTGCCGCGCGTCCAGTGTCCGTCGTCGGCAAAAAACTCGAGCATGAGATCGAGCAACTGCACCGCTTTTGCGATTTGCGCTTCGGGCATTGGTTTGATCGCTCCCGATCCGAGGTAACGAACTCAGGGTATCACGGATCGCCGCCGTAATCCGCATCGCCGCTAGTTCACGGCAAAAACAATCGCTCGGTCAGGCTCGGGCCGTTCTTCTTGACGCTGCCGACAGTCGATCCATATGCACACTTGCTCGGCTTACCTACAACTGGGACGGTCACCGGTACGCTGATCGTAGCCGGACCAGCACAGCTGGCGAAAAACCGCAGTGTCGCGTTACGATCCGGTCAATGGATGGTTGTTCCCGATACGACCGTTGTTGAGACCGAATGATGGCCTGGTCGATGAGAATGGAGCCGAAATGAGCGAACGCGAACCGCTCACGTTGAAGTTTTTGGCACGCCAGCAGGATCGTATGCTGACGGAGCTCACGGGCCTACGCGATGACGTAAACGTGCTGACAGCAATCGTCCAACGGCTCGACAACAGTCATACCCGCTGCCGGCCGAGATCCGCGCGACCCACAGCCTAGGGTAGGTGCAGATTGGGTCACGGGTGCGGCCGTGTCTCGCGGCCACGAACGGCAGCTTCGGGTAACCCCACCGGTTCGGCGCTGCGCGTGGTGAGGGGCGCTTTCCGCGCGTCTCGCTCCTTGCGGTCCGTCGCTGCGAAGGTCGCCCAGTCGAACCGACAGCAACCGCGCGCCCTTTGCAACCATCTAGCTCGGCGACCTAAAGATCGGCTCCGACACAGGGACTTGCTTCAAGGTCGGGGTGTAGCGCCGGCCGGTAGCCGGCGCGGATTGCGAGCAACGTTGAGGGCGGGGTCAGCAACCCGTCAGCGCGAGGGATTTGTCGCTCTACCTGATAGCCTTGCTCGCTCCAGCAGAACGAGCGGCCCTGCACAATCGTGCAGGCCTCGCCAGCCGCGGCAATCACGGTGCCGTCCGGCAGCTCGGCGATAGGTCCAGGTATGGCATGGACCCGTTTGCGGCCGCGGTCCAGCCGCTCCTCGTGCAGTACGGCATCCATCTCCGGCGCCAGAGGCGCCTTCCCTCCCTTCGCCTTGCCCCAGGCGGTGCGAAATGCCTCTGCAGCCGCGCGGCGGCAAAAGAAGCACGGGCGATGCCCGGCGGCGAGCGCCACCGCTTCGTCGAGAAAGAAAAGCTCGGTCCAGCTGCGGCCGCCCATCACCTCCCGGTGCCGCCCCTTGTAGTCGAGAACACAAACGAGCCACGCCTTGGTCGTCCAGCGCCTGCCGAGCAACGTTTTGGTTGCCGGGTCGTGGATGATCCCGCGGTTACCGATGAAAAGGCCTCGCTGCGCGATCGCAACGACATCGCCAAACGGGGTCACCCGGTTCTGCAGGGGTCTCCGACCGCTCCGCATCAACCTCTACCGCTATCGGGAGGGCTGCGGCGCACGTCGATCGCCAATTCGCCATCCGGAATCAGGCGTTTGACAGCCCGCGCGAAATACGCCGCGTCGGCGGCGGGCTGCGGTCCAGCGAAACTCAGCGCCAGTTCGTCTGTGCCGGCACGGCGGTACTGCACCGCCTGCGCTATGACTTGCTCGGCAGTACCGGCGAGCGCGAAACCCGAGATGAAGCGGTCGTCGAGCACTCGCCCGGCCCGCTCGCCCCGGCGCAGGCGGTCGAGCGCGCCAACCATCTCCGGCCGTGCGATGCCGCTCAGCCGGACGATCGTTTCGCGCTGCGCCGGCCAGTCGTTGCCGGTCGGCCACAGCGCTATCAGCATCGCGCCGACAGCCTCTTTGGCGATCTCCCTGGCCTCGGCGCCATCCGGCCGCGCCGCGCAGGGCAGATATTGCACGATGTCGAACGACTCGCGCCCCGCCGCCTCGGCGCTCTCCCGGACGATCGCGACCGCTCGGGCGGTGTAGGCCGGCGGGCAGAGGTTGGACACGATCAGTCCGTCCGCCAATTGACCGCACAGCGCGAGACTGCGGTCGGCCATCGCTGCGAGATGGATCGGCATATCGGGCCGCGGCGCGGCAAACTCGAGCGCCACCCGATCGGCCGAAAATGCGCGCCCGCGATAGGTCACGGTCTCGTGCCGCAGCAGCCCGCGGACGATTTGCACCGCATCGGCCAGCGCGGCGAGCGGACGATATCTCGTGCCGAGTTGCGCGATGCGTTGGGCGATTCCGGAGCCGATGCCGAGTCGGCCCCCTGACAATTCATCGAGCACCGCCGCCTCCTGCGCAATCAGGGTCGGGTGGTGTTGATAGGGATTGAGGATCCCGAGGCCGAGCCTGACCCGGGACGTGTCGGCCGCGCAGGCCGCGACCGCGGGCAGGATTGCCCGGCCGAACGGGTTTTCGGCAAACCAGAGCGTATGAAAGCCATGGGCCTCGACGGAAGCGGCGAGCGCGCAACAGGCCTGCGGTGTCAGTCCTTGATGCAGCCGCAGGCTGAACCGCAGAAGGTCCGACGGCATTCCGGCCCCGCTCTCGCGCTCAGATGCCGCCCGGACGTGGCGCCGTGCTCGCTTCCGAGAAATGCACGTGCACGACGCGCCAGTCGCCCGCTTCCTTGCGGAACACCATCGTCGAGCGCGAGATGAACGAAACGCCATAGCGCCGCGCCTGTGGGGGCGGGTCCCGACCAATCCATTCCGACTGCGTGTGCCGTTCGCACCAGACGACCGCGAGATCGTTCGATACGACGCCACCGAGGTCGAATGGCGTCCAATAACCGCTCCTGACGTTCGGTTGATAGAACTGCCACAGCCGGGTCCAATGCTCGCGCCCCTTGTAAGTGTGACCGTTCAAGTTGAAAAAAACTGCCTCCGGTGCGCCGCTCCAGATGTCCTGCAACTGGCCCCAGTCGAAGCTGGCATTGGCCTCGAGATATTCGTGCACGCGTTCCACGACGCGCGATCGATCCGCCTCTGATCCGCCGACCAGCCGGGCCGCGTCCAATTCCACCGCCGGCATCAGGCAGTTTCCGAAGCTGAAAGGGGTGGACGGGGTACTGCTTGAGCTGCCGTCATCGATGGTCTTCCCAAGATCGTCGGTTGGCAGCTGAACTTTAGCCGATTTGTGGCGCCGACGCTGCTGCCGTCCGATCGCGTGGCCGGACGCCGATCCGGCGTGCCGTTTGACAGTGTACCATCGCGCGCCCGTTGCATCCTCGCCCACAACAACACCGGCCGAGCATGGGCGATCATCGGGTTCGATCCGGACGCCACCCAAACAGATGATCTTCACGAACGAATAACACGCTGGGCTCGATGCGCGCTTCCGTCGCTTAGCGGCGCTCGCCGGCGGCGATCAACTCAGTAGAAAATGCCAGTCTCATAACCAGCTTGCCGGAGCATTAGATCAGGGCTCATACCTTCCGCCGATGAGAGGCCGGCTGCGCCCAAGACCAGGCAATTCCCATACGCCGGCGCCGCCCGGGTTGAGGTCGGCTCCGATATTGGCATCGATCAGAAACGGTTTTCCGCTGGCAATCGCCGCCCTGACGGCATCGGCGAGATCGCCGGCGCGGTCAATCCGCACGCCCTCGACCCCGCAAGAGCGCGCAAGCGCCGCAAAGTCCGGGTTGTACGGCTCGCCGGTCTCGGGATGGCGGAATTCGGTGGCGAGTTCACGCCCTTCGAGATAGCCGCGCTGCAAGCCTCGGATCGAGGCGTAGGAGTAATTGTTCCACACGACCCAGACCGCCGGAATGGCGTATTCGACGGCCGTGCCAAGCACGCTGGCATGCATGAAAAAGGCGCCGTCACCGCACACGGAGACGCAGGGCCGGTCGGGCGCGGCGAGCTTGGCACCGAGCACGCCGGCAACGCCGAAACCCATCGGGCCGAACCCCATGCAGCCGATCAACGAATCCGGCCGGCGCGGCTTGCAGAACTGCAAGAGCCAATTGTGATGGACGCCGATGTCGCTGACGAGGATCGCATCCTCGGGCAGCGAGCGATCGATCTCGTGCGCGGCACGCTGCGGGTTGATCGGGGTCGCGTCGTCGCTATAGCCGGCCGCGACCGCTGCTTCCCATCCGCGGCGCCAGCCCTCGATTCTCTGCAGCCAGGCTTGCCGCGCCGGCGTCGTCTGCGGCGCCTTGCACGCCTCGATCTCGGCCAGCAGCTGACGCAGGAAGGTGCGCGCATCAGCCATTAGCCCGAGCGCGACCGGATAATTCCGGCCGATCTCGTTGGGATCTATGTCGACATGGATTAGCCGCGTCGGCGGGATCGTGAACGAATACCCTGGTAGCCAGGACGACGAGGTGCGGTCGTCGAAGCGGACGCCGACCGCTAACAGGACGTCGGCCTCTCGTGCCGCAGCGTTGGCCTGGTAGAGCCCGCCGCGGGAGACCAGGCCTAGAGACAACGGGTGATGCGCGTCGATCGCACCGAGCCCGCTCGCCGACGCCGCCACGGGGATCTGTAAACGCTCGGCGAGACGCCGCACCTCGTCGCACGCGCCGCCGTAGCGCACCCCTTGGCCGACGAGGATCGCTGGTCGTTCAGCGGCGATCAGCAGCTCGGCGGCCTTGGCGACACCCTCGGGATCGGCGCCGCAGCGGCAGGAAATGCCGCCGCTCCAATCGCGCGGGTCGGGCGTGTCTCCGGCCTCTTCCTTGAATATGTCGAACGGCACATCGACCACGACCGGGCCTGGACGGCCGGTCACCATCGTTTTCCACGCCTGCCGGATCGCCTGGGGCACCTGCTCGCCACGCGTCGGCTGAAACACCTGTTTGCACATCGCGCGTACCGTCGACGGATAATCGGCCTGGTACTGTCGGTAGAGTTCCTGGAAGGCGCCGCGGTTGAACTGGCTCGTCGGCACGTTGCCGGTCACCGCCAGGAACGGCACCGAATCGAGATAGGCATTGGCGAGCGCGATAGGCAGATTGACCGAGCCCGGCCCGCACGAGGTGAAGGTCGCGGTCGGCTGGCCGCTGACCCGGTAAAAGACGTCGGCCATAAAGCCCGCCACCGTTTCATGCCGTGTCGAGATCGTCTTGATCTCCTCCGCTCGCTCGTACAGCGCGTCGATAAATCCGATATTGCCATGACCGCAGAGGCCGAATGCGTAGGGCACCTTCGCGCGGATCAGGTAATCGACAATGACCTGACCCCCGTTCAGCAACCGGTTGCGGTTCGCCATTGAGGTTCCTCTCTTTGAAGGCCGCGGGGATAACAACCGATCTTAATACCGTGGGGGTTCAGCTTGAACTCACTAGGGATCCGTAGGTTCCTGCAACGGGGCGTTACGCGCTGAGTTAGACGTTTTGGCGCGAGGCATCCGGGACCGTCCGGCTGAGTGACGAGCGCTGTATAGTTCTGCCGCCCGCCGCCCAGGCCATAGAACTGGGGGCTAATGTTCTGACGTGCGAGGCGGTATTGCCGGCGCATTCTCGGGAGGACGGTATGGATTGTTGCGGTCAAGCTCCCCGACACTGGATGTGGAGCACGGCGCTGACTTCGGTCGGCGCAATGCTCGCCGGCGATGTTGGGCCACGGGGTTCGACAACCGCCGCGCGGACCGCCGAAACAGCGTCTGCCGCGCTCGAAGTCCTGCGCAAATCCATCTCGGTCGATGTCCACTCGCATGGCGGCAGGACGGGGATCACGTCGAAGGCGCCGCCTAACGACGACCTCGTAAACGCCATGCGGGCAGGATCGCTTGCGATCGCTTGCCTAGCCGACGTGCCCGACGGCCCGATCCTCGCCAGGGATGCGGAGGGCGTTTTGGCCGCGACGCGCACGCCCGAGCCGGGCGAGCTCTATCGGCACCATCTCGAGCGTCTTGGATGGATGGATGAGATGGTGACGAACCATGGGCTGCGCCGCGCGCTCACCGCTGCCGATCTCGAGATGGCGCACGCCGCTAGGCAGCCGGCCATAGTGATGGATATCGAAGGGCTCGACTTCCTTGAGATGAAGCTCGAACGACTGGAGGAGGCGCACCAGCGCGGCGTCCGGCACGCGCAGCTCGTGCACTACACGCCGAACGACATCGGCGACTTTCAGACGGGCGCCGTGACACACAACGGGCTCACCTCATTTGGCGCAGAGGTAATCCAAGCATGTCATCGGCTGGGTGTCGTATGCGATGTCGCCCATGCGACTGAGGACACGGTCATGCAGGCGACCAAGGTAGCAACGAAACCTTTGCTGCTGTCGCATACCGCTCTGTTCGAATCGAGAGCGATGGGCCCCACGCCTCTGATGGGGCGGCAGATCAGCCGAGATCATGCGCGTGCGATCGCGGAGACCGACGGTTCGATTGGCGTCTGGCACTTCTTCCCGAGCCTGGAGAAGTACGTCGAAGGGCTGAAGGAGATGGTCGATGCCGTCGGCGTTGATCACGTCAGTGTCGGTACTGACCAGCATGTTACGCCAGGGGGCGTGCAGGACTACAGGCAATGGGTGCACCTCGTCGCGGCGATGCTGCGTGGCGGCTTCCCCCCAGAGGAGGTGGGGAAGATCGCCGGCGGCAATTATGTGCGCATCTTTCGTGCTGCGGTCGGCTGAGCCTTTCCGACCAGCACGGCCCTGCAAAATGTCCACCGGAGGGAGAAGAACGATCGCGATCGACCAAACTCAAGCCCGGCTCGACAGCACCGCGGTAGACGCGGCGCTCGCTGTACTCGACCGCTTCATGGCGGCGCTGAATGCCGGCGACGAACCGGCCTTACTCGCGACGCTGCATTTCCCGCATTACCGGCTAGCCGGCGGCAGGGTGCAAGTGTGGGATCGGCCTGGCGCCTACCTTGGCGATTTTCTCGCCCGTGCCGGCGCGGACTGGCACCACAGCGCATGGGATTTTCGCAAGGTTATCGCCGCCGGAGCCGCCAAGGTGCAGCTGGACGTGCAATTCACCCGCTATCGCGCCGATGATTCGGTGATTGGGTCGTTCCGATCGTTGTGGATCGTCACCAAAGAGGGCGATCGCTGGGCCGTGGCGGCGCGGTCGAGCTTCGCGGATTGAACTTCATCGATCGACGGGCTGCCGGAGGGTCAATTTAATTGCGGGCGAACAAGCTCGGGCGTATGCCGCACCACGGTCCGTCGGCCGCGCTTATAGACCGCGAGTGGCTGGCTTATCTCGGCGATAGCCTGCTCCGGCGTAGTCGCGTCGATCAAGGCGATGTCGGCCGGGTTGCCGACGGCAAGGCCGTAATCAGTCAGATTGAGCAGTCTGGCCGAGCGCTCGGTTAACATCGCGAAGCACTCACGCAGCTGTACCGGATCGGCGACCTGTAGGACGTTGGGGTAGAGGTTCGCCATTCGGATCAGCGAGCAATCGCCGTAGGGTGTCGCCGGATTGAGCACGTTGTTCGTCGACAACGAGCAATTGACGCCGTGCGTGACGAGGAAATTGGCGTCGGCGACACCGCGGCGGACATTGTGATCCTGGTCGCGCCCCATTAAGGTAGAGATCGGTTGCCGGCAAAACCGTGACTGCGATGCCAACGTCGGCAAGGCGGCGCGCCAGGACAGCAAGCTGGTCAGGCGGTATCATCGAGAGCTTGGCCATACGGCCGACCACGACCCGCCCACCTCGACGATGCTGCTCGGTCAGCTCGCAGACGTAGCGGATGTGCATCGCCTCGGGCGTGTTGCCGACATCGAGATGCAAGTCGATGTCGACATCGTATTCACGGGCGAGATCGAATATCCGGCGGATCTGGCCGGCAGAGTCGGTGTCGTAGCGCGGGGCACCGCCGATCACCTTGACACCGCGCTTGAGCCCTTCGACCAGAAGCTCGTCAGTGGCCGGGCAATTGGTCAGCCCATCCTGGGGAAAGACGCAGATCTCGATATCGATCGCCCAACGGTAGTCGGCGATCAGCGACTGCACGGCATCGAACCCGCGCATGCCGATCGCGGGGTCGACTTCGACCTGGGTGCGCATGCGAGTTGCGCCGTTGAGGATACACTCGACGAGAGTGCCCTCGGCCCGGGCACGCACATCCTCCACTGTGAAGCTGGATTTCAGCGCCGCGACCTGTCTCATCGGGCTGATCTCTCGCGCGGCTTCTGGCGGACAACGGTCGATGATGCGCGCCTTGTCGAGATGGATGTGCGTCTCGATCAGACCGGCACAGACGAGCCGCCCGCCCGCATCGTAGGTTTCGGCGGCGTCGGCCAATCCGCTTTCGATCGTGACGATCTTGCCGCCGGCAACGCCGAGGTCCAGGGGCTCTCCGACCGACCGATTGGGGAGGCGGGCATTACGAATGATCAGGTCCACGTGATCTCCTCTGATGTGAGCTCTATTCGCGGTCATCTTCTGCCCGGGCGAACAAGGCAGTCACGATCAGATCTTCAATGAGCCCTCAACACAGGTCACGGCATGTCCTCCGAGCCAGATCGTGTCTTCGTCGAACTCGATCGCGATCCGACCATCCCGCCCGACACAGCGGCCCTGGCTCGCGACGCATGAGCGCCCTCTCAGAATGCCGCCTCGGCGGACGAGCGCAGCGACGCAGCCGTTGCCACTGCCGCACACCGGATCTTCAGGGATGCCGTCGCCTGGCGCAAACGAGCGTACTTCGAGGTCGGCGCCCGTGCCCGCCGGATAGAGACCGAAGACGTTGACCCCGGTGATGCCGATCGAATTCAGCGACGCGACCTTGCCCATGTCAGGCACAAGGGCTCTAACGGCGTCGCCGCTCGCGAGCTGAACTGTGAACCACACGGGTCCGACATCGATAATCGCTGCACGTTGCACATCGGCCGCCGAGACACCAAGAGCATCCGCGACCCTAGTGATATGTGACTTGGTTGGTTCACGAAACTCGGGCTCGGGAAGCGCAAGGAGCAACCGCTCACCGTCGATCTTGATGTCGACCAAACCCTTGCCGCACTCCTGCACTAGCCGGTCAGCCGTGCGTGGCTTGAAGCCGCGGCGTAACATAGCGTGCGCCGACCCGATAGTAGGATGGCCCGCGAACGGCAGCTCCCTCCTGGGCGTGAAGATGCGCAGACGGTAGTCGGCTAGCTGGTCAGTCGGCTCGCAGACGAACGTCGTCTCCGAGAGGTTGGTCCAGGCCGCGATCGATTGCATCTGCTCACCCGGCAGGAGCGTCGGCGTCGAGAACGACCGCGACCGGGTTGCCCTTGAAGGGGACGGCGGTAAAAACGTCTACTTGTTGGAAGGCGAAGGCTTTCATGCTCGGCTCCTCCTGACCTAATCCCTGGCTACCTCGGTGGTTCGATAAGCATGGTCCAGATTGTCGCGAGTATCGAGTACGAAGCCGCTCGTCCACCGGACGGCCTCCCCGACGACATGGAGCCGCTGCCAGGCGTTTCGCTTGGGTATCTCGCGATCAAGGCGATCGACAGCTTTATCGTTCACGCCGCGCTCTGGCAGCCTGAGAACAAGCCGCCGGCTGAGACGACGATCATCGTGCAGGTGCATGGCAGCGGCGGCAATCTCGCCTCGCTCCCGCTGAGGGTGATCGCTCGCGCCTTGTCAGCCCAAGGATACGCGGCCCTCAGCATCAGCACGCGACAACACGACGAGCACGTGAACACCGATAATTTCTTCGGGTGCGTCGTGACA
>Ga0306920_100007708_pt1 | contig 14196 bp, 12 predicted proteins | sample flu12Cox44000170_FD_204666 | JGI IMG/M metagenome (GOLD analysis project Ga0306920, IMG submission 204666) | Lab enrichment of tropical soil microbial communities from Luquillo Experimental Forest, Puerto Rico - flux4day.12C.oxic.44.000.170 (v2)... | ecosystem: Environmental > Terrestrial >...
GGTGCGTCGCTATAAAGGGTGGCGCGTCGGGGCCCATTTCACGCGACTGACGTCTCACGAGAAGTTCACCTTGTCCTCGCCGCAGCGCCGCACACGGCGTTCGCGCCGTTGCCAGGACACTGCCAAAACATCACGCAAACCCGGTCGACTGATGAAGGGAATGGCATCGTCAAGTTGTTTGTGTCATCAGGTACCGGGCGGTGAAGAAACGCGAGACCACCGCGAAGGTTCCGAGTGAGATCTCACGCTGCAGCAGCGAACGCCGTCGTCTCGGAGACGACGTCCCGTTCCCGCCAGCGTCGACGCATCACCGTGCGATAGTTCGGGACGGCGAGCGCATCGCGGCCGGGCCGAAACTGGTTGCAGACCGTAGTGAACACCGAGCAGAAGCGCGCTGCATGCCGGAGGCTCTTGAACCGTTGGAGACAGCGCTCTCGCTGGCGAACTCGCTGGTGCGAGCTCTCGACGCGCTCGTTCGGGCGCCAGCCGCGCGAGGTGGGCAACCATCGGCAGAACCGCGGCTTTTGCCTTCGCGTCGCTCGTCATGCGATCGGTCACAAGGGCGCGCGGCACCGTCCGAAGTTCCTTCAAGAGCTTGCGAAAGAAGCGCCGCGCCGCGGGGCACTCCGGCGGCGTTGCACCAAGATGTCGCGCACCTCGCCCGTATCATCGACCACCCACCACAGCCAGCGCCGCTGACCGTTGATCACCAGACAGAGTTCATCGAGGTGCCAGACGTTGGCCCGTGCTGAGCACGCGTCCGGCGATGCCAAACCTGCATCGGCACTGTCGTGTGCCACTTCGGGTGGGATCGATCGCCGCGATCGATCGATTAATAATCCCCGTCGGTGCCAGACGGAATCCATACAGCCGCGAACTGGTGAATCAGACAGCGCGGTCGGCTTATTAATCGCTCGATCGCGTGTGCGTCGTCGTCGCTCCATTCCGCGCGACGACGGTGACGGCTCGGAACCGCTCATGTCATCAGCGGGTCGCCGCCTCCGTGCATCTCGACGCGGTCCGTTATTAGCTCTTATTAGTCGTTATTAACGACTCGATCGACCGGCACTCCGTCGTTGCCATGCCATTTGCACTCGGAGTCGGCATCGAGTCTCCGATCGACACGCTGCGGCGCAGCGCCTGTAATCAAGTACGGACTGTTCTCGTCGATGGCCTCCTCCGCGATAGAGCACTGACATGTGGGACGCGCTTGATCCCCGGGACACCGACAGTCGCGAGCGTGATCTGTTCGACGCCCGCCGCACCGAACCGGTCCACCCGCGCGACGTGTTCGCGCAGGACCTGGATCTCCCGCACGGCCCCGACCGCGAGCGCGTCTACGTCCACGATCAGGAGTATGACCTTCGTGGGTCTGAGGTCCGGACGCTCGCCACGATTGGGACGTTCCGCGTCGTGCCGGTGCGTGATCTCGATGACGACCGTGGTCGGACGCGCGACCTCTGGCATGGCGATCTGGATCGGCTGCGATCGGCCGGCTTGATCACAGTGGCGGGACGTTCGGGCGACGAGCGCGGCACCCCGATACTGACGCTGACGGACCGTGGACGCGAGCTCTTGGAGACCCATCGGGCCGCCGATCGCAGCCCTACGCACGCGTTTGCCGCCGGCGCCCTGAAAAGCCGTGAGCTGGCCCATGACGCGCAGTGTTACCGCGCCTATCGGCGGAGCGCCGAGCGGCTGACGGCCCAGGGCGCGCGCATCCACCGCGTCATCGTCGAACAGGAGCTCAAACGCGAGTACCAGCGGTTTCTCCAGGCCCGCAATTGTGATCGGGCAGATAGCGATGGACGCCCCGACCGCACCCCGCTCGAGATTGAGGATTGGGCCCGTGAACACCAGCTACCGACGGACGACGGCTCTGTCCAATTCCCGGATGTGCGGATCGAGTACGAGCGTCCCGATGGCCGTCGTGACGTCGAAGATATCGAGGTCACGACGCCGCACTATCGCGGCGCGCACGCGGCCGGCAAGGCCGCCGCGGGGTTCACGCGCTATCGCGCCCGAGGCGGCCGGCTGGGCGGGAGCTCGGGTCGGGGCCGCGGCCGATCTTCGGACATCACGCTCGCCGAGGAAGTCCTGGATTGAACGCCGACGAGCGGCGACTGGCCGTGCAGCGTTTGGGGTACACCGAACGCCAGGCGGGATTCCTCGTCACGGTGATGCTTCATGCGGGCGTCTGCATCGGCCGCCAATTCTGCCAGTTCGCCCGCATCCCATACGGTCGCACCATGCACACGTTTTTTGAGCGGCTCGTCGCCAGCGGCGACGCGACCGCGCACCGCTGCGGCCACAACCGGGCGCGCCTGTACCACATTCACGCGAAGCGGCTGTACCGCGCGGTGGGCCAACCCGACAACCGTCATCGCCGACCGTTGACGGTCGGCCGCGCCGTCGAGCGCCTCATGCTGCTCGATGCCGTGCTGGCCGACCCGGACCACACCTGGCTCGCGACCGAGGACGAGAAGCTGGCGCATTTCACCCTGTCGCACCGCATGCACCGACCCTATCTGCCGAGCCTGACCTTCCGGGCGGGCGAGGCCGAAACGGTGCGATATTTCCCGGACAAGCTGCCAATTCGGATCGACCCCGACGGGCGGTGCGTCTTCGTGTATGTGCTCGTGCGCGACCTGCCGATTGACTTCCGCGCCTTCCTCGAACGCCATGCAGAACTCTGGCGGCGACTCCCGTCGTGGACGGTTCGGTTGCTCATCCCGGGACACAATACCGACCTCGTGCCGCGCTATCACGCGGCCTTTCGTGAGCAGCTCGCCTCTCCACTCGACCCGAACCTCGTCGAGGAATTCCGATGGTATGCCCACGCCCGAGCTCGCGACGCTCGAGGCGCGGAGGAGCGGTTCGATCAGGCCGCCCGAGCCTTCGGCGCGCCTCGGTTCCAAGCCGTCTACCGAGCCTGGCGGGAGCGAGGCGAGATGGTGATCGATGCTTTGTCGTCGCACACCCTGAAGGACCATTTAGAGTGGAGGACGGGACAGTGGGAACGCGAAGTCCTACCCCACAATTACCTCTGTCTGCTGCCGTCGGTCGGCACGACCTGACGGCCCTGTGGCGGCAGAGACACACGCAGAGACTTGCGGGGTGACTCGTCCAGCGCGGCGAGCGTCCGCCATGCCGGACTCCGTGATGAAGACCGCCGAAATGCGCGGTCAGTTATCGACCACAACGACCTTTCTGAACGGTGGTTACGATGGCGGAGACCGGCGCACCCGTGTATCGGCCGACGGCGTGTTGTGCCGGCGGCTGTTGATGGTACGGTGCGCAGACAGGACGTGAGCGACCCCACTCCGTGGGCCCAATCGCGCCCCATGCCCCTTTTTCACGGGGTCGCTCACGTCCTGTCTGCCTGCATGCGTGCCTGTGCGTTGGCGGCATGGCAGCCGCCCTGTCGGTGTCACAACGGCGAGGCAGCAACCGACGCGAATGGAGTCACAGGAAATGGGGCGCTCCGCATGCGCGCTGTCACAAGATCTGTGACATCTGCGGGCACCACAGATCTGTGACATCTGCGGGCACCACCGCGCTCAAACCCGGCAAGCACGCGCGGGAACGCCGGACCAACTTGCAAGGCTATGCCATGCGACGCGCCGCCGGTATCAGCGGAACACCAACACAGAGATGCCGATGCGCTGGTTGACCTCACTCGCGGCCGTTGGGCAGGCCATGCGCACGGTTAGGAAACGGCGGCGAACGTGATCAAGGCGTTCGCGCCGGACGTCGACCAGCTGCCCGGCACGACGGAATCGAACCTCCCGAGCTCGAGGCTGAACAGCGGCCGGCCGGCGCGTGCGGCCTAGAAGCCGAAGACGGTCAACGCGACGATGACGATCACCGTCCAGTTGGATACGGTTACTGACCAGTGGCCGAAGTCGAGTGTCATCGGCGCCCGTTCGACGATCGTTTCGAGCCAAATCGGATTCGCCGTACGGAACGACGACTCGAAATCGAACACGACGAGCATGCCCAGCGCAATCGCCGGCGCCTGAAGCCGCACAAGCGCCCGGCAGTTGACGAGCACCAGCGTCATGAGTAGAGCGTCGCGGACGTGACCGGTGAGGAGGCGCGTCCAGCCGAGCAGCATGCGGGCCAGAAGCGCCGCCGTACGGCTCCAGCGCGAGGAGGCCATCCAGAGCACAAGCGACGGCCAGCCCGCCGCCATCAGACCGAGCCACAGCGCGTTGTACTCGGCGATCGCATTCGCCACGTGGTGACCGCCGATCATCGAGCCGGCGAGGAGACGGACCCAAGGACCGAGGCACGTCGCGCGCCCCGCGCGTCGCCCGGCCGGTCCGCGGGTTGCGCCGCGCGAGAGCAAGCGCGGCGATCATCAGGGCGACGATGCTGACCCGCAGACGTAGCGTGAGCACGCGCTGCACCATCGGTGTGACCGGCAGCGTCTCGCGCGTCGGCACCTTCCACGGCCCGATCACGGCGAAGTAGACCGGCCGCCGACGATAGGACGCGCCTTCGACGCGGACCGTGATTTCGGGGCGGCCCGGACGATTCTGTTGGAGGGACCCGTCGAATGAAACGGATTCTGACAACGATGTGCGGGATTGGCGGCGATCGCAGCGATGAGCGCGCGTCTCGCAGCACCGGCGGGCGGCCCACAACTCCGGCGACCGCTGTGCCAGACGCGACTGTTCGACTCAAATGCATACCGCGAATGCCGTCGAACTGACGGTCGCTGAAGGGCCGCCGGCCACCTCGGTGGCCATCACGCCGACGAGCATCACGCGGCGCTCGGCCGGCTTCAAGGCTCGTCGCACGTAGTCGGTGAGCTCCGACCGGGCGTTCCGCCCGGCTTTTGGGCCTTGACGCCGCCTCCGCGCCGCGCCGTCATGGCCTTTGCGTGATGGCCAACAGAGGGAAGCCAGCCCTGCTCGAGCGTGGTGCCGCCGACACGGTCGCGAAATCTTTGTGCAACGCGCGTGGTCCGATCCTTGACGGACGAATGTTGGCGCGTATATTGGAATTATTGCGTGTGGCGCGTCCCACGCTGTCCTCCGCGGCGCCAGCCTCGGAGCGATTCTCGATCGACGACCCCAGGTCCTCATCGACAGAATAAGAGACAAACGACACAACAAGTGCCCCGACGTTGGATGGCGCGGGGCGGGTTGGCGTTCACCTGTCGCAACGCGCCTGTCGTGCCGCGTTTCTGCACGGCCGAACGTTTCGTCGGCTGAGATCTTCGTGATGCCGGCATCATGTGGGCGGCCGACGCTTGTTTCTTCCGGCGGGTGCTCCGGTCCTTGACCGCTAACCGCCGTGACCGCGCCGAGCGATGACTTGCGCGGATACGAGGTCGGCTCCAAGTCTCCTCCGCGCGCTCATGACGATCGACCACGCCGGTCGCACGGCCGGCGGGCACCACACGCGACCTGACTTCGAACAATCGACAGCTCGTGTCGTCGCGAGCCGCAGGTGGTGGAGATCGTTATGCACACCGAGGTTCAACACGGACCAGTACTTGGCCCCACGCCGCGCTCGCCGCTCGCCACGAGTCGGACGGCAGTCCCAACATTGCTCACGGTCGGCGACGTCGCGGATCTGCTACGCACGAGTCTGAAGGCCGTAGTGTCCGGTTATTCGATCGTGAGGCCGTTCTTGGGCTGATCTGCTACGCTGCGGCCTCATGCCTCCGTTGTCGTACCCGCTCCGGTTCCTCGTGGTCGCGCTCGCAGGCTGGATCAACCAGCAGCAGCGCGAGGTCATCGACTCAGGAACGGAACCACCAGGGCTTGGGCAACGTGCTGATCGTTCCGAGCAGCGTTCAGGCACGACACGACGACCCCATCGTCTGCCGTGAGCGTTTGGGCAGCCTGTTGAAGTTCTATCATCGGCCAGCTGCGTGATCGCTCCGGAGGTCGCATGCTCGCCCTCAATCGCTCCGCGATCATCGTCCGGCCGAAGCTCCCGTTTCTGGAGTGGCTCCATGCTGCTGACCCGACAAGCGCCGCGCTGACGCTGGCCGACCTCGCTCTGGAACCCACGATCTACCTGGTACCTGAATGTGCCGACGGCGAGCAAGAGCGTGCCGCCCTGCAGACGGTCTTCCGGACGATTTTTGAGAACCAACTCGATGGCTGGTGGCGGGATCGGGCGACGTGGCCGTCGTCCAGGTCCTTTGGAATGTTCGGCCAGTGGTTCGACTGCCAGTTCCATTCAACGTTGCTCGACTTAGCGGACGAACCGCTCATCGAGGAGCCTTATTTAAATGCGACCTGAATGACATTCGGCGTGTCGAGCGAGTTTCTGGGACATTACGGGCTCACTGATCGGGCCCAAAAACGGCGAACACCGGCCGCGATCGTTTAATTTCGGACCCGACGGTCTCCGCCTACCGGGATCTCGGAGCGGGCGATTCAGAATGCACCGATCAGACCGTCGGAAGCGGTGCGAACACGCAGGAGGTAGAGCTTCGCTGTCACGCCAGTTCGTGATCTCCATCAGCCACTCGTGATTGCTCACGAGCGGCCCTTCGATCGAGAGATTCCGCGGCACCGGCAAGGTGCTTGCAGCCAGACGACACAGGCGACGCGCAAACTCGCGACAAGTGCTGATGGTCGTGCGGTTCCGGGTGGGCTCGACAAGAAGGTGACAACACAGACAATAAACAGGACGCACTTCACATAATGATCATCGAGTCACCCTTGGACCTGATCTTCCGGGACCTTTTTTACCGCCTTCCCGCTTTTGCCGGCGGTCACGACTTGTTCCTAAAGCTTGAAGGGTTCAACGTGACCGGTTCGATAAAGATCAAGACCGCCATCGCACTCGTTGAGGACCTCGAAAAGCGAGGCGTTGCCAAGCCGGGTGAAACCGTACTCGTCGAATCGTCATCCGGCAATCTGGGACTGGCGCTCAGCCTGGTATGCGCGATCAAAGGCTACGAATTCATCTGCGTCACCGATCCTAACGCTACCCGCTCAGCCGTCAAAAGTATCGAACTGTATGGCGCCAAAGTGATCGTCGTCGCCGAACACGACAGCGCTGGCGGATACCTCGGAAGCCGGCTTGAGAGGATCGACCAAATATTACAGTCCGATCCAGACGCATACTGGCTCAATCAATATGCGAATGCGGCCAACAAGAACGTTCATGCCGAGGAAACGGCTGCTGAGATCGCCGCGGAATTCGAGACGGTCGATTGGGTATTTGTGGGATCGGGAACAACGGGCACGCTGGGGGGCGTTGCCGAGCGGCTTCATCAAGAATACCCGAATGTTAGGGTCGTCGCGGTCGAGCCGGCCGGCTCCGTGACATTCGGAGGCCCGCCCGGCAGACGAAGGATACCCGGCATCGGCACGAGTGTGCGGCCGAAGCTTGCCGACCTCGCGAAACCGGACAGGATCGTTTCGATAAGCGAAGAAAGGACAGTCGAGTCGTGTCTTTCCTTCGTCCGGGACCATCACTTGCTTATCGGAGGAAGTACCGGAACCGTGCTGGCCGCCGTGAAGCAGTTCGCGCCAGAGTTCAACGTTGGCGACACCGTCGTCGCCATTTCGCCAGACCTCGGCGACAAGTATATTGACACTGTTTATGATCCGGAATGGGTCGCGCGCTTCATTACGGCGAAAGACGATAGCCGGCGCGAACGGACGCGCCCGCGGAAGTTGAGCGCCGTGCCTAGAACACGTACGGCGCGAGCTGTCAAACACGCTTGAAGGTGTGACAGACGAACGATCGTGGCAGGTGCTCCGACATTCTACATCGTTCCCGGCTCGGCGGTCAGGCGCGCCATCGATGCCGACAGGCAGCGAGTTTTCGAGACTGTTGAAATGGCGTATCGCCTGCACGCCGCCGGAAAGACCGTAAATCCGCCCAGCCATTTCCTTCGATACCCGGACAGGCCCAACTCCCGAATCATTGCGCTGCCGGCACATATCGGGAACCCGATCCGCAAAAGCGGGATCAAGTGGATCTCGAGTTTCCCGGACAACAACGCGAGCAACCTGGCACGGGCTTCGGCGGTCCTGATACTGAACGATTGCACGACAGGGTATCCGGTCGCATGTATCGAGGCGTCCCTGATCAGCGCGACCCGCACCGCTGCCTCGGCGGCCTTGGCGGCAGAGCGGCTCTCCCCCGATCCATTCCAAGGGACGATCGGGGTAATCGGGACCGGAATGATCGCGCGAGCATCCTTGGAGTGGCTCCTGTTCCGCGCCTGGCAATTCAGCGCGGTCAACTTGTTCGACGTTGAACGCCACGGTTCCGAGCAGTTCAGCAGTTGGCTTAGCCGCACATACGATCTGCAAGCGACTATTCACGACCGTGTGGACCACGCCATACTTGACTCTTCACTGATACTCTTCACCACGACCACGCTCGAACCCTACGTCAGCGACGAAGTATTGTTTGACCACCATCCGACGGTACTGCATCTTTCACTCCGCGATGTCTGTCCGAACGTGATCCTCGCGTCTCAGAATATCGTTGACGACGTTGCTCACTGTTTAACCGAAGGGACCTCAGTCCATCTCGCCGAAATAGAGACAGGGAACAGGGACTTTGTCGCGGGCACGCTCGTTGACGCTTTGGAGAACAGATTTGAACTTGCCCGCGATCGCGCGCGCATATTCTCACCGTTCGGACTTGGCGTTCTTGATCTTGCGGTAGGCGATCTTGTCCTGAAGGCGGCACTCTCGTCCGGAGATGCAGTAGCGATTCCTGACTTCTTTAGCAATTCGGCCCGATGGTGAACGATATGGAAGACCACTCGCATTCACGAACCGCGGTAATGGAGGCTGAACCGTCACCTGAGAAGAAGTCGCGCCCTGAACATAGGCCCAACGCGGCGCACAGGTCGGCGGTATGGAGCTGTAATGAGTGGGATCAATTGGAAGAGGTCATCATCGGCAATCCGATGAATGCGCGGTTTCCTACACCCGACGTCAGCACACAAGTCGCTGAATTCCCAAGCCGCTCGCTGGCCGAGATCCCTCGCGGGCCATTTCCCCAACGGGTTATTGAGGAGACGGAAGAGGACCTCGACCAATTCGCCGAGACTGTTGAAGATCTCGGCGTTACGGTCAGGCGACCGGACACGTGGCCGCACGCCGCAACATTCTCGACCATACACTGGCAATCGCAGGGGTACTACAACTACTGCCCTCGCGACGTGATGATGGTCGTCGGCGACCAAATTATCGAAACGCCGAACGTCATCCGGAGCCGCTCTCAGGAAACCTACAGCTATCGCCCGCTATTGATGGAATACATGGCGGCCGGCGCCAGATGGATCAGCGCACCGAGGCCAATGCTCTTGGACTCGCTCTTCGAAGGCATTGATATGGAACGGCCTATGCCACGTAACGACGAACCCGCGTTCGACGCCGCAAACGTCCTGCGTCTTGGCCGGGACTTGATTTATCTCGTCAGCGCGACCGGAAACGAAATAGGCGGCCACTGGCTCCAATCGGTTCTTGGCGATCGGTATCGTGTCCATTTTTTGAAGGGCGTATATTATGGCAGTCACATCGACTCGACGCTCGTGGCGCTGCGGCCCGGCCTGGTGCTCGCAAACCCGTCTCGCCTACGCGATGAGACGCTGCCAGCGATCCTCAAGCAGTGGAAGGTCATCTATAGTCCGCCCATGGAGAACACCGACAGATACGACGCCGAATATCTGTCCCGATGTATTGGCAGCGACTGGATAGATATGAATGTATTCAGCATCACTCCGAATCTGGTCGTGGTGGACCGTAATCAGCCGACCCTCATACAACGCCTGGAAAAGGAGGGTCTGGACGTCATACCGATTACACTTCGGCACTCGAAACTGTTGGGTGGTGGGCCGCACTGCGTCACGCTGGACATTCGCAGAAAAGGAATGCTCGAACGATATTTCGAATAGACCAATTCACGTGATGTCTGCTCTTCAGAGCAATCAGAATCGACCCTGTCATGATCGATCGAGACCCTGAAGACAGTTTCGAGACACTGTGGACGACATTTTACAAACGGTATCCGTTCTTTGATGTCAGAGGCGTCGACTGGCGGGAGCAGTACGCTCGCTACCGGCCGGAGGTGACGGCCAAGACAACTGACGAGGAGTTGTTCGGTATCTTGTGCGCGCTGCTCGCTCCGTTGCGTGACGGACACGTTACTCTTACTGCCACGATGAGCGGTCAGACGCGGCATTTCTGTCCGGAAAAGAAGCCGCGATTCTGGCAGGAGTTCGATGCCGGCGACATCGAAGAGCTGTTTGCAACTACGGGAAAGACTCTGGTCGCGAACGGTTTCGGTCCGGAGGCTGGAACGCAGGCGTGGATGCTTCGCTATTGCCGGTCGCGGGCGGTTGGTTACATGCGCATCCTCGAGTTGGAAGGGATAACGAAACACGATCTTGTTGCGGCTCTTGACCGGATGGCGCGCGACTTTAGCGATCTGAACGGCTACATCATTGACATACGAAACTGCCTCGGTGGAGACGACAGTACCGCGATCACAATCATCAACCGGTTTTGCGATCGGAGGCGTACCGCCTTTCACCGGCAGACGAAAATCGGCCCTGGCGAACAGGAGCTGACACCGACGAGAACCTGGTACATCGAACCGCAAGGCGACGTGCAGTTTAGAGGACCTATCGCGCTGTTGACCTGTGATTCTGTGTTCAGCGGCGGTGAGGCATTCGCGTTGGCGATGAGGGCTCTGCCTTACGTCACCATCGTAGGCGAGCACACAAACGGCATATTTTCGTACGAACTCGAGAAGACACTGCCCAATGGCTGGCGGTACACCTTGCCGTACCAGAAGTACTATTCGCCGGCCATGATCTGCTACGAAGGCCAGGGCGTACCTGTCGACATCGAGCTATTGAACAAGAAGGTTGATATTGAAGTCGGGATCGATCCGTTGATCATCAGAGCACTTGAAGTGTTGAAGTCTGGGACATGCCGGGACAACCACCAGGACTTGCACACCTTGTGACTTGCGCGGAACCACTTCGGCTGTGGCCTCCAGAGCCATCACACGCTGATCACCGCGCGGTGGAACACTTCACGAATTCGCCAGTGTATGAGGAACACCGTGACAGGAATTCTTGTAATCGCTTTCTTTGCAGGTGTGCTTGCGCTGACGTTCGTGGCGTGGAGGCGATACCTGTGGGCCTCGGCGGTGACGCATGGAAAGGGAGACACCAGCCCATACAGTGTGACGGACGTGTTTGGCGACGATCACCTCTTGAACGTACCGCACCAGAAAGGGGTCCTGTGGTTAACCGAGATCTTCAGCAACACCGCCAGACACTATCCGGATCGCATCGCTCTCCAGATTCCACATACAGGTGAGTCGCTTACATTCGCCCAGCTCGATGCACGGGCAGAGGAGATCGCAGCTGCAATATCGGGCCATCTCACCGGTCCGGATCAGGTCGTTGCCGTTGCGATGTCGCAGGACAACTGGCATATCGTCGCCTCACATCTTGCGATCCTGAAGGCCGGCGGCACATTGATGTTTCTCGATACAGCCCTGCCGGACGTGATGATCACCCACATGCTAAAGGATGCCCAGCCGGTCCTGGTGCTGACCCGCGGCCAGGACCAGTTCCGCGACCTGCCAACGCTCAATGTTTTGAAATTGCCGGCATTGATGAAACCAAGAACGCCGCCTGCCTGGCTGGACGATCCCACCGCGCGGCTTGCAACGATCTTCTACACCAGCGGAACGACCGGCATGCCGCGGGGCGTCGAGTGCGCGCATGCCGGCTACGTAAATCTTGCCCTGAGCTATGCCGATTATTTCGATCTGATACCTGGCGTGGACGCGACATCACTGACCTCATCGCTCGGTTATGACGGCAGTGTTTCTGAGATGTACAGCGCCTGGGTGTCAGGCTGCGCAGTCGTGTTGTTGACGAAAGACGAGATTGGGTCCGGACCGGACCTGCTCCCTGTTCTTTGCGAAGCCGAAGTTACGGTCCTCTTTTGTCCGCCGGTTCTCCTCACAACACTCACACCAACGCCGGAGGTCGATCTTCCATATCCGATCTGCCGCTATATCGTAGCGGCTGGCGAAGCGTTCCCGAGCGCCCTCGTAGAGCCATGGACTCGGAACAGACGACAGGTCATCAACACGTACGGTCCTACGGAGGCGAGCACCGATACCAGCCGCCAAAGTCTGCGCCCAGGCGAACCGGTCACCATCGGCTCGCCTTTACCTAATGTTACATACGTCATTCTGGAGATCGACGGCGTAAGTGCGCTGCCGCACGGCGAGTCTGGGGAGTTGTGCATCGGTGGCGTCCATGTTGCCCGTGGATACCGTAACCTACCCGAAGAAACCGCAAAGAAATTCATTACGCACCCCGAGTTCGGGCGGCTCTACCGGACTGGGGACAAATGCAGGATCGACATCACGACGCTGCGTGTACATTTCCTCGGCCGGATCGATGGGCAGCTCAAGGTGCGCGGCCATCGAGTCGAGGCGCAGGCTGTTGAAGATATTCTGCAGACCCAGTTCAGTGAGATCGAAGCTGCCGTTCTCGACTACCAGAACGACACTCTCGTGGCATTCGTCGCCGCACCCTGTTTGCACGGCAGAGAGATGGCCGAGGCCGCGCCGGCGCCTGCCGCATGGGCTGACGGCGTCAGAGCGTTCCTCTTAAAACAGTTTCCGGAGCCGTCGGTCCCGAGCAGAATCTTCCTGGTGAACAAGTTCATCATGAAACCGGTTTCCGGAAAGATCGACCGCAACAGCTTGCCTGATTTATCTCATTTGCTGCGCAGCGACGGCCATGAAAACGCCGGCGCGCGATCGCACACGGTCTCTCAGAGAGCGAAGAGCGTCGAGGCACCGAGTGCCGAGTGTGATCAAGTGCTTAAGATCTGCCGGACGGTCTTTGGGACCCCGCTTGGACCGGACGACGACTTCGCACTCTGCGGTGGGCACTCGATCGCCATCGCCCGCCTTGCCCAGAAACTGCAAGCTGCGAGGTGGTCGATCGGCGTCCGGGCACTCCTCACTGATTGCAACACCGCCCGAAAGATCGCGAGCCGGCCGCGAGCCGTGACGGCGGCTGTGACTCCACGGAGCGCAAGATCGCAACCGGACGGACCGATCCGGGATGAGGCCGCAGCCGAGATCCTGTCGGTCCGATATTTCACCACGCTGCAGATCCTCTTCTCGCTCTTCCAGTATTCCCCCGCTTTCGTCGCTGTCATCGTAGTCCTCGACGAGGCGCAGTACGGGGTCTCATTCTTGAGCGCAAGCCTCTGGGAATATCTCGTCGCCGGGCTGGCGCTCTATTTGCTCGTCCTAACTGTGCCGTTCGTCGCTCTCGGCTGGGCAATGCTGATCAAGTCTTTTATGGGCGGGGACGTCCATAAAAACAATGTAACGCCAGGTGTGTACCCCAAGTGGAGCAGGATGCATCTGCGTATCTGGTGTATCTCACGCATCGAGGGCATGGTCCTGGTCCCGCTCGCGGCGCTGTATCGCAGTGCACCGTTGAGAGCCTTTGCGATCCGGCAGCTTGGTGCAACAGTCGGCAAAAACCTCCAGTGCGCTCCTGACTCGCTAGTGTACGGCCCGCTTGACCTGATCACGATCGACGACGACGTCGCTATTCAGACAGGTGCATATTTACAAACGACGCGATGGTCCGGCCAATATCTGGAGGTTGGCCCTATTCATCTCGGGAGCGGGTGCAAGATCGGCATGCGGGCGGCGGTCGCGAACAATGTCACGGTCGGCAGCGGCACATGGGTCACGCCTTTTGCTCCGATTCTTAGCGACGTCGGTTCGCATGAGGTGTGGGAGGGCTCACCTGCGCGTCTTACCGGCCTCTGCACCAAGCTAAAGCGGACCACCAAGGCATGCGAGTACGCTCAGCCGATTTGGCTGCTCGAGGGCGTCAACGTCCTGATGCAGACGGTTCTTTCTTTTTCCATCACCGCCGTTCCGGTCGCGGTCATCCTGTGGCTGGTGGGTAACTACTTCCTCCCGCTCAAAATGAGCAGGTTCGGATCCGACGTCCGGTCCGGTCCGTTCCTGGAGCTTGTCTGGTACCTGACCCTCTACACCTGTCTAACCACGTGGGTCAGCATCGTATTGAGCTCGGTGCTTGGATGCATCTTCATTCGGTTCACTGCCACCTCACCCGGTTTGTACGCGTCGCGCGGACTCACAGCTGCTCTGTTGATGTACAGGGTGCAG
>Ga0306920_100007710_pt1 | contig 14191 bp, 8 predicted proteins | sample flu12Cox44000170_FD_204666 | JGI IMG/M metagenome (GOLD analysis project Ga0306920, IMG submission 204666) | Lab enrichment of tropical soil microbial communities from Luquillo Experimental Forest, Puerto Rico - flux4day.12C.oxic.44.000.170 (v2)... | ecosystem: Environmental > Terrestrial >...
GGGATGGCGCCCAGGAAGCGGACGCAGCAGGAACACATTGATGACGCTGAAAACGGGAGTGTTCACGGCCATACCGAGCGCAAGGGTCACAATTCCGATAACGGCAAAGCCGGGATACTTCGCAAGCGTGCGCAGAGCAAAGCGAATGTCCTTTATGAAATTGCGCATGGATAGGCCTTTCCTGGATACGAGAGTTTAGAGGGCACCTCGAATACCGTAGAGTATAGCGCCGTAAGTTCTTTGCCGTCTGGCGATTAGGTGCACGACCGGGGCCTTCATCCCCTCCCACCCGTTCGATTTCGGGATTTGTGATCTCGGTTGCGAACATACTTCGCCGGACTGGGAAGGAGGTGTATCTTGGAGTCCGCTTTGGGAGGGGGCAAATGTCCACCATGACGAGAAGAGCGTTTCTTAGAAGTGCGGCGAAGCAGGCGGTCGTGGCGGGATTGCTCTCCGCTGGCGCGATGGAGCTACCCGCCAACCCGTTGGGCCTGCCGATCGGATGCCAAACGTGGCCGGTCCGGCAAGAGCTCGGCAGGGATTTTCCCGGAATGATCAAGGAACTCGCGGCGGCAGGATTTCAAAGCGTCGAGCTGTGCTCGCCGGTGGGCTACGCCGAGTATGGTTTCGGCAGCCTCGCCAAATACAGCAGCACGGATCTGCGCAAAATCCTGAGCGACGCAGGGGTCAGCTGTGTGAGCTCGCATTTCACCATCGTCGAGCTTAGGGAGAATCAACCGGGACGCATCGCCTGGGCAAAGGAGATGGGGCTGAAGCAAATGCTCGTGCCAACCCTCAGCGGGCCGCGAAAGCCGACCATGGACGAGGTGAAGCGCCTAGCCGAGGAATACAACAAAATGGGCGAACAGGCGGCCGCTGCTGGAATACAGCAGGGCCTGCACAATGAGGACTTTGAGTGCTCGATGGTGGACGGCAAGCGCACCTATGACGTATTGTTCGGCCTGCTCGACCCAAAGCTGGTCAAGTTCCAGTTCCAGGTTTCCACCATCGCCCAGGGATTCGATGCGGCGGAATACTTCACGAAATATCCCGGCCGCTTTATTTCCATGCACGTACAGGGCTGGTCCGCGGAAACGAAAAAAATAACGCCTGTCGGGAAAGGCACTTTGGACTGGAAGAAAATCTTTACCGCGGCAAGGACCGGCGGCATCCAGAATTATTTCGTCGAGATGAACCTCGACTTTATGAAAGCCAGCGTTCCCTACCTTCGCAATCTCCAAGTGTGAAGATGGCCGCAACTTTTCCGTGACGGGTAGGCGGAGCCCCGGCGTGCAAACCCTAGCTGGCGCCGCCGGATACTCCGAAGACCGGGCGCCCACGCGGGTTTTTATGAACCGGCTTCGCGCCGTGGGCTTTGTGTTTGGTGCGAAAATGAAAAACAGAGTGTTGTCGGGTAGCGTTTCTCTGCTTATCGGCATTCTCGCGACAGGTGCTGTGCGCACGGCAGCGCAGGCGCCCGCAATCGATACGGCCAAAGCGCGGCAGTATTTTGCGGAGGCCAAAGCGCTGTCCGAGAAAGACAATGGCGCGCTGTGGAAAGTGCCTCTGTGCGGTCCACTCGTTTTCGTCAATTACGGCACACGCTACGCCGTCGCGAACCAGGCGGACGCAGAAGGCAAGCTGAAGCCGCTCGACGGCGTGTTCGTGGGGATCGCGCCCCCGGAATTGGGCGTGGCAAATACGGCGACGAAATGGGCTGGCGTCGAGTGGACCATGGTGATGTGGCCGGTGCCGCCGTACAAGCAGCCGCGCATGCGGTTGATGCTGCACGAGTGCTTTCATCGCGTGCAGGCGCAGATCGGATTAGAAGGAAAGGATGCGCAAAACGGGCACCTGGACTCACTCGAAGGACGCATCTGGCTCGAGATGGAGTGGCGCGCGCTCGAGCACGCGTTCTGGCAGCAGGGCGAAGAGTGCAAGCGAGACGTGGCGGATGCCCTTTATTTTCGAAATTACCGGCGTTCGCTTTTTCCCGCAGCCGAGGCCAACGAAGATGCGCTCGAAATGAACGAGGGAATGGCGGAGTACACAGGCTTTAAATTGAGCACGTCTTCTTCCGAGGAATATGCCGTGATCGTAGCGGCCTGGCTGCGGGCGGCGCCCACGCGTACGCCGAGCTACGGCAGGTCGTTCGCATATACGTCGGGGCCAGCATACGGCGGGCTGCTGGATCTGGCGAACAAGAATTGGCGCAGGGGGCTAACGCCGGCAACGAATCTCGGGCATTTGCTGGCGCAAGCCTATGGACTGCAGGTTCCCGTTGCGACCGCACTGAACAAAACGGAAGCACTACGGCGCGCGGAACGATACGACGGCAGCGAAGTGGTGGCAATCGAGACCGAGCGCGAAACAAAACATCAGGCGCGTGTGGCCGCAGCGAGAAAAACCTTCGTCGAAGGGCCCGTGCTGATGCTGCCCGTGGGCCAAGAGTTTAATTACACATTCGATCCGGACGCGGTGCTGGCCCTGGATGACAAATTGACACTGTACGAAGGCGAAATCCAAGTCACCGATGCTTGGGGGCTGCTAAAAACGTCGGAGGGAGCGCTCTTTGTACGCGGTGACGCGGGATTTGAGCGGGTTCAGGTGCCTGCGCCGGCGGATGTGAGCAAAACTCCGTTGACTGGTAAGGGTTGGACGCTGGAGTTGAAGCCGCAGTGGCAGGTGGTTCCGGCGGGCCGAGCCGCAGATTTTGCGGTCCGGCAGAAGAGCCAGCCGTAGGAACGGCGCCCCTCGAGAAAGCGATTCGCCTCACTATTTCGCAGAAATTCGAGCGCAACTTTGGCGCGGACTGTTGTGCTTTGTACACGATGCGCGAACTTTTTCGCGGCATGGCGGGAATAATAGTTTTGGTTGAAATGCGCTGAAAGTCCGATGGGAATAAGCAACGGACCGCTGCGGTCAGGGATAGACGGAGAATTCCGCGACGCCAGTGCGAGAGCGTTGACGCTTCTGTCAAAGGCCACGTCAAGCGAAGAGCACTTCTAAAGAACGGATGCGGATTCGGCAGAAAATCGGGAACCAAGCATCCGGAATCCCTGAAATGGCATCGGAGTTGGGATGACAGATTTTGTACATCGCCGATCCGAAAACTTAGAACGCAAAAGCCGTCGAAGCGCCCGACATCAAGGAAGCAGAAATCCCCAAGTACTAGAGAGTGTTCGCACAAAGTGTGATAACCTTTGGACGCTAGATTGTGGGCCGCTTCCCTTTTGCTCTCCAGTCCGCGAAGTGCCGCCTCCCGAAGAATCGGGCCTTGCAAGCGGGGGCGATTTCCAGCCGGAAGCGTTTTGCAACGTTCGACCCCAAATATACAGAGCGGGTAGACCATGAGACTCCATTCCTTGGTTGTTCGCGCTTGCGTTCTGCTCTCTTTGCCATTGCTATTTCTCGAAGCGCCGCGCGTTGCTGCGCAATCCAACGCGCAGGCCGCAAGTCAATCCTCGTTGGTGCAATCAGCGGCGCCGGCCCGCATCACGCAAGCGATTGACGAGACGCAATTGGCCCGGCTGAAGGGCAACGTGCATCCGCTCGCGCGTCCGGAATTCGATCAGGGTCCGGTGGCGGATTCCACGCCAATGAGCCGGATGCTGCTGGTGCTTCAGCGAAGCCCGGAGCAGGAAGCGGCATTGCAAACTCTATTGGGGGAACAGCAGGCGAAGGATTCGCCGAATTATCACAACTGGCTGACGCCGCAGCAGTTCGGAGCGCAATTCGGGCCTGCGGATGCGGATATTCAAACGGTCACAACTTGGCTCACGCAACACGGATTCCAGGGAATCATAGTCGCCGCGGGCCGTACCGTGATTGAGTTCTCGGGGGCTGCCGGGCAAGTGCGCAACGCGTTTCACACGGAGATTCACCACTATCTGCTGAACGGAAAAACGCGGCAGGCCAACTCCACGGATCCGCAAATTCCCGCTGCGTTGACTCCGGTCGTGGCGGGTATTGTCACGCTGCATAATTTTCCTCGGAAATCGATGAAGCGGGACGCCGGCGCTTTCATGCAGACTAACGAGGGCATTGTCAAGCCGCTGTTCACTACGGCCTCGGGTTGCGGAACGTCACAGAGTCAGCCCTGCTACATCGTTGGGCCGTCAGATTTCGCGAAGATTTACAACATACCCACAACGACACTGAGCGGGGCCGGAGTAACGATCGCACTGGTCGCAGATTCCAACATCAGCGCGCAAGACGTTATTGATTTTCGCAATCTCTTTGGGCTGCCTGCAAACTTTAGCCAGGCAAATATCATTTTGAACGGGCCAGATCCGGGATTGAATGGCGACGAGGGCGAGGCCGACCTGGACGCACAGACCGCGGGAATGGTCGCTCCAGGAGCGACTACCGATCTGGTGGTCTCGGAAGATACCTTAACTGCCGCTGGCATTGACCTGTCAGCTCTGTATATCGTGGACAATAACATTGCGTCGGTAATGAGCGAGAGCTTCGGCATCTGCGAGCCGGCGTTAGGAACCGGGGGCAACCAGTTTTACAACGCGATCTGGCAGCAAGCCGCCGCCCAGGGTATCTCGGTGATGGTTTCTGCGGGCGACAACGGCTCCGCCGGATGCGATGACTTCACAACAGCAAAAACCGCTCTAAATGGCCTTAGAGTAAGCGGCATTGCTTCCACGCCTTTTAACGTGGCGGTGGGCGGGACTGATTTTGACGACGTTGGCACACAAACGACGTTTTGGAGTTCCACGAACGCGGCCGGCTCGCGGGAGTCCGCGCTGGGCTACATTCCAGAGACTACGTGGAATGACTCCTGTGCCGCAAATGCGACGAGCAGCACCCTGAACACGGTGTGCGCGACCGCAAACAACATCGTTGGCGGCAGCGGCGGACCAAGCAATTGTGCGACCTCTACGGTTAGCGGAACAACGGTCACTTGTACCGGTGGGCATCCTAAGCCAGCGTGGCAGAACGGCCTGACACCAGCCGACGGCGTTCGCGACCTCCCGGACATCTCGCTCTTCGCGAGCGACGGACAGAGCAGCAACAGCTTTTATCTATTCTGCCAGGCCGACGCGATTACCGCGGGGAGTCCTCCTTCCTGTGTGCCCGACGCGCAAGGCCATTTCAGTTTCTTCGGCGCCGGGGGTACTTCGGCCTCCTCACCGGCTTTCGCGGGAATCATCGCCTTGATTGATCAGCAGCAGAACGGAAGGCAAGGCAACCCGAATCTGGTGCTTTACACCATCGCCAAGGGCGAGACATTTGCCAACTGCAATTCCAGTTCGTTCACCAATCCCGCGTCCCCTCCGCCGAGTTCCTGCGCCTTTCTGGACGTCACGAAGGGCAACGATTCGGTCCCGTGCTCGGGCGGCACGCTTAACTGCAGCAGCACCACTTCGGCTACAAACGGAGTCCTGGTAAGTCCAAGCAGCACCACGACACCTGCGTGGATGACGGGCACGGGGTACGACACGGCCACTGGGCTTGGCTCGGTGAACGTGACGAACCTCGCCCTCGCGTGGAAAACCGCCGTTGGCGCGCTCACAACGACAACAACAGCTACGATGGTCAACGGCGGCACAACCGCTGTCACAATCACGCATGGCCAGTCGGTTAATCTCTCGGCGACGGTTAGACCACAATCAGGAACAGGTACGCCCACGGGCGACGTTTCGTTTCTGGCCCCGACTGTAGTCAACGGGGGGATTGGCTGTTTTCAAGTTCTCCCTTCAACCTGTTCGCAAACCCTTAGTGGGGGAACGGCGAGCTTCACTACCACGTTTCTGCCGGGAGGCAGTTACAGCTTGAAGGCGCACTACGCTGGTGATAGCACTTTCGCTCCGAGCGACGACGCCACGGGCGTACCCGTTACGGTCAATAAGGAAAACAGCCGCTTACAATACGGAATTGTCACGTTCGATCCACTGACCGGACAGATCATCGGCACGAATGCCACGACATTCGTTTACGGCTCCCCCTACATTCTGCGCATCGACATCCTCAACAGCACAACCAGCGCGTGCCAGCTTCTCGTGTCGCCCATTTCGACTGCCGGCTGCGCTTTCGATGCTACAGGGACAGTAACGATCACCGACAACGGAAGCCCATTGGATACCGGGACATTCATAATCAACAGCCAGGGGCATGCCGAAGATCAGCCGATTCAACTCACCGGCGGGACTCACACGCTGTCGGCGACCTACTCGGGCGATATCAGCTATAACCCTCCCGCAACGGCAGTGACAGATATGGTGACGGTCACGCCAGCAGCGACGACTGCCTCCGCAGCTGCGATCCCGAACCCAGTGCCCATCAATCAGCAGGTGACTTTGTCTGTGACCATTGGTTCCCAGAGCAACAGCACACAAGGACCTACTGGAACTGTCACGTTTAAAGATGGAAGCACCAGCATAGGAACAGTAACCGTTACGCCCGTAGGCGCAACGGCAACGGTAGGGGCAAGCGGCACGGCCACTTTGGCAACAACCTTTGCGACGAGGAGCACTCACTCCATTACCGCGGTCTACGGCGGGGACACGAACTACGCTGGTTCAACGTCGCAGGCGTTGTCGCTGGCGGTGGGACAGACGACCACAACAACCCTGACAAGTTCGTCCACGAGTATTTCGTCGGGTGGGAGCGTGACGCTGACCGCTACGGTCGCAGGAACCGGCACGGGCGCTAATCCAACAGGAACCGTGCAGTTCATGAACGGAACGACAGCGCTTGGGACGGCGCAAACATGTTCGGCTGTGTCGGGGGCGACATCGCCCACCTGCACCGCAACGTTGACCACGACTTTGGCCTTGCTGGCCCCACCATCGGGGCCGAATCGTATCCCGACCATTCGCGGCGTACCCTGGCTACTGCCGGCGGGTTTCGTTCTGCTGGTTCTGCTCCTGTTTGGCTTGAAGCGGGTGCCAAAACCATATCGCCGCGCCTACGCCTGTGCGAGCTTGTTGTTGCTGGCGGGCCTTGTGGCTGGACTCGCGGTGGGCTGCGGCGGTGGAAACGGCAGTTCCCCATCTCATACCGCCAGCATCACTGCGGCGTATAGCGGGGACGCGACTTATGCCCAATCAACCTCGCCAACGATCAGCATCACTGTTCAATAGCAGCGACTAACCGTAGCAAGAGAGCGGCCCCGAGGTTCGCGGCCGCTTTGTCTTGATTGGTAGCAACTTTGGCATGTCCATACAACACAACGGTCCTGCCAAACCCGTCGGCGTGCCCTCGAGCATTCAGAACCCTTAAGTAGCGAGTGTTTTCATTGAAATGTGATAACCTTTCGTCGCTAGATGGCGGCCTCTTCCCTTTTGCTCCCCAGTCCGCGGAGTGCCGCCTCCCGAAGACTCGCACCTTGCGAGCGGGGGGCGCTCCCCAGCTTCAAGCGTTTAGCAGTCAAATCTACTGAGTGGGTGGACCCATGAAACGCCATTCCTCGTTGCTTCGCACTCGCGTTCTCCTTTCGGTCGTGCCCGTATCCTTCTGTTGTTTCGTTTCGGTGGCTCGCGGCCAGCAGGAACCTGACCCCGATTCCAATACCACGGTGGCAGCGAAGTTTCCCGCGGCCAAAAGACACCCAGGGCACACGACGCCGGTCGCAGACGCGAATGCAGGGACCACAAAAGCACCCAAGCCCGAGAAAGACAGCGCCGATGCAATTCGCAAGCGCGAACAGTGGTTTTACAAACAACGCGCATCCGCAAATGGTCACATTCCAGCCGGCGCTCGACTTCGCGCTCTGCAGCACATGCAGCGAATGATGGTCGCGGAAGGCAAACTGGTTCAGCGATCGGATGGCTCGTTCGCTGAAGTCGCCCCGCAATTCGGGGCCGCACCTCTAGCCGCAGCCGTAACGAACACTTGGAGCTCCATTGGCCCGACCCCTACTACTGGCGGTTTCTCGAGCCCGGTAACGGGGCGCATTACCGCGACTGCGGTCGATCCTTCTGATTCCACCGGTAACACGGTCTTAATCGGCGGTGCGCAAGGAGGCATTTGGCGCACAACGGATGGAGGCGTGACTTGGACACCGGTCGGCGACCAAAATGCCTCTCTAGCAATGGGCTCCATTGCGTTTGCGCCTTCCTCGCCCTCGACTGTCTTTGCTGGAACTGGCGAGCAAGCGTCCATCGGATTCGACATTTATTACGGTGCAGGCGTACTCAAGTCTACCGACAGTGGACAGCACTGGACGCAAAGCTGCACGGTCGCGGGCCCGACTTGTCCCTTCATTGGGCCTTATAGCGACGCGGCTCCTTTTGGTTTCTTTACGCTGGGTGGAACACGCATCAGCTATGTCGCAGTGAATCCGTCAAACCCGCAAATGGTTTTGGTTGCCGCGCAAACGCAATTTGGACACGGAGCGACGGAAGGAGTGTATTGCTCTGCCGACGGAGGCAACACTTGGAACATCGTGCCTTCGGCGTCAGGGGATATGGGGACGTTCGTGGGCTTTGCCTCGTCCAGCGTGGCTTTCGCTGCCCTGGGAACTCCGTTTGCTGGCGCGACCGTGAACGGGGTCTACAAGTCGACGAATGCCACTAGTTGCTCTCTCACATTCTCTCTCCTGTCCGGTGGTCTTCCTACATCCAACGTAGGCCGAATCGATCTGGGGATCTCGCCTCAGTTTGCAACGGACAATACCGTGTATGCCTCCATTGCGGACTCCTCCAGCGGATCGAACGCAAACCTTGGCGTCTTTGTGACGACGAATGGGGGAACTTCCTGGACGCAAACCACGGCACCTGACATCTGTCAGGCGCAATGCTGGTACGACAACGTGGTTAAGGTAGACCCCAACGGAGGTGCGCACGCATTCTTCGGCGGCTCGGCAGCCGCTGATGCCCTCGGAAACCCAACCTGGGTGATGAGTACGGCAAACACCGGCGCGACCTGGACCTCCATAATTCCCAACCTAGCGGCAGGCAGCCCAGGGCTCCCTCACGTGGACAATCACGCTTTCGCTTTTGCCAAGCTGAGTACCGGCAAAATCCGGATGTATCTGGGGAATGACGGCGGGATCTGGCGAACTGACGACGCAGAAGCAGCCACCGTTGCCTGGACAAACTTAAACGATTCGCTGCTAACATTGACACAGTTTTACCCCGCTCTTGCCATCCATCCGTCGTCGCAAGCGATCGCCTTTGCGGGAACCCAGGACAACGGCAGCCAAATCTATGCGGGTCCCAGTACGACCTGGACAGACAACCGGATATGCGGGGACGGTACAGGCGCAGCCATTGACAATGTGATTCCAAGCACCGTTTTCGTGGCTTGCAACGGAGACAACGTCGCGGTCTCTCTTGCAAACGGCGGGGCTGGCTCTTATGGTTCGGCTGGCAATGGAATCAGTCTCGCGGACAACTCCAACTTTGTGCCTCCTCTCGTAACTGACCCGGGCGTGGCTAACACCGCTTACCTCGGAACCACAAAGGTCTATCAAACGGCAACCGCGGGTACAAGCTGGACAGCCCTGAGCGGCGATCTGGTGAACGGCTCCTCCCCCAACTTTCACTCCTTGACGGCACTGGCTGTTGCCCCCATGAGCTCGGCTTCTTCCGTGGTCTATGCCGGCGCTAATACTGGCCAGATCTTTGTCGCGACGAACGTCAGTACAGGGGCGGGCACGTTCAACCTTGTTGCCGGTCAGAGCGGCCTGCCTCCGCGCCAAGTTCAGGCCATCGCGGTCGATCCGGCCGACTCTACAGGGAAAACCGCATATGCTGCGTTCTCGGGATTTTCGTTTGTGCAGGGCACCATCAACGATCCTAAGGGCCACCTCTTCAAAACGACCGATGGGGGAGCAACTTGGGCGGATGTGAGTTGCACGGTTGCTAACTGTTCGACACCAGCGATGACCGATTTACCGAATACGCCAATCAACGATGTGGTAATCGACCCGGACGTCCCGGGAACACTCTATGCTGGAACGGACATCGGCGTGTTCCAGGGCACCTGCACGACCACTACGCCTACCACTTGCACATGGGCTACGTTAAGCACGGGCTTACCGAGGGTGGCCGTGCTTTCCCTGAAGCTGCATCGCGCATCGCGAACACTTCGGGCTGCCACTCATGGGCGCGGCGCTTGGGACATTGTGCTGAACAATTTCACGTTCGTCGGCCCCCATCTTTCTTCTCTTTCTCCGGTCTCGGCGCTAGCTGGTTCGGCCCAGTTTACGTTGACGGTCAATGGAAATGGATTGACCGGGGGAACCGTGCAGTGGAACGGCTCGGCTGTGACTACGACGCCGGTTAGCGACTCCCAATTGACCGCGACGATTCCGGCCTCGCTCGTCAGTGGATCGGGAGCGCCCCAAGTCACGGTGAGCGTCGCGACCACGACCAGCAACGGTCTTACGTTCACCGTTCTTGGTGGTCCGCCAACAATTAGCTCGCCGGTGAGCCCGGCCAATGCCGCTGTAAACTCGAATGCAACGACGATTACGGTGAATGGAACGGGCTTTTCGTCAACTTCCAAGGTGTTGATGAACCCCGATGTGGGTGGGACGCCCATCGCCACTACGTTCGTAAGCTCGACGCAACTCACCGCTACGATCCCGGCCAGCCTTATGGCCGGTTTTGGCAGCACGAATTCCGTCGGCGTCCAAAATCCGCCGCCGGGCGGTGGCACGACCGTCACCACGTCGACGATGACACTGCCCACATTCGTTGTGATAGCCCCCGCCCCGGCGAATGACAACTTCGCAAACGCGATGAACATCACGCTGACAAGCGGTTCCTTCACCGATACAAAAGATAGTTCCGGAGCCACAACCCAGACGACCGATCCAACACCAACATGTGTTGGTGGGGCCTCAAACACCATCTGGTACAAGTTCACGCCAACAAGCAGCGGAACGATAACCGACGTGGACACGATCGGGAGCAGTTATGACACCGTTCTCTCGATTTGGACCGGCACGGCCGGAAGTTTCAGCTCAGTCGCCTGCAATGACGACATCAAGCCGAGGATCACCCTCCAGTCGCAGATCCAAAACGTCGCGGTTACCGCAGGGACGACGTACTACATCATGGTGAGCTCTTTCGGAGCACCGGATCCCAACCCCGTCGCCTTTGGCGGGAAGAGTGTCCTGAATTTCAGCTTCAGCGGGACAAGTGGAGGGAGTGGCGTAGCAACCACAACGACGGTGACGAGCTCGTCCACCAGTATTTCGTCGGGCGGGAGCGTGACGCTGACCGCGACGGTCGTAGGAACCGGTACGGGCGCTAGTCCGACGGGAACCGTGCAGTTCATGAACGGAACGGCCTTGCTTGGGATGCCGCAAACATGCACAGCCGTGTCCGGCGCAGCGTCGCCGACCTGTACAGCAATGTTGACCACGACTTTGGCCTTCCTGGCGCCGCCGTCGGGACCGCATCGTATTCCGACCATGCGCGGCGTGCCCTGGCTGCTGCCGGCGGGTTTTGTTGTGCTTGTGATTCTGCTCCTGCTTGGCTTGAAGCGGGTGCCGAAACCGTATCGCCGCGCCTATGCCGGCGCGAGCTTGTTGTTGCTCGCCTGCCTTGTGGCCGGACTTGCGGCCGGTTGCGGCGGCTATGGCGGCGGGGGTGGAGGCGGAACACACTACGACACCATCACCGCCGTGTACAGCGGGGACGCAACTTATGCCGGATCAACTTCGTCCGCTATCACCATCACCGTTCAATAGTAACGATAGAACGGTAGCGATGAGCGGCCCCGAGGTTCGAAGCCACGCCGTCCTTGATAGCCGCATCCTTTTCAGATCCGTCAGTTCACACTAGGCGGGAAGAAGATGTTCCAAAATTTTGGGGCCGGAGTGAGGAATTCCACCGGAACAAGCGACCCTTCTGGGTTCAGCTGCGCGGGCCGCACGACGTTCGCTTCGACTTTCTGCTGCGTCCGCGGATTCTCGAGGATGAACTTTGTTCCTGCTTCCAGACCTTGACGAAGGATAATCATGCCGCCGGTAGCGCTGACGGTGTGCGTGGTTCCTTCGATGGGTTTGTCCCTGCCTTGCAGATGAACCAAGACAGGGATGCGCAGGAGGACACGCTGCGCGCGCCGGCGCTCTTCCGCCGTAGGCTGGCGCTGTAGAGCGGGGCGCACGGCCGGCTGGCCGGGTCTCGGATGCATACCGGGCTTTGCAGCGGGCAGCGGTGGTTTCACAGTTCCAGTCCCCAGAAGTCCATTTCCGGAGCCACCAGTTCCACGCCGTATTCCCAGCCGTCCGGCCGCGCCTGACCCCTCCAGACGATGATGGCTGCGTTGCTGGACTTCGTGGCGAGGTTGGTGAGGGCTACGCGCTGCTCGAGCCCCAAAGCGTGCGGGAGAACCACCATACAGCCGTAGGGATTGACGATCCGGGTATGGGCCTCGGCGCTCGAACGCTTCCCGGAGGCTTCGTCCCACTCGAGGCGCACCGGAACGCGGGAATTCATGCGTCGGCCGCGACGCCGCTCCGTGGATTGCCCCTGGACATTCTTGGTTTCACGCACTTTTGTGGGCATTCTTCCCTCTAAAGGGCCATGCTAGAGTTGAGCCGCAAAGCGGTCAATGGTACGAAAATATATGAACGCGCAAAAGAATAGCTGGACGAATGGGCAGGTAGAATCATCGGAGCAGGACAGGTCGTGAAAAACCTGATCGTCAATGCGGATGACCTAGGTTGGACGGAGGGAGTGAACCGCGGCATCCGGGATGCTTCTCGGGGCGGGATAGTGACCAGCACTTCCCTGCTGGCAAACGGTATGGCGTTTGGCGAGGCCCTCAAGACCGCGAAGTTGGCACCAGGGCTTGGCGTGGGCGTGCACTTGAATTTGAGCGATGGGGCACCGGTGGCGGAGCCGGAAAGTGTGATGAGCTTGCTCGACGGCAAAGGCAGGCTTGCCGGCGGCCCGGAAAGCTTGCTTTTGAAACGCGCGCGGCGCGGCCTGGTTCTTGCTGAAGTCGAGCGGGAGTGGGATGCGCAGATTCGGAAGGTGCGCGACGCAGGTATCCGGCCAACCCACGTGGACGGCCACAAACACGTGCACATGCTGCCGGGATTGTTTGCGATTGCCCTACGGCTGGCCAAGCGACACGGCATCGAAGCGATCCGTGTTTCGCTGGAGGAATCGAGTCTTCGCGCGGCGCTCTCTTCGGGCGGAAGGCACAATTCCGTCGTGGTGATGAGGCAAGGCGTGCAGGCTCGCGGACTAAAATTGCTGGCGCGGGACGCGCGGGAGCAGGCTCGGCGCGCGGGGATTGCCACCACCGATTATTTCTGCGGCATCGCGCAAACCGGGGAACTGACCCGCGAAGGCGTTGAGCTCTTTCTAAGGAGCTTGCCCGAAGGCACCACGGAACTGATGTGCCATCCGGGCTATGCGGATGAGGCATTGCAAAAATCAGCGACGCGGCTGCAGGCTTCGCGCCAAAAGGAGCTCGAAATACTGAGTGACACGCGGATTCGAAATCTTGTCGCTTCTCAGGGGATTCGCCTGATAGACTATGGCTACGTCACGCAGGAAGCGTGAAGGAGAGCGCGCAAGTCTCTGATGAAAAACGATTCGCCCACCCAGTTCTCGGTCGTTATTCCGTTCCTTAACGAACAGGAAAACATTCCGCCTTTGTACATGAAACTGACCGAGGTGATGGACGGCATGGGCGAGCCGTATGAGCTGGTGTTTGTGGATGACGGCAGCAAGGACAACACCTTCAAGGTCCTTTCCGACATTTACGAACATGATCGCAGGGTGAACGTCGTGCGCCTTCGTCGGAATTTCGGTCAGACGGCGGCCTTGAAGGCGGGGTTCGATTTTGCGCGCGGCGAAGTGATTATCTCGATGGACGGCGACTTGCAACACGACCCGGACGAGATACCGCGGTTCGTAGAGAAAATCGAAGAAGGCTACGACCTGGTCAGCGGGTGGCGGCACCAGCGAAAAGACGCCTGGTTGACCCGGCAGCTTCCCAGCCGGATCGCCAATTGGATGATGGCGAAACTCTCCGGCATCGAATTGCACGATTTCGGAACAACCTTCAAGGCTTACCGCCGCGAGATTATCCAGGAGATCCAGCTTTACGGCGAACTGCATCGCTTCATACCCGCGCTGGCCAGCTCGAGCGGCGCAAAAATCGCGGAAGTGCCGATCCAAAACCTCCATCGCAAAAATGGAAGATCCAACTACGGAATTGGCCGCACGATCCGGGTGTTCCTGGATTTGATGATCGTGAAGTT
>Ga0306920_100007711_pt1 | contig 14189 bp, 19 predicted proteins | sample flu12Cox44000170_FD_204666 | JGI IMG/M metagenome (GOLD analysis project Ga0306920, IMG submission 204666) | Lab enrichment of tropical soil microbial communities from Luquillo Experimental Forest, Puerto Rico - flux4day.12C.oxic.44.000.170 (v2)... | ecosystem: Environmental > Terrestrial >...
CCTCCCCCGGCAAACGACGCCTCCTCAGCACACCGGGCCGCCTGCGTGTTCTGAAACGGTTGTGAAAAGACCGCGACCGGCTTCCATTCGTTCGTGGCCGTCGCGGTGCCGGTAGGATCCGATCTACACTGTAAAAAGGCTCAAGCAATGAAAAAGCGACCCTTTGTTCCTTACGCACTTATACCCTTGTTGGCGCTATCAGGATGTGCCGAGGTCGGCAAGCTCGCGGCCGCCGATCTGACTAACGCGGCACAGGTCGCGACCCAAGGTGGTGACCCGCAAGGAGCGGCGTGCTGGCTCGCTTTGGGGCCCGTCGCCGATGCGGTCGAGACTGCACCAAAGCCCGGCTTGGCCTCACTGATCGAGGCCGATCGACTCTTGGTATCCGCGACGCAAGGGCCAAATGCACCTTGCAACGGCGTCGGTGGCTTGATCCTGGCAATGTTCTTGCAAAAAGCGGTACCGTTCCTGCCTTGAAATTCGGCGTCTTGCTGGCTCGGCCTCCTTCGAGCTTACAGGCTTGCCGGACTTGCTCGGCGACCAGAGCGTCTTCGGGGTTTCACACAGTAGCCACCCGCTTTAGAGGCCAACGAGGAATTCGGCTATGCGCCTGGCAACGCCGTTCGATCCGATCGAGATCGGCGAGATCGACAACTTCGCTTTCGATTTTACCGCGGATATGGGTGCAGCGACGATGGTTTCGACGAGTTGGACCTGCGCGCTAGCCCCGTTTCAGACGGCCACCGACCCGGCGCCGCAGTCTCGGGTATTGTCGGTCTCGACCCAGACAGCAATCCAGCTGCGCGCCTCGGCCGATGGCTCGCTGCAAACACGTGCTGGGTTCTTCTCGGTCGCCTCGATCGGCGGCATGCCGACCACCGCGGCCGGCGGCACCTATATCCTCGAAGCCTCGGCCGCTCTAAGCGATGGCCGCATGCTCAAGCTTAACGCAACGGTCCTTTGCAAACCACCGGGTTCGTGACAGTCAGGAAAACTCGGCCATGACCACAAAGCTGTTCGCACCTGCCCCCTACGCGCGGTATCAGACATCGGGCGCCTCGTACACGGCGGACGCGAAGGGCGTCATCGCCGCGGCGGCGACCGGCGATGTGATCGATCTGATCCGCAGCGGCTGCGCCATGCTGCCCGCCTATGACAACCTTTCGGCGACGACCGATCCAAGTGCTTCCGACGATCATACGCAGGATTATTCGGTCGGCTCACGCTGGCTCAACACCTCGACTAGCCGCGCCTGGACCTGCCTGTCGGCAGCGATCGGTGCCGCGATCTGGGTACTCGACGGCTCGTCCCCGGGGTCGGTGTCGTGCCCTCTAGCATGCTGACGTATTTTGGCAACGGAACCGGTACTATTCTCGCGGACGGCAATCTGAACCGCCAGATCGGCAGCGCACTCACCGGCAATAATGCGGATACCGCCGACGACGTACTGGCGAGTTACACTCTGCCGGCATCGAGCTTTGATGTCGCTGGCCGTGGACTCTGCATCACCGCCCAAGGCCGCACTGGAGCCACAACCAACGACAAGCGTGTCAAGCTGTGGTGCAATACCACGATCTCCGCGGGAGTGGTTACCGGCGGCAACGTGATCGCCGACACGGGTCCGTGGGTCTACGGGACGATACCGAACAACAACGTCGGTTGGCAGCTGACGGCCAACGTCTTCAAATACGGCCCTGCCAACTCTAACACGCAGTACGCGCAAGGGACAGTGATCCTCGGCGGCATTCATGGCGGGATCGGCTTGCCGGTCTTCCCGACAGCGGTCGAGTCGGGCGCTATTGTCATTGCCCTTACGGGTTCGTCCTACACGACCGGCGCAGCCAATGACGTGGTTGCCACCTAGTTTGAAGTCAATGCGATGAACTGATCGAGTAACAGACATATGTTCCAGAAGACAGCGTTCCGCTGGCCACCCCAGCCCAGCACGGTCATCGGCCTTGGCATCCTCGCCGGCTCCGTCTGCTATTTCGTTACGGGAGACCCTGTCTGGGCGGGTGTCGCCGCCGCGGCGGTCAAAATTCTCGTTCCGGACAATTCGACGGCGGCGGGTCAGGTGTTTGAAGCGATCGAGATACTGGCACAGGCGGTAGGCCGGCCGCTCCCGACGCTTTCGCAGCCAGCGCCTGTCGCCGCCGGCGACCGGGGATCTGATGCGGGATCGCTTGGTCGGGAGTCGTCGGGAAAATGACCAGCTACAGGACGCGCTCGCGCGGCTCATTGGCGGGATGTTGATTATGCGACTCTATGGCGCAATACAAAAGGTCGAGCCTCAGGACGATGGAACCGTGCGGGTGCACGGGATCGCGTCGTCGGAGGTAGTGGACGACCAGGGTGAGATCGTTCGGGCTGACGCGATGCGCGCGGCGATCCCCGACTACATGCATTTCCCGGCACTGCGCGAGATGCACCAGCTCTCGGCCGCTGGGACGACGCTCGAAGCCGAGGTGGGTGACGATGGGGCGACGCGCATCGTCGCCCATGTCGTCGACCCAATCGCGATCGCCAAAGTTAGAACCCAAGTCTACCGCGGCTTTTCGATCGGCGGCCGAGTCACACAGCGCGAGGCCGGCAACCCCAAGGCTATCACCGGCTTGGTCCTCAACGAAATCTCGCTCGTCGATCGTCCGGCGAATCCGGAAGCGATTTTCGACTGCTGGAAAGCCGCCGCAGGCGTCGCCGGGCCAGGTCCTGGGGATCCAGTGCCATCAACACCGGCTACGCGAGAGCCGCTCAACCCTCCGATTCAGATCTGGGCTTGTGGGGTGGCGGACCATCATCATCGCGGCAAAGGCGACGCGGTCAAATGTCTCGAAAGGCGCGCGCTCGGCGCAGCAGACCTTCATCTGCTGCCGTCACCACAAACGACTCTCACCTCGCTGCCGGGGGGCGAGCGAGAGGCCGACAGTGCTGCCAAAACCGAAGCCGCGATCGACGCAGCAAAAAGAGCAATCGAGACAGCCGAAGGGGTGCTCGCCAAGCTTGCCCCTGGCGGGGAGCAGGGGGCTGATGACTGTGAGAATAGGATCACGTCCTGCAGTTCGCTCGGGGGCCACAAGGAACTAAATTACGCCGATCCAGGATACCAGTCGGACGGAAAGCCTCGTTACCCGATCGACACAGAGCGCCACATTCGCGCTGCCTGGAACTACATCAACAGACCCAGCAACGCTCAGCGATACACTGCCGATCAAGTCGGCCGTATCAGAGCTGCCATCATCGCCGCTTGGAAGGAGAAGATCGACATCGCGGGGCCTCCCTCGGCCAAGGGTGACGAAAGGGCATCTTCCGCAGCGCTGACCAAGGCGCTTTGTGATGTCGGTCACGTGGCTCAAATAATTCACGACCTCGACTGGCTCCAGGAAGCACTCGAGGTCGAGGCAGCGATCGAGGGCGATGCGTCGCCGCAGCGGCCGCGGCTCCAGGCGATCATCACAGAAATGTGCGGCTTTCTGAACGCGCTAGTGGCCAAAGAAATGGATGAGCTTCTAGGCGACGTGCAACTGGATGGCGAGTGTCTCCCGCAGCGCGCTTCCGAATTGCTCGCAATGGCCGCCAGTATCCCCGGAGCTGCGCGCATTGCCGCTCTCCTCAAGACAGGGAACCCGCACATGCAGAAGCTCGCCGCCGCTCTCGTCGCCAAGAGCTTGCCCTTGGCGAGGGCCGAGGCCAAGCATTCGCAAGGTGACCAAGCGCTCGTGGACATGGCTCTCTGCGCTTGCGACAAATGCCTGAAGATCGACGGCCTGTCGGTCGATGAGAAGGCGCACATGGTCGGGGCTTGCGACCATCTCCGCGAGGCCGGCGCGGCTCCGTGGGAGACTTCGACCGTCGACGCAGCGGGCAATATCGAGCATATGGCGCCGCAGACAGAGGCGCCGCCATCGGATTTCCACCTCGGTGACAATGCCACGGTCGACAGTCCAAAAGGGTCGGGCGCATGTGGCAAGCGCGGCCGCGCGCACCAGGACCTAATGGATATCGCCCATGAATGCATCAGCAAGCTGACCGGTGGGGCATGCTTTCAGCTGTCGCCAAGTCCTGAATTGGGACCGGCGCCTGCAGGAAGCGCTGACACCGAAGAGGTCGCTAAGGCTGGGGCTCGCCATTCCGCCGAAACGATGGCGCACCTGCGCACGGCGCACGGCCACCTGGTCGCTGCCGGCGCCAAATGCGACGCTTCAAGTATCGGCGAACAAGAGCATCAGAGCCTGCCCCAGGCGAAAGCTGAGGACGCTGAACTTGAGTCAGTCAAAGCTTTATGGACGGAAGACCTCGCCAAGGTGTTGGCCGACGAACGGGCCGAAAAGACGGCGCTGGTCAAGGCGCTCGGCGAAATGGTGCCGCTGCTCGATCGGCTGTCGAAGCGGGTCGACGACATCGCCCGCACTCCGCTTCCGCCGTTGACGATCGCCAGAGGCAGCGTCTCGGTGTCGAAGCAGCAGGACGGCGGTAGCACAGGAAGCGCCGGAGACAGCCCACTCTCGCCGGAGGCAATAGCGTCCGCGCTTGCCAAGATGAGCAAGGAGGAGCAGACTCTCACCCTGATCAAGGCGAGCTATGCCAATCCAATCCGGGTGCTCGGCGTAACGACAGCCGAACGCTGACTTAGGTCGGAGCGGGTCGGCGACCTCCAGGCCGAACCCGCTGAGCACGATATCACTACTGCACTCGGCAAACTGGAGCACTTGCTAGCGTAACGTGCACGCCATACGGCCTCGCGGCGAAGCCGAGCTTCGTCTTACGGCGACGTGCAGGCGCCCGCTTGCGCTACAGCCGAGAAGCCGTCGCCCGGCCCGGCCTTTCGGCCAGGCCTCTCGTTGCCCCCCTTTCGGGAGGATTTTTTGATGAATCCGATCACTCAGGAATCGCTGGAGCTCTTGAAGGGGGCTCTGGCCAAGCCAGACAACGCGCTCGCCAAGTCGATCTCGACTGCGACGGGTCTGCTCGCCTATGACCTTCAAGCACCGGCCAAAAACCTCTATCCGTTTGTGACCCCGATCCGGAATGTTATGCCGCGCGTCGGCGGCGGCACCGGCTCAGCGACGAACTGGCGCCAGGTCAACACAATCATGGGCTCCGGGTTCGATGCTATGGGCTGGGTACCAGAAGGCCAGCGCTCGGGCCAAATGTCTTATTCGACCTCGAACAAATCGGCCACTTATGTGACGATTGGCGAGGAGGACGCGGCGACTTTCGAAGCGATTTCGGCAGGACGCCAATTCGAGGATATTCAGGCGCGAATGACCTTTCGCCTGCTGCAAAAGATGATGCTCAAGGAGGAGATGGCGATCCTCGCCGGCAACGCCTCACTAACACTCGGCACGCCGGCGACCCCGACATTGTCGGCATCGGGCAGCGGCGCGACACTTCCCTCGGGAACCTACTTCGTCAAGGTCGTCGGCCTGACCGTCGAAGGTTTCCAGAATTCGACCGTCCTGAACGGCATCGCCACCTCGAAGACCGTCACGGGAGCCGACGGAAAGAGCTATTCGCTGTCCGGCGGCTCGTCAAACATCAGCGCAGAGGCGAGCCAGGCGGTAACCCTCGGCCAGACCCTGTTCTGCAGCGTCGTCGCGATACCGGGCGCCGTTGCCTATGCCTGGTATATCTCGACAGCGACCGGGACCGAAACCTTGCAGGCGATCACGACGATCAACAGCTTTGCCGTCACTGCCCCGCTCAGCACCGGCAACCAGTCACAGACCGCGATTACTGGAGACAATTCGGCCAACTCCAGCTATGCCTATGACGGGTTGTTGACCACGGCGCTCAAACCCGGGTCGAACGCCTATGTCAGCGTCATGCCGACCGGCACAGCGGGCAGTGGGACGCCGCTGACTGCGTCCGGTCGCGGCTCGGTCGTCGAAATCGACACGATGTTTCAGAAGATGTGGGACAATTTCGAGCTGTCGCCGACCGTCCTTTACGTCAACTCTCAAGAGCTGAAGAACATCACCAGCAAGGTGCTGTCGAACGCGTCGGGGCCATTGCTGCGCTACGACTCGCCGGCAGACGGGAGTCAAGGCGAATATCACGTGACAGCATCCGGGGTAGTGCAGTTCTACTATAATCCTTTCGCCATCGATGGCGGGCTTCGGATCCCGATCAAGATCCACCCGCGCGTGCCGCCGGGCACGATCATCGGCTGGGCCGAGAACCTGCCGATTCAGTACCAGTCGAACGAGGTGCCGAACGTCGCCGAGATCAAGACCCGGCAAGATTACTATCAGATCGATTGGCCGATCGTCACGCGCCAGCGCCAAGTCGGTGTCTATGCCGAGGAAGTTCTGGCCGTCTATGCGCCGTTCGCAATGGGTGTCATCTGCAACATTGCCAACGGCTGACCCACTCTCGTAACGGTCTCTGATTTGGCTGAAGGGGATACCTCCGTGTCTTATCTAATCGCATTACGGGCCGTCTTCCCGGTGTGGGATGCCGTTGGGCACGGGACGGAGCGCTACCCGCACGACCTCAACGGGGTCGTGCGGGTGCCGCGCGAGGTCGCCGTACACCTGCTCCACAATGGCGGCTATCTCGTCTACGATCCCGCAGCTGCGCCGCTGCGAGACGGTGAAGTGGCCTTGGCAGCGACACGATGACTAGCAACGGCACTAAAACCATCACGATGGATAGCGATGACCCCTTGGCCATGGCGATGCGCGATATCCAGCCCGCCTTCATGTCTGCGGCCATGCGTCTCGGCACGCCGGCGGCTCTAGAGGGCCTCGGCAATCTTTTGATTATGAACCTCGCTACTTTCTATGGCGAGAAGGTGGCGATGAAAACGTTGCGCGACATTGCCGCAAATGCGGCACCGGTCGCTCATAGGTGGGATGCTCTGGCCGCCTCGGAAGATCACGAGCCGGGACACGCGTGATGGCCAATCTTGCTTCCCCTGGGGCAAGCTTTGGCGATCTGACGACGCTCGCCGATGTCAAGGCGTGGCTGCAGACCGGGCAGAGCGCCTTTCCGGCGACTGATGACGCGCTCTTGACGCGTCTAATCACGGCAGCGAGCCAATTCATTCAAACCTGGCTCAATCGGCATATCGCCTCGCAGGATTGGATCGAGATTCGTGACGGTCTAGGCAGCGGCCTAGGCCCATACGACGTGCGATACCAATTCACGGCATTCCCGGTGAGTGCCGTCAGCCTCGTGGTTGTCGATGGTGTGACAATCCCGCCGATCACGGTTTTCCCATCGGGGCAACCCGGCGTTGTTGTTGTCAACAATTTTGCGACTCAAGCGGGCTACCTCTTTACCCCGACGCAGCTCGTGATCAGGGGATACGCGGTGCCACGAAAGGCGGGATGCGTGACCCTGCAATACACCGCCGGCTATGCGGTGACGCCGCCCGACCTTGCCCAGGCCTGTATCGAGCTCGTGGCACTGCGTTACCGCGAACGTAGTCGTATCGGCGAGGTCGCCAGAGCGATCGGCGGTGGCGAGACGGTGTCGTACTCTCAAAAGGATATGAGCGACTCGATAAAAACGCTAATCCAGCAGTACCGCATGGTCGCGCCGACCACCGGATACCTAATGCCTGCGCCGGCGCAAACCGATGCGGTAACGCTTGCCGGTGTCGCGTGATCACAGCCTATCTTGTCGGCGACGAACAGTTGCTCGAGCGGTTGCGCGCGCTTCCCGACGCCATCAATTCTGGGCTGGCTCGCAGCATCACCCAGCTTGGGATCGACCTCCGGCGGAATGTCCGGCAAGACAAGCTGAGCGGTCAGGTGCTCAGAAGCCGTACCGGAGCACTAAAATCAAGTATCGACCTTCGTGTCGATCAGGGTGCGCGGATTGTGTCCGCGAGCGTCTTCACCGATCTCCGATATGGCGCCGCTCAGGAATACGGTTTCGCGGGAACGGTCAGTGTCGGGGCCAGCCTGCGCTGGATCAGGGAGGCCTTCGGTCGGCCGATCGCCGAGAAGACAATCAGCGTGCGAGCGCACAATCGCCGTATGGATCTCCCGGAACGCTCGTTCCTGCGCTCGGGGCTCGAGGACATGACGCCCGCGATCCGCGCAGCGGTGGAGGCGGGTGTGGCGGAAGCGACATCGCAATGATTATGCGGGACGCAGGTTTCCCCTGCTGCGAGAGCGGCGGATGATCATCAGAGAAGCGATCTATGGCGCGCTCTGGTCACTCGCGGCCGGTGCGGCAAGCTTCACCAGCGCGAACCGTAGGCTCCGACACTGGGCCGATCTTGCTCCGGCCGAGCAGCCCGCGCTGTTCATGAGCGAAAAGGGCGGGCGGGCGGTGACCAGGGGGCTTGGGACCCCGGTCATATGGACGCTCTACGCCGATTTCTACATCTACGTCCATTCGAGCGATCCGTACTTGGCGCCGGCGATGCTTTTGAACCCGCTGCTCGACGCACTCGCAGCTGCGCTGGCGCCATCTCCGGCGACAGGGATTCAGAACCTTGGATTGCCTACGATGGTGCAGCATGCCTACATCGCCGGAAAGGTCGAGACCGACGAGGGCGTGCTGGGCGACCAAGCCATTGCGATCGTTCCGGTCGAGATCTTGTGCGTCTGACGACGCCCGAGTGACGCATAAAGCACCCGAAGTCGCGGTTCTTTTGCCTCTCTAACCTACTCTGCTCGTAGGAGGATCCCGATGGCTGTGGAAGATTCTGAGGGAAGCCTGGTTTATTCCGAGGATATTGAGCGAAGCCGCACCGCCCCGGGAGGCAGGGCTGCTTCGATCGACCAGCTGATCGAGCGTTGGTGGCAGGACCATTTCCCGGGCTCGGCGATCGCCCGCGATACCCAGGCCTGGAATGTCGCCCATGCCGCCAAGGAGATGCTGAAGCAGCTACTGGTTCAAGCCCAGGACAGAGTTTTAAAAGGGAGTATCTGACATGCAATTGAGCTTCGGCTCGGGTGCGGTCTGGGGCGAACGCACCGACGTGACGAGTTCCGGGATCGGCCCGCGCCAGTTCGGCGTGCTCCAGGATATCCAGATTGACTTCGATTGGACCGACAAGCCGCTATACGGGCAGCTTCAGTTCCCGGTGGCGATAGCCCGCGGACAGGGCAAGATCACCGGTAAGGCGAAGTTTGCCCAGATCCTCGGATTGCTGTATTCTGACATCTTCTTTGGGCTGACTCCCGCGACCGGCCAATTTGCTGTCTCCCAGTTCGAGGCCGCCAGCATCCCCGCGGTGACCCCTTACACAACGACTGTCGCCAACGCGACCAATTACAACGACGACCTTGGCGTCGTCTACGCCGCCACCGGCAAGCGCTTCAATCGCGTGACAACGCCTTCTGGAGCGGGACAATACTCCGTAAACTTCGCTACCGGAATCTATACTTTTTCATCCGCCGATGCGAGTGCTGCCGTACTGATCTCTTATACTTACAACCTTGCGACATCAGGCAGCAAGCTGACAATTACGAACCAGGTGATGGGAACGACGCCGACTTTTAAGGCGACGTTCTACACCAACTTTGCCGGCAGCGGGATGGCCTTGCGTCTCAACGCCTGCATGGCCGACAAATTGTCGCTGCCGACGAAGGTCGACGACTGGACGATTCACGAGCTCGATTTCTCAGCTTTCGCCGATGCCTCCGGGACGATCGGCTATCTGAGTACGGTGGAATAATGCTTCCCGGGGTGACAATTGCGATGGGCGGTCGGGATTGGCTGGTGCCGCCACTCACTCTCGGGCAGCTGCGCCGGCTAATGCCCAAGGTGCGACAATTGACCGAGATCGGCGCCTCAATGGGCGAGACGCAGATCAGCGTGCTCGTCGAAATTGTCGCCACTGCGTTGCAGCGCAATTATCCTGAGGCAACGGCAGAGATGGTCGAGAACCTGCTCGATCTCGGCAACGCCAGTGCAGTGCTGAATGCGGTTCTCACCGGCTCGGGGTTAAAGCTGCGTGATAGCCGCCTGGGGGAAGCAGCGGCCCCCGGGACCAGCCCGGGGGCAGGCTTGACGATCGCGGGACCATCATCGGACCCGCTCCAAGAGGTGCGGACGGCTGGGGATATATTTATGGCCTCCTCGCCACCGCCTGCGGCTACAGCTACCCCGTAATCGACGAGATGACGCTCTTCGATTTCGAAGAGCTCACCGCATATTGGGTGGAGCATCCTCCGGTTCACATCCTGGTCGGGGTGTATCTCGGTGTCGGCAGACATCAGCGCAGGCAGATACCATCGGCCGGTTCCAGTCCGGGCCGCGCGGCGAGCTCGAATCTCCAAGGGCTCCTCGCCGAGCTCGGCCCCGGGTTTGGCGCGGGCGACGTTCATGCCGGACTGCCGGGGGTGGTGCTTGATTTTGCTGAGTTACGGCGCCGAGTGAGAAGCGGCGATTGAAGCTCGCGGGCGTCACAGACGACGAGAAATGAGCACTTTCGAGTGCTCACGGCATTGAGGGCAACTATGGCTGACATTGAAACCAGCGTCGTCATCAGCGCCCAAACGGACGACCTCCAATCCGGAATGGAGGCTGCGTCAAATTCCGTGCAGGTGGCGACGGATGCGATGCGAACTCAGTTCGCCGGGCTGGGGGCCGCCGCTCAACAGGCGCAGTCGCAGATCAGCACCGCCAGCGCACAAGTCGGATCGAGCATCGGTGCGCTGCAGGCCAAGGCTGCGAGCATTGCCGGCTCCGTGGGAGACAGCATGATTCCAAGCGTTACCGTCAGTGGCCGCGCCGAAAAGCAGCTCGTCGCCCAAGACGAGCGCGACCAGCTCAACCGGCTCAGTGCCGATCAGAAGATCACCGACGAGAAATTCGCTCGCTATAAGGCAGCGATCCAAAATGAGGCGGCCTTCGGTAAGCTCTCGGCGACGGAGGCAATCCATCAAGAGCAAGAGCTCCTCGACCTCAAATGGTCCTATGATCAGGCCTATTACGAGCAGAAGCTGGCGGCAGCCGACAACGATGGCCACACCGAAGAGAAGCTGCTCGACGAACAGGCCCTCGTCTACGAGAAATACGTAACCAACGTGCAGGCTCTCGACGCCAAACTGACGGAGGCTAACAAAAGGGTCTGGGACGATCTAGTTGCCCCAGTCGAGCGCGCGATCGACAGATCGGTTACCGGTATCATTTTGGGCACCACGACGGTGCAGAGGGCACTGGCAAACTTGGCGCAATCGATCATCGCCGAGTTTGTCAACTCGGCCGTGAGAGATGTCTTCGGCCAAATTGGCAACCTTTTGGCCGGTGGCGCGCCCGGGGGCAGCGATCAGGACTTCTCGGGGGGTCTCACTGGCGCAGGCGAGGAAATAGCAAGCAGCGGCCTTGCCGAAGGCCTCGAACTCGGCAGCCTGTTCGGCTCAGGCGGCCTGATCGGCAGCCTCTTCAAAGGGATCGGTACTCTGTTCGGCTTTCAACATGGCGGAATCGTGCCGAGCGCTCAAGGCGGCTGGGCAGTGCCGAGTCTAGGACCCAGTGGTGTGCTCGCCCAGCTTCACAGCAACGAGATGGTGCTGCCGGCGAATATCTCTCAGGGACTACAAAGTATGCTCGCTGCTCCGACTGGCGCCAATGGGGGCAGCGGTGCAGCCGCTAGCTCGGTGGTCGTCAATATCTCCGCTATCGACAGTCGGGACGTCAAGCGCTTCTTTCAAAGCAACGGAGGTCTGGTGGTCGCCGCCCTCAACAAAGCGATGCGCAACGGCTCGGCGCTGCGGACCGCCTGATGGCGTTGGTCTTTCCGACGCTGCCCGGGCTCGCGTGGAGCGTCACCAAATCGCCTACCTTCCAAACGCGCGTCCAACGCGCGGTGTCGGGGAGGGAGTTGCGGGCGCTCGATTATCCCTACCCATTATGGCAGTTTACGCTGGTCTTTGACTTGCTGCGCGATAATCCGGCGGCCGGCCTGGACGAACTCCGAACTCTAATGGGGTTCTTCATGCTCTGCCAAGGCGCCTTCGGCACGTTCCTGTTTCGCGATCCAAGTGACGATCGGGTCGCCGGGCAGCAGATCGGCGTCGGCAATGCCAGTACTACCGTCTTTCAACTACAGCGGACGATGGGCACGACGCTTCCCAGCGGCGGCTTCCAGGAGCCCATCGTGGCGCCGAACGTCGTCAGTGCGATCTATCTCGACGGCATCACGCAAAGCCCCGCAAGCTACAGCGTCGATCCGAACACCGGGTTGGTGACCTTCAGCACGGCGCCGGGGAGCGGGCTGATCATCGCCGCCGACTATACCTATTACTTTCGCTGTCGCTTCATAGACGACAGTTATGCGTTCGAAAATTTCATGTTTCAGCTCTGGCAGCTCAAAAAGCTTACCTTCATCACGGTGCGACCGTGAAACCTGCTTCAGCCGCCTTGATTGCGCTGCTCAACAGCAGCGAGCAGTTTATGATGGTTGACCTTTACACCTTCACTTTAGTCGACGGATCCATTCTGCGGTATTCGGCAGCACCGACCTCGCTCACCGCCAATGGCCAAACCTTTGCGCTAGGACCCAAATTCGAGCGTTCGAAGACGAGGATCGTCATCGGCACCCAAGTCGACGAGCTCGAGGTCAAGGTCTATCCCGACTCAACCGATTCGATCGGTGATTTGCCCTTCTTGGAAGCGGCCTGGCAAGGTCAGCTAGATGGCGCATTACTGCAGCTCGACCGCGCTTTTATGCCAGCCTATGGCGATGCGAGTCCGGGAACTGTAGTCCTGTTCGTCGGCCGGATCTCCGACATCGATTGCAGCCGCACCGGGATCGACATGAAATGCCGCTCGCATCTCGAACTGCTCAATATTCAGATGCCGCGACGGCTTTGGCAGGCCTCCTGCACGCACATCTTTGGCGGGCCGATGTGCCAATTCAATCGAGCCAGCCTCGCCGTGACCTTCCCGGCGGGCGCCGGCTCGACGCAAACCTTGATCACCGATGCACCGAGCTCGGTCACGCCGTTCGCCCTCGGGACGATCACAGGACTTACAGGGGCCAATGCCGGATACGGCCGTACCGTCGCCGAGTTCGTCAGCGGCGGTACGGTCACGGTCAAGGTCGCCTTTCTCTTCCCGGTTGCGGCCGACGATCAGTTCCAATTGCTGCCCGGCTGCGACCGCACGATTGCGACTTGCACGAGCGTCTTTAACAACGGGGAACATTTTGGGGGCTTCCCGTATATCCCGACCCCGGAGACCGCGGTTTGACCGATCCTAGTCGCACTGCCGTAATCGCCAAGGTCCCGGCTGATCCCCGGCGATTTGCGGTCATCGAGGAAGCCCGGGAGTGGCTGCGCACTCCCTACCATCACATGGCGCGGGTCAAAGGCGTTGGGGCCGATTGTCTGACATTGCTCGCCGAGGTCTATGCGAGGGCTGGTGTCATCTCGCATGTCGAGGTGCCGTTTTACCCGCCGGATTGGAACCTGCATCGCGACAGCGAGCGGTATCTTGAGGGCGTGATGCGCTATGCCCGTGAGATCCCCGATGTCACCAACGATCCTCAGCCGCAGCCGGGCGACATTGTTGTGTTCAGATTTGGCCGGTGCTTTGCCCATGGCGCGATAGTCATCAATTGGCCGCGGCTGATCCATGCTTGGCACAATGCGGGGGTCGTCTATGCGGACGCGACGCAAGGCGAGCTCGCCGGACGATCGGTGCGGCTCTTCGACCCGTTCTCGACCGTGAGCAGCTAGGGCGCGCCGTGGGCGGTATCCTCGGCGGCGGGTCGAACGCCAAGCAGCAGAAGGCCGTCGGATCGCTGCAGTTCCAGACCTCGCAGCATGGTGGCGTCATTCCGCTCGTCTACGGCACGACGCGGTTGGCCGGCAATCTCCTCGACTACGACGACTTCAGGGCAACACCGGCGTCGAAGACCGGCGGCAAAGGCAAGGGCGGCGGTGGCGGCAAGGGCGGCGGGCAGCAATACACTTATTCGGCTTCGTTCATCATGGGGCTGTGTCAAGGGCCGATTGCCGGCATCGGTACTGTCTGGTGGGATAAGAATATAACGACCTTGGCAGGATTACCGGGCCTTTCTTCCATCAATCTCGGATCCGACGGTCAACCCGCTGACCCCTTTTGGGCGACAAACCATCCGGCAAAGGCGCTCAGTTATTCCGGGACGGCGAACTTCACTTGCGCCAACTATCAACTCGGCAATACCGCGACCCTCCCGAATTTCTCAGTCGAGATCGAGGGCATCGACACCGGATCTGGCGTGAACGGCTTCGACGCGA
>Ga0306920_100007713_pt1 | contig 14189 bp, 11 predicted proteins | sample flu12Cox44000170_FD_204666 | JGI IMG/M metagenome (GOLD analysis project Ga0306920, IMG submission 204666) | Lab enrichment of tropical soil microbial communities from Luquillo Experimental Forest, Puerto Rico - flux4day.12C.oxic.44.000.170 (v2)... | ecosystem: Environmental > Terrestrial >...
GTGCAGGAAGCCAGCGCCATCAGCCGCCTGGCGATGAACGGGGGCCAGATGGGCGGGGCCACGATCGCCGGGCTGTGCGTCGCGGCGTTCGGTCCCGGCTGGGCGCTCGCGGTCTGCGGTATCGGCATGCTGATCTCGGTTCCGCTGCTGCTGAGCATCCGGGTGACCGGCAGCGTGCGGGCTCACGATACGGGGCTGGTCCGCGACCTGCGGGACGGCTGGTCGGAGTTCCGCTCGCACACCTGGCTGTGGGTGATCGTGGCGCAATTCGCCGTGGTCCTGATGGCCTGGTACGGGGCGTTCCAGATCCTCGGGCCAGTAGTCGCGAAGGCGCACCTCGGCGGCCCGGCGGCCTGGGGAGCCATCACCGCCGCCGACTCCGTCGGGCTGATCGTGGGGGGCATCGTGTCGCTGCGGTTCACGCCGAGGCGGCCGATGCTGTTCGTGGTCGTGATCGGCGCGGCGATAGCGGTCGCGCCGCTTGCGCTCGCGATGCTGTGGCCGCTGCCCCTGGTCTGCCTGGCCTCGTTCGGCCTCGGCATCACCATCGAGATCATGATGGTGCAGTGGACCGTGGCCCTGGCCAGGCACATCCCGCCGGACAAGCTGGCCCGCGTGTCTGCTTACGACCTGCTCGGCTCCGTCATGGCCATGCCGGTCGGCGCGCTGATCGCCGGCCCGCTGGCCGCGGCCGTCGGCGTCTCGGCGGTCCAGTACGGCGCGGCCGCGCTGATCATCGTGGCCTCGGCGCTCGCGCTCATCCCGCGCGACGTCCGCACCATGCGCGCGGGCGACGGCCATGAGCTGGATACGGTGCTGGAGACGGTACCGCTGGAGACGGTGGCACCGGGCGTGATGGCACCGGTCATAGACCCGCCGGAGGATCAGGAGACCAGCTCGGCCTCGCCGGTGAACACGGCCCACATGGCCGCGTAGAGTCCGTCGGCGGCCAGCAGCTCGTCGTGGGTTCCGGTCTCGGCCACCCGGCCCCACTCCATCACGATGATCCGGTCGGCCCGCGACGCCGTGGTGAGCCGGTGCGCCACCACCAGCGTGGTGCGCCGAGCCGCGAGCTGCTCGGTCGCCCGGGTGACCTCTGCCTCGGCGGCCAGGTCCAGCGCCGCGGTGGCCTCGTCCAGCAGCAGGATGGCCGGATCCACGAGGTAGGCCCGCGCGAGGGCGATCAGCTGGCGCTGCCCGGCCGAGAGGTTACGGCCGCGTTCCGACACCTCGTGCAGGAAGCCGCCGGGCAGCCTGGCGATCATCTCGATCGCGCCCACGCCCCGGGCCGCGGCCTCGACCTCGGCGTCCGTGGCGTCGGGCCGGCCGTAAGCGATCGCGTCCCGCACCGTGCCGGGAAACAGGTACGCCTCCTGCGGCACCACGCCGAGCTGCTGCCGGTAGGAGGCCATGTCGTAGTCGCGGACGTCCACCCCGTCCACGAGCACCCGCCCCGACGTGACGTCGTAGAACCGCGCGATGAGCTTGACCAGCGTTGACTTGCCGGCCCCGGTCTGGCCGACCAGCGCGACCGTCTCGCCGGGCGCCACCGACAGGTTGATCCCGGCCAGGGCCTCCTGTCGCTGGCCCGGGTACGTGAACGAGACGTCACGTAGCTCGATCTGGCCGCGCAGGTGGCTCACCGGGACCGGCGACGCCGCCTCGGGCGTGGACGTCGGGGTACGCAGCAGGCTCTTGATCCGCTGCAGCCCGACGTTGGCCTGCTGGTAGCCGTCAAAGACCTGGGACAGCTGCTGCACCGGGGAGAACAACAGGTCGATGAACAGCAGGTACGCGATGAGCGACCCCGCGCTGAGCACCCCGCTCTGCACCTCGCCCGCCGCCACGAACAGCACCAGCGCGCCGGCCACGGTCGACAGCGCCTGCACGAACGGGAAGTACAGCGCGATGTAGCGCTGGGCCCGCAGCCGGGAGGTCAGGTAGGCCCCGCTGAGCCCGGCAAACCGGTCCCGGTTGACCTGCTCGCGCCGGAAGGCCTGGGCCACGCGCAGGCCGGCCACGTTCTCCTGCAGGTCGGCGTTGACCACGCTGACCTTCTCCCGGGCCTCGCCGTACGCCCGCGACGACTTCATGCGGAACACCACGGTCGCCGCGATCAGCAGCGGGAGGATGGCCAGCAGCGTGAGGCCGAGCTTGAGGTTGATGACCAGCAGCGCGATCAGGACACCGACGAACGACAGGCCCGAGTTGACCATGGTGATCAGCCCGGTCTGCAGGAACGAGGACAGCGCGTCCACGTCGGTGGTCATCCTGGTCATGATCCGGCCGGTGAGCTCGCGCTCGTAGTAGTCGAGCCCGAGCCGCTGCAGCTGCGAGAAGATCTTCACCCGCAGCGCGTACAGCAGCCGCTCCCCGTTCCGCCCGACCACCACGGTCTGCACGATATTGACCACCCAGTCGGCGGCCACGATGGCCAGCGCGGCCAGCGCGAGCAAGACGATCGTGTGGAAGGCCCCGGCCAGCACGCCGTTGTCGATCCCGTTGCGGACCAGCAGCGGCATGACGATGCTGGCCAGCGCGTCCAGGCCGTCCAGGATCAGCCCGGCGATCAGCGCGACCGCGAACGGCCGCAGCAGCCGGCGCAGGCTGAAGTGCGGGTCGGCCGCCCGCGCCCAGGACTGGCTGACGTTCGGGACGTCGTTCGCGGGCGGCAGCGCCGCCACCTTGGCCAGCAGCTCCGGGGTGGGCGGGATGTCGGCCAGCATCCCGGTCACCGGACCGCCGGCCCGCGCCGGGCCCCGCCCCCGGGCCGCGATGGGCAGCGGGCCCCCCGGCGCGGGGGAATCCGCACCTGCGCTGCCCCCGCCCGGCGGCGTCCACAGCGACGGAGTGACGCCGGAGGCCGGCACCGGGCCGCGGCCTGCTCGTCCGGCCAGGTCGGCCGCGCGGCGGTCCGCGTCGGCGGAATAACAGGCGAGCTCCCCGGCGTCGATGCCCTCGGCGTCGTCACCGGGCCCGGCCAGCAGCAGCCGGTAGAGCGGGCACCGGGCGGTCAGTTCGTCGTGGGTCCCGGTGTCGACCAGGCGGCCCTCGTCGAGCACCGCGATCCGGTCGGCGAGCTGCAGCGTGGACCGCCGGTGCGCGATCAGCAGCGTGGTCCGCCCGGCCATGACCCGGCGCAGCGTGGCGTGGATCTGCGCCTCGACCCGGGCGTCAATGGCCGACGTCGCGTCGTCCAGGACCAGGATGGCCGGATCGGTGATCAGCGCCCGGGCCAGCGCCACCCGCTGCCGCTGCCCGCCGGACAGCGTCAGGCCCTGCTCGCCGATCACGGTGTCGTACCCGTCGGGCAGTCCGGCGATGAATTCGTCGGCCTCGGCCGCCCGGGCCGCCGCGACGACCTGGTCCTGGGTCGCGGCCGGCCGGCCGTAGGCGATGTTGGCCCGCACGGTGTCGGAGAACAAGAAGCTCTCCTCCAGCACCAGCCCGATCGAGGCCCGCAGCGAGTCCAAGGTGAGATCGCGCACGTCGTGCCCGCCGATCCGCACCGCGCCGCCGCGCACGTCGTAGAACCGGGGGAGCAGCAGCGAGATCGTGGACTTGCCCGATCCCGAGGTGCCGACGACCGCCAGCGTCTCGCCCGCCCGCACCCGCAGCGACAGCCCGTGCAAGACCGGCTGCGAGGGGACGTACCCGAAGGTGACGTCGTCCAGCTCGATGTCGGGGGTCCCGGCGGGCAGCGCCACCGCGTCCGGCTTCTCGGTCAGCACCGGCCGGGAGTCGATCACCTCGAAGACCCGGATCACGCTGGCCCTGGCCTGCTGGCCGATCGTGATCATTCCGGCCAGCACCCGGACCGGGCCGACCAGCTGGGCCAGGTAGGCGGAGAACGCGAAGAACGTCCCGAGCGAGATCTCGTGCTGGATGGCCAGCCAGCCGCCGAGCGCGAGCACCCCGACCTGGCCGAACGCCGGGACCGCCTGCAGGGCCGGGTTGTAGCGGGCCAGCAGCCGGACCGCGCGCACCCGCGCGGCGTACAGGAAGCCACTGGCCTGTTCCACCCGCCCGATCTCCTGCTCCTCCTGCCCGAAGCCCTTGACCACGCGGACCCCGGTGACCGCACCTTCCACCACCCCGGCCACGTTCCCGGCCTGCTGCTGGGCGTCCCAGGTGGCCGGGAACAGCCGGCTGCGGGACGCGAGGGTGATCATCCATAGTGCCGGGCCGACGGCGAACGCGATCACGGTGAGCAGCGGGGAGAGGAAGGCCATGATCACGACGGACAGGACGAACAGCACGGCGCTGCCGGACAGCAGCGGCACCATGCTGAGCATGCCCTGGATCATGTTGAGGTCGGAGATCGAGCGGCTGACGATCTGCCCGGTGTGCAGCTGATCCTGGCGCGCGCCGTCCAGCCGGGTCAGCGAGCCGAACAGCTCGGTGCGCAGATCGTGCTGGACGTCGAGCGACACCCGGCCGCCCTGGTAGCGCCGCACGTACACGGCGCCGAAGTTGACCGCCGCCGCGACCAGCAGCAGGCTCGCGCCGATCCAGATCGGCTGATGATGAGCGAGGATCGCGTTGTCGACGATGTCGCGCTGGATCAGCGGGATCGCGGCGGTGACGAGGGTGCCCAGCAGCGTCCCGCCGAGCGCCAGCAGCACCCCCCGCGGGAAGCGCCAGCAGTAGCCGGCCAGCCGCCGCAGCCAGCCCTCACCGATGCCCGTGCCGGCCGTGCTCTTTGCTCGCCTCCGGGGCACCCTCATGCCGTCCCGGCCCGCTCCGGGCTCCGGTCCGGCTCGGCGCACCCGGACGCGGCGAGCCGGGTCCGCCGGACCTCGTCCATGGCCTGATTGAGTTCGTCGAGCGCGTGCAGCACCTCGTCCTCGTGGCCGGTTGCGGCTAGGAGTTGGTCCAGCCACCGCGCGTAGGCGGCCTCGGCCCGGCGCACCGCGTCGTGCCCGGCCGTGGTCAGGCAGAGCCGGACCACGCGCCGGTCCCCGGGCTCGGCGTCGCGCCGGGCGTACCCGGCGGCGACCAGGCCGTCCGCGGTCGCGGTCAGCGTCGGCTTGGCGACCGCCAGCCGCTCGGCCAGCTTCGCGGACCGCTCGCCGCCGGCGCCCGCCAGCTTCAGGATGCGGTACTGCTGGGGGGTCAGCCCGGTGTCGACCCGCTCCAGCGCGCGGAACAGCCGCAGCAGGATCATCACCGCCTGCGACGCGCGCAGCTCTTCCGGCCCGTGCTGGCCCGCCTGGTCCCCGGTTCCTGCCGCCTGGTTCTCGGTCACTCCACCGTCATCCCGTCGTGGTCCTCATGCCCCGCTGGCCGATGCCGCGCCGGCCTCGGCAAGGTACGCCACTCTTATAGTTCGTTAGTCTAACAAAGATTCCCGGGGACCGCGAACCGCGGCCGGGACCGCACCGAGCCGCCCCCGGGACCCTCCCGGCCCGTGACCCGGCGGGCCCGGAGGCGGGCTGGGGCGGGCCACCGCGGCGGGCTGGGGCGGGCCCCGGAGGCGGGCTGGGGCGGGCCCCGGCGGCGGGCTGCGGCGCCGGGCTGCGGCCAGTTGCCTACGCGGCCGTTCCGGCTGCCTGCCCGTTGGGGCACGCCTGCCTGCCCTTTGATGCACGCCGGCGGCCGTCCGGCCCCCCCCCGTCCCGGACCGCCGCATACTGGGCGCATGGGACGGGGCAGGGTCCTGGTATCGGGGGCAGCGGTGATCGGCCTGGTGCTGGCCGGCTGCGCGGGATCTGGCGCGAAACCGGGGCCGTGGACCAGTCGCGCCACGTTCACCATCCGCAGCGTTTCCGCGGGAGCCCGCTCGAGCCTCATCGGCACGTACACCGCGGCAGACAGCACGGTGCCGTACGGCCCTGACGGAAACGCCGAGCTATACCAGGGCCTGGATCCCCGGCCCAACGCGGTCATGGACCTGAGCATCACCATCGGCGACAATCCCGACACCGGTACCAACGTCTCCCAGTTCGACCTCTTCATTCCCGCCGTCCGCGGCACGGGCACTTACCGGGTGACGTTCGCGGATCGAGACGAGGACGTCGATGTGTCGGTCAACGACTGGGCCAGCGGCGTCGCGGACGAGTGGAGCATGAACTCCAGGTCGGCCGCCTGCACGGTAAAGGTCACGAGCGATGTGGCGATGCGGAACCGCACGATCCGTGAGATCAAGGGCAGCTTTGGCTGCCGCGGGCTGTACGATTCCAGCCGGCTGACGAACACCGCCGAACTGACCGGCCGCTTCGACGTATTCGCCCAGATATGGTGTGATACCAGCCCGCCGGTGCGGCCGTGTCACGTCCAGCGGGGCATACCGAACTACGACAACCAGCCCTGAGCCGCGCCTCGCCGGTCACGTGGACGGGGGCCAGGACCGCGGGTCGCGGCGGAGCGGGTGATCGGCGGGAACCTCGACGAGAACGATCCGCACGCCATCCGGGTCCTCGATCCACATTTCCACCAGCCCCCACGGCTCGGCCACGGGCTCCCGGACGATCCGGACGCCGGCCGCGGCCAGCCGCGCGTGCTCGGCGTGAACGTCCCGCACCTGAAGCCAGAGCATTAGCGACCGGCCCGGCGGCCCGGGCGACCGCCCGGATACTTCCAGGAATCCCGGGCCGAGGAAGAAGACCACGCCAGGGTCGGCCGCAGGCCCGAACTCCCGGTAGACCGCCAGGCCCAGTACGTCGCGGTAGAAACGGCGGCTCCGGTCGAGGTCGGCGGGGCGCAGCAGGATCCGGCTGCTCAATACGTCCACGCCGCCATCCTGGCCGGCCGCGGGCCGGCCCGGGCCGTGTCCCGCCGGCGGCCGCGCCACGGCGTACGATCCGTCCAGATAGCCGCCCGGATCCGCCGCGTGGGGAGGCCACCGTGGACATCACCCAGCTGATCCTTGACGACCATCACGAGCAGCGCCGGCTCTTCGCGATCCTGGAGCAGGTCGGCCCGGCCGACACCGGCACGCTGGCCGACGTGTGGGCGCGGCTGTCGGCGTTCCTGGAGGTGCACGCCGCCGCGGAGGAGGAGATCTTCTACCCCGAGCTGCTCCGCGCCGGCCAGCGGGCCGGGCGCGTCGGCCCCACCGAGGCGGAGACGCTGGACGCCATCAGTGATCACAACGACATCCGGGACGCCATCGCCGCGGTCGCGGGCCACGCGGTGGGCAGCGACGGATGGTACGCGGCGATCGCCACGGTGAACGCGGCCAACGGCGACCACATGGCTGAGGAGGAACGCGAGGGCCTTACCGACTTCCGCCGGGAAGCCGGGCTCCAGCTGCGCCACGACCTGGCCGTGGCGTTCGCAGCCTTCGAGGCGCGGCACTTCGTCGGCGTCCGGCCGGTGGACCGGGATCCAGCGGCCTACGTGCGGCAGGCCGAGCAGGCAGGCCGCCGCCTGTCCGCAGGCTCGCTCGGCATCGGCAGCCTCAAGGGCACCTAGATCCCCTGGTCGGGGCGAGGAGTGAGCCGTATGCGGGCAGCCGGGATACGCCGCATCGGGGACACCGCCGGTCTCATCGACCTGCCCGGGCCGCGCGCCCTGCGCCCTGACGAGGTGCTGCTTGACGTGCGGGCGTGCGGGGTGGGCAACTGGGACGAGTTCGTCCGCACCGGCGGCTGGGACACCGGCGCCCGCCCGCCGATGGCGATGGGCGTCGAGGCCGCCGGGCTGATCGCCGCGGTCGGAGTCGCGGTCGATGGGCCCCGCCCGGGCGATCCGGTGACCACGCATTCGCTGCCGCTACGGGAGCAGGGCTGCTGGGCCGAGAAGTTCATCGCCGCCGCCGGGCACGTGGCCCCGGTACCGCCCGGGGTGTCGCTGGACACCGCCGGGGCGCTTCCGGTCCCGGCGCTCACCGCGGACCAGGCGCTGAGCGCGGTGAACCTCCGGGCCGGCCAGGCGCTGCTGGTCAACGGCGCGGGCGGGGTGACCGGAGGCCTGCTCGTCCAGCTGGGCGTGCACCAGGGCGCGCGGGTGATCGCTACCGCGGGCCCGGACAACGCCGCCCGGCTGCTGGCCGCGGGCGCCCTGGCCGTGCTCGACTATCACGAGCCGGACTGGCCGGACCGGGCGCGGTCAATGTTCGGCGGCGGCGCCGACGCGGCCGTGAACGCCGCGCCGTCCGGCTCGCGCGACGCGGTGCGGGCGGTCAGGGACGGCGGCCGGCTGGCCACGATCACGGCGGACGCGCCGCCCGCCGAGCGGGAGATCACCGCCGCCGAGATCCTGGTCGCCCCGGACGGGCCCGGGCTGAGCCGGCTCGCCCGGCTCCTCGCCCAGGGCGTGATCACCGTGGCCGTCGGCGCGCGGTATCCCCTGGAGCAGGCGGCCGCGGCCATGGCCCGGATCCGGCAGGGCACCCACGGCACGGCCGTCGTGCTCCAGCCCGGCGGCGATAACGGATGACGGCCCGGGGCCGGCCGGGGAGCCGGTTACCGGCAGCTAGCGGGCGGCCTTGGCCGTGCTCCCCGTGCCGAGCGTGGCGGTGAACACCAGCAGCACGAACAGCAGGAACGTGATCACGTGGACGCTGGTGCACCACAGGCAGATGTTGCCGACCTGGACGAGCTCAACGTAGATCAGGTACAGCACGAAGCCCATGCCGGCGACGGCCCCGGCCAGGCGTGCCCACCAGATGACGGGCAGCCGGGAGCGCCACGCCCACGGCGAGTTGATCGCCACCATGAAGACGTAGAAGGCGAGGCCCAGCACGGCGACCGGGAAGACCCCGAACACCATGGCCTCGGGGCTGGACAGGACCTTCTCGCAGTTGATGGTGCCGTTGGCCGAGCAGACCAGCAGCGTCTTCGAGACGAAGTGGACGATCGTCAGGTAGATCGACACCCCCAGGCCGGCCAGCGACAGGCCCAGCGCGGTCCACTGGACCCACGGCGGCGCGCCGTAACGCTCCTGCGCCGCGCTGGCCGACGGCTCGCCGGTCTGTACCCCGCCCGGGGCCGACCCAGGGCGCCCGCCGGGCTCGCGGCCGTCCTGCCCGCGCCCGTTCTGGCCGCGCGGGCCCTGGCCCCGGCCGCCCGGCCCGCGGTTGCCCTGCGCCCGGACGTTCTGCGGCCGCCCGCCCGGCCCCTGCCCGGTGCCGGCGCCGGCCTGCTTGCTGCCCCGGCCGGAACTGCCCGAGCCGGACTGGGCGGCCGGGCCGCCGCTCTTGGGCTGGCCGGATGCCGCCCGGGCCGGCTTCTGGCTGGCCATCAGAGATGAGCGCTCGCGCTGACCACCGCGGATGAGGTGCAGACGTTGCCCGGCTGGCCGCCCGTCATCTTGCAGATGGCCGCGGTCATCAGGTTCGCGGCCCCGAGGGCCCCCTGCGCCACCGGGCTGGACGGGTTGTGCAGGGCCGAGGCGACCTGCGCCCAGGTCATGCCGGCCAGAACCGCCGGGTCAAATATCGGGGTCTTGATCACGTACTTGTTGCCGAAGTCGATGAACGGGTAGCCAACGCTGCCATTGCCGGTTGAGTCGTACTTCTGCCAGAGCGCCTGCTGCTCAGCCGTGGGCTGCTGCAGCAGCGTTTTGCTGATCGTCTCGTTCTCCACCGGGGTGAAGGCCAGGTACGGGCTGCTGTAACTGGACTTATAGAACGTCAGCGTGGGGGTGTTCGGGTCGGTGTCGGTGCTGGAGGAGTGGATGCCGTGCAGCGGGGTGGTGAACGTGCCAAACCGGCTCAGCGCCACCGCCATGGACCAGCGCATCGCCGCGCAATAGGGGCAGTACTCGGCGCCGATGTAGAGCATCTCGGGCTTGCCGTTGCTGGTCAGCGCCTTGTCCGAGATCGCGTCGATCGGCGGCGCGCCGCCCTGGCTGGCCGCCATGTAGCTGGGCACCGAGCCGATGCCGACCTTGTCCAGCGCGCTCGCGGGAACGTTGGTGATGTCGTGGTGCACGCTGGCCGGCAGGACGGTTCCGGTCGTGCTCCCCGACGCGCTGCCAGAGGAGTTGTTGTGGTTCAGCCCGATGGCGACGAAGGCCACCACGATCGCCAGGACCACGACGATGCTGCCCGCCACGATCAGCGTCCGCCTGCGGACCTCGGCACGCCGGGCGGCGGCCTGCTGCGCCTTGATTTTCTCCCTGGCGTTCTGCTGCCTGATCCTGGTTGCCTTGCTCATGCCAGCCCTGCCTCACCCGTCCCGATTCCTCTGGCCCGACCGCGGCGCATGCCGCTGTCTCGCTCGCGCCGCGCAGCCCGGCGAGCCCGGCGCCACAGATCCGGGCCGCCGCGACGACGACGGCCCGAGACTATGCTAAAGCGCGCGAGCGGATGGGGTTACCCTCGATATAGGCAACTGCATCTTCCTGAATGCCCGCTGAATGGTGCCTCTCACCAAACTGGACGCGTATGCTGGGCCGGTACTGTCGTGGCTTCTTGCGTTGCGCAAGTGACGGTAGCTATCGTCGGACGATGGTTTCTCTTCCCGGAAAGAACCACGGCGCGCGCACCGCCGCGCTGCTGGTGATGATGTGCATCGCGCTCGCCGCGGCAGGCTGCAGCAGCTCGTCGACCTCGTCGGCTCCGTCGGGCTCGTCGAGCAGCCCAAAGCACACGGGCACCGCCAACGTCGCGTACGCGTCCTCGATCGAGTACCTGAACGAGAAGATCGCTGGCCCGGCTTTCGCGAAGGACACCGGCTACACATACTCGGGCCGGGCCGGCGCCTCCGGCGAGCTGGAATCGAACATCGCGGCCGGCGAGATCAGCCCGAACGTCTTCGAAAGCGTCGGCGGCGACAACATCACGCCGCTGATGCCCAAGTACACCAAGTGGTATGTCCAGTACGCGTCGACCCAGATCGTCGTGGCGTACAACCCCAGCAGCAAGTACGCCAGCGACTTCAAGGCCTACGCCGACGGCAGCAAGCCGCTGAGCGGCCTGTTCACCCTGATGCAGACATCCGGGTTCAAGCTCGGCCGGACCGACCCCAACACCGACCCGCAGGGCCGCGCGTTCATCTACATGCTGGAACTCGCTCAGCCCTACTACCACCTGCCGTCGGACACGGTTAGCAAGATCCTTGGCACCTCGGACTTCGGCACCGCGAACTCGTCCCAGATCTTCTCCGAGGCCGCGCTGCCCGCGACGCTGCAGTCGGGACAGCTCGACGCGTCCAGCGCGTACCTCAACCAGGCGATCCAGCTGCACCTGTCCTACATCACGCTGCCGGCCGCGATCAACCTCGGCACCGCCGCGCTCGCGCCGGTGTACAAGAAGGCGTCGGTCACCATAACGGACAAGGGCGCCCCGGTGACCAAGCACGGCTCGCCGCTGGTCATCGACATCACCACGATCGGCAACCCCACCTCGGCCGGCACCGCGTTCGTGGCCTATACGCTGTCCCCGAAGGGCCGGGCGCAGTACAAGGTCGGGGGATACACGTTGATCACGCCGACGATCTTCGGTGATGCCAGCGCGGTACCCGCCTCCGTGAAGAGCGAGCTTGGCGGCTAGCCCGGCGGCAGCCGCAGGCGGTGCTGTCCGGGGTGATCATTCTCCCGGACAGCACCGCCCGCCGGGATTCGCGGGCGGGACGGGTTTCCCGCGCGGCATCCATTCGGTATCGGGTGTCCTGTCTGTGGCCGGGGCGGCCGTGATCTGGATCGCGCTGCTCGGGCCGGTGATCGCCCTGCTTACCCACCTGTCCTGGCACGACATCGTCACCTCGCTCACCGCGCCGGGGGCGCTGGACCCGCTCTACGTCTCGCTGGCGTCCGGGGCCTGCACGCTGGCGGTCCTGCTCCTGCTCGGCACGCCGCTGGCCTGGATGCTCGCCCGCGGCCCGCTGCCGTTCCCGCGGGTCTGGGAAGCGGGCGTGCTGTGCAGCCTGCTGCTGCCGCCGCTGGTGATCGGGCTGCTGCTGATCTTCATGATCGGCCCGTACACGCCGATCGGCCAGTTCCTCGCGGTGTTCCACCTGTCCACCACCAACACCTTCCTGGCGCTGGTCATCGCGCAGGTGTACGAGTCGGCGCCGTACTACGTGCTCGGCGCGCAGGCCGCGTTCAGCGAGGTCGATCCGCGGATGGAGCAGCAGGCGGCGCTGCTCGGCGACCGGCCGCGGCGGGTGTTCCGGCGGGTGACGCTGCCGCTGGCCGCGCCGGGGCTGTCCATGGCGCTGGCCGTGGCCTGGGCCCGGGCCATGGGAGCGTTCGGCGCCGTGGTGGTCGTGGCCTACCATCCCTACGGCCTCCCGTTGCAGATCTGGACCACGCTGCAGGAGACCGGGCTGGCCTCAGCGCTGCCGTTCGCCCTGGTCCTGCTGGTGGTGGCGCTGCCGCTGCCGCTGGCCGCCTACATCTGGAGCGCCCGTGCTCGACGCCGACGTCGAGGTTGACCGCCGGGAGTTCACGGTGCGCGCCGCGCTGCAGGTGGCGGCGGGGGAGCGGCTGGCGCTGTTCGGCCCGTCCGGCGCGGGGAAGAGCACGGTGCTGGAGGCGATCGCCGGGCTGGTGCCGCTGCGCCGCGGACGGGTGGAACTCTTCGGCCGGCTGCTGACCTCCACCGAGCCCCCGGCGTGTTTCGTCCCCCCGTGGCGCAGGCGGGTCGGCCTGCTCCGCCAGGACCCGGGGCTGTTCCCGCACCTGTCGGTGCGCGACAACCTCCGCTACGCCCCGGGCTCCGATCCGTCCGGCCGCGAGCTGGCCCAGGTGGCCGAGGCGCTCGGCCTCTCCGGCCTGCTGCCGGCCATGCCCGTGCGCCTGTCCGGCGGCCAGGCGCACCGGGTGGCTCTCGGGCGGCTACTGCTCGCGCACTGCGACGCGCTGCTCCTCGACGAGCCCTACACCGGCCTGGACGCCAGCTTGCGGCGCTCGCTCACCGAGCTGGTGGCCGGGCTGGTCGACGAGAGGTCGGTGCCCGCGGTACTGGTCGCGCACGAGCTGGCCGAGGCCCAGGCGTTCGCCCACCGGCTGGCCGTGCTCGACCGCGGGAGCCTGCTGCAGGTCGGCGCGCCCGACGAGGTGGTGCTGCGGCCGGCCTCCCGCCGGGTCGCCGAGCTGGTCGGCTACCTGGGCTTCGTGCCCGCCGGCGAGCAGCTGGGGACCGTGGCCGGGGTGCACCCGGAGCGGGTCACCGGCGGCGCGCACCCCGATCGCGGGCTGGTCCTGACCGGGACGGTCACGGCCTGCCGGCCGGCCGGCGCCGGATGGGAAGCCGACCTGGCGGTCGGCGCCGAGGTGATCACCTGCTGGCTGCCCGAACGGCTCGGGCAAGCCGGCGATGAGCTGGTGGTCACCGCGGTGGACCCGCCGTGGTTCGGCCCCGACGGGGCGGTCGTGGAGCCGCCGGTGAAGTCACCCGTCCCGCCCGGGACGGCCAACCCAGAGCAGGTCGGCAGATGAGCGATCAAGTTACCGGCAGCGGCATGGCGCTCCGGCTCGCGCGGCAGGCGCGGGGATTCTCGCAACAGCAGCTGGCCGGGATGGCGGGGGTGTCCCGCCAGGCCGTCTCGGCGGTCGAGTCCGGCTTGTCGGACCCGTCGCTGCGGGTGGCCCTGGCCCTGGCCCGGGCGCTGGGCCTGACGGTCGAGGAGCTGTTCGGGCCGGGCGGCCCGGTGTCGCCGGTCGCGGCCCGCGCGCTGGCGCCGCTGGGCGGCCAGGACGCCCGGGTCGCGCTCGCGCCCATGGGCGACGATTTCGTCGCGCTGCCGCTGTCCGGCGACCCGGTCAGCCGGGCCAGGTTCCTGCCCGCCGACGGCCTGGCCTGCGGGACCGACAGTGCCCAGAACCACGGGGCCCAGAACCACGGGGCCCAGAACCACGGCGCCCAGGGCCACGGGGCTGGAGACCACGGGACCGCGAGCTGCGGGACGCAGACCCGCCTGGTACGCCCGATCGTGCCGCCCCGGCCGACCCTGGTGATGGCCGGATGCGATCCGGCCATGCCGCTGCTGGAGACCCCGCTGGGCCTGCTCGACCCGCCGGTAGCGCTGAGGTGGTGGCCGTGCCCGAGCGAGGAAGCGCTCCGGCTGGCCGCCGGCGGCCTGGTGCACGTGGCCGGCGCGCATCTGCGCGGGACCTCGGGCGGCTACAACACCGGCCCGGCCCGGGAGCTGCTGCCGCAGGGGTGCGAGGTGATCGGATTCAGCTCCTGGCGCGAGGGGCTGGTACTGCGGCCGGAGCTCGCCGGTCATGTCGCTGGCCTCGGCGACGTGGCCCGGCGCGGGCTGCGCCTGGTGAACCGGGAACCGGGCTCCGAGGCC
>Ga0306920_100007714_pt1 | contig 14189 bp, 19 predicted proteins | sample flu12Cox44000170_FD_204666 | JGI IMG/M metagenome (GOLD analysis project Ga0306920, IMG submission 204666) | Lab enrichment of tropical soil microbial communities from Luquillo Experimental Forest, Puerto Rico - flux4day.12C.oxic.44.000.170 (v2)... | ecosystem: Environmental > Terrestrial >...
AATCGGGGGCGGCCACGCAGTGGCCCACCCTTCAGGGGCGGCCACGCAGTGGCCCGCCCACCCTTTCAGGGTTCCCGATTATTCAAACAGCAGCGTGTCGCCGGCGCTCGGGCCGAGCTCGGTGGCCTTGGCGGTGTCGATCTTGAAGCCGGGCCGCGCCTCGATCTCGATCCAGACCGCCGCGGCGCCGTTCGACAGCGCGAACTTGAGCGGCTTGAGCTGCGCGCGGGGCAGCGGCGCCAGGTGCTGACCGAGCAGCACGGCCGGCAGATTCAGGTAGATCTCCACGCCGCACTTGAGGAGCTCGATCTTGATCCGGCCGAGGAGCTGGTTCGACAGCTCGCCCACCCAGTCGCGCTGGGTCACGCGGTCACTGGGGATGGTGCCGGGGCCGGAGATGGGGTTGGACAGGCCGGACAGCTCCTCGGTGAGCGCCAGGACCAGCGAGCCCCGGACGTCCCGGCCGGTGAACCCAATCACCGAACAGAACAGGAAATCCGGGCTGACGGGGGCGGAGGCTTCTGCCGCTCGCTGCACCGCGACGCCGTAGCGACCGAACAGCTCCTGACAGGCCACTGAGGCCACCATTTCGAAGAACTGCTGAGCGTCGAGCTGGTTTTCCATGTCCTGATCTCGGCATCGGTTCTTCGCCCCGCAGCTTGAGGGGCCTAAAGACGACGCGGGAAGTTGTCGATCATTGGGCCGTGGTGCGGACCACAGATCCCACGCCGATGACCGAAGCGGCGCGCCAGGAGAACGAGATCGCGAGCCGCGTGCAGGCCTCGATCCTCCCCGGCGAGATCGACGTGGAAGGGCTGGCCATCGCCGCGCAGATGCTTCCGGCCGAGGTGGTCGGCGGCGACTATTACGACATCATCCCCGTCGAGGACGCCTGCTGGCTGGCGATCGGCGACGTGGCCGGGCACGGGTTGGCCGCCGGCGTCATCATGCTGATGATCCAGAGCGCCGTGCAGAGCCTGGTCCGGCTGTCGCCGCAGGCCAGCCCGCGGGATCTGGTGTGCGCGCTGAACGGCGCCCTCTACGAGAACATCCGCAAGCGGATGAGGCGGGACGAGCACGTCACCTTCTGCCTCGCCCGCTACACGCCGGACGGCGGCCTGGTGTTCGCGGGTGCGCATGAGAACATCCTCATCTGCCGGGAGAACGGAACCTGCGACAACATCCCGCCCAAAGGGACCTGGCTGGGGGCCATGGAGGACGTCCGCGAGGTGACGCAGGAGACCAAGATCCAGCTCGGGCCGGGCGATCTGATGCTGATGTTCAGCGACGGGGTGATCGAGGCCGACGACGGCCGCGGCGGCCGGTTCGGCCTCGACCGGCTGCGCGAGCTGCTGGTCGCCAACCGCGAGCGCTCACCCCAGGAGGTGCGGAACGCCATCCTGGCCGCGCTCCTGCGCTGGACCGAGCGCCCCGACGATGACGTGACGCTTCTCATCATCCGCTGTCACGGCGTCTATTGGAGTACTTGACCACCGGCGCACCTCAAGATTGCGCGCCGGGCCGTCGATTCTCGGGAGGGGAGAAAATGACCGCAACCGCACTGGAACCGATCGACGAATCCGAGTTCAGGGCCCAGGGACAGTTCGAGGACAACCGCCTCAGCGTGTACCTGTGGGGAAACGCCGACCACCGCGGCACGACGCTCTTCGACACCTTCCTGGCGGCCGCCGATCGGGAGTCGGTCGCGGCCGGCGTCAAGGAGGTGGTCGTCGATTTCCGCCAGCTCATGTTCATGAACTCGGCGTGCCTCAAGTCGCTGGTCACCTGGCTGCGGCGCGTGCAGGAGCGTCCGCCCGAGCGTCAGTACGCGATCCGCTTCCTGCAGGAGCCCGAGGCCCACTGGCAGGTCCGCAGCTTTTCAGCGCTCATCGCTTTCGGCCGGGGCGTCCTGACCGTCGAATAACATGGTCGCCAGCGAGACTCACTCCGTCGATCTGTCCTTCAACCCCCGGTTGGAGAGCGTCACGGCCGTCCGCCGCTTCTTGGAGGTGCACCTCGGGAAGCTGATGCGTGACGCCAAGCTGACCAGCCGCATGGCGGTGACGGTGCACGAGCTGCTGGAGAACGCGGCCAAGTACTCGACGGGCGGTGGGTCCCGCCTGCACGTGGAGGTCGACCCTGCGATGCCCCGCACGCTGTCGATCAGCGTGGCCAACAACGCCGACCCGCGCCACCTCCCCGAGCTGCGAGCGACCATCGACGAGCTGTCGTCGGCCGGGGACCCGTTCGACGTCTACCAGCGCTTCCTGCTGCGCGCGGCGACCCGCGACGAGGGCTCGGGCCTGGGGCTGGCGCGCATCTGCGTCGAGGCCCAGATGGACGTCTCGCTGGAGACCTCGGACCAGGGCATCTGCGTGAAGGCCGTGGCCACGCTCCCCACCGAGTCGACCAAGTAGCACGGACCCTCCTCGGGGTCCCGCGTCAGTGCTGGACGGCCGCGGGACTGGTCGCGACGTCGTCGGCGGTCGGTTCGGGCTTCGCGGCCGCGGGCGCGACCGAAACGCGGTTGCGCCCCGAGGTCTTGGCGACGTACATGGCGCGATCGGCGCGATCGACGAGCGTGTCCACCGTGTCCCCAGCCTGGTAGGTGGCGAGGCCGATCGAGGCGGTGACCGCGATGGGGTGGGGGGTCGCGTCCCTCACCACCAGCGCGGCGATCGCGGCGCGAACCCGCTCGGCGACGATGGTGGCGCCCACCAGATCTGTCGACGGGAGCGCCACCGTGAATTCCTCCCCGCCCCAGCGGCCGACGAAGTCCAGCTTCCGCAGCTCGGTCCCCAGCAGACGTCCCATCGCCGCCAGCACGGCGTCGCCGGAGGCGTGGCCCCGCTTGTCGTTGATCGCCTTGAAGCGATCGACGTCGAGCATCAGCACGGAGACCGGCGACTTGTAGCGGATGGCGCGCTCGACCTCGCGCAGCGCGGCCGCGCTGAAGGCGCGCCGGTTCATCAGCCCGGTCAGCGGGTCGGTGGTGGCCAGCCGCTGCGACTCCTCCACCAGGGCCGCGATGCGGAGCGGCCCCGCCAGCTCGCGCGCCACGATCGACACCAGCTCGCTGTCCTTGGGGTGCGGCGTCTCCCGCGGCGCGAGCCCGACCGTCCCGATCACCTCGGTCCCCAGGCAGATGTCGCGCACGATCGGCGGGGCGCCGGCGACGTCGGCGTAGGCGTCTTCATCTTCCACGGCCAGAACCTGCGCGTGCGAGGCGAGGGTGGGTTTGAGCGCCCGGCGCGCCTCCTCCTCACACTGCGCCCGCGTGTTGGGGTGCGCGTGCAAGCCGAGACGCTCCGGCTGCCCGGTGTACACCGCGAGCCAGCGGTAGCTCGTCACGCGCGACACGAACTGCGAGAGCAGATCCGGCAGGCGCGCGAAGCTGCCGCACACGCTCAGGGCCCGAACCTCGGCAGCCAGGACCGATTCGAACAACGCCGTGTCGAGGTGGGCGGCGATCCGGTTCCGCAGCTCGAACTCCTCGCCCCCGTAAGCCTGCATGAACGAATCTTCGGTGGGGGGGTTGGCGGCGATGGCGGCCGCCAGCGCGCGAACGAGCTCGCCCATGCGGCCCTGGCCCACGTAGGCCGCCGCGCCGGCCCGCTCTGCCCAGAAGCGGTTCTGGCGGTCCCCCTCGGGTCCGCGCAGGATCACGGGAACGCGTTCGGTGGCCACCTCGGCGCGCAGCAGGCGGGCGAGCTGGACGCCCGAGATCCCGGGCATCCAGAGGTCGGCGATCACCGCGGCCGGCGGATCGGCGAGCGCGAAGCTCGCCCCCTCGATCGGCGAGGCGGTCACCCGGACCGCGTACCCCTGCATGTGCAGCCGCTCGGCGAGCACGTCGCGGGCATCCGACGGGTCGATCAAGATGACCTCGAACGCCCCCACGAGCGAGGCATCGACGGGTCCGCGACCGGGCTGAAACCTCGATCGCCTGCGCGGGTCTTAGGCGCAGCGCAGCAGCTGAGGAACCGCCCGTAGGCGTCCGCACCGCTGGTCCTCGGCCAGCTGCTCAAGAGCAACCTCAAGCTCTAGAGCTGCCGCTCGCCGAGCGAGCGATGCTGGCCCTTTAGGGGATATGCTGGGAGCAGTGGACAGGGCGCCGCTCCTCGCAAGCATCGCCGCGGGAATTGCGACGCTGCTGCTGCCGGCCGCGGTCCTCGCGTTGGAGGTGCCGACGCTCGAAGGGCGGGTCAACGACCGCGCCGGCTTGCTGTCGGTCGACGCGCGCGCAGGCCTCGAGCGAGAGCTGGCGCGCTACGAAACCTCCTCCGGTCACCAGTTCGCCGTGCTCACGGTGCCCAGCCTAGAAGGCGAAGCGCTGGAAGATTTCTCTGTCCGCGTCGCCCAGCAGTGGAGGCTCGGCAGGAAGGGGAAAGACGACGGCCTCCTCCTGTTCGTCGTCGCCGAGCCACACGCGGTCCGGGTCGAGGTGGGCTACGGCCTCGAGCCCGCCATCACCGACGCGCTGTCGGGGCGCGTGATCCGGAACGTCATCGTGCCCGCCTTCCGCGCGGGTGACTACGCGGGCGGGATCCGGCGCGGGCTCGAGCGGCTGATGGAGGCCGCGTCCACCGCCGAGACCGGAGGGGGGCGCGGATCGGCGCCCGCATCGGCCGGCCCGCACCGGTGGTCGAACGGACAGAAGGCGGCGCTCCTGCTGGTGCTGATGTTCCTCGGTCCGCTGGTCGCGGTGGTCGTCTTCGCCGGGATCTTCATGGCCTTCAATCGCGGCGGCCGCCTCAACCACCTGCTCGGCCCCGCGCGCGGCCTGCGCGCGGGGGCGGATGAGGCCAGCTCGAGCGGCGGCTCGTCGGACGACTCGTCGAGCTCCGGTTCGTCGGGCGGAGACTTCTCCGGCGGCGGCGGGAGCTTCGGGGGCGGCGGCGCGTCGGGGTCTTGGTGAGCTCACGCCGCCGCGGCGTTGCGCACCGTCACCAGGGCTGGCCCTCGCCGGTCTCGACGAACGACCGGAGGCTGCCGACGAAGTGCCGCCAGCCCTGGACCACCGGCTCGGGGGCGTCGCCCTTCCAGCCCCCGTGCTCGAAGGAGACCTCGGTGCCGCTGCCGTCGGGATCGAGGGTCCAGGCGAGGGTGGTCCCGATCCAGGAGTCCATGTCGTGGCCGACGCAGGTCCAGCGGACGGACTTCTTGGGGACGACCTCGTCGACGCGGAACCGCATGGAGACGATGGTGCCGTTCTTGTTGAACTTCAGCTTCGACTCGCCTCCGGGCTTCTCGGCGATCTGGCAGTCCTTCGACCACCAGCCGCGGTAGCCGGCGGGCGAGGTCAGCGCCTCGAAGACCTTCTCGGTGCTGCCGCGGACGATGACCTTCTCCTTGATGCTGCTGCTCATGACGGGTCCTCCTTGGTTGGGGTCTCGACGGCCCGCGCGAGGCTGCCGAGGCAGCCGTTCCAGCCGCCCTCGTGCTCGCGGAGGATGGTGGCGTCGTCGGGCAGCTCGTGCGACAGGGTGAGCTCGGTCTCGGAGCCGAGGTCGCGCAGCTCGACGGTGACCAGGCTGTCGGCGACGCCCAGCTCCAGGCAGGTCCAGGTGAACACCAAGCGCGCGTCGGGCTCGATGGCGGCGTAGGCGCCCTCCTGCACGTGCACGCCACCCGACGGGTCGTGCATGGCGACCCGGTAGCGGCCGCCGACGCGGACGTCGGCGGTGACGTCGGCGCGCCAGCCGGGCGCGGGGAAGAACCACTCGGCCATCAGCTCGGGACGGCACCAGGCGGCGAAGACCCGGGGCCGCCGGGCGGCGAAGGTCCGCTTGACGACGACGACGGCGCGGCCGGCGGACGCCATCAGGCCTTCTCCGGCGTGCTCGCCAGCCAGCGGTCGAGCGACGCGAGCTGACCCTCCCAGAACCCCGCGAGCTTGACCAGCACCGCGCCGGCCGCGCGGAGCGGCGTCGGATCGATCCGGCAGCGGTGCTCGCGCCCCTGCCGCTTGCGACGCAGGAGGCGCGCCCGCTCCAGGACCCGCACGTGCTGCGACACGGCCTCGAGGGTCATGTCGAAGGGCTCCGCCAGCTCGCTGATGGTCCGCTCGCCAGACCCGATCCGGCTCAGGATCTCGCGCCGGACGGGGTGGGCGAGCGCCCGGAAGACCTCGTCGAGCCGGCGCGAGGCGCGGGACGTCGGCGCGATGGAATGGTCAAGCATGTGCTTGACCATTTATCCGAGGCTCGGACGATGGTCAAGACTATTCTTGAGTATCGGCCGCCCGCGGCCGTCCCTCGACTGACGGCTACGCGGCGTCGGCCGCTCGTTGACCGCTCTCGACGTGGCGCTTGAGCCCCGAGAGGAACCCCCTGATGCCTGCCCTCCACCTCCCTCTGACGATGAGAGCGTCCAGGACCTTCCCGAGAGGGCCGAACTTCAGCTCGTACTCCATCCGCTGTCGCACGACGGTGCCGCCCCCCTCGCTCACGAGCGTGTAGCTGTGGCGCAGCCGGCGCACGGGCAGCGAGCACTCGTAGAGCTCGAAGGAGAGCGCCTCGTGCGGGCGCCAGTCGGCGACCCGTTCCTCGAACCAGCCGCCCGGCGCCAGATCGCACCTCCGGGCGGCGCCCGGCCCCTCCGTTGCGGTCGACACGATCTCCGACTTCGAGACGCCGGGGTCGTACTTCGCGAGGGCGTCGAGCGACGACAGGACGGACCAGACCCGTTCGGGCGTGGCGTCGATGCGAATCGAGTTCTCCAGCACGGTCATGAGGTCACCTCCGCTCGTTTGCCTGCCCGTTGGGCCGTCCGCCGGCCGACATGCCCCGCGCGCAGCGTCGCGCGGAGCTCTTTCGCAAAGGCGTCCCTGTCGGCGCGAACCCGCCGCACGAAGGCCGGATCGGCCGCCGTTCGGGCGTCGTGCGTGGCGCTCCACGCGATGATCTCCATCAAGATGGGGAGCAGATCGATCCCCTTCGGCGTGAGGCGGTAGCCGCCCCCGCCCGGCGTCTCGTCCTTCACGATGATGCCGTCCTGCTCCAGCCGCAGCAGCCGATCGGCGAGGACGTTGGTGGCTATTCCCTCCTCGGCGCGGAGAAAGTCCGAGTAGGTCCGTCGATCCTTGAACATGAGGTCGCGGATGATGAGCAGCGTCCACGGATCCCCGAACACTTCGAGCGCGAAGTGAACCGGACAGTCTGACTTGCGGCGGCGGCGTCTCATGAGCTGCTCTCGCTTAACTTCCTTTTAACAAGTACCGTGCCAGAAGCGCTTGCTAAAAGCAAGTGACGTCGGCCGGGGCTCGACCGTGCTACGGTCGCGGCCGAGTCACCGGCATGCCGCGAAACAAGGACGTCGACGCCTGGTTCAGGAGCTACGAGAACCCGATGAAGGAGGTCGTCCTCCGCGTGCGGGAGATCGTGCTCGGCGCCGACCCGCGAATCGCGGAGTGCATCAAGTGGCAGGCGCCGACCTTCACCTTCGAAGGGAACCTCGCCAGCTTCTTCCCGAAGAGCAGGCAGCACGCGAGCCTGATGTTCCACCTGGGCGCGCGGATCCCTGGACACCACCCGCGCCTCGAGGGCGGCGGCGGTACGGGCCGGGTGATGAAGATCGCCAGCGTCAGCGAGGCCGACAGCGCCAAGCAGGACATCGAGCGGATCGTCGATGCCTGGTGCTCTTGGCGGCTGGACGAGACGGCGGGCAGCGCCAAGAGGACGAGCAAGACGAGCAAGACGCGCTCGAGCACGAAGCCCACCCGCAAGAAGGCGGTCGCCGGCCGGCGCGCCGCAGCCAAGACGTCGGCGTCGACGTCCTGACGAAGATCGTCAGGGAGCCGGGGTGCCAGGATCGCCCGGCGGGGCCGCGGGATCGCGGCCGCCCGGAGAGGGGCCGGTGCCCGCGCCGACGTCGCTGGGGAGGATGACGCCACGGCGCGAAGGGAGCGGCGTCGGGGGCAAGCCGCCGTCGGGGTCGACGGCAGTGGTCGGGTGTTCGACGGGCGGCGTTCCCGCGTGGGTTCCGCAGGACCACAGGGGCGCCGCGCCCATGATCAAGACGACGACGGCGATGGCGACGAGTCCGGTGCGCACGGGGCACCTCCGGTTTCGAGATCCGGCTCGACCTCCTCCGCGCGCGTCAGCTCCGGCGTCTGGCGCCAGAGCGGACGAGCCGGAGGAGGAGCAACAGCACGACGGCGCCGACGAAGGCGACGAGGATCGTGCCGGCGATTCCGTGGAACGGGACCGCGATGTGAAGCCACTTGAAGAGGAATCCGCCGACGAAGGACCCCACCACCCCGACCACGATGTCCCCAATGATGCCGTATCCGCCCCCCACGACCGCGGAGGCGAGCCACCCCGCAATCAACCCAATCACGGCCCAAATCAGAATTTGTTGGAGGGGCATGATCCGGGAAGCTAGTCATCCCCGCGCCGGGGGCAACCCCCGGACGCCGCGCTCCCCGCCGCGCCGCTGGCTCTCCCCGCCCCCCCTTTTCCACCGGTCCTCGGACCGCTGCTGCAGCCGACGAGCAGCAGCGCACCCGCGAACGCCCGACGGACCCGTGCCACGCCTGTCATGACGCGCATTGTACCCAGGGCAGGGTCACGCCGGGATGCGCGCGACCAGCGCCTCGGAGGCCTCCCACAGCCGCGCCGCCAGCGCGGCGTCGCGGCCGAGCGGCGTCGTCTCCGACGGGTTGCAGTCGGCATAGTAAGCGCCGGTGACGGAGGCGACGGCGGGGCTCGCGGCCAGGTAGGACTGGGTCGCCGCGCCTTGGGCGGCGGTCTTCAAGGCGAGCGGCGCGAGGATCCGGAAGGCGGCGCGCGCCGGGACTGACATGGAGCGGACGATGTTGGTGGCGATGACGCCGGGGTGGAGCGTGTTGGCGGTCTGCGCGGCGGGGAGCCGCCGGGCCAGCTCGCGGGCGAACAGGACGTTGGCCAGCTTGGAAACGCCGTACGCCTTCATCGGGACGTAGCCTCGCGCGCCCGCGAGATCATCGAAGTCGATGCCCCCGGGGGGCGCGCGGCGGTGCGCGGCGCTGCCGGTGACGACGACGCGCCCGGCGGGAGCGAGGCGATCGAGGAGGCCGGTCACGAGGATGAAGTGGCCGATGTGGTTGGTGTAGAGGTGCAGCTCCCAGCCGAAGCGCTGCTGGGGGGTGGGGATGCTCATGACGCCCGCGTTGCACACGATGGCGTCGAGCGGGGCGGCGTCCTTCTTCACGGCGGCGACGCACGCGCGGACCGACGCCGGCTCGGAGAGCTCCAAGGCGAGGGGGAGGAACTGCCCCTCGAGCGTGGCGCACGTCTCGCGCGCCTTTTCGATCGTGCGCGCCGTGGCGATCACGCGCGCGCCCCGCCGGGCGAGCGCCCGCGCCGTCTCGAGGCCGATCCCCGAGTTGCACCCGGTGACCAGCATCGTCTTTCCGGTGAGGTCGCACCCCTCCGTCGCCTCGAGGGCGGTGGTGGCATAGCCGAGCCCGTTCGGCCCCTTTCCCTTCAGCGCGGCGACGATTGACATGCGCTGCTCCATATCACCGCAGGCGGCGCCCGTACACGTGCCGATCTGATAACATCGACGTCGTCGTGAGGTACGTGGCGATCGCGGCGCTGGCGGCGACATTCTGGCTGGGCATGGCGACCCTCCGTCTCATCCTCCACGCGCCGGCGCCCGAGGCACGCCATCAGACTGCGTCGGTCGCCGCCGCGCCGACGCCGCCGCCGTCCCTCGGGCCGGCGCTCACCTGGCCTCCTGTGCGAGATCCGTGCGGGATCGAAGGATGGCCTCACGTGCGACGCGACGGCTGGCTGACCTTTCAGGACCTGCGTTGCGGCATCTCGGCGGCCAAGCCGGAGATGCGGGCGTGCCAGGACCGGTTCATCGACGAATCGTTTCACGGTTACATCCGCGTGCTCGTCGGCACGAACGGCCACGTCCTGTCGGCCAGGTTCCGCAGCGCTCCCGCCCGGTCGCCGCTGGCCGCCTGCCTCGAGGCGGCGATGCAGGCGGTCACCTACCCGCGCTCGAGCGTGCGCTACGAGTTCACCCTCGCCTGGATGGGCCTCGAGTAACCGGTCGTCGGTAGCGCGACCGGCTCAGACCTGGGCGGCGCTCTTGGCGAACATCTCTTCGCTCTCCGTCGCCTCGACCGCCGAGGCGACGGAGCGGCCCCGCTCGCGGGCGATCATCTTCTCGTAGATCTGGACGTAGCCGGCGGCCATCCGCGAGACGGTGAAGCGGTCTTCGAAGTAGGCCCGGCAGCGCTCGCGGGGGAGCGCCAGCGCGCGCGGGACCGCCGCCACGGCCTCGTCGACGGTCTCGACGACGAACCCCGACAGCCCCTCGTGCATCACCTCCGGCACCGAGCCGCGCGCGAACGCCACCACGGGCGTGCCGCAGGCCAGCGCCTCGATCATGACCAGGCCGAACGGCTCCGGCCAGTCGACCGGGAAGAGCAGCGCCGCGGCGTGGCCCAGAAAGTCGTTCTTCTGGGCTTCGTTGATCTCGCCCACGAACTCGATCAGAGGATGGTCGAGGAGGGGCTTCACGCGCGAGGCGAAGTACTCCTCGTCTACCTTGTCGACCTTGGCCGCGATCTTGAGCGGCATACCGGCGCGTGTGGCGATCTCGATCGCCCGATCCGGCCGCTTTTCGGGCGAGATCCGCCCGAGAAAAGCCAGGTACTGCCCCGGGCCTGCGTGAAAGGCGAGCTGGCCCGCGGGGAGGCCGTGGTGGACCGTCCCTTGCCACCCGACCGCCGGGATCGGCGCCCGCTGGGCGTCGGAGATCGACACCAGCGGCTCGTCGGGGAAACCACGGTAGATCGCCTGCAGATCGGGGATGTCCAGGCGTCCGTGCACGGTGGTGACCCGGGGGATCCCCATCCGCCGCATCAGCGGGAAGTGGAGGTAGCCGACGTGGAAGTGGACGAGATCGAAGTCGGCGGCTCGGCGCGCCACCTGCTCAATCATGAGGACGTGGGGGGCGATCGGATCGATGCAACCGCCGTCGAAGCGCAGGGCGCGCGGCACGCACGGTACGAGCTCGCCGCGGGTGACCGAGTCACCGCTGGCAAACAGGGTGACGTGGTGGCCGGCCGCGACCAGCTCGTCGGTCAGGAAGGCGACCACGCGTTCCGTGCCGCCGTACAACTTGGGCGGGACGCTCTCGCTGAGGGGACAGACCTGGGCGATTCTCACGTTCGTTCCTGTTCACGCCACCGACGGACCGGCGACGGCGCCCATGGAACATAACGATCGTCCCGTCGCAGGGAACGGACCAAGACGGGGCGCGGCGCGAACGACGCTCGCGCGCCGGCAGGTCCGCGCGCGCCCGTCGATTTCGGACTGACCCTCCTTGCCTGGTCGTCGCGGCACGCTTATCGAAATCCCCGATGGTCGGCCAAGGCAGGCGTGGTCGGCGGACCTCGTTCCGCCTCCTCGTCACGCGCGACTTCGGGCTGCTCTGGCTGGGTGAGGCGATCTCGCAGATCGGCGACAGCCTGAACCGAGTGGCGCTGCTCTGGTTCGCATATCAAACCAGCCGGTCGACGCTCCGGATGTCACTGGTGGGGGTGGTGCAGACGCTGCCGCCCCTGATCGTGGGTCCCCTGATCGGCGTCTACCTCGATCGCCTCCGCAAGAAGCCGGCGCTGATCGCGATCAGTCTGGTGCGCGGCGCGCTGGTGATGGTGATCCCGCTGCTCGATGCGGCGCACCTGCTGACGTTGAAGCTCCTCTACGTCATCGTGTTCGGCATCTCGATCGTGGGAACGGCCGCCGGGCCCGCGCTGGCGACGGCGGTGCCGCTCCTGGTGGGGCCCGCCGACCTCACGGCGGCGAACGCGCTGATCCAGGCGACGGCGACGGTGGGGGTGCTGCTGGGGCCGCTCGTGGCCGGGCTCGGGATCTCACTGCTCGGGATCTCCCGGGTGCTCTACCTCGACGCCGCCAGCTTCGCCGCCTTCGCCGCCTGCGTCGGATTCATCCGCCTCCCCGAGACGGACGTCCCGGCGCGCGCCTTCGTCCGCGTCCGCGAGCTCGCCGGCGATCTGCAGGCGGGCCTGGCTTTTCTGGTCCGCGAGCAGACCGGGATCCTCGTCCTGACGCTGGTGACCGGTTTTCAGAATCTAGGAGCGAGCGCGTTCGTCTTCATGCTTCCGGGATTCGTGAAGTCGGACGTGCAGGGAGGTTCGGTCTGGCTCGGGCTGCTCTGGTCGGCGTTCGGCCTGGGGATGTTGCTGGCGGCCGTGTCGATCGCGATGGTGCGGACCGGGGCCATCTCCCAGCTGCTCCGGATCGCGCTCTGGGCGCCGGTGCTGGGCGGGGTGTCCATCGCCGCGCTGGGCTTAGCGAAGGTGGGGCCCGCCGCCGCCACGTTGATGGTCGTCATCGGCTGGAGCACGGCCGCCTTCAGCCCCGTGATGATCTCGGTGGTCGAGGGGAGCACGCCCGCGACGTTGCGCGCGCGGGTCCTCACGGCGTTCAACAGCGCGAACATGGCCGCGGTCACGATCGGGATGCTGGCCTTCGGGTGGATCGCGGATCGCGTGGGCAACGCTCACACCCTTTACGTCATCGGCGCGGTGCTCCTCGCCAGCGGGCTGGCGCTCTGGATGGTGATGCGCATCGAGGCCACGCGGCGCCTGATCGACAACCTGACCCCTGTCGCGGCCTCGGAGCCGACGGATCAGGGGCTGAGCGCGTAGGCCGACAACGTTCCGTTCGCCTGCGCGACGTAGAGCGCCCCGCGCGCGATGGAGAGCCAGCCGCCCGGGCCCCCGCTCCAGGTCGCCTGGCCGCTGGTGACGTCGACGGCGTAGACGTTGGCCTTGCTGGCCGTGTAGACGAAGCCGCCGGCGATCACGGGCGGGTAGGCGAGCGCGGCGTCGGCGGGGAAGGTCCAGAGCGGGACGCCGGTGACGGCGTCGCTCGCCACGAGCTGGCCGCCCGAGACGGCGTAGACCACGCCGCCGGCGACGGCCGCCATCCCCGAGTAGGCGCCGGTGGCCGTCCAGGCCACGGTCATGGTGGACGGGTCGACGGCGTAGAGGCTCGGCGGCGAGATGACGTATATCTTCGTCCCGTCCGAGACCGGCGCGGTCTTCATCGAGGGGGCCAGGCCAGTGAAGGGGACCGTGGCGGTGGCCGTGATGCTGCCGCTCTGCGCGTCGTGGGCGCGCAGAGTGCCGGCGAGGAAGGTGTAGACCTTCCCGCCGAGCGCGAGCGGGCTCCACTGGTCGTATTGCCCGATCTGGTTGTTGAAGAAGAGCTGGCTCCCGTTCAGCGTCGAGAGCCCGTAGAGGCCGCCGTAAGTCCCCCCGTCGAAGTAGATCTGCGCGCCCACGACCAGCGGCGCCCAGTACGTCTCGCCCTGGGAGGTGAACGGCTCCGACCAGAGCAAAGTCCCGGTCGCGCCCTCGAACGCGAACATGTACGTGTCGTAGTAGTTGTTGCTCTGCGCCATGTAGACGCGGCCCGAATCGACGGTCGGCTGGCCGAGATCGACCAGGCTCCCGAAGTCGTGGCTCCAGAGCGCGTGCCCGTCGTCGGGCGAGATCCCCCACAGGTGCCCGTGGGGCTGGCCGACGATGCCGCCGATGACGAGGTTCTCGGCAACGTAGAGTTGCGTGCCGTCGGAGACCGCCGGCCACAGCGGCTGCGCCGAGAGCGGCTGGCTCCAGGTGGGCACGAGCGGCGGCGTGCCGGTCTCGTTGGCGTTGAATCCGGTGTGCTGGACGTCGCCGCCCAGGGTCGCCCAAGCGCTGAGGAGCTGGCAGGTGCCCGAGGCGCACGTCTCGCCGGCGGCGCAGGCGAGGCCGCAGCCGCCGCAGTTCGCGGGATCGCTGGCGGTGTCGACGCAGGCGCCGCCGCAGTCGGTAGCGCCGGCGGGGCGGGCGGGGCTGGTGCAAGCGCCGGTCGTCGGATCGCAGGCCCCCGGCAGGTGGCAACGGTCCGCCTGCGCGCATACCACCGGGATCGCTCCGACGCAGACGCCCGCCTGGCACAGGTCGACCTGGGTGCAGGCGTTGCCGTCGGAGCAGGGGGTGCCGTCGGGCGCGCCGCTGCAGACGTCGACGGTCGTCGTCTTCGCCAGGTCGTAGGCGGCGAGGGTGCCGTTCGTCTGGGCGACGAACAGCTTGCCGCCCGCCACGGACAGCCAGCCGCCGGGCGCGCCCGTCCAGGCCACGGTCTGCGTCGTCGTGTCCACGGCGTAGACGT
>Ga0306920_100007715_pt1 | contig 14188 bp, 9 predicted proteins | sample flu12Cox44000170_FD_204666 | JGI IMG/M metagenome (GOLD analysis project Ga0306920, IMG submission 204666) | Lab enrichment of tropical soil microbial communities from Luquillo Experimental Forest, Puerto Rico - flux4day.12C.oxic.44.000.170 (v2)... | ecosystem: Environmental > Terrestrial >...
GGAATGCTTCTGCTCCTCACGATTCGGCCGACGTCAACCGCAGGCGTGCCTGAGGCGGTGCCAGCGCATTGACCGCGTAAGCCGCCTCCTTGCGTAACCAAGAGCCAACCCCGAGGGGCGGGCTGTCGGCGCGGAAATTGTTGGAGCGATGGCGACGTCTGCGGTCAAGGATTGAATGGCAGGAGCGGACTGCTTTGGCTCGTAGATGGTTCTGCAAGGCGTTATCAAGCCAATGACGCGTCATGAGTCAGAACGCACCTAGGAATTGCAGGCTGAGGAACGCGCACAACTGCTCGCGCAATCTGCCGGCTCTGCATCGCTAATGTGGGCGGCGGAGTTGACCGCAAAACACTTCTTGTGGACGAGGGGATCGCGCTGCAAATAGAAAACACCTCTAATACTTGGAGAAGCCAATGTCAGGATCTATGTCATCTGTGTCGGCTGCAAAGATTCCGCGGGACAAGGAGAACGACTATCGCGAAACTATTGCTGCAACGAGACGCCGTTTCGTGATTGATCGAACCGGGGCCGCGCTCGATCATGTGGGCCGATATTCGATTGACCCCGCCGTTCTCCCAGGCAACGTCGAAAATTTCTTTGGAGTCGCTCAGGTGCCGATAGGACTTGCGGGCCCTTTGCTTATTGACGGCGAACATGCTCGGGGCAGCTTTTATATTCCTCTTGCGACGACAGAAGGCACATTGGTGGCGAGCTACAGTCGGGGGATGCGCTTGTTGTCTGAATGCGGCGGGGTCAAGACGACTGTTGTCGAGCAATATATGCAGCGCTCACCGGTGTTCATTTGGGACGACGCTCTAAAGTCACGAGATTTCGGGCAATGGGTTGAGGAGCATTTTACAGAAATTAAGGCAGCCGCGGAGGCGACCACGCGTTCGGGCAAGCTCGTCAACATTTATCAATATTCAATCGGGCCACTACGGCATTTGCGATTCAACTACACGACCGGAGATGCTGCAGGCCAAAACATGACGGGGAAGGCAACGTTCGCTGCATGTGAATGGATCAAGAAAAACCACCCTGGGGGTGCTCGCTACATGCTCTCGGGCAACATGGATACAGACAAGAAGCACTCACGTATCAACATGCTTGTGACCCGCGGGAAGCGCGTGGTCGCCGAAGCGATTGTCCGGAACGACATTCTGAAAAGTTTGATGCGCGTCGATGCTCGGGATCTGTTCTATGGGCGCCAGATTTCGCAGGCAGGCGCGTTCCTGGCGGGGTCTGCAAACAATGGTGCGCATGCGGCCAACGGACTGACTGCGATGTTCATCGCGACTGGCCAAGACGTGGCAAATGTCTCGGAATCGCATGCTGGCGTCGTCTACAATCAACTGCGCGACAACGGTGACCTTTATTGGTCGATTACCCTGACCTCGCTGATTGTGCCCACATACGGCGGTGGAACGGGGCTGCCCACGCAACGAGAGTGTCTGGAGATGCTAGGGTGCTACGGCAACGGCAAAGCCAACAAATTTGCAGAGATTTGTGCCGGCGTCGTTCTCGCCGGCGAGACATCCCTATCCAGCGCCATCCTCGCGGGCGATTGGGTGTCGAGCCACGATGAACTCGGCAGGAATCGTCCGTAGGTGAGACGATGAGGATAGCTTTGCGCGGTCCGCTCGGTGCGGGGAGCGGAACTCGGACCAAGCGCATCGTCGGAGTACAATAATTTCGGCGAAGCGCCTCAGGAAATGTGCGGTAGCAAGATTACTGTGATGAGGTTGTGCTCCGCGTGACCGACACTGGGATGGTTAATGACACGAGCTTCGGCAGCATGCCCAGCATGATGATTAAGGATGCAAAGTCGGTCGCCCGCGAAGGCTATCGCATCAGCATGGCGGGCAAGCCGGTCCATGCCGCGGGAATTGCAAACGAGTTGGCAGTCCGCTGGATCAAGTATCAGCTGAGCTAGCTGGTGCGGGTCGTTGGTTGGGTTTCTTTCCAAAAGGCGGCGGCGCTCGAGACCGCTGCAGTGCGCTTTGGCGGACGTTTCGCCAGGGGTATTTGAACTGAGATCCCGGGGCTCGAGGACAGCAACAATGGGTTGGAACGATGGGTCGTGACGACGAGACGGTAAAGCCGCCCTCGGCCGCCCTGCTCGCCACCGAGGGGCGCGGGCTATTGGATATTGCCGGACTGTTTGCTGCGGCACCGCTTCTGGCCACTGCCCCGCGGGGAGAGCCGCACCCGGTGGTCGTCCTGCCCGGACTGGGGGCCGACGATCGGTCGACGATCGCTATTCGCGGCGTTCTCAAAACCCTTGGTTATCAAGTCTATGGCTGGGGCCGTGGTCGCAATGTGCGCGCACCCGACAGCGACCTCTCGGCGATGGCTACGCAGGTCGCGAAGCTCCGCGAGGACTCCGGCTTGAAGGTTAGCCTGGTCGGCTGGAGCCGGGGTGGCATCATCGCGCGTGAGGTCGCGCGTCAAATCCCCGATGCCGTTCGCATGGTCATCACGCTGGGAAGTCCCTTTGCTGCGCTAGGGGCGAGCAATGTGCGCGCGATCTGGCGGCTCCTCACAGGACAGAAGTACGAGCCGCCGACCCCCGAACGGGTGAGCCGGCTGGCTAAACCAATCCCGGTCCCGTCAACGTCGATCTACACCCGTGCCGACGGCGTGGTCGCCTGGCGCGCATGTCTTGAGGAAGTTGGAGGTCAGCGGGAGAATGTCGAAGTCAACACGACCCACATTGGGCTTGGCTTTCACGCGCCGGCGCTATGGGTCATCGCCGACCGTCTTGCGCAATCTCCGGGAATGTGGAAGCCATTTCATCCAAGCCCGATGATTGCGCCCTGGTTTCCGCGAGCCGATCCACTGAAAAATGATCATATGCCCGCCGCCGCTATGAGGAGATTGATCAGGCCAGCCGCGGTCTCCTCGGCGCCCTCAAACCGTCGTGCGAGAGGCGCCGGGATCGTGTCGCTCCTAAATTAGCAAAAGCACTAAACTACACCGGCGACATTGACGACTCGGCGAGGATGAACGTGTGGCTGCATCGGCAGGTGATGGTCAAGCCGAGATCAAGGCAGGCGAAAATGAGACCCGACATTGAATCAGGCATGAAACCCAAAGAAATGATCATCGTCGGGCGGCCGACGCGGCCAAGATCGAGTCTCCATCAATTGAGTTTGCAATGAGCGTCGTCTGGGATCGATGCAGTCTATTATGCAATCGATCCAGCAAGCCTATCTTGGTACCAAGAACGAGCAGCTATTGTGCTCGAAGGCTGGGCGGAATTGTCCGCCGGCTGGGGTGGGCACCAGAAGACAATTGGGATCGTGCGCGCTCCAAACGATTAGTCATGTTGACTGCAGAAAGAGATACGCGGGAGAAAAAGCCATTCTAGTTGCGCGAACGAATGCCCGCCAGGTGGCTGATGCGACCGCGAGGTCGCGTGTCCCGCTTCAGCACCTGTAAGACAAAACTGGCAGCTTGAGGAACGGAGAATTTCTGGCTCATCGTAACCCTCAGGGAGCGAAGATGAGACAGAAATCCAACTCCAGCTTGCACGCGCACGAGCGCCGTGGTCAGGGCCATTGAGCATTTCGGCAATCACGCCGTCGATGTAGTACGCCAAGGTGAAGCATGCCGCGATGGGGTGGCAATCGCCAAGCGTGGGGCTTCCACTGTGCCCGCACTCCCGTGAAACCCCTCAACTCGGGCTCGCCGTCCATTCAGCTGTGCGGATCACGTGTAACGAACGGAGCGGCCTGTGGTGTCACAATTCTAACCGCCCGTTCCATGCGGGGCGCAGCCCGCTGGCCTGTTCGGTTAGTTCGGGAAGCGGAAGTAAAAAGGGCGTCGTACTAGGGGCCGCCTAAAACACTGCACGGTGAGAGGGTCGATTGCCGGCTCGGCTCGCGAGGAGGAGCCGAATTATTTTTGCTCAACCGGTGTCGGGGTGCTTGGCGTAGAGGTTGAGCGCCCGCAAAATGCCCTGGCGGGTGGGCTCGACGTCGACAACCTCGACGGTGGCGAACTGCTCGCACCGCTCGTCGTGCCAGGCGACGACCGCCCTTTGCGCCTCGCGCTTGCTTGTGAAATATTCAAAGCCGGCGCTCGTGCCGCCCTCATGGGTACGATGAACCTTATAGAATCTCATTGTTTCACCCAGTGCCGGTACATTGTTTGATCAATTCGCGGTCAATCGGGCTCTCAAGTAGGCGTAATCCCTCATCTCAAGAAACATCGCGTGCACGTCTGATAACCGTAGCTTCTTCATTCTCGGCGGAACATGCACTCCGATAGCGCGCAATTGACGGGCGGCGATTTCATCGCGCTTAATGCTGTTCGGGAAAGGGATATGAGGCGAGCATGACCGAGGTCATAACACCGCCTGCGGAAAGCCCGGTGATGAAAATGCGATGATTGTCGATCTTATGGTCGCTCACCATGCGCGTGATGTCTGATCGAGGAGGCTTCACCGCCCCCACGTTCGCTGTCTTGCGGATTGAACCAGTTGAAGCCACGACAGAAGATACCCGGTGTTGGCCTACACGAGTAAAATTTGCGGAGCAAGGCTGATCGATATTGGTTCGTTTCTCGCCAGACCGGCCTTTGATTTAGATCAAACTTAGTGTGCCTTGGGGTGCCAAACTTAAGCAAGCGATTACTGCGCAAGGTGTCTGAAGGCTTCCAACAACTATACACTTTGCGCAGAGAGCGGCGCCCAATCGGGCCGTAGGCCCGAGTTATTGGATCATCCACGATGCTTGCCTGGCTTGAACAGTTCATGGTCCGCTACCCGGAGCTCGCGCTGTTCCTAGTGATCGCGGCGGGATACTGGATCGGAAGCTTCAGGATCGGTGCATTCGCTCTCGGACCGGTTACCGGCGCCCTCTTTGCCGGGCTATTCTTTGGGGCGTTCGCGCATGTACCTGTCTCGGGCATGACCAAATCTTTCCTGTTTCTCCTTTTTCTGTTCGGAATTGGCTATTCGGTTGGGCCGCAGTTCATAGTGACGCTGAAGCGTGATGGCTTGAAGCCAATATTGCTGACTCTCGCTGTGTGCGTCACCGGTCTCGCAGCTTCGATTCTTGTCGCGAAAGCATTGCAGCTGGATCCAGGCTTTGCGGCTGGGCTCATGTCGGGCGCGCTCACAAATAGCGCCTCAATGGGGACGGCGACGGACGCAGTCAATGGGTTGGCTTTGTCGGAGGCTGAGCGTGGGCTGTTTGTTGCCCACATCGCCGTAGGGGATGCGGTCTGTTACATCTTTGGCTATGCCGGCGTGATCATCTTTTTGACGGTGGTTGCTCCTGCACTCTTGAAGATCGACCTAGGGACGGAGGCATTAAAGCTCGAGCAGACATTGGGGATGACCCGCGGCAAACCGGGATTGGCATCCGCTTGGCGAAAATTTGAGCTGCGCGCGTATCGATTGACTGAGGGATCGCCGCTTGTGGGATTGTCTGTTGGCGCTGCCGAAGCGCGCGTGCCCGAGCATAGGTTATTTATTCAGCGGCTCCGCCGTGGAGAACGCATCGTCGAGGCTGAGCCCGGCGCGACGCTCGAGACAGGTGACGTGATCGCGCTCTCGGGGCCGCGCCAGATCATCGTCGAGGTAGTCGGACCTCGTGGCGAGGAAATTGAGGACCGGGAACTTCTGGACGTTCCGATCACGACGGCCGACGTTCTCCTGACCAACCCGAAGCTTGCAGGCACAAGTCTTGGCGATGCTTCAAAGGAGGATTGGACGCGTGGCCTCTACTTGCGATCGCTGCGCCGAGGCGCTCAGGAGCTCCCTATCGCAGCCGGCATCGCGCTCCAACGCGGCGATATGCTTCGCATTGTCGGCCCGGAGCCTGTCATACAGAGAGCAGTAGCCAACATCGGCGCTATCGTCTCTCCCAGCACAACTATCGATTTCGTCGTCTTGGGCTTAGCGATTTTCCTCGGCGGAGTCGTAGGCGTTCTCGTCACCTTTACAGTCGGAGGCGTCAGGATCTCCCTGAGCACCAGCGTCGGCACACTGCTCGCCGGCTTTCTGGTGGGTCATCTGCGCACTCGTTTTCCGCTGTTCGGGCAGATTCCCGATGGCGCGGTGAGTTTTATGACCTCTCTCGGGCTAGCGGCCTTCGTCGGGCTCACCGGGATTCACGCGGGACCAATCTTCCTCTCGGCCTTGAAGGAGGCGGGCATCGGACTACTCTTCGGCGGCATGGTGGTGACGGTTCTGCCCCAGGTAGTTGGTTTGGCCATCGGCCATTTCGCGCTGCGGATGAACCCGATTTTGCTACTCGGAGCTTTAGCTGGCGCGCAGACCGTGACGGCGGCGATGGCGGCGGTTCAGGAGCGCTCAGGAAGTCCTGTCGCGGTGTTGGGCTATACGCCGGCCTATCCAGTCGCGAACATCCTGCTGACGACTTGGGGTTCAATCATGGTTCTTGTCGCCGCTGGTTGAACGCCCAGAATGTTTTTCTGAGAGAATCCGCTATTGCAGCGCCGCCGCGTTCCCATGCGAAGGAGATTTGCTCTCTTGGACTACCCACCCACACGGCGTTTTGGCGCATAAGTGCACATCGATGGACTGATTTGGCCGGCACGCAAAATCGCCAGGATATCGCAATGCATCAAAGGCGATGGGTCGCTACCCGTTGATGCATTGACCTAAATCAATCGGTGCCAAGACGTAGACCTAGTTAATGGTTGGCGCAGAGCGGCTAGGCTTGACAAAAAACCAAGAAAGAGGCGTGCCGGCGAAGAGAAGAGTTCGTTCGTGCGTTGCGGGAGGTAAGCCAATGGTCAACAAGAACGACACAAGTGCCGAGAGAATCGATCAATTCTTCACCATGCATTCGGGGCGGACAGACCGGTGGCGCGACCTCACCCACATCGCCCGGGAATGGGCCGATGGCCGCAAACAGCGGGCCGACGTCGAGGCCGCGCGTGAAGCACTTTCCGTGCTTGAGACCTTCTACGCTTATCCGGGCGCACGGGTATTGAGCGGTCTGGACGAGTGCATCGCCGAGGGCAACGCGGCCGGCGCTGCCGCACTTGCGCGCCGGATCTCGAATTCGCTCCTCACGCGCGCCTATCGAAGTCGCCCGGGGGAATGGGATCTCAACGACGAGATGTCAGAGGAAGAAGTCGCGGACGTCATGCCCCCGGCTCTCGGTGAGCGCGGCGCTCGTCGGCCCTATTTTGAGGTCCTGTTCGTCACGAGCCAGCCGGCCTCGCGCTGGCCGGCGCTCGCCGCTGAACTGAGGCGGCTCCGCCGGCCGGAGGACGCATTTGTCTATGAGGCCGTGATCGTCGGCTCTCTGGAAGACGCGTTCTGTGCCGCCGCGGTAAACCCAGCCTTGGCAGCGGCCGTCCTCTTCGAAGGCTTTCCCTACCGTTCACGTCATGATGCACCGGCCTTGCGTACTATCCTTGAACCATTCGGCGTGACGAAGGACACCAAAGATACGACGTTGCTCCTGGCGACCGCGCTCAAGCGCATTCGACCTGAACTCGACGTCTATCTGGTCTCCGACCGCGACGTCGAACGGCTTGCCGGTGATCCGGCAACGGATTGCGTGCGACGTGTCTTCTACGGCGTCGAGGAGTTCATGGAGCAGCACCTCGCGATCCTGGAAGGCGTGCAGGCGCGCTTCGAGACCCCATTCTTCGACAACCTCAGGAAATATGCGACCCGTCCGATTGGCACGTTCCACGCCCTGCCGATCGCGCGCGGCAAGTCGATTTTCAAGTCCGACTGGATCCGCGACATGGGCGAGTTCTATGGCATTAACCTGTTCCTTGCCGAAAGCAGCGCAACGACTGGCGGTCTCGACAGCCTTCTGGAACCAACCGGGAATATCAAGCGCGCCCAGGAGATGGCGGCCCGCGCCTTCGGCGCCGATCACGTCTTCTTCGTCACCAACGGCACTTCGACGTCCAACAAGATGGCCGTGCAGGCCCTGACTGCGCCGGGCGATATCGTGATCGTCGATCGCAATTGCCACAAGTCGCACCATTACGGCTTCGTCCTGTCCGGTGCGCAGCCTTTTTATGTCGAGGCATTTCCGATGACGGAGTACTCGATGTACGGTGCCGTGCCGCTGGCGACAATCAAGCGCGCGCTGCTGTCTCTACGCTCGGAAGGCCGGCTCGAACGGGTCAAGATGCTTGACCTGACGAACTGCACCTTCGATGGCCATATGTACAATGTTCGGCGCGTGATGGAGGAATGCCTCGCCATCAAGCCGGACCTCATCTTCCTGTGGGATGAAGCCTGGTCGGGCTTCGCGCGTTTCTCACCCTTTTTCCGTCCGCGCACAGCGATGGGAGCCGCCGCGGACATCGAGGCTTGGTTGCGAGATCCATCGTCCGTGAAGGCCTACGAGAAGCAGCAGGCGGAACTCGGCAACAAGGCATCCGATGATACCCTGATGGCGGCGCGCTTGATCCCCGATCCTCGCAAGGTCAGACTCAGGGTCTATCAGACCAATTCAACCCACAAATCGATGTCGGCCATTCGTCAAGGCTCGATGCTCCTGGTCAAGGACGTCGAGTTCCATACCGTGGAAGCGCAATTCCGTGAGGCCGTGTTCACGCATGCATCAACCAGTCCGAACCAGCAGCTGATCGCAAGCCTTGACGTTGCGCGACGGCAAATGGAGCTCGAAGGCTACGGCCTAGTCATGAATGCGATCGAGATCGCGCTCAAGATCCGCTCGGCTGTGAACACGCACCCCCTCATATCAAAATACTTCAGGGTGCTTGGTGCCGATCGGATGATCCCGGAGCAATACAGGCAATCCGGTTTCCAAGACTATCTTCGTCCGGGCACGGGTTGGAGCGACGTCGTCAAGGCCATGCGGGAGGACGAATTCTTTCTGGACCCGACGCGTATGACACTTGTCTGCGGCACCGCCGGATTCGACGGCACACAGTTTAAGGGGCTGCTTGCGAGCCGGTATAACATCCAGCTCAACAAGACCTCCCGCAACTCAGTCTTGCTGCAATCCAACATCAACAACACGCGAAGCGACGTGGCCCATCTTGTTCGCGTGCTTGTCGAGATTTCCCAGGAAATCGAGAAACAGCTCGCTGATGGCGGCGAAGAGGGTCGCACGGATTTCGCAGCACGCGTGAAGTCGTTGATGACGGATGTGCCGGACCTACCGAATTTCAGTCATTTTCACGACATCTTCCGCAGGGACTCGGGGCGCGCCACGCCGGAGGGCGACATGCGAACCGCCTTCTTCGGCGCCTACGATGCCAGCATCTGCGAATACGTCCCGCTTTTCGGGGCCGAATGCGACCAGCGACTCAAGGAGGGACCGGACATGGTGTCCGCCAACTTCGTGATCCCCTACCCGCCGGGCTTCCCCATCATGGTACCGGGGCAGGTGCTCACGCAGGAAACGATCGACTTCATGCGCAAGCTCGATGTGAAGGAGATCCATGGTTACGAACGGGCGCGGGGCCTGAAGTTGCTGAAGCCCGATGCAATGACCGCCAAGGCAAAGCGCTGAGGAGGACACCATGCAAACCTTCTTTCACTTCCTCGCGACCAACCAATACATTCTCCTTTTCCTGACAGTGGGTCTTGCCGTCTGGATCGGAAGACAAACCGTGATGGGGTATGGGCTCGGCATGGTGGCCGCCGCAATCATCGTCGGCTGCGGCCTATCCGTTTGGGCTTCCGCCTATGGCGAGCGGCTCGAGTTGAATAACTTCACCAAGAGCTTGTTCTACTATCTGTTCATGTATGGTGTCGGTCTCCGCGTCGGTCCTTCGTTCGTGAACAGCCTTGGCGGCGACGGTATAAAATTTACCTTTCTCGCCTTTGTCTCATGCATCATTGGCCTCGGCCTCGTTGTGCTCGGCGCGCGGATGTTCGACTTGCCTCCCGGCGCGGCCGGCGGAATGCTCGCAGGCTCGCAGACCATGTCGGCAGCGATCGGATCCGCTGAGCAGGCCGTGACGGCCGGCGCCGTCAAATTGCCGGCCGGCAGCACATCCGAGCAGGTTACCGCGATGATCGCGCTCTCCTATGGCATTACTTACATCTGGGGTACGGTCGGCATCATCCTCATCACCAAGTACCTGCCAAAATGGTGGGGCATCGATGCACGTGCTGCGGCGCAGGACTACGAAAAGAAACACGGCGTCGCTTCCGGAGACGCGCCAGCGCTCTCCGGCTGGACTCCCGGTGGCTTGCGCGCCTATCGCCTGGAGAATCCAGCCTGGGTTGGGCGCACCATGCGCGAGTTGCTCCGGGAACACCCTGAATACCGATTTGTTAATCTGGTGCGCGATGGCCAGGTGCTCGGTGGGAAGGACAGTGAGCCGCTCCGGGCTGGCGACATCATTGCGCTGGGCGGCCGGCGCGAGGCGATGACCGAGAAGATGGGATTGATTGGTCCGGAGGTTTCAGACCGCGCCGCGCTCGACCTGCCGCTCGATCGCGCCGAAATCCTCGTTACGAACAGAGAGATCTTGAAGAAGACGCGTGAAGAATGGCGCGCGCTTCCGGGTGCCGACCAGATCCAGGTCACCGGCCTGGAGCGCAGCGGCGTGCCGATCCCGATTGGCAATGACACCAGGCTTCAGCTCATGGACTTGGTCACTGTCGTCGGCGTGAAGAGTGCCGTCCAGAAGATCGGCGATGCCTTCGGCAAGGTCGTTCGGCCCTCGGCCGCGACGGATTTGCTAACCCTGTCGGCCGGCATGATCCTGGGCTTCCTGATCGGGGCGATCCAGTTTCCGGCGTTCGGGGCCAAAGTGGGTCTTGGCAATGCCGGTGGCCTCCTGGTATCCGGCGTGATCGTCTCCTCGTTCGTTTCCCGGCTGCGCTTCTTCGGAAATACGCCTGCCGCAGCCCGCAACGTGCTGGAAGATCTCGGGCTTGTCGTCTTCGTCGCAATCGTCGGCATCAACGCAGGAAATTCGCTGCTCTCGCAGTTGACCGGCGTACTGGCGCTGAAGATCTTCCTGATCGGCTTTGTGGCGTGCAGCATCCCGCCTATCATTGTCTGGATGATCGGGCTCTACGTCTTCAAGTTCAACGCTGCCATTCTGATGGGAGGAGTTGCCGGTGCGCGCAGTCATAGTGGACCTTGTCGCGAGGCAGCGGTAGAGATCCAGTCCAACGTGCCCTGGATTGGCTTCCCGGTCGCCTACGCAGTATCCGGCGTCTTGCTGACGATCTTCGGGTATTTCGCCATGATCCTGGCCCAATAGCTCCGGCCACACGGGGCATGCCGAAAGCCCATTTGGAAATTTCCGGGGCCTGCCATGACGCGTGACTGGATTGGCCGTCGCGCTGATTGTCATCACAGGCGAGCCGACATTGGGGGTGCTGCATGGCATCGCGCTCGGCGTCGTGCTGTCGATCGTGAGATCGATTTACATGGCGAGCCGTCCCAAAGGGAGCCATGCTTGGGCAGCTTCCAGGCTGAGGCCTATCCTGATTGGGTCACTCTTGCGACGCCGCGGTGTGGCCAAGATACCCGCGCCTAGATTGGAGCTGCGGTTTGGACTGAACAGGCGTATTCTCAGCGGCGTCACGCTTGGGACCACTCGGCTGCACGCCCCGTCCTGATGCCAAAGAAAACAGCGCCCGGGCCGCACCAAGCTCGCGTCGTTCATGGATCAAGCGATATCGAGATGCCATTCCTGTCCCACGGCTCAAAGAAATCCCCTCGCGAGTGTCAGCTCATGGAAATGGCCTTGCGACGTTCACTTCAATCATCTCCATCCCCGCGACCAATAATCGTGCTCTTCCTCGCTTGCTTGATGACCACCGAGGCCTTCGGGCAAGCCTCTCAAGCTCCCGAGGCACAAATCAGTAACCGGCCGCCGGAAGCCGAGGTCGGTGCACGTGGCCAGCAAATGCCACGCAACATCACTTATTCGCCCTGGCAGAAGATCTGCTTCAAGGATTCGCTTGCAAAGGTCGTATGCCGCACCACGACAAACGGCACTTGGGACACGGGGCAAACGGCGGTGCGGGTCGATCTCATCGAACGCGAAGGCGATCAGGCCACGCGTTTGCAGATCTTCCTGCCCGTCGGCCTCTATCTGCAAGCCGGTGTTAAGATGACCATCGATGACGGTCCCGCCGTCTATTTTCCCTATAGCTGGTGCTTGACGACCATCTGCGTTGCGGAAAATCTGATCGAACCTCACCGGCTGAATGAAATAGAGGCCGGCCAGAAGCTCACGCTGCAGGTCGTCAATTCCAACCTCGTGACCTTGCAGACAACAATTTCACTGAGTACGTTCGCCGCGGGACATAAAGGAGCGGCGGTCAAGACTCTCGAACTGCCTGCCAGCGACGAGTAATGCCTTTATTTTGGACATCGAGTTACCTGCCGTTTCGCTATCGGACTCTCCGGCATCATAGCGCGCGGCAAGCCCGGGCTGTCGTCGATTACTGTACTGACCTGCAACAACCGGGATGGCGCTCACTTTCGTTGGGGAATGGGACGATGGACTATCGGGCGTACCTTCTCGACGACGACGGCCACGTCTTTGCCCGCGAGCGCGGTGTCACGCGCAATCGCCCGTTGGAAAGCTTTGCCGCACCTTTTCGATTAGGCATCACAGCCCGGATTTCCGGAGGTTGTGTCGCGTATGGCATCCCTGCATGGTATGATAGGGCGCAAAGCCGACGCGGCCCTGGAGCCTGAGGCGAGGCGATATGCAGGTTAAAGAAACCCGAAAAAACCCGCGCCCCGGCGACGGCACGCCCGGCCCCGGCCGGCCCAAGCGCGTGCCGAACAAAGCCACCGGGCTGCTCAAGGACTCGCGCCTTTCCTGACGTTTTCAGAAACTCGCTGTACTTGGTGGAAAGAACAGTGGAACAAACGCGATCACCAGCGCATAGGTAGCGGAGACGATTTCGCCGCACAGGCCGTAGCATAGCGACGAACAGCATAAGCTACGGCACGTCGCACCGCTGCCCGGATGATGACGCTCCAGCCGCAGCTTTGCTGCCTCTCATGCATCCTATTCGTCGAGTATGTCTATGCCGCAGTGAAGCCAGCGACGAGCCTCAATAGCAGGGTGGATAGGGAGCGTATCCACAAGCCCTGCGGTAGCCATACGCTCCGTAAGCCGCAGCTCCCGCCGCCGCAGCTCCCGCCGCCGCACCATAGTAAGCTCGTCGATTCACCCTGCGATTAACGCCTGCTACGCTCATTGGTGTGAGTGGTCGCCCAACTCTCGCTTCAGCACGGTCAAGGGATAGGGATAGCACTTTCGTCGGCGAGTAATGGAGCGACGACGGAGCTGCCGTGAAGAGCGCTGCAGTCACGATTAAACCAAGCAGCTTGGCATTCTTTGTCATGTTGTTCTCTCCCTGCAGAGCAATCGTGACATGGCACCTTGCGTCTAGCCGTTGATCTGAATCAATGGAATCGAATGCGCCGAGAAGGGGGCCGAGGGCTTTACCGTCGTGGGGCGGCATCGGTGTTGTGCATCACGACAAAATCTGATGGGGCCCGCTCGACGATGACCTCTTGGCTGCGCGCCGCTCGGACCCTCACCAAGGTCATGCTCCGTCGGTGCTCATGACCGGGTTTCCCGGGAATGATCAACGGGCGCATCTGGCCCGAACTGCGGCGCTATGGCCGATGACCGCTCTCGCCGGGAGCCGACAGGGAAAACAACCACCTGCTCCCGTTGCGCTTTGGGCCCTTGCACTTGCAGAATGGCCAGACCGGAAGGCATAGGCTCAAACCGCGTCCCGGAGACTGGTTTGCGCGAGGATCGTTCCCGCAGCGTGAACGATCGTTCGGTCCATTGGAGATTAGCCGCTGTTCGGCGACAGTCCGCCAAACCAGGCTCCAAAGTATCCAGCGTAGAGTGCCGGCGATTCCAGATTCATCGAATGACCCAAGCCGGGGATGGTAACCAGCCGGCAATCCGGCATCGCTGCTATCATTGCTGCAAGATCGGCGTGAGGAATCCATCCGTCCTTCTCACCCCAGATGACGAGATGCGGATGCTTGATCTCTGCCATGCGCGGCACTAGCTCGCGACTTTCCCGCTCGAGATTGAGGTTGAACGGCGTCCCGATCCAGACCCCCTCCGAAACTCCAAACGTCTGCGCCAGGATTCGTTCGAAGAAGGGCTGGATCTCGCCCAGGCCGGCACGGAATTGCGGTACGGCGTTCGGCGCCAGGCTCTCAGGGTCAAACAGCGAGGGTGCTGCCGTTGCCATCAT
>Ga0306920_100007716_pt1 | contig 14188 bp, 14 predicted proteins | sample flu12Cox44000170_FD_204666 | JGI IMG/M metagenome (GOLD analysis project Ga0306920, IMG submission 204666) | Lab enrichment of tropical soil microbial communities from Luquillo Experimental Forest, Puerto Rico - flux4day.12C.oxic.44.000.170 (v2)... | ecosystem: Environmental > Terrestrial >...
CAACTCGGAGGGCTCGGGCTCCGCGCTTTCGGCGAAGTCCGCGATCGGCACGAGCATCACCGCTGCCAGGACGACTGCCCGGGCCATGCCCGGTCTGTCGGACCCACCGTTCACTGTCGCCTCCTCCTGCCATTGTGAACCAGCAGCCGGATCCAGCAACCTACTGATTTTGAAGGGCCGTTCCGCATCGGTTTGCCGCGATTCGGCAGAATGCAAGCGGCTCTCCAGTACCGTCACCTCCTACGCGCCAATCGAGCTTCAAGTGACATCGAAAGGCGCTCCCGCGCCCCAAGGCGCGGGTTTGGGTAGAGGGCTTGGGATTTACGACGCTCGTTCTCGGGAGGCAAAGCGGGCTGCCGTAGACAGCTCGGAAAAGGGGAATTGGCGGGTTGGGTAGCTCGCACACGGTCCCTTTCGGGGCCGCTGTCCCCGCGCGGCCCCCAACCCGTTCTTGGCACACTACGCGGCGGACCGGTGGCGCTCAATGGTTCGGCGGAGCCAGCGTACACAGTACGGAGGTTGTAGTACAGAATAGCCATTGGGGCACGTCTCTAATATGCCTCCAGCTTGCCTTCGATCGGAGAACTATCACAAAGACAGTCGGTGTACGGCGCTCGAGCGCGTGCGCCTTGATTCCGACAGTCAGCGAAACAGGTCGGGGATGTACCAGCGAACGTAGGTGGCGAATCCCAGCAGGACGACGAGCCACCAAAGTAGCAGCACGCTGCGCATCCAAGCTTTGTAACGGGTGATGCGGAGCTTTTCTGGCAGCACGCGCGTACCTGCGGCGACCAGAATGTACAGGGCTGCGAGTTCCGCCACAGTTCCGAGTCCAGCGTGCGCGGTCGCCAGCGCGTAGTAAGGCCTAGAGAGCTTGGCCGGAATCCGGGGCAGCACCTCGAACCGGAAGGAAGGGGTCATGGCCATGGCGATGACCGCCAGGTTGAGAAGCACGATACCGGACTGGCACCAAGCGTGTTGCCGAAAGCGCTTGGTGCGCGCGAGCCAGGCGCCAAAAAGGAGCGCAACTCCCATGGCCGTTTCGAGCAGCAGAACCGCGTCGGCCGCCAGTGGGGCGGCAGTTCCCAAGAATCCTTCGCTCAAGGCTTCGCCTCGCTCCCGACGGTCATCGCACGACCAACCCGGCGATCATTCGACGATCACCTTGGCGGTCATTTTCGGGTGGATGGAGCAAAAGTAGGGATAAGTTCCCGCGTTGGTGAAGGTGAAGGAGAACTTTTCATCCGTGTCGAGAACTTTGGACTTGAACAGCCGGGGATCATCGGAGCTGGTCACCGTGTGCGGGATGTCGTCGCGGTTTGTCCAGGTTACCGTGGTTCCCGCCGGCACGGTCAAAGTCGCGGGACCGAAGCTGAAATTGTCGATTTTCACCTCCGCGCGTTGTGCTTTTTGCGCTGCGCGGGCGGCCAGGTTTCTTGGAGGGGCCGTTAGGGCGCTCATTCCCAAAAGACCAACCGCACTAAGAACTGCAAAAGACACACTTCTCCTCATGATTTTTCTGCTCCTTTTTTATTTAGTCGGCAAAAAGTTGAATATTCGAAGTTCGTGGCCGCCGCTCACTCGAGCGTCGAATCCACAAGCCCGAGGGCTTGCTTCCCCCGAACGAAGTTCACGTCGGTAATTCCCAGGACGCTTTTTAGTTGCTCCGCGGGCACTTTCATTGGCCCGGGCGAATCCGCCTTACCTGGCGCTGGCTGGGGAAAGGCCGTCGACGCGGCCGTGTGAAAGGTGATGTTTCCTTCGATTTTCTGCATGGTCTGGTGAATGTGCCCGTTCAACACCGTGACCGAGCCGAATTTTCTGAGGTACCTCAAAGCTTGTGCGCTGTCGTCGGTTCCCCAGCCCCATTCCGGATACACCGACCACAGGGGAATGTGGGCGAACACGACAAGGGGCGTGCTCGGCTGCAACGGCTTCACGTCGTTTTCCAACCACTCGAGTTGCTCTTGGCCGAGCGTCCCGAGCCCGCCGGCTTTCAAGTTGACGACATTCACCAGACCAATGAAGTGCACGCCTTTTTTGTCGAAGCTGTACCAGCCCGCCCCCTTGCTGCCTTTTCCGTAACGTTCCAAGAACTGTTGCCCGTTGTCATTCAGCACGTCGTGCTCGCCCGGCACGTAGAAAATGTCCTTCGGCTTCGCCTCCTTCAGAATCTGCTCGACAGTATCGAATTCCTCCGGCTTCGAAAGATGGCTGATGTCTCCGGTGTGCAGAAGAAATTCCGGAGCAACCGCTAATCCGTTGACCTTGTCCACAGCCGCCTTGAGCGTCGCAGCCACGTCCGGGTTGGCCGCCTTGTTAAAGCCCATGTGGCTGTCGCTGATCTGCGCGAAGCTCAATTCGCCGGCCATTTCCTTCGCCCTTTCCTTAGGGTCCATTTCCGCTAGGCGGCTCATGCTGTAGGAGCGGAGCACGCCACCGCGTATGACGCAGAAGGCCCCGGTCCCGGCCCAGGCCATGCACTTCAGAAAGCCCCGCCGGTCGACGCCGTCATGGTTATGGTCGTACGCGAGTTGGTCTCCGGAATGGGCCGCTTGGGACATTGTCTTTAGGGACATGGTTCTCCTCAGATTCAGGACACACGAAGGTCCAGTGCTGTTTTCGATCGCCCTTGCCCGCCAATTTTCTTGGAGGGCGGCGCGGGTGAGAGAGTCCAGGGAGCCCGCGCCGCGTATGGGACGTGTTTCGTTTGTGCAGACTGCCCGGGCCGGCCAGTTATTCCCGATTGAGCTGCTCACTAACTGATTGCCAGATTCGTCACTCCAAAGGGATACTAGGGAATAAAATCAGCCCACAGGCGGTTTGAGCCCAATGGAAGGGTTTGCCCAGGGGAGAAGTTCGGACGTGTTGGACGTGCATGAGCGGGCGCGCTTCGAGCAGCTCGTTTTGCCCCACCTCGACGCCGCCTTTAACCTTGCGCGCTGGCTACTGAGAAGCCGTGAGGACTCGGAAGATGTCACACAGGAAGCCATGCTTCGGGCGTATCGCTTCTTCAGGGGTTTCCATGGAGGAGATGCACGCGCTTGGCTTTTGCAAATTGTGCGCAATACTTGCTATACATGGTTGGAAAAGAATAGGCCTGTGGAACTGATGACCGAATTTGACGAGGAATTGCATCCTCAGCCGAGCGTCTCCCCGGAGTCCCTGGCCATTGCGGGAGACAACCGAGAACGCCTGGGCAGGGCGCTCGAAACGTTGCCGCCGCGCTTCCGCGAGGTGCTGGTGCTCCGAGAACTGGAAGGGTGTTCCTATAAGGAGATTGCAGCAATCACTGCGATTCCCATCGGGACGGTGATGTCCGCGTTGGCGCGCGCGCGCCAAAGGCTGCAGCGCGCGCTGATGCAACCTCCGGTCGAGGAGGCTCCCCGTGGGTTGTGATTACACACGCACGGCCCTACACGGTTATCTGGATGGCGAGTTGGATGCATCGCGCTCGGCCGAATTCGAACGTCACCTGGAGGGCTGCCGGGAGTGCGCCAAGGTGCTGGAAACGGAGGAATCGCTGCGCTCTGCTCTTCAGCGCAGCAGTCTTTGTGAAAGCGCTCCGCGTTCGCTGCGCAAGAAGATCCTTGCGGAATTGGACGCGGCCACTTCGGTTCCCATCACCGAACGAGTCTCGGTGTGGAGGTGGGTCGCCCTGGCGGCTGCGATTCTTCTGGTCGCGGCGGTCTCCTGGTATGCCTGGCCGGGATCTGGGCCCTTAACGAGGAACCCCGCGTCTCCGCCCTTCACCGCCTCAGAACTCATCGACGCGCACATTCGCTCGCTCCAGCCCGGGCACCTCACCGACGTTGCTTCGACCGATCAGCACACCGTGAAGCCGTGGTTTGACGGCAAGCTGGACTTCGCGCCGCCGGTAAAAGACTTTGCCGATGAGGGGTTTCCGCTGGTTGGCGGACGTCTGGACGTTTTGGGTGGCCGAAACGTCGCGGTGCTCGTGTATGCGCGGCGAAAGCACTTTGTCAACGTCTTTGTGTTGCCCACCAAAGAGCCGGACACCCCGATTCATCCGCCAGGCTTGCGGCAGGGATACCAATGGCTGCACTGGCGCCATCAAGGGATGGAGTACTGCGCGGTGTCGGACATTTCGGTTGCGGACCTGCACGAGCTCGCGCAGCTCATCTACCAATGAAGAAAAAGAAGAAGGCCTGGCTCCGGATTGCTGAGTCGACCGGTGGAAGGCGCCAAACCCCTTGCAAGCTATTGCGGATTCGGCTTGCTCTTTACGTAAGCCTTGGGCACTTCTTTCGCGTAAATCAGCCGCAGGGTCACGTTTTTGGTCCGACCGGAACGCACGGTGATGTTTTTCTGCCACTCCGAGAAGACGCCTTTTCCCGAAGCGCGCATGTCGTAGTTGTCGGCTCGCAGCTTCGTGATGGTGAAATGGCCGTAGGCATCGGCGTGGACAGCATGCGGAGAATTGCCCCCGGATGATTGGTAGGTTACCGCAGCATGCGGCACCGGCTTGTCATCGGGACCGAGCACCACGCCGCTCACCGTTGCTGTTCCCGTTTTCTGTGGACCCGCCGGCACGCTCGGAGCTGCTGCGAGCCAAAGAATCGCTAGAAACAAAACCGTGCGTCTCATGTGTGGAGCCTCTATTTCGCTCTCGGCGAGAGCGTTGCTGAAAGATTGGGCCGCGATGGCCGGCCTGTCTCGCTTTCCTATGAGTGTAAACCGCGAGCATCCAAGCAACTGCTGCTCGGCGAGAGAAATGTGCGTTCGGAGCAACCTGCCAGTTCGGACAGGTGGGGGCCCGGCCGGAGTTTTGAGAGCGTCCGACTCGCCTCTGCCGTCGCGCTGATCGAGAAAGATAGTTTTCCGCTGGTCATCTTCTGCCGCGCGCCTAGATCGACGAAGGCCAGGCGGGTTTTTGTGAAATACTAGTTTTCATTTTTGTACCGGGGTTCCCATGCCACGCTACCTCACACAGCACACGCTTGCCTGTCTCACCCGCCAGGGCGCCGAAGCCCTAGCGCGGCGCATGCAAGCCGGCGGCCCGGCGCGGGCTGAACGCGTGCTGGTCAATATGCTCGAAGGAAAAATGTTCGTGGAGTTTCGCGCAGATTCGCGCGAGGCGCTCGAACGCTGGCTCAAGAGCGAGGGCATGCACTTTGATTCTTTGGTGCGGATCGAATGGGAGCTGCGCGACGGCACGCTCGAGCCCGCGGAATGACCCGGAATCAAACGGCTGACCGCGGGCATTGGGAGCAGCCGGCGGTTCGCGCCAGGGAACCGCCCGCAAACGACGTTTATTGCCCGGCCAATGGCCATGGCGTCTATTGGGCAAGGCCCTTTTGTGCCGAGCCGGGTACTGGAGCATATTGACCGGAATCGCCCATCCTGCGTCCCAAAAACGGGCACTCCTGTTTTGTGGCTACGTTTCAAGAAATGGCGTAAGGCATTTGTTTTCTGCGGCTTGCACAAGGATGCCGCTTGGCGATTGGCCTGCGAACCTTCTGCGCATTATGGCTACCGCATCGGCAAACTTCGATAGCATGACACGTCCCGGTCTGCTTCTGCTGGCGCAGGGAGGGGACCGCGAATCATTGGCCAAGTTGATCCTGCCCTACGCAGCCGGTCTGTATCGCGGGGCACTGCGCTTGACGCGGAACCCGGCAGACGCCGAGGATGTGCGCCAGGAAACCTGCCTGAAGGTGATCCGACGACTCGAGCAGTTTGCGGGCTCGAGATCACGCGATGAAAAACGAGACGATTTCCATGCCTGGGTTTCGCGCATCGGCACGAACGCCTCGATTGATCTCATCCGCAAACGGCGCGACGGAAAGCTCTTCTCTTTGGAAGAGCCTACCGGAACATTGGATGACACCTTGGGAAGTCACCTTGCCGCCCGCTACGATAATCCCGAGGAACGCTTCGCTCGGCGGGAAATGCGTAAGCGCATGGCGGACTCCATTCGCCAGCTCGCGCCGGAGCTTCGGCATGTGTGTCTGCTACGCGACGTTTTGGAGTATTCCACACAGGAAGTGGCCGAGCGTCTGGGCGTATCCTCGCTGACAGTGCGGCTGCGCCTGTTTCGCGCGCGCCGCAGGCTGAGAGAAAAGCTGTCCCTCGGCCCCGACTCGCAGTTCCCCTTCCGTCAAAAGGGCGTCAAGGTTTGCAATTGAATCAAAGCGAAAATAGATAACTCGCGCCAAGTTGCGCTTGCCGGCGTAGAATCAGGTGATCGCTCTCGCCTGGAAAGGATATGGAACACGAGCGGCGGCGCACACCCCGTTATCCATTCAACGCCTCCATCGAGATGCGCGAAGACGCTTCCGAGGACAAGCGGACCGCGCGGGTGACCGGGCTCAGCCTGAACGGGTGTTATGTGAGCACCGAGAGTCTGTATCCCGAGGGGGCTATGCTGGCGGTGAAGGTCTTCACGGAGACGGATTTTTATGAGGGTCAGGCCGTAGTGATCTACAAACAAGAGAATCGGGGCATGGGATTGATGTTTACCGAGACCCGGCCTTATTACGTGATGGTCCTGCGAAAATGGCTGCTGTCCGCGATGATGGCGAAGAAAGAAGCCTCAAGGTAGTCTGACGAGACCAGTTTTCCCTCCTTGGTGCCACAGCAGGAATAGGGAAGCCACGTTGTTCTTTCGAGCGCAGAAATGCGCTCGGAAATCCTTCGGCCGAAGTTCCAGACGGAATAAGATAAGAGGACCGGGGAGCCGCGAAGCGATCGGACTAGTGTGCTCGCCTGTCGGTGACCAGTTCCGGAGGCAGGCGACGAGGGTGATCATGCCAAGCGATCCCGCCAAACGGCTTCTTGCGCCGAAGAGCCGCTTACTTTTGCGGGCCTAATTTCGCTGCGGTGCGCGCCTCCGGACTCTTAGGCGACCAATCTTCGGGGGGGAAGGCTACCCGCCAGAAGGTGCGGTGGGGCGAAGTGAATTCCACACCCACCTCGGCTCGGCCGCTGCGTACCGGACCGAGAAACGCCACATGGCATTCCTGTTCTTCCTCGGTCTTGTTGTGCTTAACGTGGATTCTCGCACCGCTGATCACGCGCGCATTGAGCAGGACCAGGGCGCCGTGGGCGTTGATCGCGAGCGTGTCGGTCATCTCTTCAAATTCCTTGCCCTGGGCGTCTTTGCCGCGCACACGAATGCCAACTTGCATGAGCACACGCTGGCTACGGCGCCGCGACACGGCATGTGTCGATGTAGGGGAGACTTGAGACATGAGAACCCTCGCTCCCTTTAAATATACCCGGGGGAGCAGAGCTGTCGAGGGACATCCCGGAGGGCGGTTTTCAAAGAGGACACGACCGATTGGCTAACCGCGCTCTTCGATCGGGACGTAGTGCCGCGTGTCATGGCCGAGATAAATTTGACGCGGACGCGCGATTTTCTGTTCCGGGTCAAGAAGCATCTCTTCCCATTGCGCGATCCACCCCGAAGTACGCGGGATGGCAAACAGCACCGGGAACATGGTCATGGGGAAACCCATGGATTGGTAGATCAACCCGGTGTAGAAATCCACGTTGGGATAGAGCTTGCGCTTGATGAAGTACTCGTCTTCCAGCGCGATGCGCTCGCACTCCAGCGCGATTTCGAGAAGCGGATTCTTGCCCATCAGGTCGAACACCTGATAGGCGATGTGCTTGATGATACGCGCGCGGGGGTCGTAATTCTTGTACACGCGATGCCCGAAGCCCATGAGCTTTACTTCGCCGGCCTTGACGCGCTTGATAAATGCGGCAACGTTCCCGACCGAACCGATTTCCATCAACATGCGGAGAACTTCTTCATTGGCCCCGCCATGGAGCGGTCCGTAAAGCGCCGCGATGGCGGCGGCGGTTGCGGAATAGGGGTCGACGTGCGAACTGCCCACGCTGCGAATGGTGTTCGCGGAGCAGTTCTGCTCATGGTCGGCGTGCAAAATGAACAGAATGTCCAGAGCTCGCTCCAACGTCGGATTCGGCCGGTACTTGGCTTCCGAAGTCCGGAACAGCATGTTCAGAAAGTTTCCCGGGTAGCTGAGATCGTTGTCCGGGTAGACATAGGGCATGCCCAGCGTGTGCCGGTAGGCAAAAGCAGCGATTGTCGGCATTTTGCCGATCAGGCGGTAGGTCTGCTTCTTGCGTGACTCGGGGCTGAAGATGTCTTTCGCGTCGTTATAGAAGGTGGAGAGCGCGGCGATGGTCGAAATGGTCATGCCCATGGGATGAGCGTCGTAGTGAAACCCATCAAGGAATTTCTTGATGCTTTCATGGATGAAGGTGTGATGCGTGATGTGGTAGGTCCAATCTTTCAATTGCGCAGGCGTCGGCAGTTCGCCGTGCAGCAGTAAATAAGCCGTCTCGAGATAGGTACTCTTTTCGGCGAGATCTTCGATGGGATAACCGCGGTAGCGCAGGATGCCGGCGTCGCCATCGATGTACGTGATTCTGCTGATACACGAAGCGGTATTGTTGAAGGCCGGGTCGTAGCTCATCAACCCGAATTCTTTGGCATCGACTTTGATCTGGCGAAGGTCGGCGGCGCGGATGGTGCCGTTCTTGACGGGAATTTCGTAGGATTTTCCGGTGCGGTTGTCGGTAATGGTGAGCGTTTCGCGGGCGGTGGTGGCTTCGTCCGGTTTTCGGGTCTGTGTAGCGGAAAGTGGAGAGCTCATTCCAAAGTCCTCGGAGGCAGCGGAGAGATTGCCTAGTCTTCTTTACCACTCTACACCCAAAGGGGGCGGGGCGGAAACCGGCCCGGAGGACAGCCGGGCAAAGTTTGCCGATCGAAGGCGTTACCAGCAGCCAAAACCAAGGTTTTGGCGCACAAGTTATTCCTCTTGACAATAGTCGTTATAACGATTATTATACAGCTGCTGCCAGGAGGCCACCATGATCGAGATTCGCAAGAGCGACGAGCGCGGCCACGCCAACCACGGTTGGCTGGACACCCATTTCAGTTTTTCTTTCGCCGATTACCATGACCCAAAGTACGTGCACTTTCGCACCCTGCGGGTGATGAACGATGACCGCATCGCGGGCGGCGGCGGCTTTCCGATGCATCCGCACCGCGACATGGAAATCGTTACCTACGTGCTCGAGGGCGCCTTGGAGCACCGGGACAGCATGGGCAACGGCTCGGCGATCAAGCCCGGCGACATCCAGTACATGAGCGCGGGCACGGGCGTGACACACAGCGAATTCAATGCGTCGAAAACCGAGCCGGTGCACATGTATCAGATCTGGATGTTTCCCGAGAAGCAGGGGCTGAAGCCGGCTTATGACCAGAAGAACTTCACCGAGGCGGAGAAGCGCGGAAAGCTGCGCCTGCTGGTTTCTCCGGACGGGCGCGACGGATCGGTAAAGATCCGGCAGGACAATCGGCTTTATGCGTCCCTGCTCGCCAAGGGTGAGACGGTGAAGCATGACTTAAAGCCCGGCCGCCACGGCTATGTGCAGGTGGCGCGTGGCAGCGTCGCGTTGAACGGAAACAAGCTAGATGAGGGCGACGGCGCGGCCATCTCCGAGGAGCGAGCCATAGAACTCACCGGAGTGAAAGAGGCGGAAGTGCTGTTGTTCGATCTCGCCTGAAATTAGGTCTCAGGTGTGGAAGCTGGCTCGCGGTCTCGCGCGGGTCTTCGCGCTTTTTCGAACGAGACTACAGATTCATGTCGCACCTATCTCGGGACACCGTCTCGAGCCGGTTCCAGAAGGAGTCGCTATCGAATAAGCCCGACGAAATCACCCGCGCGTGCGCTGGAATTCGCGCATGAAGAGTGTGAGGGCCTCAACCGCTTCGAAGGTCACGGCGTTGTAGAGCGAGATGCGCATGCCGCCGACCGAGCGGTGGCCGGAAGTGCCGGCGAGGCCGGCGGCGGCGGCTTCTTTGGCAAACTTCTTTTCGATGGCTTCGTCAGCGCCCGAGACACGAAAGACCACATTCATTTTCGAGCGCGAATCCGTTTCGACCGGGCAGCGATAAAAACCGCCGCTCGATTCGATGGTGTCATAGAGGAGTTTAGCCTTGGCATCGTTGCGCTTCTCGATGGCCGGGATTCCGCCGAGCGATCGAATCCATTCGAGAACCAGGCCGGCGATGTACACCGCAAACGTTGGCGGCGTGTGATACAAGGACTTGTCGTTGATGTGTGTACGGTACTGAAGGACGGTTGGCAGTTCCTTGTCGGCACGCTCGGCAAGATCTTTGCGGATGATGACCAGGGTGACGCCCGAGGCGCCCAGATTTTTCTGCGCGCCGGCGAAGATGAGGCCGAATTTCTTTACCTCGATGGCCCGCGAAGCGATGTCGGAGGACATGTCGGCGACGAGCGGTATGTCCCGCGTGTCGGGAACGGCGGTCCATTGCGTGCCTTCGATGGTGTTGTTGGTGCAGAGGTACACGTAGGAAGCGTTCGGCGAGAATCTGCATTCGGCTTTACGCGGCAGACGGAGGAACCTTTCCGATTCGCTCGAAGCGGCCACCTTGTAGGCGAAACCTTTTTTCAGCTCGCCAATCGCTTTGGATGTCCACACGCCCGTGTGCAGCATGTCAACGGGCTTTTCGGGCAGGCAGAGGTTCATGGGGACCATGGCGAACTGCAAGCTGCCTCCGCCCTGGAGGAAGATCACCGCATAGTCCTCCGGAATGGCGAGGAGGCTGCGGAGTTCTTGTTCCGCCGCCGCATTAATGCTCTCGTACTCCGGCGAACGGTGGCTCATTTCCATGACCGACATCCCGCTTCCGTGCCAGTCGAGCAGCTCTTCCCGTGCGCGTTCGAGAACCGGCAGGGGCAGGGCAGCCGGGCCGGCGTTGAAATTGAAAATGCGTTTGCTGCCCGGCAGGGAGGCGGTCGACGAACTCACGGTGAACGATCCTCTCGAAATGAGTGCGGGCGGTCGAGCGACGATCCGCCCTGGCTCGGTAGCCAATCAGAATAGCAGAAACCCGGGGACCCCTGGCATCCGGCAAATCACCCAAGGATTCCTACGGAGAGCGGCAGAATACGGTAGTGTATGAGACGATGGTGTGGAATGGAATTCGCACAATACTTGGCGCCAGGGGAGTTTGTTGACAGCGGCGACCCGTTCGTCGAGCGGTTCGCAGGAAAAGTCACCCTAGATGCGAACGATGACGTGTCGCGCGCCAGGAAGCTGTACTACGCGGTGCGCGACGAGATCCTTTACGACCCCTATTATGGGGGCGAGGCCCGGCGTTACTTCCGCGCGAGCGATTGCCTGCGCGCCAAACGGGGATTCTGCATCGCGAAAGCGGCGCTGCTGGCCGCCGCGGCGCGGTGCCTGGGCATTCCCGCACGGGTGGCCTTCGCCGACGTGCGCAACCATCTTTCCACCAAGAAACTGCTCGAGTTAATGGGCGGAGACATTTTCATTTGGCACAGCTTGACCGAGCTGTATCTCGAAGGCCGGTGGGTGAAAGCTACGCCGGCGTTCAATCTCAGTTTGTGCCAGCGCTTCGGAGTACATCCATTGGAGTTCGATGGCCGGCACGATTCGCTTTTTCATGAGTACGATCGGGCAGGCCGAAAGCACATGGAGTATGTGCGGGATCGCGGGCATTACGCCGACGTGCCTTACCAGAGGATCCTCGCGGACCTGCGAGAGACCTATCCGCGTTGGATGAAGTTGCTAAGCGAGGAGCAAGGCGGAACGCTCGCGACCGAATCGTCGGAAGCGGAAGGACCCCCGATGCGACGGGAAGAAATCCGAGAAACGAAGAGCTGACCGCCCGGCCCAGCTAGGAAATTACGGCGAATTCGACGCGCCTGCGCATGGGATCGATGCGGTCGGCGCGGACGTGGACGCGGTCGCCAAGGTGCCAGGCCAGGGGCCGCGATTTGACCCCGCGGCCCTTGCCCATCTGGGCGCGACCGTGTGTGTCAGAAGCGTGCCGGCGGGATGAAACGGTGGCCGCGCCACCCTTTGCGCCAACCAGAGCAACGATCGAGTGGTCGCTCTCGCGGTAGACGCAGCGGGCGTTCGCAGCTTCTTCCAACGCTTGGATCGGCAGCAGGCCTTCTACAAAAACCTCGAAGAGCTCGACGAAACATCCGAATTTCTGCACCGAGACAATCAGGCCCTCATATTCTTCGCCGAGATGCTCTTCCATGAACTGCGCGGTCTTCCAATCCATCAACTCGCGCTCGGCCGCATCGGCCCGGCGCTCGGCTTCGGAGGTTTCCGCGGCGATTTCCTCGAGGCTTCCGCGCGAATACCAGGCCGCTTCGGATCCCCGCGGCGGGACGATATTCGCCTTGGGTGAGGGAGTTTCCGACGGATGCGCCAGGGCCCACTTCAGGATGCGGTGGACGATGAGGTCGGGGTACCGGCGGATCGGCGATGTGAAATGGGTGTACTCATCGAAGCCCAGCGCGAAATGGCCAAGGGAATCCGCGGCGTAACGCGCCTGCTTGAGCGAACGCAGCATCAGGTAAGACAGGATTCGCTCCTCGGGCCTCCCCACGATCTTGCGAATAAGGCGCTGATAATGCTGCGGCGTGATGCGCGGTTCGCCGCCGGGGAGCGCGACGCGCATGGCGCGTTCGCGGCCGTGCCCATAGGAATCGGGCCGTCCCGCCTTGGCTGGCGCGGGAACGCGGCCGTGGCGCACGCCAAGCTCGCGCTGGTGCAAATCTTCCACGCCCAAGGAATAGCCGAAGGCGCGCGCCAACTCTTCGAATTCGAGAACCTTGCGGGCGTCGGGCTTTTCGTGCACGCGATGCAAGGATGCCATGCCGCGCTTGAGGAGATAGCCGGCGACGGCGCGGTTGGCCGCAAGCATAAATTCTTCAATGAGGCGGTGCGCGATGTTGCGCTCGCTGCGCGTGATGTTGATCATGCGCTGCTTTTCATCGAATTCGATAACCGGTTCGGGCAGATCGAAGTCGATCGAGCCGTGTTCATTCCGGCGCGCGTTCAGAAGCAGCTCGAGCTCCTTCATGTCGCGGAAATGATGCGCGAGCTTGGCGTAGCGCTGGTTCATTTCAGCGTCGCCTTCAAGGACCTTGTTCACGTTGGTGTAGGTCATGCGCTCGGCAGAGCGGATAACGCCGGGAGTCATCCGCGAAGATTTCAGGTTTCCCGCGGTGTCGAACTCCATAAGCGCGCTCATGACCAGACGGTCCTCGCGAGGCTTCAGCGAACACATGCCATTCGAAAGCGCTTCGGGCAGCATGGGCACGGCGCGGTCGGGAAAATAAACCGAAGTGCCGCGCAAACGCGCTTCCTGGTCGAGAGCCGTAGCGGTGCGAACATAGTGGGCGACGTCAGCGATGTGCACTTGAAGATGCCAGCCGTTCCCCCGGCGTTCGACGTAAACGGCGTCATCGAAATCGCGCGCGGTTTCCCCATCAATGGTCACAATCGGCAGGTGGCGAAAATCTTCGCGTCCCGCGCGTTCGGTCTCGCTCGCGGGCTTGGCGCGAAGCTCCGCTTCCTCGAGGACTTGGCTCGAGAAGGAATGCGGCAAATGATGCTTGCGGATGATGATTTCGGTGTCTACACCGAGTTCGCCCGGACGACCCAGAATCTCGACCACGCGACCGCTTGGCGCGGCGCCGCGTCGTGGATAGCGCGTCAACTCGACGTTGACCACGGCGCCGTCGAGTTCTTTCAGCCGCGGAATGCGGCGACCACGGTGGCTGCGTTCATCGATGCCGCTGACACCCACTTTCTTCGCGAGTCCCGGCGTCAGTTCGTGTCCCGGTGGAATAACGACTTCGTGCTGGATGCGCGTGTCGTAGGGCAGAACAACGTTTCCATCCACGCCGTAGCGAAACAACCCGACGATGGTCGGATGGGCGCGGCCCAGGATCCGCAAGATGCGGCCTTCGGCGCGCTGCGCGCCTGCGCCCGGGCGCCTGCGGATCTTCACCAGAACATGGTCTCCGTGCATGGCGTCCTCGATGGCCTCGCGGGAGATGTACACATCGCCATCGAGCTGGGGCACGGGCCTATCCGGCACCACGAAACCATAGCCGTCGGGGTGAAGGATCAGGCGTCCGGTGAGTTCGTCACGATTTTGAGGAGCAAGGGCCGACGATGACCGCTGTTCAGAAGGAGCATTCTTCGACGGTGGCTCGGAGCCTTCGAGGTGGTCCGGCTTACGGCCGCGAAGGCGGTAGCGTCCCCCGGCAAGCCCTTCGATCGCCTGACGCTTCTCAAGCTTCTTTAGCAGGTTGAACAATGGCCGGGCGTC
>Ga0306920_100007717_pt1 | contig 14188 bp, 9 predicted proteins | sample flu12Cox44000170_FD_204666 | JGI IMG/M metagenome (GOLD analysis project Ga0306920, IMG submission 204666) | Lab enrichment of tropical soil microbial communities from Luquillo Experimental Forest, Puerto Rico - flux4day.12C.oxic.44.000.170 (v2)... | ecosystem: Environmental > Terrestrial >...
GCGGGCTCTGATGGAACGGCTCAGGCGCTTCGAACCGGGTGAGATTCATGCCTTCGGCTATTGGGGCAAGCCATCGGCAACCGCGGTGACGCCCTACGAGCGGTTGTGCTTCGCTGCGTTCTCGATTCGCAAACGGACTGAGGCTACGGGCGCCGTACAGTTGCAGCTGCAATTGCCCGCGGAAATTCATGACGCCATGGTGTTCTAGCTGTTGACTGCGACTTGCGAGAGCAGACGCGTGTCTTCTGCAGTGGTTCTCTGGGATCTGAAAGAGGAGCCATTACCCGGCGCTGTGGGGGTGTGGTGCTGGCAGAGCTACTGTTGCGGCGACGGCGTCGTGTCGATCCCGCGTTACCTCGAGGAGCACGCCGAACGCATCCGCGGTCGCTATCTCGCTTTTGTTCACGAGCTGGGCCAGTGCCGCATAGCGAGCAGGCGCATCGTCGATCATCTGGATCTCGGCGATGGCTTCAGCTACTGGTGGCTGACACAGGTAGCGGAAAAGAGCCCGTTCAAGTCGCCCGGTATCTACGATTGCCTGCGTCTGCTCTGTCTGGAGGAGTTGCTGCTGGCGCAAGCGCCTTCGCAGCTTACTCTCGTAAGCTGCAGCCGCGTCCTCGCAAGTGCCGTGGATCGCCTGTGCGCGCATCTGAGCATCGGCTTCCGGTTCGAGCCGAAGCCACGGCCGCCGAAGGCTCAGCGCTCGGCGACACGCCGCATCTACGAGGCAATGCCATATTTGTTGCAGGGTGTGCTGAGCCTGCGGCATGTGGTGAGACGTTGGCCGCTGCGCCGGGCGTTGCCGCGCCAATGGTTCTCGGGGGAGTCCGCGCTCTTCATATGCTCTTACTTCATCCACCTGGATCCAAGCCTGTGTTTGCAGGGGCAGTTTCATTCGCGGCAGTGGGAAGGTCTGCCACGGGCTGTGCAGGAGCGGGGCGGCCGAATCAACTGGCTGCAGCTGTTTCTGCTCAGTGCGGTCGTCCCCAACCTCCGCAGGGGCCTCGACTGGGTTGCGCGATTCAACGCGGACGCACATCGGCAGGGATGCCATGCTTTTCTGGACAGCTACCTGACCGTTACGCGACTTGTGGCGGCGCTGGCGATCTGGCTGCGGCTCACGCTGATTGCCTGGCGCCTGCGGAACGTGTCCGCAGCCTTCTATCCGTCGGGGTCCGGCGCGTGGATGTGGCCGTTCCTGCGTCATGACTGGCAGTCATCGCTTGCCGGTCCGGTGGCCCTCGCTAACTGTCTCGCCGTCGTACTGTTCGATTCCGCACTGGCCGACATGCCGCCGCAGAAGATGGGTCTCTACCTTTGCGAGAATCAGGCATGGGAGAAAGCCCTCCTGCGTGCATGGCGCAGGCACGGTCATGGCGAGATCGTCGGCGTCCAACATGCGACTGCTCCATTCTGGCACTTGTATTACTTCGATGATCGGCGCAGCTTCACTTCCAGCGCAAGCAACTCGCTGCCCCTGCCTGATCACCTGGCCGTAAACGGCACGGACGCCCGGCGCGCCTTCGCTGCCGCTGGATTCCCGCTTGAGCGAGTCGTCGAGGTCGAGGCGCTGCGCTACCTGCAGCTGGCGGATACCGCGGGACGCTCGAGTCCACGCAAAGCTCGGCAGCTCCCGCGCAGAGTCCTCATCGTCGGGGACATAGTGCCTGGTTCAATACATCACTTGTTGGGGTTGTTGCAGGAAGCAGCAAGACTTCTGCCGTCCGAGTACGCATTCACGTTCAAGTCGCACCCGGGCCTGGCGGTTGATCTCGCGGCGTACCCGGAGCTGCGAGCCATGGAGACCCGGGAAGCGTTGAGCCGGATACTGGGCGACCACGATGTCGCGGTAGCTGCTAACAGCACTTCCGCCGCTGTGGACGCCTTCGTGGCGGGCGTACCGGTCATCATTGCGGTCGATGGCGACAGTCTGAACCTGAGTCCACTGCGTGGACGGGCCGGGGTTCGCTTCGTCAGCACGGTCGCCGAGTTGGCGCAGTCGCTGCAAACGACCACTGCCGGGGCGTCGCCCGGCGAGCGCGCGGATTTCTTTTTTCTGGATCCTGAGCTTCCGCGCTGGGAGCACCTGCTGGCGCCAGTCGTCCGCCAGTCGACCCGGCCGCACGCGGCGACGGCCAACACCGGTGGCGAACTGTGGACGCGGCTGCCATGAACCCCAGGCCACCCAGTGGCGGTGCCGCCGCCGATCTCCCGCTGCGGCGCGAGTTGGACAACGGCAGATATCGGCCTGATATCGACGGCCTCAGAGCGATCGCCGTCCTCAGCGTTGTCTTCTTTCACGTCGGCTTCCGCGGTTTTAACGGCGGATGGGTTGGCGTGGATGTTTTCTTCGTGATCAGCGGATTTCTCATTACCCGGCTAATCCGGGACGAGATCGAGTCAGGCTCATTCTCGTTTGCCGGCTTCTATGCACGCCGCGCGCGGCGTCTGTTCGCAGCGTTCTTCTTCACAGTCGTGGCCAGCTTCATCGCGGGCAGCGTGATATTCGATCCGGTGTATCTGCAGCACTTCGCTGGCGAAGTGGTCTACGCGCTGGTCGCGGCCTCGAACTTCTTCTACTGGCTCGACGGCGGCTACTTCGGTGTAGCGGAGCAGTACAAGCCGCTGCTGCACACCTGGTCACTAGCTGTCGAGGAGCAGTTCTATCTCATCTGGCCGCTGAGCATCGTGCTCATGCTGCGCTACGCTCGCCGCTATGCGTGGCCGCTGCTGGGGCTCGCCGCCCTGGTATCGCTGTTCGTCGCCCAGTACTTCTTCGAGCTGGGAACCGAGCGGGCAGTGTTTCTGCTGTTGCCGGGGCGAATCTTCGAGTTCGCCATCGGCGCCATGCTGCTGTGGCTCCCCGGGGCAGAGCGGCGTAACGAACGTGTCCTTACGGCGGCGCTGCTCGTGGGACTCGCGCTGATCGCCGTGGCGGTGTCTCGCTTCACCACCAGCACACCCTTTCCCACGGTGTACGCCCTGATACCGTGCTTGGGCGCGGCGCTAGCGATTCTTGGCGGCAACGCGAGGAATCTGCGTTGGGTCCTCGGCAATCGCCTCATGGTCGGCATCGGCAAGATCAGCTATTCCCTATACCTGGTGCACTGGCCGGTGATCGTCTTCTACTCCTACCATCGACTCGCCCCGCTCAATCATGTTGAGCAGGTACTGCTCTGCGTCGCTTCGGTAGCGGCAGCAGCGCTCATGTATCAGTTGATCGAGCAGCCGTTTCGGGACCCGCGCAGAGTGAAATTCCCCTCACGTGCAGCGCTCGGTTTCGCCTGCATGGCTGCAGTGACGATCCTGCTGGTTCCCGCATCGATCGTATGGGCGAAGGGGAGCCTTTTCTGGAGGGGTTCCATCGCCGAGATCAGCTCAGCTCAGTTCGAGCAGACGGCTGAACTCCGCAAGCAGGATGCCGTGGACAACCTGTTGCGTGATCGTCCATTTGCAAGCACCACCGGCCGTGTACGACTGCTGTTCGTCGGCGATTCGCACAGCGGTGATGTCGCTGCGGCAATGTTCCTGAATCTCGGCAATGACAGGTACGACTATGCCCGCAGCGGTTTCGCCCCAGATTGCTTCTCCTCCGTGGACCGGAGACCGTGGATCCTGCGCATTACCGGGGGACACACTCCCTGTGAGTCGCAGATAAATGCCCTGAAGCGGAGTCGCTCGCTCGCAGAAGCTGACTACCTGTTTATCGCCAATCGCTGGACAGACGAATCGCTGAAGGGCTTCGGCGAAGGGCTCGCCCTGCTGCGCTCACTCACGAGGGCACGGATAGTCCTCGTCGGGCAAAACGCCACGTTCCCTACCTTCGACGACAGTCTGCGTTTCCTGGACGCTGCGCAGCTGGGGCGCCTGAACGCGGTGCTGTTTGACCAGCAGTCGGCAGCGGACATCCACATCAACGCGCAGCTGCAGCAGCTGGCGTCGGAGAACGCGCTCGGGTTCATCGACCGGCAGTCGCTGGTTTGCTCGCAGGCGGCCGCGCGCTGCGAGGTGGTCGGACCCGAAGGCAGGTTTCTCTACAGCGATACCAATCACTGGACTTATGCCGGGCGGACTCTCTTTGGCAAGGGTATGGCGCAGCGCTTCGCGCATCTGGCCACATCGGGCGGGAGTGTGCTCTCGTCGGTGAAGCCCTGAGAAATGATGAGCGTTACACAGCCGCATACGCCGTTCCCTGACACTGCAGGGACTGAGCGGCAGGCCTACCTGCGGCGATTGCGGACCGAGCCGGGGTTCCTTCTGCGCCACGTGCCTACCCTGTCCGGGGCAGTGCTGCGCAGGATCAGGACGCGGCTGTACACGAAACTCTCCCGCACCCACCAGGCACGCAAGAGCGAGCCGCCGTGGCTTGATAACGCGGTCCCGAGCGTCGCGTCGCCGGATGCGTGGAGCGCGGGCCCATTGACATTGCCCACCTACGCCTCCGGTCACCCCGTGTGGGCCGGCGCCTCGGCAATGGTGTCGCGGGCGAAGTCGAATGATCCCGAAGATTACCTGGCCGTACATCGCTGGAGCGCGCTGATAAATGCGTTGCTTGAGGGTAGTGACGACTGGCAGGATCAGCTCGCCGCGTGCGTTCGATGGCTGGACGATCACTACGACCGGTCGGATCCCGCCTGGGAACCGTATTCCTCGTGTGAGAGGGTCGCGAACCTGCTCGTTTTTCTCGCGGTCATGCAGAAATCGCCGCGCGCGCCCGCCATTCCGCCACGGTTGGCGGTGTTTCTGCAGGATTCACTCGCGTGGATCCGGCAGCACCTCGAATACTATGGGCCGGCACGGACTAACAACCATATCATCAACAATGCCAGGGCGATGGTGATGGCCGCGGTCGCACTGCGCGACGCGCGGGCCTGCGCTACGGGTATTCAGATCATGCGGCAATGTCTGCCCCGACTCATCATGGAAGGGGGATTCCTGCGGGAAAGATCGTCTCACTACCAAGTGATCGTGCTCAACTGGCTGCTCGATACCTGGCAGTTTCTCGGCGCAGGTGAAGACGCAGAAGGCGAGGCCCGCGATTTCCTTGTTGACTATATCCGGCGAATGATTGCCGCCACCGCGATGCTTTGCGAGCGGGGCGCGCGGCTGCTGGCGCTGATCGGCGATGTGTCGCCAGACCTGACTCCGGCGCAATCCCTCGCGCGCCTGCATAGGCTGTATCCGGAGTTCTGGCCGCCCCGCGAGAATCCGCCGGCTGGGGCGATACGGGATGGCTGGTTCCGCATGGTCTCCGGGCAGTCGATCGTGCTTGGCAATTTCCCCCCCGGCGCCTTCCCAACCAAGTTTCCGACTCATGGCCACGGCGACCTCACGAGCTTTGCCTGGCTGCATGACGGCGCGGAAATCCTCGTGGATCGCGGTCGCTACCGCTATACCGCGGACGCTACCTCCGCATTCCAGCGCTCTGCCGCCGGGCACAACGTGCCGCTCGTGAACGGCTTCGCCCCTTTGTGCGAGAGTCTCCTGGCCGCGGGGCAGTGGTGGCCGCTGCCGTACGCGGCCGCACGCCTCGAGGCGAGCGTGAACGGCGCTGAGATGATGCTGACGCACGATGGTTTTGCGCGCGCGACGCCGGTGGAGCGTCACAGCCGGCGCCTGCAGCTCGAGCTCGACATGCTTACCGTGCTCGACAGCTTCGACGGTGAGGGTGATGCCGAATTGGGGTTCTGCTGGCACTTCGGCGACTGGCTGGACCGATTCGACGCGCAGCACCTGACGGTGTCCGGTGGCGACCGGAGCGTGGTGCTGAAGGTCGAAGGTGTACCCGGACTGCCGCGCTCTACCTTCCTGGGTGCGCGCGAGGGAGCATGGGTGTCGCGCACCTATGGGGAGCGGCAGCCGGCGCCAGCTGTTTATCTCTATTGGCGGGTCAGACTTCCGGTGCAGATTTCCACGCGGTTCTGTGTCGGCTCCGTGCGCTGACGCTCACTATGCTTTCGAGCAGAGCCCCGCACACGCTGCGCCTGTCCGCTAAGACATGAACGACAGTCCGGCCACAGTGGAGAGCGTCAGTTCACGCTATGCCGTCACGCTCGGGGCGCAGGTCTTGAGGCTGCTGGTCTCGCTGGTCACGGCCGCGATCGTTCCGCGAACACTCGGGCCCTCGATCTATGGCAACTATAGCTTCCTGCTCTCGACCTCTGCGGCGGTGCGCGGCGTTTTCGACAACGGAGCGCAGCAGGCATTTTTCACGTTTTCCTCGCAGGAGCGCAGCAGTGGTCCACTTACAAAACTGTATGCCCTGGTACTTGGGGGCCAGTTTGCTTCCGTACTCGCGCTGATCGTCCTGTTGGCACTCACCGGGAAGATCGACTGGATCTGGCACGAGCAACGGTTGGACCAAATCTTGCTTGTCACCGTGCTCGACTGGGCGCTCTTCCTCGCGCTCTCGCTGCAGCAATTGGGTGACACCAAAGCGCACACGGCCTATGGGCAGTTGCTCGGCGCTGCAGTCGCGCTGACGGTGCTCGCGGGGCTCCTGGTGATGCGCTTCACTGGCACGCTCGACTTCTACACTTTCGTGTGGCTGAACCTGGCGGGCGCGCTGGTGACCTGCAGTGCCCTCAGTTACCGCTTCCTCGTCCGCAACCGCTTGCTGTTCTGGAGCGGCGCAATCGAAGCCCGCCGGTATGCGCAGCGCTGGTGGAGATTCGCAAGCCCACTCCTGCTGCCGCAATACTACCTGCCGGTGGTCGCATGGCTCGGGTTGTATCTCATCCAGAAGTGGTACGGCTCGGCCCAGCAGGGCTACTACGCGCTCGCCTTGCAATGGTCGGCGTTCGCGATGTTGTTCACGACCTCGGGCGTATGGATATTCTGGCGCGAAGTCGCGCACCATGCCGTGCAGGACCTGCGCCACACTGCCGTCGTTTACGGGAAGTTCAGCAGTCTCTTCTTTTTCCTAGCCCTGGTGCTGTCGTGCGGACTGTCCGCAGGCAGTGCGTTGCTGGTACAGGTCGTCGCTGGCGAGCGATTCCGCCCCGCGGCCGCGGTGCTCGCGGTAATGGCGTTCTATCCGATCTCCCAGACGATCAATCAGCTGACCGCGGCCACCATGAAAGCCACCGAGCGCACCCGCAGCTACGCCCGCTGGACCATTGCGCTATCACTGCCTGATCTGCTGCTGACGTATCTGCTGCTGGCGCCGACCACCGCAGCCGTACCTGGGCTGCACCTGGGCGCGATGGGCATGGCGATAAGAACCGCCCTGTTTGGGCTCGTCACGGCTGAAGTTTACGATTGGCTCAATTGCCGCTACCTCAGAATAAGCTACACCAGAGTGCTGTTGCGCAAGTTAATCGCCGCGGCCGCAGTCGGTGCGCTTGCCGTGCTGCTGCTCGAGTCAGGCGGTGCTTGGCTCGAGCGCAGGGGACTGGGCGATGTGGCTGCACTCGTCCTGGCATCGGCGGTCTACGCCACAGCAGTCGCACTGCTGGTGTTGGTATATCCCTCGGTCGCCGGAATCTCCCGCGAGCAGCTGCTGCCCCTGATGCGTGCGCTCGGCCCGAGTCAGCGACGCGGCGCTGCCTGAGTCTTATTGATCATCAAACGGAGCTAGTGATGCTCGACATGACCACATTCCTCGTCTGCCCGAGCTGCCGCGGCGCATTGGCCCCTGAAACCGCGGCGTTGATGTGTCGCGCCTGCGCCCGCAGGTACCCCATTCGCGAGGGTGTACCGCAATTCGACCTGCCGCGCGATGTCGCGCACGGCGAAGGCAATGGCGAAGCAGGGGAGACTGCCGCCGGCGGCAGCCGCGATCAGCGACGCAGCTACTGGGACCATGGTTGGGAAGCGCGCTTCCAGAACGACCACGCGTTCCTCAACGAGCTAAGAACGCGGACCGCATGGCAGGCCTACCTCGAGGGCGAGATCGTGAATCTCGCCGGTCATCGTCACGTCAGCGTCGTCGAGGCAAGCCGCGACCAGATCCGTGGCAAGGTATTGCTTGATATCGGTTGCGGAGCCGGAACGTCCGGCGCGATGTTCGGTTACCTCGGCGCCCGTTACATCGGGATCGATCATTCCAGCTACGCCGCCAGCTATACACTGCGCCACCTGCGTGCGGTCGAGGCCGACGGTTTCACCGTCCAGGGAAACGCCGATTCGCTACCCATTCGGGATGAGTCCATCGACGTGGTGTACTCGAACGGCGTCTTGCACCACACGCCGAATTTCTCTACGGCTATGGATGAAGCCTATCGAGTGTTGAAACCGGGCGGCAAGGCCATCATCGCCCTTTACGCCACCTGGTCGACCGCGTTCGGACTGGTGCGCGGGCTGGGGGCACTGCGGGGAAATCTCACCCGCAGCGACATGGATCGGTGGATGGGGGAGGCTTCCGAGGGCGCCTGGCGAACCGGCGGACGGCTCAACCTCTGGACTCAGACGTTTTCCAAGGCCCAGCTCAGGCGCGCTACCAGCGACTACCAGATCAACGGCCTGGCGATCCGCAAGAATGGCCATCCCATCGGCGAGTTTCCATGGCTGGGACGCCGGCTGATGAAGTTCGGCACTGTGAGGAAACTCGACCGGGCATTAGAGCCCCTGCTCGGCAGTATGCTGGTCATGTCCTTCAGTAAACGCGCCGGCGTGCACTAGATGTCAGCAGTTGAGCCAATCGTGTTGCCTACGCCCCTGGTCAGCGTGATCCTGCCGACGCGCGACCGCCTCGAGCTACTGCGTCGTGCGGTGGCCTCGGTGCGTGCACAAACCGAGCGGCGATTCGAGCTCATCGTCGTCGATGATGCCTCGAGCGATGACACGCCAGACTACCTGCAGCAACTTGTGGCTGCGGATCGACGCATCCGCATAGTGCGCAACGCCTTACCTGGCGGCGGCGGCGGTGCACGCAACGCAGGCATCAGGCTCAGCGGCGCACGGTGGGTTGCGTTCATCGACGATGATGATGAATGGTTGCCGCATAAGCTCGAGCAGCAGCTGCGAATTCTGCAGTCCGACGGCGCCGCTGTGGCGTGCAGCTGCGGCTATCTGGTGCGCTCGAGATCCGGGGCATCAAAAGTCATGGCGGTGCGTGCAAACACGACCGTGCAAGAGCTGTTGACCAACAACTGGCTCGGCGGCGCGTCGACGTGTGTTTGTTCGAGCGAGGCTCTCCGGGACATCGGCGGTTTCGACCCGAGCCTGCGCGCGGGGCAGGACCTCGACCTGTGGGTGCGACTGCGACAGCGCGGGAAGGTCGCAATCTGCGCAGAGACTCTGGTAATTCATCGCGCGCATGCCGGGCCACGAATCACCACCGACACGAAATCGCAGTACCTGGGCGTACGGCGGTTTTACTTCAAGCACCGCGATCTGATGGTCCCCGCCACGCGGCGTCATCGCCTGTCCTACTGTTGCTACGTCATGTCCATGCAGATTGCACGCCCACTGCGCCGGCGCATGCGCCTGCTCATCATGGCCGCGATCAATACCTCACCGCGCTATTCGGCGGGCTTCGTGAAGAGGAGCGCGTGGCTGCTAGTCAGGGACGCCTTCGCGCAGAGCCTGGCCGCTTTCAAGCCGGCATGCACCGCGCGCGAGTGATGGACGCCAAAACCCTCGATCTCAATGCAATTCTGCGCGGCGCCAACCTGCTGGTCGCCGCATCCATCGTGCTGGTCTTCAGTCAGGCGACCGATAATCCCTATCTGGACCAGCAAACGCTCCTGCTTGGACTGGTGCTGTGCGCGCAGACGCACGCTGCGCTGTGGCTGGAAGCAAGGCGACGCGACCCATTCGTGATCCTCCTTGCCCTGGACATGATCGTGTACTACGCGTTGCGGCTGGTGACGCTCACTCTCTATCCCTTTTCGGGCGTTTTCGATCGGTTTCCCTATGATCCCGGCGATTCGAACAAGGCGCTGATCTTCATTCTCATTGCAAATGTATTCCTGTATGGCGGGCTCTTTCTCGCCACATCTGACCGTGACGTGGCGATCAGCGCCGGTAACTGGAGGCCCAGGTCGCCCGGCAGAACGGTGTTTCTGCTGCTCGCTGCTATCGGTATCGGCTACTCAGCCGTCAGTTACTCCGATCCGGAGAACAGTTCGAACCTGGTAAGCCTGCTGAGTTTCTTCTTCGAGCCGCACACTGTGATAATGATGTCGCTGGCGTATTACGTGCTGTTCCGTAAATTCCTCAGCAGGACGTTTGCGCTGACGATCGCGCTCTTGATAGTGATCGAGATGGCGGTCCACACTCTTGCCGGTAGCCGAAGCGCCATAGTGGGGTTCATTGAAACCTGCATATTGGTGGTCCTGGCGATCGCCGGTTCCATACGCTTCAAGCGCAAATATCTGCTACTGGGAATCCTGCTTTCGCCGGTAATTCTCCTGTTGCTGGTCGCCTCGTTCGCGATCAGTACCTACAACCGCGCACACCGCGAGACCGGCGCTTCATTCGATGCAGGACAGGCGCTCGCCTCAGCGCAGGAATGGGGTGCAGATTTCGCTCTCGGTCCAGGTCTGGACCTCGTCTTGCCACCGCTATTCGGCAGGGCTGGCTTCTTCGACTTTTCGGCCGAGATCATCGCTCATCGCCATGAGTACGCCTCGGTGCTGAACCTCACCTCCTACTTTGAGAGTATCGTCGACAACGACCTGACCCCGGGATTCGATGTATATGACCAGCCGAAGATCGCCAACGCACTGCAGTTCATATATCGGGAGTCGGGCGTTCCATCCAAACAGGCGGTGTCCGAGGCATACCAGTCCGATCAGCTCGGGATCTACGGTGAGTATTACGGCCTGTTCGGTTACGGATCACTGATCCTCTTCTTCCTCACCGCCTACGTGCTTAAACTCGCATTCCTACGCTTGCGCGCGGTAAACCCCTTTACCTTTGCAATGAAACGGGTGGTCGTTCTGTTCGTTTTCGTCGACCTGCTGCACAGCTACGGGGTCGACTGGGTGATGCTGGAGACCATACCGCTGGTGGCAGCGATTCTCATTTACGGCTTCTTCTTCGCCGCAAAGCGCTCTCCGGTTCTGCATGCACCGATACCCGGCGAGGGTCTGAGGCTGCAGCGTGCAAACGGCTGACCTGCGCGCACGCGCTATCCAACCATGTGCGGCATAGTCGGTATCGCCAGCAGCAGCTGCGTCGTCGAACGCAGCTGGCTCGCGGCAGGTCGTGATGCCATGCGGCATCGCGGTCCGGACGGCAAGGGCGAGTGGTGGTCGGCGGATGGTTGTGTCGGCCTGGGCCACCGGAGACTTGCCGTTATCGATCTGTCGTCCGCTGGCGCGCAGCCCATGTCGGATGTGAGCGGCACCCTGCATATCACCTTCAATGGCGAGATCTATAACTTCGTCGATTTGCGCACTCAGCTCGCGGGTATGGGGCACGTCTTCCGCACCGCCACCGACACGGAGGTGATACTGGCCGCCTATCGCCAGTGGGGCAGCGCGTGCCTGGAGCGTCTCAACGGCATGTTTGCTTTTGCACTCTACGACGCGACGCGCAGACAACTCTTCATGGCGCGCGACCGTGCTGGTGAGAAGCCGCTCTACTACGCACTGACCCCCGACAGCGTGAGATTTGCGTCCGAGCTGAAAGGGCTGATGGCCGACGAACGGCTGCCGCGTGACATCGACTCGGAGGCCTTGGACTGCTACCTGACGATGGGCTTCGTTCCTGGTGAGCGCTGTATTCTGCGAGGGGTGCGCAAGCTTCCGCCGGCGCATGCCCTGGTATTCGATATCACGACCGCACGTTCGCGCGTCTGGCGCTACTGGGAGTTGCCTGGGCCGCCGCCGGAAGCGGGAGCGGCGTCGGCTGACGAGCTACAGTTGCTGGAGCAGTTGGAAGCACTGCTGGCAGACTCCGTGCGGCGCCAGTTGGTTGCGGATGTGCCGGTCGGAATCCTGCTCAGCGGCGGTATTGATTCGAGTCTGGTCGCCGCCCTGGCCGTACGCGCAACCAGCAAGGTCCGAACCTTCACCATGCGCTTTCCGGGTCACGGCAGCTTCGACGAGACCGAGCACGCACGCCTGATCGCGCGCCACTTCGGGACCGAGCACCTCGAGCTCGAAACACAGGACTCGGCGGTGGACCTGCTGCCAATGCTGGCGCGCCAGTTTGATGAGCCTATGGTGGACTCTTCGATGATTCCAACCTATCTCATCAGTCAGCTCACCCGAGAGCACTGCACGGTTGCGCTTGGCGGAGACGGCGGTGATGAGTTGTTCGGAGGCTATGTACACTACAACCGCCTGCTGAAGACGCAGCGTACGCTGGGCAGGCTGCCACAAGTGGTGCGCGGCCCGCTGGCGCGGGCGGGCGGCGCTCTGCTGCCACTTGGGTTCAAAGGTCGCAACTGGCTGCAGAGCCTGGATATCGATCTCAAAGATGGGCTCCCGTTGATTGCCCAGTATTTCGACACCCGTGCGCGACGGCAGTTGATGAGCCACCCGTCCGAATGGCCGCTCGTCGGCGAGGTCATCCGCGCGCGTAGCGTACCCCGAACTCCAGACTTGCTGCAGCGAGCAACGCGCAGCGACTTCGAAAACTACCTGGCAGAGGACATACTGGTGAAGGTGGATCGCGCGAGCATGCTCAACTCACTCGAGGTGCGTGCGCCGCTGCTCGATCACCGCGTGATCGAGTTCGCTTTCGGTAAGGTGCCATCACGCTTCAAGGCAACCTCCGAGAATCGAAAGATCTTGCTGAAGAAACTTGCAGCCCGTATATTGCCGCCGCAATTCGATCGCCACCGCAAGCAGGGGTTTTCGATTCCACTCGCGTCCTGGCTGCGACAGGGGTCGTGGTGGCGGTTCTTCCGCGACGTACTGCTGGGATCAGACGGTGGCTTCTTCGACAGAAGAGCACTCGCGCAAGTCCTGGATGGACAGGCCCGCGGCCGTGCGAACGGCGAGCGCCTGTTCGCACTGGTGATGCTCGAGCTGTGGCGCCGTGAGTATCACCCAAGGTTCGCGCCGAGAGTGGCATAGATGCGTGTTGAGATTCTCGAGCTACTTCGTTGTCCCCAGTGTGCGGGCCGCCTCACGCTGCAGGACGCGCATACCCTGGATGGGCGAGTCGAATCCGGTTCGCTGCTGTGCGCGGGCGGCGAGCATCGCTATCCGATTCGCAGCTTCATTCCGCGCTTCGTGTCGGGCTCCAACTACGCGGACAACTTCGGCGCACAGTGGCGCAAATTCCGTCAGACGCAACTCGACAGCTATTCCGGTCATTCCATCTCTGCGGAGCGCTTCTGGAAGGCTACCGGGTGGACCGCGCAGCAGATCGCCGGTCAATGGGTGCTCGATGCCGGCTGTGGTGCGGGACGCTTTGCCGAGATCGCGCTGCAGGCGGGCGCGAAGGTAGTGGCGCTCGATTACTCCAATGCGATCGATGCGTGCTACGCCAACCTCAAGCAGCATCCCAATCTGCATCCCATTCAGGGCAACATCTACGCTTTGCCCCTGGCGCCGGAATCATTTCCGTATGTCTACTCGCTGGGCGTACTGCAGCATACGCCGGATGTATCCGCCGCATTTGCCGCATTGCCGCCGATGGTGGCCGAGGGGGGTCGGCTGTCGGTCGACTTCTACGAGAAGTCCTGGGGGAGTGCGCTGCTGCCGAAGTACTGGTTGCGGCCGGTCACCAAGCGAATGCCACAGGAGCGATTATTCGCGTTGCTGGAGGTCTGGGTGCCGCGGCTGTGGTCGCTCAGTTGCGTGCTGGGGCGCATCCCCGTGGCGGGACGGGGACTCAGGAGGTTGGTGCCGGTCGTCAACTACACCGGTGTACTGCCGCTGAGCAAGCAGCAGCAGCTCGAGTGGGCGCTGCTGGATACCTTCGACTGGTATGGACCCGCTTACGACAGTCCGCAGACCGCACGCACCCTGGCGCGCTGGTCACGGCAGGCCGGTCTGCAGCAGATTGAAGTCACGAGGGCCGGCCATCTCGTCGCACGGGGTGTCATGGTGCATGCGGCCGGCCGCTGAGAGCCGCACGCAAGTCTTACCTCCCAAATTCAATAGTGCAACTGCAGATCCTCGAGAGGCTGCGTTGTCCCCAGTGTGCGGGCCGCCTCACGCTGCAGGACGCGCATACCCTGGATGGGCGAGTCGAATTCGGTTCGCTGCTGTGCGCGGGCGGCGAGCATCGCTATCCGATTCGCAGCTTCATTCCGCGCTTCGTGTCGGGCTCCAACTACGCG
>Ga0306920_100007718_pt1 | contig 14188 bp, 13 predicted proteins | sample flu12Cox44000170_FD_204666 | JGI IMG/M metagenome (GOLD analysis project Ga0306920, IMG submission 204666) | Lab enrichment of tropical soil microbial communities from Luquillo Experimental Forest, Puerto Rico - flux4day.12C.oxic.44.000.170 (v2)... | ecosystem: Environmental > Terrestrial >...
GTTCGTAATTGGTGACGAGACAGGGCATGAGGCCGATGTTGACCTCGGGAACCTCGCCGCCGGCGTAGGCGAGGGGATAAAGGCTCAGATCGAGCGCGCCTTTGCGCAACGCCGAGAACTGCGCCACGGTCTTCATCAAGGAAGAGCCGGGATAGATGTCGAAGCGCAGCTCGCCGTTGGTGAGCCGCTCCACCTCGGCGGCGAATTTGCGGCAGAGGCGGTCGCGGAAGTCGCCGCTGTCGATTGTGCCGCCGGGGAACTGGTGGCTGATCTTGAGGATTTTGCTACTTGCCGCGCGGGCGACATGAGGGGCGGCGATGAGCGCCGCCGCACCGGCCAATCCAGTCAAGGTTTCTCGCCTCGAAACTTTCATTTGATCCCCCCAAGGTTGACCCATCCCACCGGCATATTAACCTAGCACAGCACGCAATTCTCCGGCTGAAGAATACAAAATGGCGCAAATCTGCCACGGCGCACAGGTCGCGCCGGGCCGTGGTTAACGCCGCGGCGGCGCAATGCCGCGGGCGCGGAGCCGCAGTAGCAATTGACCGGAGCGGGCTCGATCTCTAGTGTCGCTGGCGGGACACGGCCCCCCAACGGGTCGCATCTATTCTGGAAGGAATAGCCTGATGAAGCCGCCCGTCCGGCCGAAAAATCCCTGCTTTTCCTCTGGCCCTTGCGCGAAGCGTCCCGGTTGGACGCTAACGGTCCTCGAAGGTGCCCTGCTGGGCCGCTCGCATCGGGCAAAGCCCGGACGGGCGAAGCTCAACGAGGTGGTCGAGCGCTCGCGCAAGGTGCTGGGCATTCCCCGCGATTACCGCGTCGCCATCGTCCCCGCCTCCGACACCGGCGCGGTCGAGATGGCGCTTTGGTCGCTCTTGGGCGCGCGGGGCGTCGACGTGCTCTCATGGGAAAGCTTCGGCGAAGGCTGGGTGACTGACGTGGCGAAGCAATTGAAGCTCGCCGATCTACGCATCCTGCGCGCGCCTTATGGCGAGCTTCCCGACCTTGGCGGTATCGATGGCCGGCGTGACGTGGTCTTCGCCTGGAACGGCACCACCGCCGGCGTCTGCGTCCCCGACGGCGATTGGATTGCCGCAGACCGCCAGGGATTGACGATTTGCGACGCCACCTCGGCCGCCTTCGCCATGGACTTGCCGTGGGAGAAACTCGATGTCGTCACCTGGTCCTGGCAGAAGGCGCTGGGCGGCGAGGCGGCGCATGGCATGCTCGTGCTGAGCCCCCGCGCCGTCGCCCGACTCGAGAGCCACGTGCCGCCCTGGCCGCTGCCGAAAATTTTTCGCCTCACCAGCAAAGGCAAGTTCAACGAAGCGATCTTTCAAGGCGAAACCATCAACACGCCATCGCTGCTGGCGGTGGAAGACGCGATCGACGGGCTCAAGTGGGCAGAGTCGATCGGCGGTCACCGGGCTCTGGAGGCACGCGCCAAGGCCAATCTCGCCGCTGTCGCGCAATGGGTCGCGCGCACGCCCTGGATCGATTTCCTGGCGCAAGATCCGGCGTCGCGCTCCTGGACCTCGGTGTGCTTGAAGCTCGTCGACGATTGGTTCGTGCGCCTTGCGCCCGAGGCGCAGCGGGCCTTCGTGAAGCGGCTCGAGTCGCTCCTCGAAGGCGAAAGCGCCGCCTACGACATCGCCGGCCATCGCGATGCGCCGCCGGGCTTGCGCATCTGGTGCGGCTCCACGGTCGAGCGCGGCGACATCGAGGCGTTGCTGCCGTGGCTCGACTGGGCCTATGGCGAGCTTCGCCAAGCCGCCGCCGCCTGACCCTCTCCTTCATTCCGGATTAGAGCCATGCCGCGAGTGCTTATTTCTGATGCGCTGTCGCCGCGCGCGGTGGAGATTTTCACCGAACGGGGCGTCGCCACGGACGTGATGACGAATTTGTCACCGGACGAGCTGAAGAAGATCATCGGCAATTACGACGGGCTTGCTGTGCGCTCCGCCACCAAGGTGACGAAGGCGGTGCTGGAGCGCGCGACCAACCTCAAGGTGATTGGCCGCGCCGGGATCGGCGTCGACAATATCGACGTGCCGGCCGCGACGCAGCGCGGCATCGTCGTGATGAACACGCCCTTCGGCAACTCCATCACCACCGCCGAGCACGCCATCGCCCTCATGTTCGCGCTGGCGCGGCAGATCCCCGCCGCCGACCGCTCGACGCACGCCGGCAAATGGGAGAAATCGCGCTTCTTGGGCGTCGAGCTCACTGGCAAGGTGCTGGGCATCGTCGGCTGCGGCAATATCGGCTCGATCGTTGCCGACCGCGCCATCGGTCTCAAGATGAAGGTGCTTGCCTACGATCCCTTCCTCTCGGCCGAACGCGCGGTGGCGCTCGGCGTCGAGAAGGTGGAGCTCGCCGACCTCTTCGCCCGCGTCGATTTCATCACGCTGCACACGCCGCTCACCGACGCCACGCGCAACATCATCGATGCCAAGGCGATCGCACGAATGAAGCGCGGCGTCCGCATCATCAACTGCGCGCGGGGCGGGCTCATCGTCGAAGAGGATCTGAAGGCGGCGCTCGAGAACGGTCATGTCGCGGGCGCTGCCATCGATGTGTTCCCGGTCGAGCCCGCGCGCGAGAGCGCCTTTTTCGGCCGCGACGATGTCATCGCCACGCCGCATTTGGGCGCCGCCACCACCGAAGCGCAAGAGAACGTGGCACTCCAGATCGCCGAGCAGATGTCAGACTATCTCACCACCGGCGCGGTGGTGAACGCGCTCAACATGCCCTCGCTCTCTGCCGAGGAAGCGGTGCGACTCAAACCCTACATGAAGCTCGCCGAACAGCTCGGGGACTTCGCCGGCCAGCTCACCACATACGAGCTGCAGAGCGTCGAGATTTCCTATGAGGGCCATGCCGCCGAGCTCAACGTCAAGCCGCTCACGGCCGTGATCTTGACCGCCATCCTGGCACCACAGCTCGACACCGTGAACATGGTGAACGCGCCCGTCATCTGCCGCGAGCGCAACATCCGTGTCAGCGAGACGCGCGTCGTCGAGCTCGCCAACTATCACACGCTCATTCGCATCAGCGTTGCGACCGAGCGGCACAAGCGGACTCTTGCCGGAACGCTCTTCGGCGCACGTCCACGCATTGTCGAGATCGAAGGCATAGCGATGGAGGCGGAGCTAGGCTCGCACATGCTTTTCGTGCGCAACCGCGACAAGCCCGGCTTCATCGGCAATCTCGGCCGCACCTTGGGCGATGCTGGCATCAACATCGCGACATTCCACTTGGGCCGTACCGAGCCGGGCGAGGATGCGGTCTGTCTTATTCAGGTGGATCAGCCGCTCTCCGACGACGTCCTCGAATGCGTTCGCGGCATTCCCAACGTTATCCAGGCGCGCGCGTTAGGGTTCTGAGCCTCGGCCGCTCATCAAAGAATGGTTAAGGTGTCTCGGCCGCTGCGACTCGCGCGCCTGTAATACCCCTGCAATTCCTTCGCCCTACGCTCATGCGCTCAGTACCGGAGGAGAGCCGATGGCAGATCACGACGTCATGCGCGGCATGGCCTGCGAATACCGCGAGAAGGCGCAAACTGCTGCTGATCCCGCACGCCGCAATCTCCTCATCGAACTCGCCACATATTGCGAGAAGATGGCGGTCGCGATGGAACGCCTGGTTCAAAAGCCGCGACGGTAGTCCCGCTTGAGTATGTCCCTGGATCCCTACTTGCGCAGGGACGACGGCAAAGAGGCAACAGTGCCGGACCGAGTCGCTTTTACTCGCCCGTTTCTCCCTTGAGCAAATCCGCCGCCGCGGCGGCGACGCTGCGCCAGCCATTGGCGCCATCGGCGTCGCCGCGGTGGCGCGCCTTGAGCGCCTGGTGCTCCGCTACCGCGACCGCGCGGACACCATGTTTTTCGACGAGCAGCGCCGCGACGCTGTGAACTTGCTGAAGTTCGTCCATCGCCGGCGACTATAAAGGGGATTCGCCGCCGCGCGTCTGTGACAATAAGCAGCTGACAGCGCTCGCCCGCTATACGGATTTGCGCCGTCGCGACTTCGCCCAAGCAGGGCTCGTTATTGATCGACGTAGCTGGATTTGAGTTCGAGAAACACCCGATCGCCGAGAGAGGAGGCGTGAGTGCGACCTCGCGTGTAATGGCCTCACTGCGCGCCGCGGCAACCTCGCTGGTCAGCAGAAGCGAAAGAGAGACGAGCGCTGCGCTGGCGGCCCAGTTCCTCATGGTGTTGTCACGTCAGAGCCCGATTACGACCGACGCCTCAATTTGTCCCAATACTCAAGCCGCTTTTTTATCTCGCGCTCGAATCCGCGCTCGATCGGTCGGTAAAAGCGCTGGCGCGGCAGCGCGTCGGGAAAATAATTGAGGCCGGAAAAGCCCTCGTCGGTGTCGGGATCGTAGACGTAATCCTTGCCGTAGCCGAGTTCCTGCATGAGGCGCGTCGGTGCGTTGAGGCTGTGCATCGGCGGCATCAGCGAGCCGCTCTCCCGCGCCGCTTCGCGCGCCGCGCCGAAGGCTTTGTAAGCGGCGACCGATTTGGGCGCGGTGGCGAGATAGATCACGGCTTGCGCGATGGCGAGCTCGCCTTCGGGCGAGCCCAGGCGCTCAAAGGTCTGCCACGCCGCAATCGCCTGCACGAGGCCTTGCGGATCGGCGAGGCCGATATCCTCCACCGCCATGCGTACGACGCGGCGCGCGATGTATTCGGGATGCTCGCCGCCAGCCAGCATGCGCGCGAGCCAATAGAGCGCCGCGTCCACATCGGAGCCGCGCACCGCCTTGTGTAACGCGCTGATGAGGTTGTAATGGCCTTCCTGCGCCTTATCGTAAAGCGGCGCGCGCTTCTGCACGGTCTCGGCCAACTGCCTGCTGTCGAGCACGCGGTCTTCCGGGAGCTGCGCCAGTTCTTCGGCGAGGTTCAGAAGAAAGCGTCCGTCGCCGTCGGCCATGGCCTTGAGCGCCTGGCGCGCGCCATCGTCGAGCGGAAGATCGCGGCCGAGCGCCTTCTCCGCACGCCCAAGCAGCGTCTCGAGCGCGGTGTCGTCGAGGCGATGCAGCACGAAGACCTGGCAGCGCGACAAGAGCGCGCCGTTCAATTCGAAGGATGGGTTCTCCGTCGTCGCGCCGACGAGGATGACGGTGCCGTCCTCCACATAAGGCAGGAATCCATCCTGCTGGGCGCGATTGAAGCGGTGAATCTCATCGACGAAGAGCAACGTGCCCTGGCCGCCGAGGCGCCGCTTCTTTGCCGCTTCGAACACCTTGCGCAGGTCGGCGACGCCGGAGAACACCGCCGAGATCGCCTCGAAATTGAGCGACGTCGCCTCGGCAAGGAGCCGTGCGATCGTCGTCTTGCCGCAGCCGGGCGGTCCCCACAGCACCATCGAGGCGAGACGACGCGCTGCCACCATGCGACCGATCGCACCCTCGGGGTTCAGGAGATGATCTTGCCCGACGACCTCCGCCAGCGTTTTCGGGCGCAGCTTGTCGGCGAGTGGGCGCGGGGCTTGGCTTTCGAATAGGCTCATCTCAGCCACGAAGCTGCGGCGTGCTCAAGAGCTTGCCGTCGCGCTTCACTGTCAACACCCAGGGCGCCGGGGTGGTGTCGATGAGCTGCTTCAACTGGCTGACGCTGTCGACCGGACGCTTGTTGAGGCTCGCAACGATATCGCCGGGCACGATGCCGAGCTGCTGGGCGATGCTGCCGTCGGCGAGCTTGGTGACGATGACGCCGCGTTGCGATCCCTCGAGCCCGAGCTCGTCGGCAAGCGCGGGGTTGAGATTGGCGAGCGTGGCACCGGCGAGCGGATTGCGGCCGTACAACGTCGTGACATCACGTGGCGGCTGCTCGGGGGGTGGCGTGAGCGTTGCCGTCGCCTCGCTCAAGGAGCCGGCGCGCCAGAGCGTCAATTGCGTCGCGGTGTTCGCCGCGTGCGTGGCGATGCGAAAGCGCAAGCCTTCGGGGTCCTCGACCGCGTGGCCGTCCACTTGCAGAACGACGTCGCCGGCGTGCATTCCCGCGTCAGCGGCGGGACTTCCCGGCGTCACCTCCTTGATCAGCACGCCCTCGGGTCGTGGCAATCCCAACGATTGCGCGATTTCGGCGGTGATGCCTTGTCCCGAGGCGCCGAGCCACGGTCGCACCACCTTGCCGCCGCTCAGCGCCGCCTGCAGCACCACGCGCACCATGTTGGTGGGAACGGCGAAGCCGATGCCGATCGACCCACCTGACTGCGAAAAGATCGCCGTATTGATGCCGACGAGGCGTCCGTCGAGATCGACCAGCGGTCCGCCGGAGTTGCCAGGATTGATCGCCGCGTCGGTCTGGATGAAGGAGCGGAAATCGTTGCTGCCGAGGGTACGCGCCAAGGCCGAGACGATGCCGCTTGTCACGGTCTGACCGACACCGAAAGGATTGCCGATCGCGAGCACGAGATCGCCCACTTCGAGCGCGTCGCTGTCGCCCATCTCGAGCGCGGGAAGCTTCTCGCCAGGCGCGGCGATCTTGAGCACGGCTAGATCGGCGCGCTCGTCGGAGAGGAGAATGTGCGCCTCGAATTCGCGCCGGTCGGCGAGCACCACCAGCACCTCCTGCGCATCCTTGATGACGTGGTGGTTGGTGACGACGATGCCGCTGCTGTCGAGGATGACGCCGGATCCCAGCGAATTCTCCACCCGCTCGCGCGGCACGCCCAAGGGAAACTGATCCCCGAAGAAGCGGCGAAAGAACGGATCGTTGAAGAGCGCCGCCGGCCCCTGCGCGGTGCGCACGATGCGGCGCGAGAACACGTTGACCACCGCGGGCGCCGCCTTCTTCACCACCGGCGCGAAGGAGAGGTGAATGAGCTCGCGGCTCGACGGTGACACGCGCGTCTGCGCCGTTGCCGGAAGCGCGGCGGCGATGGCCGGGAGAATGAGCAAGAACACGAACCGCAAGTTTCGCCCAGCGCTGCCGCGTAATACCGCGCCTTTCCCCTCACCCTGTCCCTCTCCCGCAAGGGGAGAGGGGACGCACGGCGCCGTCCTTTCCCTCTCCCCTCGTGGGAGAGGGAGGGGCCCGCCGCGTAGCGGCGGGAGGGTAAGGGGGCATCGCATCGAAGGAAGAAAGCCTCTCTATATGCTACTGAATGCTACTGATCGAGCCGGTGAAGCCGCTCGTCGAAGGGGCTGCCCAAGAGCGGATCGATCTTGTTGCGGAACTCGCGCGTCTTGGGCGAGGAGAGATGCGCCTCGAAGGCCGCTTGATCCTTCCACACCGTCACCAGCGTGAAGTGGTTCTTCCGCGTCGGCTCCTGCAGCACTTCATAGCGGACCGCGTCTTTGCCGGCCTCGGCGGCGAAGGCCTTGAGCGCCGCCTCGCCTTGCGTCGCATTGGGCGGGGTGAAATCGACGTGGGTCACGACGTAGACGGCGTCGCCAGCGTTTTGCGCCGCGGCTTGGCCGATGGCGAGAAGGAGGACGAAGGCCGAGACTTTCAGCAAACGAATCATCAAGGTTCTCCCAGTGAAGCGGCCGCGGGTTTGAGCGGCAGCGGTTGATGAGCGGCGCGCTCCTGGCGCCGGGCTTGAAGGGCAACGACGACGGACACGATGAACCAGAAGAGGGCGAATTCGAAGCCGCCGAAATTCCACAGGAACACCCATCCCTTGGCATAGAGGATGGCGTAGATCACCACCAGCATGAAGCCTGCCGATAGCGTCGCTGCCCATTTCGTGTAGATCCCGAGCGTCAACCCCACGGTGCACAGCGCTTCGACGATGATCGCCAGCACGAGCCAGAACGCCGGCGGATGGAAACCTGAATTGGCGAAGGTGCCGAGCGCGCGCTCGAACGGGTTCACCTTCTGAATGAGGTGCGGCAGGTGAAAAATGCCGCAGGCGATGCGCAGCGTCACCGCGGGATCGCTGAGATCGAAGTTCTTGGCCGAGATCATCCGTCGCCTCCCCGTGCTCATTCAGCCGAGCGCGCCGACATGCGCTTCCAGAATGGCCCAGGTCTGGCGGCCGACGCGTTCCTTCCAGCGCGCGTAGAACGGCGCGAGCCGCGCGCGAAAGCCGGTAAGATCTGTGTCGTTGAAGACCATGCCGCGCTGGGCCAGTTCATCGCGCAGCGCCTCGTTGAGCCGGTCGTTGTCAGCGCGTTGCAGCGCGGCGAAATGCGCCACGTTGCGCTCGATCGTCTTGCGATCCCCGTCGGAGAGAGAATGCCAGTGCTCGAGATTGGCGAGCAGATTGAAACCCGACCAGGCATGACGGGTGAGGCTCACGTAATGCTGCACTTCAAAGAGCCGGAACGCGTGGGCGACGATCAGCGGATTCTCCTGCGCCTCGACCGCCCCGCCTTTGAGCGCGTCATAGAGACGATTGACGTTGATCGCCACGGGATCGGCGCCCAGCGTGCGAAACGCATCGATGAAGAGCTCGCTCTTGGGCGTCCTGATCTTGAGCCCGGCGAGATCGTCGAGGCGGCGAATGGGCCTGCTCGCGCAGGTGATATGGCGAAAGCCGTTCTCGAAGCATCCGCGCGGCACCATGTGAATGCCAGCCGCCGCGCATTCTCGTTGCAAATGACTGCCGAGGTCGCCGTCGAGCGCATCATAGACCTCGGCATTCGTGCGAAAGGCGAGGGGAATGCTTTGTACATCCGCCGCCGGCACCACCTCGCCGAGGATGCCGCCCATCAGCGTAAAGAACTCGAGTTCCCCCGTGCGCAGCATGGCGAGCGCCTGAGGATCGCCGCCGGCGATGCCACCGTTCTCGGCAAAGACGCGCACTTTGACGCGTCCTTCCGTCTCGCGCTCGACCGCTTGCCAGAGCTCGACGAGGCGCCGGTGGAGCGGCGTGTCCGCCGGCTGATTGTGGAACTGGCGCCTGTCGATGGTGGCCGCACGGGCCCGTCCTGTCGCCACCACAACGGCGCTCGCCACCGTTCCCCCCAAGAGCTCGCGGCGCGATAAAGCAGGCCGCCTCATCACTGGCTCTCGTCCCCCCGGGCCCCTGTTTGCTCGCGCGATAGTGCCGGGCGAGACGGCGAGGGTCAAATTGTCGCGAAACGACGGCGGCATTCCGGTTCATGCGTCCTTCGACGGGCTCAGGATGAGGAAGATCGAGCATGGCCCTCGCTGGGGGCCACGAAAAAGGACCTATCCTCAGCCTGTCGAAGGACGCACTGCGCCTATCCAGCTCCTTAGGTGGAGCGGACTAAGACGCGAGCCAGCGCTTGAAGGAAGCGACGGCGCTAAGCTTGGGCTGCTCGGCGAGGCGCGAGAGGTGGCAGAGCATGTGGTCGACGCGCCCGCCATCGTTGCTGCAGGGGAGCAGCACGAGGCGATAGCGCACGCGTTCGCGTCCCATCGGGAAGCGCTGTTCTTCCTCGAGCGCCTCGGCGCGCTCGGCGGCTTGGCGGCCGCGCGTCATGATCCAATCCGTGACCATGAGATTGTACTCGACCTCGCCATCGGGCTCGCCGAGCCGCGTCATGCGTGGCATGTCGCCGGCGCCGAAGGTGAGGAGCACGGTATTGGGCCAATACTCGTTGATGCGCTCGCGGTCGAGCTCGGCGAAAGCCGGGAAGAGCCGATCGCCGGCGAGTTCATCCCAGTAGTCGATCAAGGCATCGGCACCATGCGGCGCCGCCAGCGGTTCGGTTTCCGTTGCAGGTTCATCGGCGGGCGGCAATTCTGCGACCAGCTCCGTCGTCGGTGCCGCCGGAGGAGCAACGCCAATCGGCGCAAATGCCGGCTCGAGCTCCGGCTCGGGCTGCTCTTCCGCGATCGGGGCATGCGGCGCAAACGTCGCGGCGACCGCTGGCAGCTCGAAGTCTTCCTCGGCCGGCACCGAGGGTGGGGGGAGCGCGATGACGGCCGCTGCATCTTCTTCCGTCGTCTCCGAGAGCGCCGGCTCCGCCGCAGCGGGGGGCGCCATGGACGCTGGCACGACGGGAACGGCGGCAATGGGCATGGGGGCCGGTGGCGCTGGTGCCGGCGTCGGCTCCGGCGCCCTTGTCTCCATCAGCTGCGTCAGATCGCCGGCCTTGCGGCTCGCCTGCGGCAGCGATCGGCGGCGTTGCACGCGCACGAGCGTGAGCGAGGCGGCGGGTGCGCTGCCTTCGCGCTGTGGCTCTTGTGGAAGACCCCCAGGGTTCATTGGCCGCGGTCCGGATGGGCGCGGCCGAAGCCCAGCGCTGCGCAATTGCCGGCGGGCGCGCGACCTTCATCGACGCAAGCGCAGCGGCCAGACATGAGCATCGGCAGCACGTTGTCGAGATAGTGGTCGATCGCCGCCACCATCATGCCATGGTTGCTGAGGCCCAAATGCGCAGCGGCCAGGCGGAGGCGAAGATGCCGCGCGGAATTGATGCGCAGCGACACGCGGGTGAGCCCATCATTGCCGCGCTTTGGCGCCGGACGCGGCGGCAGCCGCTTGATCGCCGCCTCGGCGACGGATTGAGGTACCGGCGCCGCCGGTTTTGTCACCAATAATCCCGTGAGCGACGCCGTCCGATGCATGGCTTAGTCCGCCCCCTGCTGACCCACGGCGATCGGCTGGTCCTCGCCCTTGGCGGCGGCCGAGAGAATCTGGTTCGGCAGCATGGTGCGGAAGTCGCGGTTGAGGCGGTTTCCAAGGTATTCCCAAAGGAGTGCGATCTCTTCCGCCGAGCGCGCTTCACCCGGCACTTCCATGACGGTGCGGCCGTCGATCATGCTGGCAGCAAAGCCGGTGCGGTGGTGGAGGATGACGGGTGCGAGCGTGCCATGCTGCGAGAGCGCCATCACTGCTTCCGCGGTGATGCGGGCGCGCGGCGTCGCCGCATTGATGACGAAGACGAGCTGCTTGCCCATGCGCTCGACCAGCTCGACGGTGGCGCCGGCGGCGCGCAGATCGTGCGGGCTCGGACGCGCCGGGATCACCACGAGATCGGCGAGGCCGATCACTTCGGTGATGGTGGCCTCGATGGCGGGCGGCGTGTCGACGACGAGAAGCTTGATGCCGAGCTCGCGCATGCGTTCGATATCAGTGGCGAGCCGGCCGGCGCTGGTGCGGGCGAAGAGCGGCGTCTCCGCGGTGCGCGCGTTCCACCACTCCGACAAGCTGCCCTGCGGATCGGTGTCGACCAGTGCCACCGTGCCGAAGCCGGCGCGATCGGCTTGAACGGCGAGATGGCCCGCGAGCGTGGTCTTTCCCGACCCGCCCTTCTGTGATGCGACGGCAATGATGTGCATGTACCTCTCCAACCTCCGCGCCGCGCGCCGAACGCCCGTCTTGGCCAACGAGCGCGCGAGCTTACGATATTCTCCGCCCACCTGGGGCAAGTATCGGATGATATTTATCGAGCCGTTGCTTAAAAAAATCCTTATCGCGCTTAATGAAGCGTCCATAAATATTTAGGAAAAATTGAGGGAGCCAATTATTCCGCGAGATTCTTCTTTCTCGTCAATGCGCGGCAAAGCGCATACCTCAGGTTACGTCAAACACCTCGGCAAAGGCGCGGCGGAGGGCGCTGTCGACCTCCGGTGTGGTGACGGGCACGCCCTGCGCGGCGAGCGAGGTGACGCCGTGCTCGGCGATGCCGCAGGGTACGATGCCGCGGTAGTGGGTGAGGTCGGGGTCGATGTTGAGAGAGATGCCGTGGAAGCTCACCCAATGGCGGACGCGTACGCCGATGGCGGCGATCTTGCTCTCGCGCCCATGGCCCTCGTCGATCCAGATACCGACCCGGCCCGGCCGCCGCTCGCCCTTGAGGTTGAACTGGGCAAGCGTCCGGATGAGCCATTCCTCGAGGTTGCAGACATAGGCGCGGAGATCGGCGCCGCGGCGGCGGAGGTCGAGCATGACGTAGCCCACGCGTTGGCCCGGCCCGTGATAGGTGTACTGGCCGCCGCGTCCGCTGCGGAACACCGGGAAAAGGTCGGGCGCGACCAGATCAGGCGCCCGCGCGCTCGTGCCGGCGGTGTAAAGCGCCGGATGCTCCAGGAGCCAGACGAGCTCGGCGGCGTTGCCGGCGCGGATGGCGGCAACGCGCTCTTCCATGGCGGCGACCGCCGCTTCGTAGGGCTGGGGCGCGTCGCTCACGCGCCATTCGACGGGGTCCATGAGCTCGTTTCTATCCTACTTCAGCTTGCGACGGGCGGCGGAATTTGCTAATCGGTGCCGCTCCTCTCTGCGGTCGTGGCGGAATTGGTAGACGCACCAGCTTGAGGTGCTGGCGGGGGAAACCCCTTGGAAGTTCGAGTCTTCTCGACCGCACCATCTTCGCTCTGATGATTGCCCCGGGCGATGCCGGTAAGTGCGCGATATCACGCGCCGATATGATATAGAGGCGGCAGGTCCGCCTTTGAGGGGAGCGTCGATTTGACGGAAGAATTGCGCGAGGGCGCGCTCGAATATCACCGGCTGCCGACGCCGGGGAAGATCGGCATCGTCGCCACCAAGCCACTGGCCAATCAGCGCGATCTGGCGCTGGCCTACTCGCCGGGCGTGGCCGCGGCTTGTCTGGCGATCGCCGGCGATGCCAGCGAAGCCTCGAGCCTCACCGCCCGCGCCAATCTCGTCGCCGTCGTGACGAATGGCACCGCCGTGCTCGGGCTCGGCGCCATCGGCCCGCTGGCCGCGAAGCCGGTGATGGAAGGCAAGGCGGTGTTGTTCAAGAAATTCGCCGGCATCGACGTCTTCGACATCGAGATCGCCGAGCGCGATCCCGAGAAGCTCGTCGACGTCATCGCCGCGCTCGAGCCGACTTTCGGCGGCATCAATCTCGAGGACATCAAGGCGCCGGAATGCTTCGAGATCGAAGCGAAGCTGCGCCAGCGCCTCAAGATTCCGGTCTTTCACGACGACCAGCACGGCACCGCCATCATCGTCGGTGCCGCCATCCGCAACGCCTTGCGCATCGTCGGCAAGCCGCTGGCGCAAGTGAAGCTTGTGGCCTCGGGCGCGGGCGCGGCGGCGATCGCGTGTCTCGACCTTCTCGTCGATATGGGGCTTCCCGTCGAGAACGTCGTCGTCACCGACAAGTATGGTGTCGTCTGGCGCGGCCGCAAGGAGGAGATGGATCCGAGGAAGGAGCGCTACGCCAAGGCGACGAATGCGCGCAGCCTCGGCGAGGTCATCGGCGGCGCCGACATCTTCCTCGGTCTTTCCGCTCCCGACGTGCTGAAACCGGAGATGGTGGCGAGGATGGCGGCGCGGCCGATCATCCTGGCGCTTGCCAATCCCGATCCGGAGATCAAGCCAGAAGCGGCCCGCGCGGTGCGGCCTGATGCCATCATCGCCACCGGCCGCACCGATTATCCCAATCAGGTCAACAACGTCCTCTGCTTCCCTTTCATCTTTCGCGGAGCGCTCGACGTCGGTGCTACATCCATCAACGAGGCGATGAAGCTCGCTTGCGTCGAGGCGCTCGCCAATTTGGCCCTCGCCGAGCCCTCCGACGTGGTCGCCGCGGCTTATGGCGATACGCCGCTCACCTTCGGTCCCGATTATCTCATCCCCAAGCCCTTCGATCCCCGTCTCATCCTCGAGCTCGCGCCCGCGGTGGCGAAGGCGGCGATGGAGTCCGGCGTGGCGACGCGGCCGATCGCGGATTTTGTCCTCTACCGCCAGCGCCTCACGCAATTCGTCTTCCGTTCGGGCCTGGTGATGAAGCCGCTCTTCGATCGCGCGCGCAGCGATCCCAAGCGCGTCGTCTATGCCGAAGGCGAGGACGAACGCGTGCTGCGCGCGGTGCAACAGGTGCTCGATGACGGGCTTGCCAAGCCCATCATCATCGGCCGGCGCGACGTGGTGAGCCGCCGCATCGAGCGGCTCAATCTCCGCCTCAGGCTCGACCACACCGTGACATTGGTCGATCCGCAAGACGATCCCCGCTACAACGCCTATTGGACGCTCTACCACGGCCTGATGGAGCGCAAGGGCGTCTCGCCCGACTTTGCCCGCGCTCTGGTGCGGACGCGGACGTCGGTCATCGCCGCGCTCATGGTTCGCCGAGGCGAGGCGGATGCGATGCTGTGCGGCGCCATCGGCCAGTATCACCGCCACCTCAGGCATCTCGTCGACATCTTGGGGCTCCTGCCCGGCGTCACCGCGCCCGCCGCGCTTTCGGCGCTCATCTTGCCGAAGGGGACCTATTTCATCTGCGATACTTATGTGGTCGACGATCCCTCGGCCGAACAGCTCACGGAAATGACCATGCGCGCC
>Ga0306920_100007719_pt1 | contig 14187 bp, 14 predicted proteins | sample flu12Cox44000170_FD_204666 | JGI IMG/M metagenome (GOLD analysis project Ga0306920, IMG submission 204666) | Lab enrichment of tropical soil microbial communities from Luquillo Experimental Forest, Puerto Rico - flux4day.12C.oxic.44.000.170 (v2)... | ecosystem: Environmental > Terrestrial >...
CGCAAAGAAAATCCTCGTCATGGGCCTTCCGGGCGCCGGCAAGACCACGCTGGCGACCGCGCTAGTGCCACGCCTCAACGGCGTCCACTTTAATGCCGACGCCGTGCGCGCCAACGTCAGCAAGGATCTCGGCTTCGCGCATGTGGATCGGGTCGAGCATGCGCGGCGCATGGGGTGGCTGTGCGACCGCGTCGTCGAGGCCGGAACCTACGCGATCGCCGACTTCGTCTGTCCGACCGAGGCGACACGGGCGGCGTTCGGCGATGCGTTTATCGTCTGGCTCGATCGCATCAACGAGAGCCGATTTGCCGATACCAATGCTATGTTCGAACCGCCCGAACGCTACGACGTGCGCGTGGGGCCGGAGGGATCGCCAAATTTCTGGGCGGAAAAGGTCTGCGCCCATTTGTTACCAACGTTCAACCCACAGGCACCAACGGCACTTTTTCTGGGCCGTTACCAGCCGTTCCACGATGGGCATAAAAGGCTAATCGAAGAGGGGCTGCGCCGGGTCGGACAAGTCTGCATTGCCGTGCGCGATGTTCATGGCACGGATCAAAACAACCCGCTGCCGTTCCACGCCGTGAAGGTCCGCATTGAATCCGCCCTATGGCAGCATCGCGGGCGCATTCTCGTCGTACAGGTGCCGAACATTACCAACGTGTTCTATGGCCGCGATGTGGGATATGTGGTCGAGCGTCTCGTTTTGGATGAAGTCACGGAGCAGATTTCGGCAACGAAAATTCGGCGCGAATTGGCTGGGCCATAATCCAATCGCTTGATTGTCGGGGGGAACACTTTCGGTGGCGGCCGCCAATTGTTGCTTGGGATAGTCCAGGAGAGCACGAGCGCGGGGGAGATGCACCCCGTGGCGCTTTTAATGACCTGAAGTCGAGCGCCTTGAACGCCTATGCTTTCGGAGGCGTACACCCGCGCCACCGCCATTCTCATCGATAAACTCGATGCCGGCTCTTTCTAGGGCCTTTTGCATAGCTTCGATGGCCTGTTTAGACACCTCCCGCCGCATTTTTTCAAAATCAACAATAGTCGAAAGACCTAAACCTGCGTCACGAGCAAGCTTCGGTTGCGTCATTTCTAAAAGTGCTCGGGCACCCCGACACTGGGCAGGGATCATAAGTGTCAACATTTTATGTTGACAGACCGCCAGGCCGCGCTGTATCAACATAATATGTTGATAGCCGTGCCGGCAAACGGCTGAAGCATGGGCAGGTATCAGAGAATAGGAGGATCAATATGGCCTCACACTTCGCCTTGGCACAGGTTAGACGGTCTTTCATTGGTGGCTCCGATGCTCGAATTATCATGGGCAGCGATGAAGACGCCCTCGTTCGCCTTTGGCGCGAGAAGCGCGGCGAGGCCGAACCGCAGGACCTCTCCAGCAATCTCGTCGTCCAACTTGGAAAGACTACCGAAGAGCTCAACCGGCTCTGGTACCAGCGGAATACCGGTCGGACCATCAATGACATTCAGCGTCGCGTCAAGCATTCGGCGATTGTTTGGATGGTAGCAACCCTGGACGGAATCGTGGAGGAGACTCAAGCCGTATTCGAAGCCAAATTTATGCTGCCCTGGTCTTTAAACGGTTTGCCGAAGCGTAGATTGATCTATGGCGTGTGCGGCGGGTCCGCCATCGCCTCCTCACCAGCGCCCTCTGCGATCCCGATTATGTTTCTCCAGCAGCTCAACGGGAAGAGGCAAAAAGCGCCACCAAGCTAGCAAAACTCATTGCCAAGTTTGAAAAATTCCGGGCCGAATACCCGGTGTTTTCGCAACCGCTCGCGCCACTTTTTGACGGTCTCGAACACCGCGTATACTGGCGGCCAGAAGGACCGCAGAAATTCGCGACCATTCTTTCCGACATGAGCAAACAACTCGCCGCGCTGGATCGCTACGAACGGCGCGCGCTCTCGCGCCGCAACTTGGCCATTCGTGCCTTCGATGATGTACGAAGAGGTCGCGGCCGCTCACTGAGGTAGGCGGCGCCGTGTTACGTGTACCAAGATCGGTTTACTATCTTAGATTGTATATCTGGCAGAACGAAGCCAAATTCCTCAACGATTTCAGACGCTGCCAAATCCGGCGCGAGCTGGCGGGATCCTGATCGCTGCGCGCTATCGCCTCAATCCTGCTTGAGCCCCAATTCCGCGACAAAACGCTTTGCTTCCGCGATCTGGTTCATCGCGAATCGTCGGTAATCGTCGCTGCTCAAATAGAAGAGCTCTTGGTCGAGCTTGGCCATTGCCGCGGCGTACGATGGCTCCTCCATTCCTTTCTTGAATGCGTCATGCAGAATCTTGACGATGCTCGGGTCCATCCCTTTGGGACCGCCGATGCCGAACGGCGAGTTCGAAACCATATCGATGCCGATCTCCTTCAAGGTTGGCACCGTCGGCCAGCTCCTGGTGCGGGCCGCGCCCCATGTCACCAGCAGCCGGAATTGACCGGCATTGACAAGCTGCGCCCAGCCGCTGGCGTCAGCGACCGCATGAATGTGACCCCCGAGGAGGGCGTTGCTGGTCTCGGCACTTCCCTTGAACGGGACGTGGATCCACTTGATGCCGCGCTGCTTGGCGATCTGCTCCATGGTGATGTGAAGGCTGGTGCCGGCGCCCGGCGTTCCATAGGTGATCTGGCTGGGGCGGGCCGCCGCATCGGTAAGCAGCTCCGAAAATGTCGACCATGGCGCGTCGCTCTTCACCACGACCCCAAAGGTGTAGCCGCTGACGCCGACGATGTAAGTGAAATCCTGCGCGGGATCGAAGGTCGTCTTGGTCATGAACGGGAAGCGAAAGATCGTGATCGGCAATTGCGCGATCGTGTAGCCATCGGGCTTTGCCGTAGCCGCCATCTGCGCCGGACCGAGCGTGCCGCTGCCGCCGGGCCTGTTTTCGATCACAATCGACTGCCCGAGATGGCGTTCCGTGGCGCTCGCCAGGGCCCGCATGCCGATATCCGTAGTGCCGCCGGCCGGCCACGGCACGATCAGCGTCACCGGACGCACGGGAAAATCCTGGACCTGCGCGCGGCCTGGAAATGCCGCAAAGGCCCATGCCGCCGCGAGCGCGATGCCAAGAGCGGCTCGTTTCATTGCGTTCGCCTCCGCGTGCGGGGCCGATATTCTGCGATCGGGCGTAATCGAGGCCGGACGCTACGCCCGATCACTTTTCGCCGCAATCGCAGGGTTTTGTCGCCGCCTTGACCTGGATGACAGCTCGCCAATGGCCGCCACGCCCGACGCCGCGCTAGACACCACCCGTCCGCCGCTTGCGGAGACGCTTTCGGTCTATCTGCAGCCGCGCGTGCTGATCGTGTTGTTTCTCGGCTTCTCCGCCGGGCTGCCGCTGGCACTGTCGGCATCGACGCTCCTAGTCTGGATGCGTGAGGCGGGGGTCGATCTCGGGACCATCGGGCTGTTCGCGCTGGTGGGCACGCCTTACACCATCAAGTTTCTATGGGCGCCGATCGTCGATGCCCTCGATGTGCCGTTACTGTCCTCGCGGTTCGGACGGCGTCGCGGCTGGCTCCTCTCCGCGCAACTCATGCTGATCGCCTCGATCGTACTGCTCGGCTTCTGCGATCCCGCGCGCGCGCCGTGGTACTTGGTGTTTGCGGCGGCACTGCTCGTGGCCACCGCTTCCGCCACGCAGGACATCGTCATCGACGCGTTCCGCATCGAGAGTCTCACCGAGAGCGAGCAGGCTGCCGGCATGGCGGCGTACGTCGCGGCCTATCGCATCGGCATGCTCGTTTCGACCGCGGGCGCGCTGTTCCTGGTGAGCGGCTTTGAGAGCCTCGGGTTCGCCAAGGGCTCGGCGTGGACCGCCGGATATCTCGCGATGGCCGCGTTCGTCATCATCGGCGTCGCGACTACGCTCATTGCGGCCGAGCCGCAAAAATCCGCGGCCGCCAGCATCGAGCATGCCGCTCACAGCGGGGAAAATCCGCTGCGCCGCGTTGCACTTGCTGCCTACGGCGCCTTCTCGGATTTTCTCACGCGCGATATGGCGCTGGTCGCGCTTGCCTTCATCGTGCTCTACAAGTTTTGTGATGCCTTCGCCGGCGCCATGACCGCGCCGTTCGTGATCGATCTGGGGTTCTCACGCAACGATTACGCCAGCATCGTTAAGGGCGTAGGGCTTGCGGCAACGCTGATCGGCGGCTTCGCCGGCGGCGCGCTCGCCCGCGCCTATCCCCTGGTCACCAGCCTTTGGATCGGCGCCATCCTGCAGATGGCATCGAACCTGATCTTCACTTGGCAAGCGTTTGTCGGCGTCAACCTCTGGGCATTGACGCTCACGATCATCGTCGAGAATTTTACCGGCGCGATCGGCACCGTTATCTTCGTCGCCTACCTGTCCGCGCTGTGCAACAACCCGCTGCACACGGCGACGCAATACGCCCTGCTTACCGCGCTGGCCGCAGTCGGACGCACCTATCTCTCGGCCGGCGCGGGATTCATCGCCGAGGCAACCGGCTGGCCGCTGTTCTTCGTGATCAGCGCGCTCACCGCGCTGCCGAGTCTTGTACTGCTGGTTTGGCTGCAGCAGCGCAATCATTTCGCCGGCCTGGTGAAGCCGACGCATATCGTCGCGGACGATTAAGCGGCGCTCGCATCGTTCACGCTGCCTTTTAGAAAACCGTCCGCTGCCGAATTGCAGCAGCAAGCGTGCCCTCGTCGAGATAGTCGAGCTCGCCGCCGACCGGAACGCCGTGGGCGAGCCGCGTCACCTTCACGTTCGCACCGTGCAGCAGGTCGGTGATGTAATGCGCCGTAGTCTGGCCGTCGACCGTGGCATTGAGCGCGAGGATCACCTCCGTGACCGCCGGTTCATGGGCGCGAGAGACGAGCGCATCGATCGAAAGATCCTGTGGGCCGATGCCGTCGAGCGGAGAAAGCGTGCCGCCCAGCACGTGGTAGCGCGCGTTGATCGCGTGCGCGCGCTCAAGCGCCCAGAGATCGGCGACGTCGGCGACGACGACGATGATGCCGGGGTCGCGCCGCGCATCGGTGCATATCGCGCATGGATTCTGCGTGTCGATGTTGCCGCAGATGCGGCAGATCTCGATCTTATCGAGCGCCGTTCGCACGGCCTCGGCGAGCGGCGCCATGATCTGCTCGCGCTTCTTGATGAGAAACAGTGCAGCACGCCGCGCCGAACGCGGACCGAGACCGGGCAGGCGCGCAAGTAACTGGATCAGGCGCTCGATCTCAGGTCCGGCAGCAGTGGCCATCGAGGGGAGCGGCGGAGCCGCGTCTAGGCGATTTCAAAACAATTTGAGCCCGGGTGGCAGCGGCAGACCACCGGCCACGGATTGCATCTTTTCCTTCACCAGCGCTTCAGCCTTGCGCCGCGCGTCGGCATGGGCGGCGACAATAAGATCTTCGACAATCTCCTTCTCCGACGGCTTGACCAGCGAATCGTCGATCTTGACGGCTTTCATTTCGCCCTTGCCGGAAAGTTTGACCGTAACAAGACCGCCGCCCGAAGTGCCTTCGACCTCAATCTGATCGAGCTCCGTCTGCATTGCCTCCATTTTGGATTTGAGCTCGGCGGCCTGTTTCATCAAGCCTAGGAAGTCGGCCATGGGCTTAACCTGTTTCGCGCTGGGAGGGCTTCATAGATCCTCCGGATCACCACTATGGGGCAATTGATCGCTGCAGTCAGGGGCTTCATCGTCCTGTACAGGCTCTTGTGCGCCCGGGCGCAAATTGTTCAGCGCCGGCTCGGGCGTGGCCGCTAGTTCGCCTTTGCGGACGTCGACGATCTCGGCACCCGGGAAACGCGCGAGCACGGCTTGCACCAGCGGATTCGAACCCACGCCGCTTTTGAGTTCGGCCCGGCGCGCGTCGTTTTGTGATTTTAGCGTCGGCTGGCCCTCTTCCCCTGAGACCACAACCATCCACTGCCGGCGCGTCCATTGCGAAAACTTGCGCGCGAGATCGTTCACCAGCGTCTTGGGCGCGCTCGGCTCGAGGGTGATCTCAAGCCGGCCGTCCTCGCAGCGTACGAGACGCACGTCACGCTCGAGCGCAAGCTTGACGGCGAGATCGCGTTTCTGCCCGGCGAGCGCGATCAGGTCCTCGAAGCGGTCGACGACAACGGGTGCGGCGGTCGCGTCGGTCGGCGGCGCCGTGACCGGATCGCGCGATGGAGCAAGGGCCGCGCTGGGCGCACCGCGCGGTGCATCTCTCCCCGCCCTGCCCTCCCCCGTACGCACGGGAGCGTAGGGAGCGGGCCGCAGCGGCGAACCGGCAGCAGCGGGAGGCGACGCCAAAGTAGCAGCGCCCGGCGATGCGCCCTTCTCGTTGAGCGATCGGATCGCCTCGTCAGGGGTCGGCAGATCGGCCGCGTAGGCGATGCGCACGAGAACCATCTCGGCGGCGGGCAGCGGGCGGTCCGCGGCGATCACCTCCGTGATTCCCTTCAACAGCATCTGCCAGGTGCGCGAGAGCACGCGCATCGAGAGCTTCTCGGCGAAGGCGCGACCACGCACCCGCTCGATCTCGATGAACGCGGGATCTTCGGCAACCGAGGGAATGATCTTCACGCGGGTGACGAAATGGGTGAACTCGGCGAGATCGCTCAACACCGCGGCCGGATCGGCGCCCGTGTCATACTGAGCGCGCAGCTCGGTGAGCGCAGCGGCCACGTCGCCGCGCATCAACGCTTCGAACAGATCGATGATCCGCGCGCGGTCGGCAAGCCCCAGCATCTGCCTGACATGCTCCGCACGCACCGGTCCCGCAGCGTGCGCCATCGCTTGATCGAGCAGGGACAGCGCGTCGCGCGCCGAGCCTTCGGCGGCGCGGGCGATCAGCGCCAGGGCTTCCGGTTCCACCTCGATGGCCTCTTTTTGGGCGATGCCCTCGAGATGCTTCACCAACAGCCCGGCGTCGATGCGGCGCAGGTCGAAGCGCTGGCAACGGGACAGAATGGTGATCGGAACCTTGCGGATTTCCGTGGTCGCGAAGATGAACTTCGCGTGCGGCGGCGGCTCTTCCAGTGTTTTGAGCAATGCGTTGAAAGCCGCCCCAGAAAGCATATGGACTTCATCCAGGATGTAGACCTTGTAGCGCGCGCTGACCGGAGCGTAACGAACCGCGTCGTTGATCTGGCGCACGTCCTCCACGCTGTTGTGGGAGGCGGCATCCATCTCGATGACATCGATGTGCCGGCTCTCCATGATGGCCTGGCAGTGCACGCCGAGCACCGGCATCTTGACCGTGGGGCCGCTGACCGAATCATCGGGCAGCTCGTAATTGAGCGCGCGCGCAAGGATGCGCGCGGTCGTTGTCTTGCCGACGCCGCGAACGCCGGTGAGGATCCACGCCTGCGGAAGCCGTCCCGTCTCGAACGCATTCGAGACGGTGCGTACCATCGCGTCCTGACCGATCAGATCATCAAATGTCGCGGGGCGATATTTGCGCGCCAGCACGCGATAGGAGCCTCCGTTCGGAGAATGGCTTTCCGACACAAACCCGCCCTTGTCCTGATTCGCGGCGTCGTTCATGGATGGTTTTGCCGCCCGGACGCGGGTCGCCGCGATTCGCATGAGGGAGTGGGAGGCTGACGAGCGACCCGAACCGCGCTCGTTAGGGCTGCTTCCTTCCGGACCTGACCCGGTTGGCGAGTGGCTCGTCCACCGCCAACCTCCCGGACTTATATCGGCCGACCGGCGCAGGAAAGCAAGGCATGCGCGGCCGATCGCCTGCGGTTCAACTGCCAAGCGCGAATTGCGTCACCAAGGCGGGCGTGTCACGGTCGTCGCTGCAGCGGAGCCGTTGATGTCCCCTCGTCCCGATCTCGGGCCCAAGCCGCGGCTTGGCTACACGGCAAGCGCGATTGAACGCATGGCCGAGCGCCGTGCCGACACGGCTGCGCTCGCGGCGTGGGAAAACGATCCGCGCACGCGCGTCTACGTGGTCGGCGGAGAGCTCGTGCTACTCAACAAGGGCGCGCAGGTTCATGATCCGCTGTTTACGCTGAGCAATGCACGCGCGCTCGGCAGCACGACGGAACTGGTTTTCATCGGGCTTACGAACGGCGCGGCGCGCTTCGCAATCGGGCTCGACCCGGCAAGCGCCGAGGCGCTCAAGCCGCGCGACGAATTCGTGGTCACCGACCTGCGTTCGATCGCGGTGCGCGGGTTGGTCGAGCCCGACCATCTGCCCCCGCTCGCCGAAGGCAAAGCGCTGCTCAATTGGCACATGCGCCACCGCTTTTGCCCCAACTGCGGGGCGCCCACGCGCCTCGTCGAAGCGGGCTGGCGGCGGGATTGCCCATCGTGCCGTACCCAGCATTTCCCGCGCACCGATCCGGTCGTCATCATGCTTCCGGTTGCCGGCGAGCGCTGCGTGCTGGGCCGTTCGTATCGCTTCCAACCCGGGATGTGGTCATGTCTCGCCGGCTTCATGGAACCGGGCGAGTCGATCGAGGACGCCGTGCGGCGGGAGGTTCGCGAGGAGGCCGGCATCATCTGTGGGCGGGTCGATTACTTCGCCTCGCAGCCATGGCCGTTTCCCACTTCGCTGATGATTGGCTGTCATGCGGAGGCACGCTCGCGCGACATCGTCATCGATCGCGCGGAACTCGACGATGCCCGCTGGTTCGACCGCGAGGAAGTGGCGCTGATGCTGCTGCGGCGCCATGCCGACGGCCTGACCACCCCGCCGACCATCGCGATCGCCTATCACATCATCCGCGCCTGGGTGGAGGAAGAGGTTGAGTTCCGCTAACGGAGGCTCGCTTGCACCAAAAATCCTCTGCGCCGGAATCATCGTGCTCGACGAGGTGTTCCAGGTCGAGCGCTTTCCCGAACCCGGCGAGAAAGCCCATGCTCACCACTTCTTCACGGTGAACGGTGGCTGCGCCGCCAACGCGGCAATTGCCGTCGCCCGACTCGGCGGACGCGCGGCCTTGGCCGGCCCGCTCGGCGACGACCGGAATGGAGATCAGGTGCTGGCCGCCCTCGCACGCGAACGCGTCGACTGCACCGGCTGTCAGCGTCTCGCTGGCACGGTGACGCCACTCTCGGCCATTTTCATCGACTCGCGCGGCGAGCGGATGATCGCGACCCACCACGACGACCACTTGGCGGCGGCGGTGCCAGCCGACCCGGCCGCACTCGTGGCTTGCGTCGATGCGGTGCTTGCCGACAATCGTCTACCCCAATTCGTGCGGCCCATTTGCCTCGCCGCGCGCGCCCGCGATCTCACGGTGGTGCTGGATGCCGACCGCCCCACACAAATGTGCGATGACCTGTTTCGGATCGCGACGCATGTGGTGTTTTCGGGCGAGTGCCTGCGCGCCACGACAGGTCTCCATGAGCTCGATGCCGCGCTTGCCAGCATCGCGGCTGTCACCCCCTCCTTCGTGGCCGTGACCGATGGGGAACGCGACGTTCTCTGGCACGAGGATGGAACCTTGCGCCGCACGCCTGTCTTCCCAGTGAAGGCCGTCGACACGCTGGCAGCCGGAGACGTTTTCCACGGCGCTTTCACGCTGGCGCTCGCGGAAGGCTGCAATACCGCCGCCGCGATCCAGTTTGCCGCCGCCGCAGCCTCTCTCAAATGCGCGCGGCTAGGCGGCAGCGCCGCAGCACCGCAGCGCCCGGAAGTCGAAGCACTCCTAGCGAGGAGCTAACCGGCAACCGGTTCGAATCCGTAGAGCCGCGCCGGATTGTCGACGAGGATCTTTTTGCGCAACGCGGCGTCCGGCACCCATTTCGGCAACTGATTGAGCAGCAGACCGTCATCGATCGGGAACGGCGGGGAAATTTCGCTGAGCGGCTTGCCGCGCCCGTAATCGGAGTTCGGATGTGGCCAATCGGTGCCCCAGACGATTCGGTCGGGATTGGCGGCGACCAGCGCCAGCCCGAGCGGCGCCACCTCGGCAAAGTCGGGCGCCTGTTCCGACACGCGATAGGCGCCCGAGATTTTGACATAGACGTGACCCGATTTGACCAGTTCGAGCAGGGCGGCAAAGTCCGGATGCGTCGCACCTTGCGCCGGATTGCCGCGGCCGAAATGGTCCACAACCACCGGAAACGGCATTTGGGCGAGGTGATTCTTGAGATCCGCGATCACCGATGTGCGGGTATAGATCTGCACATGCCAACCCAAGCCACGAATTTGTTCGGCCGTGGTGTCGAGCAACGCTCTGGCATCGGCTGGATCGAAGCGTCCCGCGGTATTGGTTTCCAGATTGAGTCGCACGCCGCGAATGCCGGCGCGTGCCATCTCCTCCAAAGCGGTGCGCGGCGTCGCCTTGTCGATCACCGCAACGCCGCGCGCGCGCGCTCCCATGCGACGCACGGCATCGATCGTGCAAGCATTATCGGCGCCGTAGACGCTCGGCTGCACGACGACGACGCGATCGAGATGAAGGTCGCGTTGTAGTTCAAGCAATTGCTCGACGGATGCCTGTGGCGGCGTGTAGATGCGCTTTTCCGCAAACGGGAAGATCGCGGCATCGCCGAACACGTGCACGTGGCAATCACATGCGCCGCGCGGGATAGCAAAATTGACAGCGCTTCGCACGGTTGTCGCCGCCGCCCCGCGTGTGCGCCCCAGCAAGGCTGCGCTTGCAACGGCGGCGCTCGCCTGGCCGAGCAGGACCCGTCTGGTAAGCATGGTGATACCTCCCTAAGGCCTATTCGCTCACGATACGTCTGCGGCATGGAGCGCGAAAGAATGCGGCATCGGGCCGCCAACAATGCTCCGGTCACACCTCGCTTGCCGTAGAATAATTTTCTAGCTAGACCTCAATATGCGCGGCAAAGCGCCAAACCATTCTCCCAATCCCCTTGATCGCCGCGTCGCTACTGGAATCTCGCGATGGATGCCATCGACCGCAAAATTTTGGCTGTGCTCCAGGAGGATGCCTCCCATTCCGTGGCCGAGATCGCCAGCCTGGTGGGGCTGTCTTCGACACCCTGTTGGAAGCGCATCCAACGACTGGAAGCCGAAGGTGTCATTCACAAACGCGTCGCGCTGGTCGATCAGGACAAGATCGGGATCGGCGTCACAGTTTTCGTTTCCATCGAGACCGGAGATCATTCGCCGGAATGGCTCAATCGATTCGCCAAAGAAGTCGGCGCCATGCCCGAGGTGATGGAATTTTACCGCATGGCCGGTGACGTCGATTACATGCTGCGCGTGGTAGTACCGGACATTCAGGCTTACGATACGTTCTACAAACGATTGATTGCGACGATTCCGCTCAAGAACGTGACCTCGCGCTTCGCAATGGAAAAGATCAAGGCCACGACGGCGCTGCCGATACCCTGATCGATGGTCACTTGTAGGGAAGGTTGACGCGCCATCAGCGCGCTTACACGCGTCTGCGACGCCGACTGGCGCCGAAACCCGCCAAGTGAGCGCGGTGCGGGTTTCGCTTCACCCCCGTCCTACGCAGCTACGGCAGCCGGCGCGCTATTAACCTCGTTGCAAGACGGGTCCGATTACCGTGCCGCGCGGTTCGGGATTCGCCGGCCACAACGGGAGCCGGAGCCGCACGCAAACAGTCCGAGCCTTAGGGAGTTGAAGATGCTTGCCCGAGTGAGGCGTTTTGTGCAGGACCAGTCGGGCGCGAGCGCAGTCGAGTACGGCTTGGTCGCAGCGGGAATTCTGGTGGCAATCATTGCCGTGATGCAGGGGCTCGGCGCGAAACTCAACGCGGCGCTCGGCGCGCTCAACTAAGCATTCGGTTGCACGATCCAAGTCCTGAACCGCGTGAGCCGCACACTCTCTCGACTACCGTCCCTCGGCCCTGACCTGCGGCTTTTCGGCCTGATCCGCTTCGCTCCAGCCGTTCTGGCGCGCCAGTAGCTCCCGTAACGCGTTGGTGGCCGGTTCGTCCGCTCGGGTACCGGCAGGCATGCTGGCGCCCCCTCCGGAATGGCGCCCCTGCAAACTCATGATCAAGGCCAGGTTCTGCCGGATCGCCACATCGTGGCGCGACTGCGCCACCGCCTTGCGCAAGGTGGTTTCCGCCCGCACCAAATCCTTGGCGAGCGCATACGAGAGGCCGAGGTTTGAGAGGACCGACGGCTCGTCGGGGGCGATGCGCAGCGCGGTGCCATAGTAGCGTTGCGCCTCTTCGTGGCGCCCCATCTCGTCGAGCACCGCGCCCTGGGCCGAGACGATGCGCCAATTGGGCCGATCCGGGATGTGAGCGCGGTTGAACACGTCGAAAGCATGTTGGTAGTCGCCAATCTCGGCCAGCGCGCGGCCATAAGCGGCGAGCAGGATTGGCTGCCGCGGATTGTGGACCGCTGCCCGCTCGAGGACGGCAACGGCCTCCCACCGCTTGCCGTTTTCGCGAAGCGCCTGCGCGTAACGGATCGCCGCGACGGCATCCTTTGGATTGGCGCGGTAGCCATCGGCCATCCCGGCAAGCGAATGCCGCGAAGCGCTGGCGCGGTGCGATGCAACGGCCGTATTGACCGCGCTCGGCGCATCGCCGGGCTGCGTCGTCTGACAGCCGGCCAGGGCAAGGCCGAGCGCGACCGAAGCGAACAGTCGGCCCGCGCCCTGCTGTTTCGAACCTCGGGAACCAGCCATCAAGGCCTCATCGGCCCCCCACATGGCGCGGCAATAAAGCGTTAACCTTAACGAGGCGTTAATCGCGGTCGTTAACGAGCGGTTAAGGGTTATGGCACCGCAGGAAACGGCAGAGAGCTGCACACCTTGTTTTTTCAGCACTATTTCGTTAACCATTGAGGCACGAGAGCGCAGGAGCGTGCTTCCCGTGCTTCCCCAGCGCTTCCCCACCGACGATCGGATGGTATCCCGTGAAGATAAAATTAGACGTTAAGACCGTCGCCGGATTGGCGCTGGCGAAGGATCGGGCCGAGGACTTCGCCTGGGACTCGGAGCTTGAAGGGTTCGGGCTACGCCTGCGGCGGCGGCGTGACGGCGGCGTGCTGCGCACATGGGCCACGCAGTATCGCGCCAACGGCCGGACCCGCCGTGTCACCCTTGGAGCATTCGAGAAGCTTACGCCGGCTCAGGCCCGAGAAGGCGCGCGCAAAATCTTTGCCGCCGTCGCGCTCGGGCACGATCCACAAGCCGCGAAGCAAGAGAAGCGGGCGCGCTCAGCGTTGACCTTCCGCGCGGCCGTCGAAGCCTATCTCGCGGCCAAGCAAAACCTGCGGCCAGTGTCGCAGCGGATCAACACGCTCTACCTGCGTGACGGCCCCTATTTCCGGCCGTTGCACGCGATGGGGCTTGCCGACATCACGCATCCCGACGTCGCTGCGCGGCTTTCCGCCACCGTACGCAGTCACAGCGAGCACACGGCGGCCGCCGCCCGGCGTGCGCTCTCGGCGCTGTTTGTCTGGTGCATGGAAGAAGGCTGGACGACGAACAATCCGGTGATCGGCACGCGTAAGCCGCAAGACGCCAAACCGCGCGACCGCGTCTTGGGTAACGATGAACTGACTGCGATCTGGCGTGCCTGCAGCGATGACGAATACGGACGCATCGTCCGCTGATCTTGCTCGGCAGTCGCCGTCAGGAAGTCGGCGGGATGTGTTGGTCGGAGCTTGATCTCGGCGCCGGCACTTGGACACTGCCCGCCGAGCGCTCGAAGAACCACCGCGCCCACACCGTCACCTTGCCGCCGGCGGCGCTCGCCATCATAAAGGCGGTGCCGCGCTCCGACCGCGATCAGTTATTCGGGGAACGCGCCGAGGGTTTCACCAGTTGGACGCGAGGTAAAACAGCACTCGATCAGCGGCTCGGTGATGCCGTGAAGCCGTGGCGACTACACGACATCCGCCGCTCGGTCGCCACCGGCATGGCCGACATTGGCATCGAGCCGCATGTGATCGAGGCGGCGCTTAACCACTACAGCGGTCACCGGCGCGGCGTTGCCGGTGTCTACAATCGATCGAACTACGCGTCCCAAGTGAAATCCGCACTGCAACGATGGAGCGGCCACGTGCTCGATCTGGTCGAAGGACGGGAAAGCACGATAATTCCGCTGCACGCTTCCTGAAAATTATACGGCCCGACCGGGAGCGCAAACTACCCGGTCGAGCCTAACCCCAAGCCACGAGTGGACCATGGCTAAGGCTGTAAGCAAGGTTAGCACAAAATCCCGCCTTCTAACTTTCGAGGAAGCTGTCGAGCATCCCGCGATCGAGACAGCCGTGCGTACA
>Ga0306920_100007721_pt1 | contig 14187 bp, 9 predicted proteins | sample flu12Cox44000170_FD_204666 | JGI IMG/M metagenome (GOLD analysis project Ga0306920, IMG submission 204666) | Lab enrichment of tropical soil microbial communities from Luquillo Experimental Forest, Puerto Rico - flux4day.12C.oxic.44.000.170 (v2)... | ecosystem: Environmental > Terrestrial >...
CTCGAGATGCCCGGTCATGTAAGCGCCGCGCGGAAAGGCGTTTTGACCGAACTGCTGCACCGATCCGAGATGGCACAGCACGGGATCACCGACCTGGGCCGTAGCGGACGAGAAGTTAGGCTCGCTCATCGTGCAGCGCAACAGGGTGCCGGCGGGAACCAGTATGTCCTGCGCGCTTGCTCTCGATGCGACGAATGGTAAAGTCAGACACACCAACAGAGACACACACCAACGACTTCGCATGAGGATCCTCCTGGGGGGCCGGTTTTCAGGATTTGCTTTACAAACCCCGTGCTAAAAGTCCAGACAGCACGCGGAGGAGCGCAGAAGGGAGAAAGTCCTGTCTGAAGACTTGCAACGGCCGTAGGAGGAACCCTACGCCCATGCAAACAAGCCCGCAAGCGGAATTTTGTCGATAGCGTTGTGCGATCGAAATCCGTTGACTTGCACGCATCCAGATGGGATATTCACGCAACCCCTGTAAACGTTCAAAAGGACCCAGCCATGAAAGCCTCCCAGCTGCTGCTTGGAATGCTCTGCGCGTCGTCGCTTCTGTCGAATTGCGTGGCGCAATCGTCAAAAAAGCCAAAAATGCCCAACAAGAGCGCTGAGAAGGTTGACGATAAGACGCCGGCCAAGATGGGGCCCGCGACGCCGGTTGCGGCGGAACTGGCGACAGTCGACGACCAAAAGATTACCGAAGACGACCTAGCACCGCTCGTTGCTGGCCAACTACGGCCGCTGCGCGAGCAGGAGTACCAAATCAAAAAGAAAGCGTTGGATATACTGATCGACCAAAGAGTGCTGGAGGCCGAAGCGAAGAAAAAGGGTCTGACCACGGAGAAGCTCTATGAACAGGAAGTGGATTCGAAAGTAGCGGAGCCAACTGACGTAGAGTTGAATGCGGTTTACGCGGTGCAGCGCGAGCAGCTCAACCGGCCTTTCGAGGAAGTTAAAGCGCAGCTGACGAAGACGTTGAAGAACTCGAAAATCCAGCAAATGCGCAAGGAATACGCGACGCGCTTGCGCGACCAAGCCAAGGTCGCTGTGTTGCTCAGCCCACCGCGCGTGCAAGTCGGATTTGATCCCGCACGAGTGCGCGGTAATGCTAAGGCCAAGGTCATGATTGTAGAGTTTTCGGATTACCAATGCCCGTACTGCGGACAAGTCGAAGCGACGCTGAAGAATGTGCTAGCTAAACATCAGGACGCGGTCGCGTTGGCCTTTCGCGACATGCCGATCTCGCAAATTCATCCGCAAGCTATGGGCGCTGCACAAGCGGCGCGATGCGCGGGTGAGCAAGGGAAATTTTGGGAATACCACGATCTTCTCTTCGCCGATCAAGGCGGGCTGGAGAAACCGGGCTTAATGGCCAAGGCCCAGAAGCTGCAACTCGACGAAAAGCAGTTCGACGCCTGTCTCTCCGGTGAAAAATACAAGGCACAGATCGTGCAGGACAGCCAGGAAGGGATGCGGGCTGGCGTGAGTGGGACCCCCGGCTTCTTCATAAACGGAATCTTCATTAGCGGCGCTCAACCCGAAGCGACATTTGACAAGCTGATCCAAGAGCAGCTTTCGGCGCGTCCGTAACTGACTGATAAAAGATAAAATTTAGCTGATTTTCTGGGCGCTCCCTGGACTGTAGGGCATTCGCCTTAGCCCGACTGCCGGGCAGACGACTGTCCTATTTCTGTCCCTTTGGCCAGTAGAGGTACCGGTACGTTGTCTCTTACGCTTCCTTCAGCCTGAGGGGGCGATATGAAAGAGTCTTTGTCCGGGGCCCAAGGCGCGCAGAACGCTAGTTTCTCTCCTCTCCGACTTCTCGCTGCCATCGTTGTCTCGAGTGTATGCCTGACCGGGTTATCGGCTCAGGGAAATTCAGCCAATTCACCAGGGAAGGAAAGCGAACGCGCCGCGCAGGTGCGAGCGCTGAACAACAGCGCGCTCCAGCTGCATGGGCAGCTGCAAGAGAACGACTCGAAGGCAGCGTCGATTCGTGGCCAGGCGGGAAGGATTTTGGCCCAGCGCGCCGCCGCATTGCAGGCGTTGATCCAAGACGATGCGCACGCAGCTCTGGCGTTCGCTTTTTCTCCGGAGCTGCTTGCGGACTTAGCGGAGAAGTTTCCGACTTCCACGTCATCACTGGAGTCGCACGTCACGTTAAGCGGCACCGTAGAGCATTGGGTGAAAGATTCCGCAGGCCGATCGACCGCGCGTGACTCTTGGTTCCTCGATGCGGGCGGAACAAGATTGAATCTTTACTTTTCCACTTCTCAACGCCCCGATCCAAGGACCAGTCCCGTGGTCACGATCGAGGGGGTCCAGATCGGCCCTCACGTTGCGGTATCGAAGGTATCCGCAACGCGCGCAACCGGTTCCTTTCTAACAAATTTTCAGCTTCCGAATCTGCCTATCGTAGAAAGAAAGGTCCTCTTTGCTGTCCTGCTGGCAGGCTTTCTGTTGGTGGTGACGAGCAAGCTAAGACAAGCCAGCACGCTTAGGCGGTGTGGTGTGATAGCAACAGCGCTGGTTTTCCTTGCTGGAAATCCAGGACTCACTTCTGCGCAATCGAGATGTAACACATTGGGAGTCCAGAAAACGCTGGTATTGCTGGGCCTTCCGTCCGGATCTGCGCCTCCAGTTACGCCGCAACAAGTGCAGGATATTTTTTTTGATACAACCTCTGGTCATTCGCTGAATGGCTACTGGCAGGAATCGTCATTTGGGCAAACGTCGGCAGCTGGCGATGTCTATGGCTGGTACACTTCGCCTAATTCGTTTACGTGCGATACCGTCGGCCAACTCTTCCAGGAAACCATAGGTGCGGCTGCTGCGGCAGGCTACAACGTACAGTCCTATACAAGAATATTTTTTGTCTTTCCGGATTTCTCGCCGTCTTGCGGTTTTTCCGGATTTTCGCAGGTAGGTTGTTACAATGTTGCCATTCCGAGTGGTTCGGTCTACGCCTCAACTTCATACATAATCGCTAACGAGTTGGTCTCCAGAGATCAGGGGGTTGGCCTCGTAGCCCACGAGGGAGGACATCAGCTAGGACTGATGCACGCCCAGAGCCTGAGCTACGGCACTCAGCCGCTTGGCGCGGTCGGTGCGAGCGGCACGATAGCGGAGTATGGGGACTGGTTTTCCGTAATGGGATCGGCGACGTTAGGGCTTTATTCGGCGCAACACCGGGCAGAGACGCTGGGTTGGATGAGCAACGGCGTCAACTATCAAACCGTTTCCAATGCTGGAACCTTTACTTTGCAGCCGCTTGAGGCCAATCCCTCTGGACTGCAAGCACTAAAGGTGCAGCGAGGAACTGGCAATCCCGACTGGCTGTGGTTGGAGTATCGCCAGCCGCTGGGAAACTACGACACGAGTTTCTCTGGTCCCTTCAACGAGGTTTTCTCAGGGGCGCTGATCCACTACGAGGACGCGGGCACAGGCGCACGCACCCGCGTGCTGGATTTCACGCCTGGAGACGGATCTTGGTACAACCCTGCGCTTGCTGCGGGACAGAGTTGGACCGATCCCTACACGAACATCTCGTTGTCGATACCGAACGCTTCGTCGAGTGCGCTGACGGTGTCCGTTAACTATGGCACCGTTCCTTGCACGAGCTCGGCGCCGACCGTAACTGTTTCTCCGCTGAATCCAAGTATTTATCCAGGCCAGACGGCCAGCTATGCCGTTTCGATTACAAACAACGACTCGACAGCTTGTGCACCAAGCACGGTTGGCGTCAGTTCCACCGAGCCTTCGGGATGGAACACATCGCTATCATCGACCACGCTGAATTTGGGGCCGGGGCAATCGGGGACTGTCACGCTGGGCAAAGGAGCTCCAAACGGAACTCCTACCGGAACGTACGCAGTGAACTTAACGGCATCAAATAGCAGTTCGTCCACCACTGATATCGCGAACGCAACGGTTGTTACACCTCCGTCGGCGTCTGCGACACTATCTGTGTCCGGCACGACTTTCACGTCACGGCAATCCGTGACGCTCTCGGCGGATGTGATTAGCGGGAGTTCTACTGTGAAGGGCGCTTCAGTTACTTTCACGATCGCAAAGGCGGATGGAAGCTCACTGACGAAAACCGTATTAACGAATCGAAGCGGGGTTGCGAGTTGGAGCTATCGAATAGCCCAAAGTGATCCGCGCGGCACGTGGGTCGTCTCTGGCCAAGCGAGCGTCCCGGCAACAGGATCGGCGGCCGCACAGTCGATTGGCACGAACACGGCAAGTTTCTTAGTGCAGTAGCCACAAAAAATCTCAGCTTATCCCGTGCAAAAAAGGGGCGGCACCTTCCGGTGCCGCCTCTTCACACATTCTTCGGTTTATTGCGGGTTAGGGAATGCAAGTATTGGCCGGGCAGATCGGACAGCTGACCGGGCTGCAGGCCAGGTCGTTCGGGTCTGGACAGTTGGCTGAACCAGGTGCGGGGCCTGGGTCCTTGCCAAGACTTCCGGTCGCCGACTTGACCTCGACCGTGTCTTTGAATAGGAACCTGCCCGGTACGCCCGACGAGTCAATTGAGGACGGAAAATAGTGCCCTGTGACCACGACGGAGTCGCCTGCCTTCAGCGAATCGATAACGCCATTGCTGACGTTGGCCGTGTTCTTCAGAGTCGTGCTGTATGCGCCATTGTCGAACGAAGCCGACGGTGTATCGGCCAGCGTGATGCTCGTAAGCGTCTCGTTGCCACTGTTGGAAACGGTCGCAGTGAAAAAGACTTCGACGCAAACATCGTTCACGCTCGCGCAGCCGGTGGTGGTAAGGATTGCGCCACCCTTGGTGGTATCGCATGCCTTGACGATGCCAATCACGCCCGAGACGTCAGCCGTGCACGTTGGGGCCGGGAAGTCCTTGGCGTTGTTAGCCGGTATGGCGCTGACGTTCTTGATTCCTCCGGAAGTAGTGGCAGCGCTTCCGCCTTTGAGTGTGTTAGTAGCCGAGGCGGCGCCCGACCCACTTGCGGAGTATGTGACCTGTTTCGTCGCGGTCGCTCCGCTGGCCAAGGAAGAAGTGATTGCGATGTCCGTAGCGTTTGAATCACCCGGCAGGATATCGCTGACCGTCACGTCATAGAGGGTAGAACTGCCAGTATTCTTGACACTGATGGTCCAGCTGTAGTCGATCTTATTCGTCGTGGTATTCACTGTTCCCTTGCCGTTGTTGTCGCAGGTCTTGTCGGCGGTGAAAGAGCACAGCGGGAAAGCAACCGGGGTCGTCAAGTCGCTCAAGCTGGCAGAAGTCGAAGTAGAGGAGCGAGTTTCTGCCATAAAGGTGCTGAAGCAGGGCGCGCCGTTTGGAAAGATGTTCGGATCGTTCAAGTCGATGCCGATTTCCAGAAATTCACCATGGAGATAGGTGGTCTTGTTGGACTTATCTGTGAAGCTCCAAGTGCCGGTAGACACGCCGTCCGCGGAGTTCGCGAGACCGCAGAGTGTGTTGGTTCCATGCACAGGATCGCAGGGAGCGGGCGACCGTGCTGCGTCGAGCTTGAGTGGCGTAGTGCCGTCCCAGACAAACACGTCAATCGTCGAGGCAGCGCCGCCCGTGGAGAAGTCGGAGACGATTAGCAGGTCGCCATTGGTATGCTTTCCAGCGAATGAGCCGGCCGATTTGCACCCGGGGTTCGCTCCGCGGCTACCTATTCCCACACCAGTGCACAGGTCGAATGACGAGTCCTGAACAAACCAGAAACCGGCGGTGGAGTCGCCGCTGTTGTCAAACCGGTCCATGCCAGCGTAGATGAACGTGTGCTGGTTCGGAGCTGTATAAGCGGCTGCAAAAGCGTGGGCGATGTCATCTTTGGCCTGCGACTTGTGGGCCTGCCAGCTCCACGCGGTGATGTCTTGCGTGTCTTTCGAAGACGTTCCCAGGAAGGAGTTGTCGCCCGTCGAGTTAACCGTATCAGTAACGAATGAGGTTGCAGTAGCCTTACCATTTTTCTTGAAGACATTTTCCCAGTCGTCACCCGGCGTCGCTACTTGCGTGCCATTGAATGTGATTGATACGTCGTCCAGTGCATTACCTTCTAGCTCGAATACGGCTGTGTCGTCCACACCGCCGCCCGGCGAGCTGGAGCTTAAGGCGATCGCGATTGCTCCGGTCATCAACAAAGCTATTGCCACAAAGGCAGGAAGCGCACGATGGCGCAGTCCCGCGAGACATCGAATCATGGTGAAGGGCTTAGTTCCCATGGTGATCTTTCTCCTTGTTGTTCACTTTTTGGGGTAGGGGCCCGAAGGACCGCAAAGCAGCCGACGCGCCGCCTAGACACTCGGGCGAAAGCTGTTTTGTTTTCAGGCTCAGGCGGGAGGTCTTGCAGACACAAAGACGGGCAAGGCGCACTCGCAAACCTGGCTGGGAAGGTTGCGCGCGTTCCTGTGGCAACACAGGTCGTGCGGAATTACGAAAACACCCCTAGCGCGGACAAACTGCCGGTTTGCCTGCCCGTGCTGGGGTAGAGCGGCAAAACATCAGTTAGCTTCAAAAAAAACCGTTTTCGTTGGCGACTTCTCAAACACAGACATCGGCACAGGAAGGACGTCGAGTGCCCTAAAGAGAGAAGTAACCCCCGTAGTCTGGTTTGCAACATGTGCACGATCGTCTCCGAAGTTTTGCCGCAAAACGTGCATTCCTTTCACACAGTTAGCGTCAGAGCGGAAAGGGAGGTGCACCTCTGCGGGCAAGCCTTTGGTCAAAACTGTGCAAAACCTCGGAGTCACATTACTTACAGTTCGTAACCTGAAGGGCAGTAGCTTTGCGGTTAAGGCTAGGCCTCAAAGCGAGCGGCCCGAGCCAAGGCCTACGTTTCCTAGACCCCGGTCCCCACTATAACTTTTTCGAAAAAGTACCATTGACCTGGCTTATCCGTAGGACTACCTTCGAGAGTACCCGCCCCCGGACGAAATCTATCCGCAGAGAGGTTCGCCGTGGCAATCACCACCCCCTACATGAAAGACAGCCTGGAAGATCGCTGGGCGCGCATGCGCTCCCACAAGCGCATCATTTCTCGCGTCAAGTTTATGGTCGAATGGGATGACGACACGCAGAAGCAGAGAGCCAATGCCGTGACGGTTGATGTGAGCCATTCCGGCTGCATGGCGATCGTCGGTGCCCCCCTTCCTCTCCGTAAACAGGTCCGCTTGATCCATCCCGAAACCGGTCGCAAAGCCGAGGCGCAGGTCGTTTGGCGGGACCACGAAGCCTGGGATACCGGTTTTGAGCTAACCAAGCCCGATGCTTCCTTCTGGGGCGTCCCTTTTTAGCCAGGCCCTGTTTCACCCGGCCTCCGAAACTCATTCGTGAATCTTTTGGCATGAAAGGGAGACATGTGTCTCCCCTGCCTCCTGAAGCGCGGGTCCGGCTCCGCCGCGGCACCGTTTGACGCAAAGTGTGCGCCACCGATACTCTTCTTCTTTGCGTTTTTAGGCCAAGAGACGACGTGGACCCACAAATCAAGGAAGTTCTGCCGGCCAGCGCGCTTGCCGAGCACCTGCCGAAAATTTGGATCGGCTATCTGCTTTGCGTCGCAACGTTTGTTGACGAAGCCATTTTTCTCGCCGGCCACCCGGAGCTTGTTTCGGGCAAGCTGTTTATCCCGCCTTTGCACTTGTTCCTGCTGGGTTTCATCAGTCTGGTGTATTGGCTTGTCTGCATTCACAAATTGCACGTAATCCTGTCTCTCGTGCCGGGCTGGCATCATCCCGTCTCGCCCGCGCGCGCCGTGTGGTTCCACTTTATTCCCGTCTACAACCTGTACTGGCTCTACAAGTGGCCGCGCGAGTGCGCCAATTTTGTGAATTGGCGGATGCAGGGCGCGGTGCTGCAACCGCGCAACGCCGGCCTGTTCATGGCCGGCTCCTACGTGCTTTGTGTGCTGCTCGGCAGCTTGATTCTGGTCTTCTTTGCGCTCTCCTTCGTGGTGGCGTGGATCCGGCGCGCGCTCAACATGCCATTCCGCCTGCCGCCTTCCGGGGAGGATTCGGGCAGTTCTCCAACCGTGGTCTGAAGAGGAAAACGATGACCTCGCGAACCAGCCGCACGCTCCTACTGTCGCTCGCCTTGTGGTTTCCGATAGTAAGCAAAGCCCAAGCGCCGGGAAGGAATGAACCGCTGGCCCATGAAATCCTGAAGCAGCTCATCGAAATCAACACCACCGATTCCGTCGGCAGCGTAACCGCCGCATCCGAAGCCATGGCCAAGAGGCTGTATGAAGCCGGTTTTGCCGAAAAGGACATCCAGATCGCAGGGCCGCGCGACACCAAGAAGAACCTGGTGCTCCGCTACCACGGGACCGGAAAACGCAAGCCGGTCCTTTTTATCGGTCATCTGGACGTGGTCGAGGCCCGCCGGGAGGACTGGTCAACGGACCCTTTTGTCTTCCTCGAAAAGGATGGTTACTTCTACGGTCGCGGCGCGGAGGACATGAAGGCCGGCGACGCTTTGCTGGTCGCCTCCTTCATTCGCCTGAAACAGGAAGGCTACGTTCCCGACCGCGATCTCATCCTCGCACTCACCGCCGACGAAGAAGGGGGCACGGCCAATGGAGTGGACTGGCTTCTTAAGAATCACCGCGACTGGATCGAGGCTCAATATTCGATCAACTTGGACGGCGGGGAATTCGAACGCGACGGCGACAAGCGCCTTCTCGCGGGACTACAGGCCGGTGAAAAAGTCTACGTGGACTACCAATTCGAATCGCTGAATCCCGGCGGCCATAGTTCGCTGCCCTCGCCAGACAACGCCATCTACCATCTGTCCGCCGCGTTGAGCCGTTTGCAGAATTTCTCCTTTCCCGTGAACGTGAATGAGATCACCCGCAACTATTTCGAAAAAACCGCGGCGTTTTCCGGCGGCCAGACCGCCGAAGACAAGCGCGCCGTCGCCAAGCAGCCTCCCGACCTGGAGGCGGCCGCCCGTCTGTCCGAGGCCTCTCCCTACTACAATTCCTTGTTGCACACCACCTGCGTGGCCACCACGCTTACCGGCGGCCACGCTCCCAACGCGCTCCCGCAAATGGCGCGCGCCAATGTGAACTGCCGAATTTTTCCCGGCGAAGATCCGGAAGTGGTACGCCGCACGCTCGAGAAAACCGCGGCCGATGCGAAAGTGAAGGTCACCATCGTTCCCTACAAAGATCCCGCGGGAAACGTCATCCCGACCGTGCCCGTTCCGCCGTCGCCGCTTCTGCCGGAGGTGGTCGAAGCCGAAAGAAAGACCGTCCAAGGCTTCTGGCCGGGCTTGCCCGTCGTTTCCACAATGTCCACCGGAGCCACCGACGGCCGCTTCCTGCGCATTGCGGGAATTCCGACTTACGGCATTGCCTGCATGTTCTTCGAGGTGAACGACAACCGCGCGCACGGCAAGGATGAGCGCATCGGTGTGAAGGACTTTTACGAAGGCGTCGAAGTCGCCTACAAACTGATCAAGCGCCTTTCCTCGACCAACTGAAAGCTAAGCCCTTCGCGACGGAAATCCGGCCATAAACAACAAGGCCCGAAGGAGAGCGTCCTTCGGGCCGAGTTTCAGAGGCTAGAGACGGTCAGGGTTTCGCCGGCGGGTCCGCGATCGACGTTCCGTCCGGTGCCTGCTGCGCGCTGGCCGCAATCGGCTTCGCGCCGCTCTCGGCACCGAAGCGGGTCAGGTACGGCATGAACGGAGTCACTTCGAACGGCATCTTTTCGCGTTCCGCCACCGTGCCCACCGGTTTGCTCTTCAGCATTTCCAGCTTGTCGCTCCACGGATCCATCTTCACGCGGCCGCCGATCGGAAGCGCGGCGATCTTTTGCGAACCGGACGGCTGCTTGGGATCGGGTGAACCCGCGGTCGCCGTTTGCACCGGCACGGCTAGCGGCGAAGAAGTGACGCTCGGCAGATTCGGCACACGGTTGCCGAGGTGCGCGCTGATCAGATTGGGTATCTCCTTCTGGCGCGCCTGCAACGCCTGGAAGAACATCGCCGCATTGTTCATCTGCCAGACTTTCGCCACTTGCGGATTCTTGAGCGCGGTGCTCATCATTTCCGAACCCTTGTGGTTGGCGGCCGCCTCTTCATCCGGAGTGCGCGCAAAGCCGAAGTGTTTGAACGAATCCTTATCGTCAATCAACAGCTGGTCAAAGAACGCGTACTGCGAATCCATGCGATGGCCGAGTACTACGTGCGCGAGTTCGTGCGCGACGATCGCGGCCAGGCTGGCTTCGTCCGGCAAAACGTCGATCAGTCCGCGGCTCAGCACAATGGTGTGCCCCAGGGTGAACGATTCGAGCGTGGTGGTCGTCAACACGCGGCAGCGCACCTCGGGCTCGACGTCCAGGTTATTGGTCACTTCCAGGTTGTTCACCACGGTTTCCAGGACCTTGTCTACGTCGCCCTTCGGCGCGATCAGTCCCAGGCGCTGCAGCCGGTCCGCCACGTTATCTTCCGCCTGGCGGTCCCAGGAACGCTGCGCCTGCAAGGGCGTCAAATCGTTGTTGGTGGAAGATTCGTCGTTGACGTTGCTTTCCACCAGCACCTTGCTCAATTCCTGCTCCTGCGAGGTGTGTCCAAGGTTGTAGCCCCAGATGCGCGTCTGCGCCCTGAAGTCCAGCTTCTTGGTCATCGCATAATGCAGGTTGTTTTCTTCGCTGTAGACGAAGGTCGGCAGCCACAGCCCCGGCTGCACGTTCGAGCGCCAGCTGTCGAAGTGAAAATACCAGGTGGAATGCCCGGCTCCGCCATATCCGCCGTTGAAGCGTACCACGTTGAAGTCTTGATCCTCAACCCAGATACGCCCGAGGAAGCGGCCCTTGCCGCTCTTCGGCAGCGGCGTCACGTCGAACACCAGGCAGCGCACTTCGCCCAGGAACTCGCGCTTTATGTAGTCGAACTTGTAGTGTTGCCGGTCGAAGCCATTGGTATCGATGAACACCATCTGCAGAAAGCCGTCCGGCAGATACTGCATAGCGAATGAGAAGAAGTTTCCGACGCCCACGAAAATCTTCTTGCCCTTGCTGTTGGTGTCGGAAATCGAAACCAGCCCTACGCCCTTGCTGAAATCGGCCTTGCCGAGAAAATACTTGTCGCCCGCCGGCACCGAGCCCAGATCCTTGTCCGCCTTCATGTTCTGGATGTAGGTCTCGACCAGCGGCGAATATTCCTTCATCTTTCCATACAGATGGTTTTCGTTGTTGGTCACACGATCGATCACTTGCTCCATCGTGCGGGGCTGCTCGGGCAGCATGGCGATCTTCTTGGACTGATCATCGTCCGCGCCGAACGCCACGCTCGCGCATGCAGCTACGAAAAAGATACCCATCAAGAACTTGCGCATCTCACTTCTCCTCAGTAGGCCAAACGGAATTCAATGCGAACGCGAGCCGGGTAGTCCACAGGCTGGCCCTCGCGCAAGGCCGGCTTGAACTTGATTTGCTGCGCGGCCCGGGACGCGGATTCATCCAGTCCATGTCCCAAACCGCTGATGATTCGATTTACCTGCACTTGGCCGCTGGCTGTGAAAACCACATCCAGAACAACGTCGCCTTCCAACTTCAGACTACGCCCTTCCGCCGTGTACTCGGGCCGCGGCTTGTCCAGGACGACAACAGCCGTGTCCGCCGGCCCATCGTTGCTTTTCTTCTTGGGAGCCTCGGCCACCGCCGTGCTCTGGTCCGCAAATCCGCCGGCTTGCACCGACCCGCCCCGCTTACCGCCGCCCTGTGGAGGCACGGCCGTACCGTTGCCAAACCCGGTGCTTCCGACGGTCCCGCGGATGCCCTTCTCGCCGCCGGTTCCGTTTCCATAGCCCGGGCCGTTCGGTAGGGTGTTCAATCCCTGCGCGTTCACGATCAGGTGCCCGTTCGGATTTCCCTTGCCGGGCAGTCCGGTGGGGTCACCGAATCCGCCGGTTTGCACCTTCTCCACGGGAGCTCTGACGGTGGCCGGCGTCGCATTGCCGCTGCTCATCATGCCGACTTTCACGTCTTCCTTCGGCCGCTTCGGCTGATTGGGCTGATTGCTATCGACCATCGCCGGCTGCAGGACTTGATTCATCTCCGGAGCCCTGTTGTCGACCGTCTGCACCTTGGGCTGAGGCTGGTTCAGCTTTGGATTCAGGAAGATGTGCGGTTGCTTGGGATTCAAAATCGGCTCCACCACCGGCTGCGGCGGCGGCGTGTTCACCTTCACGATCTTTGGCGGCGGCGGCGGGGGCGCCACCGGAATCATCGTGATCGGCTGGGCAATTTCCGTGTACGAGTATTGCAGGGCCGTTTTCATCTGCTCGGGAAAGATCAGCGGAATCAGGAGCAGGAAGGAGACCAGCGATACCTGCACGATCGCGCTGATGCCTACCCGCTTGGCGCGCGACTCGCCTTCCGGCAGCATCGCTAACCGCGCTGGAATCGGCTTGGTTCCAATATTCTTCTTCCAGGCGGCTTCTTGACCCGCGGCTGCGCGGCGGCTCGGATCGAGCCCGATGCCCAAGTTGGTCTTCCTAGGTGGTTCTAAGATCATTGTGGTCATCCGCTTGCCGCCTCGAGGAGAGTTCGCCTCCGCAGGGAGCAGAGGGCTCTCCAACCTTTAGATTGGGGCGCTCAACTCGCTTGGGGTTTCAGAGCTTGGCTTAAAACTCCGAACCAACTAGTGCGAAACTTTCGCAACCAGTACTACGGTAATGACGAGGCTGGAGTCATCCGATAGGACTTTCGTACCAAAGACGCGAAGTCGCTAATGATGTTGCGAGCGCAGTTCCAACACCCCTTTCACTTCTGAACCCGACGAGGCGCTGATGGTTGCGGGCTAGGGGAACCCCATCTAAGGATACCGCAAACCGACCTTTCGCGAACCTGGTTTTCCCTAAACCATTCCCCACGCGCACCGGGAGGGTCTATGCTTAGGATGCACGTATTTTCGCCGATGTAGCCTCGGGTGAAGTGCCGACTTTCGGTTTTTTTCGAATGCATGAAGCTAACCGGCGGAGCAGCAACGACATCCAGGGTTCAGGCTTCCTCCTAATCTTGAGGCACATGGACTCGCGGCCTGACAATTTAGCGCCTGATCCGGCGGGAGACGCCGCTCTCCCGGAGGCTTGCGTCGCCATCGCGCGACGCGTTTTTTCGGAAATCGGCGCCGGGCGCTGGCAACTCTCCTCGAAGGTATTCGAAGATGCCCTCGCTCGCAGCGCCGGAAAACGCTTCGGCGGCAGAGTCAACGCAGAGGAATTCGCAGGCTACGTTTCCACCCTCCATCTCCGGGACCTCGCTCTGGCTTGCGCTTGTCTCGAAGGCTCGGAAGCGGCCTGGGAGGAGTTTGTCGCAATCTACCGCGGCTATCTGCGCGCTGCGTCGGCCGCAATCCTTCGTTGTGCTCCATCCGATCCGTCCGCCATCGAGCTCGCGGACTCGCTCCTCACCGACCTCTATGGCCTTTCCGGGCAGAGCGGCGCCATCCGTTCACTGTTTCGCTATTTTCACGGACGCAGTTCGCTGAAGACCTGGCTGCGCGCGGTCCTCGCGCAGCGCCACGTGGACCTGATCCGCGCAGGAAAGCGATTTCGATCGCTCGATGAGCAACCGCCCGACGGCGAGCCGCGGCGGCTGCGCGACCCGGTAACCGTCGAAGCTCCCGCCGACCCGCGCCGCGAACACTATCTCGAGCGCTTTCGCCAAGCCTTGTCGAGCGCACTCGAATCGCTCGATGCGCGCGACCGAACCCGTTTGCAGCTCTATTACGCCGAGGAGCGCACGCTTGCCGAAATCGGCCGCGCCGTCGGCGAACACGAATCGAGCGTCTCGCGCCACCTCGAGCGCGTCCGCAAGGAGCTGCGTGCCACAGTCGAAGGCCTGCTGCGCGCAGGAAGCAGTTCCGTCAACGGTGGCTCTCTGCCCACGGGACTCGACGATGCGCAGGTTGCTCTATGTCTTGAGTATGCGGCCGAGGACGCCGCCATCGATTTGGATCAACTGTTCCATGCTCCTAAACCGCGAAATTTGCCCAGCCCAAAATCCAAGGTGAAGCCATGAGCAAGCGCTGGGCACATTGCAAGGTCCGTCGTGAAATGCGTTCTATCCTGAGAGTGGCGTATGCCTGAAGACCGCGACCAACTCTTTGAGAAAGCCCTGGCCCGCCATCTCCGCGCGGAGAGCGCTGCCTCCTCCCTGTGTCTCGATCCGGAAACGCTGGCTGCCTACCACGAA
>Ga0306920_100007722_pt1 | contig 14187 bp, 16 predicted proteins | sample flu12Cox44000170_FD_204666 | JGI IMG/M metagenome (GOLD analysis project Ga0306920, IMG submission 204666) | Lab enrichment of tropical soil microbial communities from Luquillo Experimental Forest, Puerto Rico - flux4day.12C.oxic.44.000.170 (v2)... | ecosystem: Environmental > Terrestrial >...
GTACCCGCGCACAACCGCCTTGGTTGGATTTCCTCTACGGCTACCACGACCATAATCGAGGTGCATACCTGTGGTGTCAACGGGCCGTGACGGCCGGGCGGAAGTTCGGCTGGCGGTGGTCACCCCCTCACGAGCCTAGGAACTATAGTCGAGGTGGTTATCGGTTCCATGTCGATGGAAAGCTCTGCACTGGATGAGAGAGACCTGAGAAGAATGCTTACAGTAGCGGAAGTCCTGGTCTGTTCCGATCCGCAGGCACCTTCCAAGGTTGGGCTAAGAGAGTTCGGATGAGGTGAGCATTGGAGATGTCAGCACTTCTTGCGCTCTTCCTCATCGGTATTGGAACCACTGGGTTCCTCCGCCTTGAGAGCGGAAGACGCGCCGTGCAGAGGCGGAATCCATTAAAGGGATACCCCGCTTTGAGGCGGCACACCTCCAAAAACGCTAGAATAGAGCGTTGGCCGCGCCCAGCCTATTTTCGCTGATGCAGCCAGAGAGCATGTTCGAAGTTACGGTCGAAGACACGTTTTCCGCGGGTCACTACCTGCGCAACTATCGCGGCAAGTGCGAGAAGCCGCACGGTCACAACTACCGTGTGCGAGTTACGCTGAGCGGGGAGACGCTCGACCAGGCTGGCTTGCTGCTGGATTTCAAGGAGCTCAAAGACGTTCTGCGCCCAGCGATGAACTATCTCGATCACGAGATGATTAACGAGCTGGAGCCGTTTACTAAGGTCAATCCCTCGGCCGAGAACCTGGCGAAATACTTCTTTGACGAGACCAATGCGCGCTTGAAGCACAGTACCAACGGCCGTGTCCGGGTAAAGGACGTGACCATCTGGGAGACCGACACGACCACTGCAACCTATCGTGAATAGGCTGCTACCGTCCCGATGCAGATCATAGAAATCTACAAGTCGCTACAAGGCGAGTCATCCTACACGGGATTGCCGTGCGTCTTTGTGCGGCTGGCGGGCTGCAACCTTCGCTGCGTGTGGTGCGACAGTGAGTACACCTTCAAAGGCGGGAGGAAGATGACGCTCGACGAGGTCGAGCACCAGGTACATCGTCTGTCGCCGGAGGGTGGGTTGGTGGAGATCACGGGCGGAGAGCCGCTTCTGCAGGAGCGCGAGGCAGTTGCGATGATGGATCGGCTGCTTATCTCCGGCTACACCGTTCTGCTGGAGACCAGTGGCGAGCGGCCGTTGGAGCGAGTGCCGAAGCACGTGGTGAAGATTGTAGACGTGAAGTGTCCGGACTCAGGTGAGGGGGATACGTTTTATCTCGACAACCTGAAGGCTTTGACGCATCGCGACGAAGTGAAGTTCGTAATCGCCAGCCGCCAGGATTATGAATTTGCGCGCGAGTTCATTCATGAGCACGCGCTCGACTCGCGTGTCGGCTCAGTAATCTTGTCGCCAGCTTTCCGCAAAGATGCTGCCGGAAGCCGCGACACGTCGCATTGCCTGGTTGATCCGCAGCACCTCGCGGAGTGGATGCTGGCCGACGGGCTGAAGGCACGACTGGGTTTGCAGGTGCACAAGTTTATCTGGGAGCCGTCGCTGAAGGGCGTGTGAGCCGTTAGCGTAGCGTGCAGATCCTTTACGGGCTTGGCGATAATGAGGCAGGGCAGGCGGCTCGGGAGGTCAGAAAATGGCCGGATGTAATGGCATGTCCTTCGGCGATCCCAGGGCAGGCTCGGAAGGTGCGCTCCTTAAGAGATGCAACATCAACCATCAGCTCGTGTGGTAGTGATACTGAGCGGTGGCATGGACTCAACCGTCTGCGCGGCGCTCGCGGTTCGCGACTTTGGAGCCGGGCAAACCGCTGCTTTCCATATCAGCTACGGCCAGCGTACGGAAGCCCGCGAGAAGCAGGCCTTTCAGGCAATTTGCGAACGGCTGAACATCCGCACTCGGCTGATGGTCCGGACGGAATTCTTCCGCGCCATCGGCGGCTCGGCTCTGACCGATCGGCAAATCGCAGTGCCAGAGGCACCACCTGAGATCGGCAATGCGATCCCGGTAACGTATGTGCCGTTCCGCAACTCCCATTTTCTCTCTGCAGCCACCAGCTGGGCTGAGGTGCTGGGGGCCGAGCGCATCTACATTGGAGCAGTTCAGCAGGACAGCTCCGGCTACCCCGATTGCCGGCCCGAGTTCTATCGCGCCTTCAATGAGGCGATACGGACTGGAACCAGGGAGGGGAAGATTCGCGTCGAAACCCCGGTTATCGGGCTGCGGAAAGCCCAGATTGTGACGCTTGGCCTTGAATTAGGCGCTCCCTTCGATTTAACGTGGTCATGCTACAGCCGGGTAGATCGGGCCTGCGGGAGCTGCGACAGTTGTGTGTTACGCTTGCGGGCCTTCGAGGCGGCGGGTGTGGCGGACCCCATTCCCTACCTGCCGGCCCCGGCAACGCAGAGTTCCTGATGGGAAATACGTTTTCCCGGTAATTTGCAGTATTCAATTTTCTTGTTCATGCGGTGGAGGCAGAAATGAAAACGAACATTATCCTCGTGGCTCTGCTGGCTCTCCTGACGGGAGTGTGGGCGGTTCCGGCCGGCGCGCAGAGCACGGGCACGGTCAAAGGCAGTGTAAAGGACCAGGCTGGCAAGCCGATAGCGGATGCCACCGTTGAATTCACGAACGTAGACACCGGTCGCAAGATCACTCTGAAGACCGATAAGAAGGGCGAATACTTCTCGGTCGGCGTCAATGCCGGCAACTACAACGCTGCGGTGCTGCAGAACGGAAAGATGATCGATCAGTTAAGCCATATTCCGGTTGCTGTAGGCGAAGAGAAGCTGATTAACTTCGACCTTGCCAAGGATCAGCAAGGTGGCATGACGGAGGAACAGAAGAAGAAGATCGAGGAAGTCCAGAAGCAGAACGAAAAAATCAAGAATCTCAACTCAGTCCTGGCCCAGGCCAGAGCGGCGGAACAGGCAAACAACTGGGACCAAGCGGTCACGCTGTTGCAACCGGTGGCGGAGCAGAATCCAGACCAGGAGCTGTTATGGGCATACCTGGGTGATGCGTATCGTGGTGATAAGAAGTACCCCGAAGCGATCGACGCCTATCAGAAGGCGATCGCGCTGAAGCCGAGCTCCGGTAGCTATCACAACGGGTTGGCCGAAGCGTACGCGAAGTCAGGGCAAACCGATAAGGCTATCGCCGAGTACAACACTGCCGCGCAAGTCGAGCCGGCCAACGCCGCCATGTACTACTTCAACGAGGGCGCCGTCCTTACCAATACCGGCAAAGTGGATGAAGCGAATGCCGCGTTTGACAAAAGTATCGCTGCCGATCCCGCCCGTGCGGACGCGTATTACTGGAAGGGTGTGAACCTGCTCAACAAGGCGACCACTAAGGGTGACAAGATGGTGGCGCCTCCGGGCACGGCAGAGGCTCTCAACAAGTACCTCTCATTGCAGCCGGACGGCAAGTATGCCCAGGCCGCCAAGGATTTATTGGCTAGTATAGGGGCGAGCGTGGAGACCAGCTACGGCAAAGGTAAGACTCCCAAGAAGTAGAACAATTCGCCGCGTTGCAAAGGGGCGGGTTCACCCCGCCCTCTTCCTTTTGCTGCGAGCGAGCCGCAGGCTCAGTGGGTTGGTCGATCCTCTCCATTTCAGTAGAATTCCAAACTAGTGGCGACTCCTGTGATTAGCACTGCGGCTTCCCCGCTTCTGTCGTACGGTGAGGCGCGACGGCTCGTCGACGACTATGCGTCCCGCCTGTTGCCAACCGAGGCGGAGACAAGATCTCTTCTTGATTGCGTCGGACTCGTGCTCGCCGAAAACCTGAGAGCAGACCGCGATTTCCCGCCGTTTCCTCGAGCCACTCGCGATGGATACGCACTGCGCTCGGCGGATGTCGCTTCCGTGCCAGCAGATTTACGCTGCGTAGGAGAAATCAAGGCTGGGCCTTCGAACCAGCAAAGCGGTATTGCGATCCGCCGGGGAGAACTCGTAGAGATCATGACCGGCGCGCCGGTACCGAGAGGCACCGATGCGGTGGTGATGGTCGAGTACACGGAACGTCATGGCGAAGACGTTACGATTCGGCGGTCCGTGCATCCGGGCGAGAACGTTGTGCAAGCCGGCGCTGAAGCTCAGAAGGGTGCGGTCATGGCGGCGCGCGGGACGCGCGTCTCGCACACCACGGTCGCGGTCGCTGCTGCCGTGGGGCGCGCTGAGGTTGCGGCACACCGACCGCCGAGGATCGCCATTCTTGCAACGGGCGACGAGTTGGTCGATATCAATTTGCCACCCGGGCCGCATGAGATTCGCAATTCGAATAGCTACTCGCTCGCTGCACAGGTTTCCGCCTCGGGCGGAGCTCCCATGATTCTGCCCGTTGCGCCCGATCAACCGGAGGAGATCGCGCTGCTGATTCGCAAGGGCCTCGAGTCCGATCTGCTGCTGCTAACCGGCGGTGTCTCCATGGGTAAGTACGACCTGGTGGAGCAGGTACTGGCCTCCTTCGAGGCTCGATTCTTCTTTACTGGGGTGGCCATACAGCCGGGCAAGCCGGTCGTGTTCGGTGAGATTGTGGTTGACAGCCATCCGAAACCGTTCTTCGGACTGCCGGGGAATCCAGTCTCGACCATGGTGACGTTTCAGCTGTTCGTCCAACCTGTGCTCGAAGGGCTCGCAGGCTCTGGCCCGAACTCGCTACCGTTTGCACAAGCAAAGTTGAAATCGGAGTTCAAGACAAAGACCGGACTCACACGTTTCTTGCCTGCCAGGCTTGGCGGCACACCGGAGCAGCCGGAGGTCGAACTCGTTCGCTGGCAGGGTTCGGGTGACTTGATGGCTGTTTCAAACTCGAATTGCTACCTTGTGGTACCTCCCGACCGCGAACAGTTTGCCTCCGGAGAATCGGTTAGTGTGCTGCTGTTCTAGAGTCGACGCCCATGACGAAGCCGAGGAACAAAGCGAAAAAACTCTCGCACTACGATAGCGCGGGCCGCGCGTCGATGGTCGACGTCTCGGGTAAGCAGCCTACGGTGCGCGAAGCCGAAGCACGGGGCTTTGTGGCCATGAGCCGCGAGGTTCGAAAGGCCCTTCCGCAAAATCCGAAGGGCGATCCGCTAGAGGTGGCGCGTGTCGCCGGTATCATGGCGGCCAAGCGCACGTCGGAGCTGATCCCGATGTGCCATCCCGTTCCCCTCAACCAGGTTGACGTTAGATTGGAAGTGCAGAAAAAGGGCGTCGAGATTCGCGCCCTGGCTCGCACAACGGCTGTCACCGGAGTCGAGATGGAGGCGCTGGTGGCAGCAACAGTTGCCGCACTTACCGTATATGACATGTGCAAGGCGCTGGACAAGGGCATCGAGATACGCAAGGTCGTGCTGGAGCGGAAATCTGGCGGTAAGAGCGGAGAATATTCGCGGAGGAAATCGGACTCGTGATGAGAACGGCTGCCGTACTTACGGTTAGTGATTCTGCCGCCGACGGCGAGCGAACCGACCTGTCCGGCCCTGCCACGGCTGAGCTGCTGCGGCAGTATGGCTTCGACGTCGTACGCCAGGAGATCGTAGCTGACGACCAGTCGGCCATCGAATCAGCGCTGATACAGATGGCGAAACAAGCTAAGCTTGTGGTGACGACCGGCGGAACAGGAATCGCCGAGCGTGACGTAACTCCTGAGGCGACACGCGCGATATGTTCCAAGCTCATCGAAGGAATCCCCGAGAAAATGCGCGCGGAGGGAGTCTCCAAAACCTCATTTGCTGTACTCAGCCGCGGCGTTTGCGGGGTGCACGGGCGCTCGCTCATCCTCAATTTGCCGGGCAGCCCAACCGCGGCGTCGGAGTCGCTGCTCGCGGTGATCGAAATCCTGCCGCATGCGCTCGACCTGCTGGCTGGTCGGACGGTGCATGAACAAGGTGAGCCAAGGAATATTTGAGTTGATGTGGGGGCAGAGCTCCTGCATTGATGTGCAGTTGAACTGAAACACCTCCCGCTATGCGAGAATCCTTGTAGACATGAGTGTATTGCGCATTCTCTTGGTGTGGCTCCTGTGCCTGGTGGGGGTTTCGAACGCCCAGCTTCACTTACCCTTGATCAACAAGGATAAAGACAAGGACTTCAAGACCCATGATCCCGACCAGGTGGCTGACACGTTGCGCAGTGGTGCCGACCCGCAACGCAGCCAGTTGGCCAACGAGCTTGGCATCATGGCACCGGACGCCTCGAACCTGGCGGCGAAGTCAAGCGCGCCCTGCACCAGCTTCAATCACGTGGAAGAGCGGCAGGTGCATCTCCGGGCCGATGCCGACAACGCGGTTATCATTGCCGACTCGGGCGAGTGCGACTCCACGTACCTGATCGTCTTTGACCGTGGACGCAAGTCGGAGTGGCGGCAAGTGCAGACCTTTCGCTTGTATTCGCGCGTGCAACATCCGGAAATCAGCTTCGCCGAACTGGTGCAGGCAGGTGTGTCAGAGATCGTTGTACACCGCGAGACCACACGCGAGAGTGGCGCCAACGAGCAGGAAAACTTTGTCGTCCTTAAACTGCTGCGCGACCGGCTGATGACGGTGCTTGACACGGTGGAGCGCATGGAAGTCACCTTGCCGGTGAAGCCGAGCGACGACTCGGACAACATCGAACAATCGCAGCAGTCGACGTTCAACATGGTCAAGGCGGCTGCTAACACGGGTGCGGTCATGCGTATCCTTGAGAAAGAAGTGCTTAAGGAGAAGCAGACCAGCATTACGCTGTATCGATCCTGGACCTGGGATCCTGAACTGGAGCGCTTCCGCTCGACGGGCAGCGATGGCAGTGACGTAGTGCAATGGCAGCCCCCGAAGCAGCCCGCGAACAAGACGGCCGCTGGTGCAGCGCAGCCGGCGAACAAGCCAAGCCAGCAACCGACGAAGTGAGCGGAGAATTGCAGCGGTGTTGGTACGCCCCCCGCCCTGGTGCCTCGGTCGCGCGGCTCGGTCTTGATCCGTTTGCAGATCCCGGTGCTGACGCACCGGGCTCACGCCATTCCGCCGCGTTGCGGCTTGCTTTATGCAAACATGGACACGTTCGCCGATCTGACGTCTGGCTCTGACGTCGCTGCTACCTCGAGTCCTGATCTTGTGTAGAATCTCCAGCAGTACGCAAGCCAACACTTGAACCCAATCCATGGCGACAGTCACCTACCTGGAAGCGATTCGCGAAGGCATATGGGAAGAGATGGAGCGGGATCTGTCCGTGTTCTGCATCGGCGAAGACATTGGCATTTACGGTGGCGCATTCAAAGTTACCGACGGGCTGATCGATCGCTTCGGACCGGAGCGGGTGATCGACACGCCAATCTCTGAGATGGCAATCGTTAACGCCAGTTTTGGCGCTGCGCTTACCGGCATGCGGCCAGTGGCAGAGTTCCAGTTCATGGACTTCATCAGTTGCGCCTTCAACCAGATCACCAACCTGCTGGCAAAGGCGCATTTTCGCTGGGGCGCGCCCGTGCCGGTCGTGCTGCGCGGGCCTTCCGGCGGCGGCGTGCACGGCGGGCCATTTCATTCGCAGAATCCGGAAACTTACTTCGCCCACACGCCGGGGTTAAAGGTGGTTTGTCCGGCCAGAGCTTATGATGCCAAGGGCCTCATCAAGTCGGCCATTCGTGACAACAATCCTGTGCTCTTCTTCGAGCACAAGTTTCTCTACCGGCGAATCAAGGAGGAACTGCCCGCAGAAGACTACACGGTTCCGATCGGCAAAGCCCGGATAGCGCGAGAGGGCCGAGACCTCAGCGTGATCACGTATGCGGCCATGGTTTACGTTGCGCTCGAAGCTGCGGAAACGCTTGCGAAGGACGGTATTGAACTGGAAGTGCTGGACCTGCGGACTATTCTGCCCCTCGATCGCCAAGCCATTCGCCTGACAGTGGAGAAGACCAACCGCGTGATCGTGCTGCACGAAGACACCAAGACAGGCGGTGTTGCGGGAGAAGTCGCGGCCATCATCAACGAAGAGTGCTTCGACGCGCTCGATGCCCCCATCACGCGGATCGCCTCGCTCGATACGCCAGTGCCGTTCTCGCCGCCACTGGAGGAAGCCTTTTTGCCCAAGGTCGAAGATATAGTCCGCGAGGCGCGAAGGTTGCGGCGGTACTGAGGGAATCGCGGATAGATAGAAATGAGTTAAACTCCGTTCCTACGTGGTGAACTCATGCTCCGAACAGGTACAGAACCTCCTAGTTTGGGCTAATCGGCCCCTCGCACACTGGTTTTTTCCGTGGCCCCCCTGTTGCCATATTTCAGCCGCAGTATCAGCAGCGGGAAGGCAAGCAGGAACGTCACTGCATTCGGAAGAATAATCGGCAGCGAGCGAATCAGGAATCCGTAGCACACCCACAACAACAGCCCGACATTTAGGCTGACAAGCATGGTCGGCGCGATGTCCCGCACTGATTTGGTGCGAAAGGAGTGAAGCGCTTGCGGAAGATAAGCAAGAGTGCAGAGCGTTCCGGCAGCAAAGCCGGTAGCAGAAACCAGGTCCATATCTCAGCCTACCACTGGTTCAGCGCATGGCAGATGAAGGCGAGAGGAAACGTCTCAACTGCGATTCAGCCTCCACAGTCCAAAGTTGAGATAGATGGCATAGGTGACCCACAGCAGGTATGGCATGAGCAGCAATGCCGCAACAGGCAGCAACATGTGAAAGACGAAGAGATTGAATACAATCGCCAACCAGAGAAGGACGATCTCGACCAGGGCCACACCAGGCATACGTGAGCCGAACAAGATGCCCGGCCACGCGACATTTAACGCAAGCTGTGCGAAGAAGATAGCTAGCGCGAAGCGCGCGCCTCCTCGGTACTCGCACCAGACAAGCCATGCGGAGATCGCCATCAACACATACAGTGCCGTCCAGACCGGCCCAAACACCCACGACGGCAACGTACCTGCGGGCTTGCGCAGGCGCGGATACCAGTCACGTGCGCCGTCAGCGGTCAAGAATGATCCTACGCCACCGGCGCCGAGACAAACCGCAAAGAACAGAATGAGCACGAGCCAGGGTCTTGCATCCACGACGACTATTGTAAAGAGCTCGAGGCGGAGCCTCGGATGCGAGCGGTTTGCCTCCTCTCAAAGAAGCACGGGCGTGACGGTGTAAGCGCCTCTGCGCGCCTTTCAGACACCGCAATTCGAAAAACATTTTACGGCGTCACCACCGCAACTTTGTTGACGCCACTGCATGCAAGATAGAGGCGCCCATCTCTGGTAACCGCGATGTTGCGCACCACTCCGCCACCGGAGGGAATCGCCTCCGCGGAAAACTGCTGCGTGTCGGGATCGAAGCGCACCAAGCGATTGGGGTGAAGACCCGTCTCGGCGTACCATACCGTGCCGTCCGGGGTGATCGCGATACCATAGGGTTCAGACCCCGATCCTCCCGGAGACGGCCACTGCTTCACGGCTCCGTTGTGAGTATCAAGTTGTCCCAGGTAGCCCCGGCCATAGTCAGAATAGTAAATGATGTCATTCTTGGTAATCGCCAGGCGCCGTGGCCGCGCGCCTTCCGGCAATTCGTGTTCGGTGATCTTCATGGTGCGGGGATCGATGCTGGCCAGCTTGTTCGTGCCGAATTCGCAGAACCAAGGTACGCCGGTACTGCTGACAACCAGTCCATATGGCACTGCATGAGGAGTGGGAACTCGCTGCAGATCGATCGCTCCGGTCGTGGGGTTGAGACGGCCGATAAAGTTGGACTCCTCTACTGTGAACCACAGGATTCCCTGACGATCAAAGACCGGTGTATGAGGATCCTTTGCGTCCGGATTGGGTAGCTTGTATTCCGTAATATCGCCGGTCTTGGGATCCAGCTTGCCGATGTAGCCAGCATAGTTGGCGGTGAACCAGATGTTGCCGTCCCGATCAGCGACGAGTCCATGCGGTCCGGAGTTTGGTGTCTTGAGGCTGTACTCCTTCATCGTGCCCGTAGTGGGGTCAAGACGGCCGAGCTTGTTGGCTTGTTGTCCTGTCCACCAAAGAGCCCCATCCGGAGCCACGGCCGGATCGTGGGGCCTAGAGTGCGGGGTCGGCACCTCATATTCCTTGATCGTGACCTTCAATTCCCCGACCAAGGCAGCCAGGAGAACCACTGTCAGCACGTGGAAAACCAGAGCGGCAAATAATCCGCGTAGAGCGCTGCGGAGACGCATGATCGACCTCCGTTTTACTTGCCGATGCGGATCAGGGTACCTGAGTTGCCGAAGAACGAAATTTGCGTTCTCAACACGGCATAGAAAGCCGGGCCTTACTCAAAAGCCTACTTTTCGATTGCCCGACTCTCAGGGGATAGTCAGCACGATCTTGCCATAGTTGCCGCGTTCCAGCATAAGCCTGTGGGCTTCAGCCGCCTTCTCCATCGGCAGTACATGTCCGATCTCGGGATGCAGCTTGCCCTGGTCAATCCAGGGCTGTATTGTTTTCATCGATCGCGCGATTAACTCAGGATCGTTTGACAGTACGCTAAGCCAGAGTCCGTGCGCGCTCAGGCTCTTGGCCATCATGACGCCGCTGTCGAACTTGTGCCGCTCACCGGTCGCCGTTCCGTAGATGATCACACGGCCAAAGGGGCGGCAGCAGCGTAAGCTTCGGGCAGTATTCTCGCCGCCAAGCATCTCGAAGACGGCATCGACGCCTTCGCCGCTGGTAAGCTCCAGCATGCGTTGCTGAAAGTCGACTTCGCGATAGTTGATACCGTGGTCGAGGCCCAGCATCTTCACCCGCTCCAGCTTTGCGTCGGAACTTGAGGTTCCGTAGAGCTCGATACCCAGTAGCTTCCCGATCTGAACCGCCGCGGTACCCACTCCGCCGGCGACTGCGTGGATAAGCACCCGTCGCTGCCTACGGGGATAGGCGGGCTCAAGTGCGTCGGGTGTGAGTCCGGCCTTCCAGTACGCGAGGTACGCGGTGAGAAAGATCACCGGGAATGCGGCGGACTGGACTGAAGTCCAGCCGGTCGGCTGCGGCCAGATCATCTTCTTCGACGCCGCAACCTTCTCGGCTGCCGCACCGAATTGGGTGTAGCCCATGACGCGCTCGCCAGTGGCTTCGACGATGCCGGCGAACTCACGACCGGAGATGAATGGAGGAGGCGGCGTACCGGGATACGCTCCGTGCGTCGAAATCGTGTCGGCAAAGTTGATGCCTACAGCCTCCACGCGGACCACTGCTTGAGTCGGTGTCGGCTGCGGCTCAGGCATGTCGCGTACTTCCAGAACTTCAGGTCCACCTGGACGAGTGATGACGACAGCTTTCATGAGAGGGAGTGTAAATCATCGATCCACGAGCTTGCGGCTAGGGTAGAGGTCTTCGACTGCGCTGGTACGACGCGCCGGACCTCTTCCTCTAAGGATGAGGCTTCGAGGGACCCAGAGCGAGGCTACTCTTGAGTCGCTGGTCGCTAACTGCTGGGTGCCGCTCTTTCCGGCACCGCCATGAAACCCAGCGCCCTCGAAATGTAATTTCTCAGGTCGCGGCGGTGGACCACGGCGTCGAGCATACCGTGCTCCAACAGGAATTCGCTACGCTGGAACCCCTCTGGCAGCTTCTGACGAATGGTCTGCTCGATCACGCGCGGCCCGGCAAACCCGATCAGTGCACCCGGTTCGGCGATATTCAAATCGCCCAGCATGGCAAATGACGCGGTTACGCCACCGGTCGTCGGGTCAGTGAGTATCGAGATATACGGTACCTTGGCGTCGTCCATGCGAGCCAGGGCAGCTGAAATCTTTGCCAGCTGCATTAGGCTCACAACACCCTCCATCATGCGTGCGCCGCCCGAGGCAGAGACCACAATCAGCGGCACGCGCTCATCGGTCGACTTCTCAACCGCACGCGTGATCACCTCGCCCACGACTGCTCCCATGGAACCGCCGATGAAGGAGTATTCCATAACACTGACGATCACAGGCTGGTTGTTGAGCTTGCCGCGCGCATTGATGACGGCATCGCTAAGGCCGGTCTCGCTCCGCGCACGCTGCAGGCGGTCGGCATAAGGCTTCAGATCGGTAAACTTCAGAGGGTCGGTTGAGACCAGGTTGCCATCCTCGACTTCATATTTGCCATCGTCCAGCAGGTAGCCAAGCCGGGTGCGCGCGTCGATGCGAAAGTGCCGGTCGCACTTGGGACAGACGTTGAGGTTGGCGTCGAGGTCCTTTTTCCAGATGATTTGCCGACACTGGTCACACTTAACCCAAAGACCCTCAGTCTTGACGCGCTTTTCGCCCGAGGTGTCGAGCTCTACCGGCTGCCGCTTGAACCATGCCATAAGGAGTAAGGAATCAGTGTAGCCGAGGCGCAGAGCAGTTGTCGCCCTGCAAGACTGTGGCGAGTGGATTGCCACGCCGAGCAATGGCAGTCATTGCGCGCCTCGGGTCTTGGTTGCAGTGGACACGGCAATCGCCATGGGCATTGCCATCGTCTGGGTAATTAGCCCTATCATCGTGGCGCCGCATGGCACATTACCAGCACCTGGTGCGGCGAGTGGCATTGCTCGCGCAATGTGCGCAAGCTAAGTGCATCGTGGCGCTTCGCCAGTCGGGCGCCCGTCTCGTCACGCACTAAATCGCAATGGTAGTAACCCGGGATCGGCAGCCTCAGAGCGTGAATAAGCAGCAGTTGTCGGGCAGTCGACTTCAACAGGTCAGCGCCTCGGACAACCTCGGTGATCTGCATGCCTGCGTCGTCGGTGACGACAGCTAGCTGATACGCGGGCACGTCGTCGCGCCGCCACACCACGAAGTCACCGAAGTCTTCTCCTGCGACAAAGCGCTGTGGCCCCTGCCGTAGGTCGTCGAAGACGATCGGCTCGCCATCGGGAACGCGGAACCGCCAATTCACTCCAGCAGGTGTGTCGTAACGCTGGGCTTCACTGAGCCGGCTTCGACATCGCCCTGGATACAGCTGCTCATCGTCGCCCTCGTTCGGTGCAGAGGCAGCGAGAGCCAGGTCTCGGCGCGAGCAGGCGCACGGGTAGATGTACCCGCCATCCCGCAACTTTCGCCAGGCTTCGAGATAGAACCCGCGACGGCAGCTCTGTTCGTAGGGTGCGAATGGCCCACGGACATCGGGTCCTTCCTGCCAGGGGATGCCGAGCCAGTGCAAGTCTTCGAGCATCGCCGCGGCAAACTTCTCCTTTGAGCGCTGCGGATCGAGGTCCTCGTTGCGGAAGATCAGAGTTCCGTTACGTTGCAGTGCTCGCTGATACGCCATCCAGAACGTGCAGGCGTGGCCAATGTGCAGCAGTCCTGTGGGGGACGGTGCCAAGCGTCCACGGTAGGGTAAATGTGGCATCTTTGAGGCAGCATTCATGGGGGAATTGTAGAGGGTTGGTAGCCGATGAGTGAGTCTGTGACGTAAAAGCCCCGAGGCAGCCAGGCGTCACGCCCCGGAACTGTGTCACTGGCGAGACGACTAGCCCAGGGCGGTGTCTTCGAACCTTCGATTGCCCGGCCGCTGGGTCCCGTCGCGCTCCGCTCTCTTGTCCTACAACAACTCGCAAGCCAGGCTAGTACTCGATACCGCGCTGTGCCTCGATGCCTTTGGCGTAGGCGTGTTTGACTTCCTTCATCTCGGTGACAGTATCAGCGATTTCAAGGATGCTGGGATGGGCATTGCGTCCGGTCAAAATAACGTGCACCATCTCGGGCTTTTTCTGCAAAGCTGCAACCACCTTTGCCGGATCCAGCATTTTGTAGCTGATCGCGTAATTAATCTCGTCGAGGATCACGAGGTCCCACTGGTGCGACAGGATCGCCTTTTCCGCTTCTGCCCAGGCTTCCTCCACCAGTCGAACGTCCTCCGGATCGGTCTCAGCGCCACCGACTTTCACAAAACCTCGTCCCATCTGCTTCATGACGAAACGGTCACCGAACGGCTCGACGGCGTCGAGTTCGCCGTAGTGCCACGAGCCCTTGAGGAATTGCAGCATCAGCACCCGCATGCCGTTTCCCACCGCGCGTAAAGCGGTGCCCATCGCAGCCGTGGTCTTGCCCTTACCTGGGCCGGTGTTCACGATGATCAGTCCTCGACGGACATCCGGCATATTGGGCTCCGTTTGCGTAACCGACCGCGCAGCCGGCGTGAAAACGCCAGTCACGCGCCGGAACTCTCTATGCTAGCAGTTAGTTTGTCGGTTATCGACGGATGAGGGATAACTCAAGATACCCGCGAG
>Ga0306920_100007723_pt1 | contig 14187 bp, 11 predicted proteins | sample flu12Cox44000170_FD_204666 | JGI IMG/M metagenome (GOLD analysis project Ga0306920, IMG submission 204666) | Lab enrichment of tropical soil microbial communities from Luquillo Experimental Forest, Puerto Rico - flux4day.12C.oxic.44.000.170 (v2)... | ecosystem: Environmental > Terrestrial >...
CCCTCTGGCGCGATGGGACGACGTACCGAGCGCCGGCCTTCGATGGAACCACTTGAAAGGCGACATGCATCCCCTGGTTGGGTCGATCGGACGGGTTGGGAGAGCGCGAGGTTTCCTATGGCAGCAGCCAAGGCCGTCGATTAGATGGCGCCCCCACCCGATCGAATGAGCCTCATGCGCCGGTGGTCACAGGACCGCCCTCGACGAGCGCGAATAGAAGGGTGACGGACCTCGCCAGGAGCCCGCGTGTGGTTTCTGATGGTTCTGGCTTGTGCTCGGAGGCGGCTTCATAGAAGGAAACCGCTGCTCTATCCGTCTGAGCTACGGGGCCTAGCGCAATAAGCTAGCGGGAGTTAGATGGTCCCGGAAGGACGAGCAGTGGTTCGGTAGACCGCTGCTCTCTGCGGGATTTCCTAGAGTGTCTTCGTGGCGTGGCTACGACTTCGACGCACTAGGGCGGCGCATCAAACAGAGTTCGCACAGCGTCGCTGGATCAACTGTACCCTTGGCAACATCCGGCAGGACTCGGTAAGTAGCGCTCACCGCTCGTCCGCGTGGTGAAAGGCATGCCTGATTCGCGATCAAGCCCATGGCCGACGGAGGTGCTCGACCTCGCGGCACGCGCACCTAGCGGCCACAACGCCCAGCCTTGGCTCGTGCGCTTGGACGAGCCGGGTCGATTGATAATCGTTGGCGCGAAGGAGCGCAGGCTGCCGGCGGTCGATCCCGCCAACCGTGAGTTGCTTCTATCCATCGGCGCGTTTCTCGAAAACCTGATTGTCGCGGCCCGGCACTACGGTCACAGTCTCGAGTATCGGGTCATCGCCGGCGACGCGACGGACACTGATCTGATCGAGCTGCGGGACACATCCGTTGACGCAGAGCCGTTCCCCTTGGACAGGATTCGGATGCGCAGGGTCGTGCGCGGGCCACACTCCACACGAGAACTCAGCGCCGGCGACGTCGCGGCGTTGTCTCGGGCGGCCCGTGACAACGTCGTCTTCATCTCCCCAACCTCAGTCGCAGGGAGATATCTCCGTGATGGCACGGTCGACGCCATGCACGTTCAGACCTACCGCGATGCTGCTCAGGAGGAGCTGTCGCGATGGATGCGATTGTCGGATCGAGGCGAGCGTGTGCTCCACGATGGGCTGACTCCGAAGGCGCTGGGCATCACGGGAGTCGCAGGCTGGTATGCCGAGCGTTTCATGAGGCGAGGATCGGTCATGACGAAGGCGTTTCGGCATGCGACCGTCGAAATGGCTCGAAAGCAGGTTCGGAACCACGGCGGGTGGCTGGTCGTGATCAGTGCCGACTCTCGTCCAGCAACGCTGCTGGAGACCGGGCGCAGATTTGAACGCATGCTTCTGGGTGTCCGAGATCGAATGATTGCCGTCCATCCCATGTCGCAGATGCTCGAAGAGACACCGTTCAGCGATGAGGTCCCTCGAGCCCTCGGACTGCCCGGCACCGTGCAGTTCATCCTTCGAGCTGGCTACCTGAATCGCTATCCAGACCCCGTGAGCCCACGCCGGCCCGCGGGGTCCTTCATCGTGGCCACCCCGGGATGACGAGCATCTGCCGCTGGAGGCAGGCAAGTCAGCGCCCCGACTTCCCGGTGTCCGCAGGCGCGGTGGCGAGTAGCTCGGCATCGATCTCGATCCACACGTCCGGGGCGTCGGAGACCCTTCCGATCTCGTCGAGCAGCTCACGCGTCATCCCGAAGTCCGCGCGCTTGACCGCGGCGCTCGCGTGGAATGCGACTCGGGCCGGCTTGCCGCCCTCGGGCGGCGCCAGGCCGCGAAACTCGAAGGACAGCGGTACGAGCTTGGCAATATCCCGGATCGTCAGCGTGCCGTCCATGACCCATCCCTTCCCCACCGGGCGGATGCCGCGACCGTGATACTCGAGGTTCGGGTGGTTCGCGGCGTCGAGGAAATCCTTGCCTCTCACGTCCTCGTCGCGGATCGGGTTCTGCGTGCTAAGGGTTGCCGCCTCGATCGCAACGTCCGCTGTGCAATCGCTGCGCCTCTCGGCCACAACGATCGTGCCGGTTGTGTGGTCGAAACGGCCGATGACGCGCCCAACTACCTTGTGCTGCGCGGAGAATCGAACGAACGTGTGCACCGGGTCGATCGCGTAGCTGCTGACCGTGGGGAGTGATACCCCGGTCCTCGCGACAGGCTTCGACTGGGCGGCAGCCGCTCCAGCGGTCCCTGCAGCCGGCGCTCCTCCGGAGTTCAGGCCAACGGCGATCGCTGCGCAAACGGTGACGATGAACTGCCGCAGTCTGACGGTGCAAAGTCCTCCCGTCATGCCTCCTCATCCTCGCAGTAGATTGAGTCGCTCACGAGTGAATCGGCGGAATCCAGCCCTATCGTGTTGCACAACCCGATCGGGCCCACGGGCGCCGAGGCGCACGTGCAGTGGATCCGAGTCTACAAGAACATCGCGATCGTCGGCGGCCTACTCGCGATCATGCCACCGAGTGAGCACGGTGCCCCGATCCGGGCGTACACTGCCGCGGGGTGGCTACGACGCACCCCGGCTTCATTCGGAAGCAACCGCCGAAGTGAAGGCAGGAAACCGACGGAAAGGACGAAGACCGTGAACACGACGAGCCGCCTCGCGGTGTGGTCCGGAGCGATCTTCCTCGGCGCCATGCTGGCCACGTCCCCGATCCATGCCGCTGAGGGCAAGTGGCCAGGCACCAAGAAGGGTGAGCCCACGCCGGCGATGAAGGGGGTCCCTCCCATCCTTGCGAAGAACCTGGCGAACTTCGACGACCTCGACTTCCGGGTGTACACCACCCAGCAGTGGCAGGACTTCCATAAGAGCCACTCGAAGGACGTCATCGTCCACTGGCCCGACGGTCACACGACCCAGGGTCTCGAGAAGCACATTGAAGACCTCAAAGTCATGTTCACGTTCGCGCCCGACAACCGGATCCTCGAGCACCCGGTCCGATTCGGCACGGCCGACGGCGAATGGACGGCCGTGACCGGCTGGCTCGAAGGCACCTTCACACAGCCCATGGGCACCGGGGATGGGAAGTCGATCGCCCCGACCGGCAAGGCCTACCGGATCCCGATGGCGACCATCTGCCACTGGGGCAAGGACGGCCTCATGTTCGAGGAATACCTCTTCTGGGACAACGGAGAGTTCATGAAGCAGATCGGGCTCGGACAGTAGCGACAGGCTCCGAGATGCGCGGGTCACGGCGCGCGATGCGGCCCCACCCGAAGACAAGACCCTGAGGGGAGACCCCATGGCGCACACCACCCCGGATGCGAAGGTCAAGGTGCTCGTCTTCGCGGCCTCGCTGCGCGCAGAGTCCTTGAACAAGAAGCTCGCCGCGCTCGCCGCCCGCGTGGCCGGGCAGGCCGGAGCGATCGTCGACGTCGCATCGATGCATGACTTCGACGTCCCTCTCTTCGACGGCGACCTCGAGAAGGCTCGAGGGATCCCACCCGGCGCCGAGGAGTTCCGGCGCCGACTGGTCGAGAGCGACGCGTTCATCGTGTCTTGCCCGGAGTACAACGGCTCGATGCCGGGCACGATCAAGAACCTCATCGATTGGACGTCCCGGTTCCGGCCGCAGCCGTTCGACGGCCGGCACGGACTTCTGCTCTCCGCGTCGCCCTCTCTTGCCGGCGGCAACCGTGGTTTGTGGGCACTGCGCGTTCCGCTCGAGCACCTCGGCGCCCGGATCTACCCGGACATGTTCTCGCTGGCGATGGCGCACAAGGCCTTCGCCGGCGACGAGATCGCCGATCCCGCGTTGCGGGCGCGGTTCGTGACGAACGTGCAGGCATTCCTCTCACTCGCCGAAGCGGCGAAGCACTACCCGTGCATGAAGCGGGCGTGGGTCGAGTTCCTCGGCGAGCCGCCCGGAGGTGAGGTGGATCGCGTCGATCCCATGGATCCCGTGGCATCGCCTCCGGGTGCGGCGGGACCCTCGAGCGCGGCATGAGCAGCGGGCAGCACGGCCACCATCATCCGCATGAGCACCACGCCGAAGCTGCGCACCCAGCACGACCCCCAGTGACCTCCGGGCACCGTGCCGCTGTCGCGCAGGGGGAACACGCCGGCCACGACAAGCACGCCGGCCACAGCGTGGAGATGTTCCGGCAGAAGTTCTGGGTCTCGCTCGCGCTGACGATCCCGACTCTCCTCTGGGGTCACATGCTCGCACGTCTCGTGGGCCGGCATGAACCGCTCCTGCCGGGCGGGCAGTGGATCGCTCCGATCTTCGGCACGGCGGTGTTCGCGTATGGCGGCTGGGTGTTCCTACAGGGCGCGGTCCGCGAGCTCCGCGACCGGCTGCCCGGCATGATGACGCTGATCGCCCTCGCCATCTCTGTGGCGTTCGTCTTCAGCGCGGCGGTCGCGCTCGGTTACCCGGGCACGCCGCTCTGGGAGGAGTTGGCGACGCTCATCACCATCATGCTGCTCGGCCACTGGATCGAGATGCGCTCGATCTTTCAGGCCCAGGGGGCGTTGAAGGAACTCGCGAAACTCTTGCCGAGCACCGCCCTCCGCGAAGTCGGCGGCCGCGAGGAGGAGGTCGCAATCGCCGCGCTCGAGACCGGTGACGTGGTGCTGGTCCGCCCCGGCGCGAGCGTGCCGGCCGACGGGCGCGTGCGCAGCGGGAACAGTTCTGTGAACGAGGCGATGATCACTGGCGAGTCGCGCCCGGTCGAGAAGGTCGAAGGCGACACCGTCATCGCGGGGACGGTCAACGTCGCCGGTTCGCTGCGAGTCGAAGTCACCCGGACCGGCGGCGAGACGTCGCTCGCGCGCATCATGCATTTGGTCGAGCAGGCGCAGCAGTCGCGCTCGCGCGCGCAGGCGCTCGCCGATCGCGCCGCGTTCGCGCTGACGCTCGTCGCGGTCGCGGCCGCAGCGATCACGGCGATTGCGTGGAGCATACTCCGCGCCGACCCCGCGTTCACCGTGGAACGGGTCGTCTCCGTTCTCGTCGTCGCATGCCCGCACGCGCTCGGGTTGGCGATCCCGCTGGTGGTCGCGATCTCGACGACGCTCGGCGCGCGGAACGGGCTGCTGGTCCGTGACCGCCGCGGTCTCGAGGAGGCGCGCAATCTAAATGCCGTGGTCTTCGACAAGACCGGAACGCTCACGCTCGCCGAGCACCGGGTGGTGGCAATGCGCTCGGTCGACGGGCTCGGCGAAGACGAAGCGCTGCGGCTGGCGGCCGCGGTCGAACGAGACTCGGAGCACCCCGTGGCTCGCGCGATCGTCGCCAGTGCGGACGAGGGCCGGCTCGAGATCCCGCAGGTGGAGAACTTCCGCGCGCTCCCGGGACACGGGGTCGAGGCGCGCATGCAGGGGCGCACGCTCCAGGTCGGTGGACCGAATCTACTCCGGACGCTCGGCGTCACGCCTTCATCTGAGCTGGCTGAAGCCGCGGCAACCGCGGCGGCGCAGGGTCAGTCGACCGTGTACCTCCTCGAGGCTGGGCGCACGCTGGCGGTCTTTGCCGTCGCCGACGCCGTGCGTCCGGAATCACGCGAGGCCATCCGGCGACTGCACGGGGCGGGGATCGAGGTCGTGATGCTCACCGGCGACGCGAAGGCAGTGGCGGACGCGGTCGCCAAGGACCTCGGGATCGATACGGTGTTCGCCGAGGTCTTGCCTGAGGACAAGGCGAAGAAGATCGAAGAGCTCCGAGGACCAAGCAAGCGTGTCGCCATGGTCGGAGACGGCGTCAACGACGCGCCCGCGCTCGTCACGGCCGACGTCGGCATCGCGATGGGCGCCGGCACCGACGTCGCAGTAGAGGCAGGCGACGTGGTGCTCGTGCGAAGCGATCCGCGCGACGTGCCGCGGATCGTGGAGCTATCGAAAGCCAGCTACCGGAAGATGGTGCAGAACCTGTGGTGGGCCGCCGGCTACAACGTCGTCGCCATCCCGCTCGCCGCGGGCGTGCTCTACGGACAGGGAATCCTGCTCGTGCCGGCCGCGGCCGCGGTGCTGATGTCGGCGAGCACCGTGATCGTCTCGATCAACGCACAGTCGCTCCAGCGCCACGTGCTTTGAGTTGCTCCTGGCTTGCGCCCTCGCGGACTTCGATCGGCGCGGTGTGGATCGCACGCAGCACCCGCCGCTCCCGGCGCACAGGAATGCCATCGTAGATCAGAACCTCGATCGGACGCCACATGAACACCCATCCGGAGATTTCAAGGGCTGTGTGGAGTCCGGTCCCCAGCGGGTTCGGGATCGCCATCGCGACGAGCTGGCCGAGCGCCGTGAGGACCACTATCGCGACGCCGGCGATGGCGAGGGCGATCCCTCCCGACTGAACCTGTTCTCGCCGTGTGCGGTCGATCCGTGCCAGCGTGTGTTCGAAGTAGCGGTGGATCGACTCCTCGATCTGACCTGGAGGACACGCCTGCTCCAGCCACACGATGATCCGGATCGGCCTGGCCGTGCCAAGGTCACGGACGCCGTCGACGAGATAATCGACGAAGTCGGGGTCGAGGTCGCGATCGCGAAACGGCGCTGGATCGCGGTTGTCGAAGATCTGTTCGACGTTGAGGATCCTGACCTCGAGAATCGCCTCGTGGCTCGTGGTCCGATTTCTCGACGTCGCCAAGGGATGCTCTCCGCCCGTCCAGGACCCACGGGGATTGGTGGATTGAAGGCGGGATCGTAGGTTGGGCCAGCGGGCCGTGCAAGCGGTGGCGGACCACCAATGGCGTTGGCGTCGCGGTTCGTGGCGCGCCCCGTGGAGACAGGCGTGGTGTGGTAAAGGAGGGCAAGTGCAACGTCGAGCGGAGTGCCCGCGGTTATCGTCACGGGCAGCGTCAGTGTCGTGGCGACTGGCTTCGTGCATCCGTAACGGCCGCTCGGAATGTTTACATCCGTGGCCACGGAGTCCGTGGCCCCCGCCAACGTAGCGGGGAAGTTGGCCCCGGCGCCGCCGACCCCACCGGCGTGGAAGACCTCGCCCTCCAGACTAAGTGTGACGATTGCGTGAACGAGCGTGCCGACCGGAACACCGGTGACGTCGAAGGGCTCCAGGACCCGCTCCCCCGCCCACACTCCGCCCACTGCGTTCAACCGTAGTTGCGCCGCGGCATGATCGAAGCCCACAACAGTCGTGTCGCCATCCACGTTCACGATGGTGGTGTCGAATGTCGCGGCAGGAACATACGTGTCGCCCCCGTGAAAACGGGTCCAATAGGTGAGCACCGACGCCGGGCAGTTCTCAGCGGCGTCTGCGATCGAGCAGATGCTCCCAGCCGTGAGCAGCATCAGGAACAAGGCTCTGGCGACCCTTCGCGGGCTCAGGCACATGACGGACCCCTTGGCGCAGCCACTAAGGCTCCAGCCACACGGGCCCGTCCCAAGGGCGAATGGCCCGTAGCTCACGATGCGTGCTGGTCCGTCCCTACGGCTCAAGCGCGCATCGCAATGCGGCAGCTTGGGCGGGAACGTGGTCGCGGCCGACTGCCGCGAAGATCCGAACTCCAGGACCCCAGGCTCCGGCGATCAGTCGATACATGTACTGGTCGCGAAACGCCGAGCTCACGCGATTGACGTCGTTCATGAACCTGCTCCCGGTCTCCGCCGATGTGTGACGAGGGTCGAACCAGCGGGTGGGGGTGTCCGCCGGGTCGAGGCCTGGGAACCACCGCGCAAATGCTCGATGGTACTCAGCCGTGTCCGACAACGTCGTGGTCAGCTGAGTCACGCGGCGGAAGAAGGGCAATGCTGTGGCGAGGCGCGTATCGAACGCCGAGGCTGATAGGCGACCTTCATCGCGCTCCTCAGCGAGTGAGCGCGTCACGTAGAAGAGCATGATCTGCTCCGCCGTGAACGATCCGAGGAGTTCATGGACTTCCGCGGTCCGCGGCGGCTCGAGCGACCGCGCGGGGATGCCGGCCTGCCGTGCGAGATAGCGCACGAAACCGGGCTCACCATCGGCCAGCACCGAGGAATCGGCACTCGCGCCGACGAAGCTGCCCTGGCCTTCGTAGAAGGCGATCGTGGGCGTCAGGTCGCGCCACACCTGCCGCATGGCGACGAGCTGCGAATCGGCCGGGTTGGACGTGTGCCGGACGCCGATGTATCGGAGGCGTGCGCCACTGGGCCCTCCGATGTCCAGTGCGAATGACCGCCCCGCCTGGCGCGACGCCTGCTCCTGCGTTACGAGCAGGCTTTCGCACCGGGCGATGCGCGCCGAGGTGTCCGACCGCGCTGGCGCAGGCGCGCAGAGAAGGACGGCACAGTAGGCCGCGGACAAGTAGCACACGCTCTTCCCTCCACCCTCGCGATTCGCGACCCCGGGCCCCGTCGGCTGCATCTGGCCACGCGTTGGACGTTCTGGGCTCCCGGTTGGTTGAAAGCGCCCCTCCGCAGGGCACTAGAACGCCTCTCCGACACTGAAGTAGAAGAGCGTCTCCTTGCGTCCCCAGGCGACGTCGAACCGCATGTGCATCGGGTACTCGTGCGTGAGCTGATAGCGCAGGCCCACGCCGCCGCCCGGCAGGACGAGCGCGTCGGACAACTGGCCCACGCTCGGCGCGACCTGAGCAAAGCCTCCGAAGATGGTGGCGCCCATCCGGCCCTCGGCATGCCAGCGTGCCTCGGCCTGCAGCGTCACCACCACCTTGTCGCGATAGCGGCCCTGCGTGTACCCGCGCAGGCCGTTCTCGCCGGAGCCGACCGAGGGAAGCATGTAGAACGGCACATCGCCCGCCGCAGCGAGCATGTTCGCATTCGCGGCGAGCGTGAATCGTCGAGGGAGCGGGACGTACTGGGACCACGCCGCCACGTAACGCTGGAAGTCGCGCGAACCGCCGAGCGCTTTCGTGAAGAACCAGGCCTTGACCTTCCCCAGTGAGCCGGTCGTGGGCCAGTAGTCGTCGTTGCGGTGGTCGCGTTCGCCCTGGACCCCGGGCGCGAACAGATCGGCGGAGCCGAAGTCGTCGGAAGGTGCCTGAATGTCAGGCGGCAGCGTCGCGCTCTCCAGCGAAGCCCGGGTTCGCATCCAGACCAGCGCGGGGCCGAAGTACAGGTTCGGCACAACGCGATACAGCGCAGTCCCCATGCCGAAGTCCATCGTCTGGCTGAGGTCGACCGAGTGCCCCGCGTTCCCCGCTTCCTCCCCGATGCCGTAGAACTTGTAGTTGATGTCGAAATGGCTGAGCCCGACCCGGACACGCCAGGTGTCGTGCGCGAGGCGCGCGGCCTCGAACGCCATCAGGCCCCAGCTGTGGTTCTCCGTGTAGAACCCGCCGACGCCTCCGGTGGAGGGTCCGATCGTCGTGTCCGGATCGAAGCGGTGGATCGACAGCGCCATGAGCATGAGTCCCCAGCCAACCTGCGAGTTCTTGAATGGGATCGGCGCAAAGGTCAGCGTGGCCTCGGGCTTGGGCGCATTCTCCGTTCCGAGGTCGATCGGTGTGCCGGGGTCGACATCGACGGCGCCATTCGTGGTTGGATCGCTCGGCACGCGCCAGTCGGGCCTGGTGGCTGCCATGGTGGGGGTTGCCAGGCTCGCGGCGAGCAACGTGGCGCGGGTGATGCGCCTCAGCACCAGGCACGGGCCAGTCATTCAGCGGCCTCCAAGGTAGGACCACGCGCCATCTCTGCCCTGCCTCATGGCTCGCCCGGCCACATTACCGTTCGACCACGCCAACTGAAAGAGGGCCCCGGCCGAACCGTGCCCACGGGCCCGGCTTTGCCGATTGTCGGGAAAAGCGTGCCGGTCTTCCGGCAGCCGGGGCCACTCGGAGAAAGAGCGCATCGCGGCGTCCACGCCTCGTATCTGAACGCGCGTTCGCATTCCTCCACCTGGTGTTTCGCGCCGAGACGGAAGCCCCGCGCACCACCACTGCCCAGGAGACCGCCATGAACGCTCGTCACGCCGACGCAAACCCGATCTTCGTCGCGGCACGGTCCGCGGCCCCCGGCTACATCCGTTTGATGCTCGCGGCATTGGCCGTGTCGATCCTCCTTGCGGCCGCTTCGCCTTCACCAGCAACCGCGCAGTCGACGCGCGTGACCGCGTTGCCCGCGAGTGATGTGCTCTCGCTCCACGTCGTCGGCGACACCATCGCCGCCGGCATGGACACATCGGTGTTCGTAAGCACGAACGGCGGTCTCACGTGGCGCAGCTCGTCACGCCCGTCGTCTGCGGCGAGCGGGATCGGCACCGTGCTCGTTCACAACCGCCGGCTGTTCGCGGGCACCTTCGGTAGCGGCGTGTTCGTGAGCGACGACCTTGGCACCACGTGGCGCGCGTTCAACGAGGGGTTGGTGGGCGGCAGCTTCGATTCGCAGCTCAATGTGTCCGACCTGGAGATCAGGCGTGACAGCCTGTACGTCTCGACCGAGGGCGACGGCGTCTTCGTGCGGCGCCTCAGCGGCACGGACACCTGGCACCCGTTCGGGGACGCGTTCGTGCTGAACCAGGCCGCCAGCGTGATCGACCTCGCCACGGACGGTGTGCGGCTCATCGCGTGCGCGGGCGACAATGGGACGACGTTCCGCCGTGACCCGGCTGATGCCGATTGGACGGTCAGCTTCCTCGGCAATACGGGGCTGCAGCCCGGTCTCAGCGCGCAGAGCGCATTCTTCACCGGCGGCCGGTGGGTGGTCGGCACGGTCAACGGCGTGTTCCTGAGCACGAAAGGCCAGGAGCCGTGGACCCCATCCTCCACCCCGCTCCCGGCGAGCCGTGGGATCAGGTTCGCCCAGTCCGGGCCGACGCTGTTTGCCGCGGTCGTCGTGCAGAAGACCTCCTCCCTGATCGAGGAGAGTCATGATGGCGGAACGACATGGGTGCTCGATGAGCAGGTGAACAGCCTTGCTCACGACCTCGCGGTTCACGCCAGCGACCTGTTCACCGCGCGATCCGACGGACTCTTCGTTCGCTCGCTGGCCACCGCCTCCGTCGGGGGCGATCCGCTTGGCGGATCGCTGCACTTCTCACTGGCGGGCACGCAGCCCGTTCGAGACGAGGCGCGGTTCCGGTTCACTTTGGCCGGTGGCGCCGTCGCGAGGCTCGAGATGTTCGACGTCACCGGGCGCCGCGTGACGCCGCCCATCGAGGAGGCGTTCCCGGCGGGCGCACATGAGCTGACGCTCGACGCGCACGGACTGGCTCCCGGGGTCTACAACGCGCTGCTGACATCGGGCGTCGAGCGCGGGGCACTTCGAGTGATCCACGTGAGGTGAGGGCGTGCTGTCCGGGCGCCGCCTCGCGAATCCAATCGGTGGCCCGATATCGGCGAGTCGCGCTGGGAAGGCCTACCGCCGACGCTTCTTGTCGACGGGGTTCTCGGCCACTTTGCTCGCCGATGAGACGCCCTGCTTCGCCTTCTGCGCCTGCCCCGCCTTGGTCATCATGCGCGATTGCTCGTAGATCTCGATCCACTTCTCGCTCGAGATCGCCGAGATGAGCTTGCCGATCGCTTCGAGCGGCAGATCGTCCGGCGACTCGAAATGCACGCAGGATTTCCCCATGTCGAGCTTCTTTCCCGCCGCCTTGAACGCCGCCTGCAGCGGTTCGAGCTGACTCGCGCTTCCGAACGTGTACGCGCCCATCAGGTAGAGCGAGCAGTAGTTCTTCTGCGACGAAAGCGCGACGTAGCAGATCGGCTGCTTGTTGTAAGTGTCTGGATATCGCGACAGGGGGATGACCCAGCCGATCGTGCCCCAGACGATGCACTCTTCGTAGCCACGCGGAATGTGCTTGTTCACGAGTGCGCGCACCGCCGTGATCGTCTTCGCACGATCGGCGGGGAGTGAAGCGATGTACTGCGCTGGCGTCTTGATGCTCGGGGCCGGTTTCATGGGTTCGTCGTCTTCTCCGCGGTGGGTTGGTAGGCAGGCTTTCCCATCTGCCAATAGAGGAACGCCAGCTGGTCGGCGAGCTCGCGGTCGCGCTGCGACTTGGACGAGCCCATGCCGTGTCCGGCGTCGAAGTCCACGAGGAACAGCACCGGCCGGCCGCTGGAGGTCGCCGCCTGCAGGTGCGCCGCCATCTTGCCCGGCTGCCACGGGGCGACGCGCGGGTCGTTGAAGCCCGAGGTGAGCAGCACGGCTGGATAGGCCGCGCCGGGCACGACATGCTGGGTCGCGTCCACGGCGTAGAGTGCACGGAAACCGGCCTGGGTCTTCGTCGATCCGTACTCGAGCGAGTTGGCCGGCCCGTCGGTGCCGTACTCGCAGCGCAGGGCGTTGTTGTCACCCACACCGTTGAACACCACGCGGAACAGGTCCGGACGCGCGGTCGTCGCCATGCCGACCGTGATGCCGCCGGCGCTGCGGCCCTCGATCGCCAGCGTTGCGGGCGAGCCATAGCCCTGCTTCACCAGGTGCTCGGCGCAGGCGATCAGGTCCTTGTACGTGTTGGGTTTGGTCGCCTGCTTGCCGGCAAGGTGCCACTCCTCGCCGAACTCTCCCCCGCCGCGCACGTGCGCGACCGCGTACACGCCGCCGTCTTCGAGCAAGGTGAGGTATCGGGCGACGAAGCTTGGCGTGAGGGAGATCCCATAGGCGCCATAACCGGCGAGCCACACGGCGTTCTTTCCGTCGAGCCGTATGTCCCGGCGGTGCACGATCGAGAGCGGGATCGGCGTTCCGTCCCAGGAGCGCGCCTGCACCTCATCCACCGTGTAGCGTGACACGTCTTCCTTCCAAGGTGGCACGATGGAAGTCCTGGACGCGGCGGGACCGTCGAGGCGGTAGTACGCCGGCGACGAGAGCCAGCTGACCATCCCCGCGAGAACCAGCGGTGACCTGGGATCGAGATACGGTCCGTAGAGCGCGCCCTGGATGGGAAGCACGACGTCCGTCAGCCGGCCGCTCGCGAAATCGTAGCGGCGCAGCCGGCCGAGTCCGCCGTCCAGATCCCGGACGTAGAGGGCGCTGGAGGCGGCGGCGATCTCCTGGATGACGCGCTCGCTCGGCCCGACCACGGTCACAGCCTTGGAAAGACTCGGCGAGGACGCGTCCACGGCGATCACCTGGTAGCGCGGCGCCTTCTTGTGCGTGAGCAGGTAGAGCTTGTCGCCATGCGGAACGATCGCGGTGACCGCGTCGTCCACGTCGGCGATCTTCACCCACGGCGTGAGCCCGCCGTGGCCGTCGGAGCGCGCCACATAGGCCGTGACCGCGGGATCGGCGCCGTGGCTGATCGCGGCGATGACATAGCGTGAACCGGAGGCGCACTGGATGAACGGATAGTCCACGGGCGTCAGCGGCAAGGAGCCGGGAACCCCCGTGCCTATCAGGGCGCCGTCGCGATCGGGATCGGTTCCAACCACGTGGAGGCAGGCACGGCTGTTCAGGTACTGCTCGGTATCCTTGGCGTCCGGCCCGACCTTGGCGAAGCGGTTGTAGTAGAAGGAGCGATTGTCCTCCCGCCACGAAGGGCTGCCGTAGTCGGCGCGATCGATGACCTCCGGCCACTCGCGTCGGGGAGAGACATCGAGGATGTGGATGACGCTCTTCTCGGAGCCTCCGGGCGAGATCCCGTAGGCGACGCGGGACCCGTCCGGCGAAGGCTCGAAGTAGTCGATCGCGAAATGATGTCCGGGCGATGCGTCGCGATCGGGATCGACCAGCAGGCTCTCGGCGCCATCCACGCCGTCGCGGACGAAGAGCTTGAACGTGTCCTGCCCCGGCTCGAGCTTGAGATAGAACACCCTGCCCCCGGCCTGATGCACCTCGGTCGCCAACGTGCCGCCGCCGGTGTGAGCCGCGATCCGCGCTTGCAGCGCCTCGCGACCGGGGATCCGGTCGAGCACCGAACGCGCGTAGCGGCCCTGCTCGCGGCACCACTGCTCGAACTTCGGCGCGCGACGGTCCTCCATCCAGCGGTAGTCGTCGGTGACCTTGGTGCCGAAATAGTCGTCCACCACCGGCACGCGCGGCGCCACCGGAGGACCGTCGGCAGCATGGGTGGAGCCGCTCGCGGTCGCGGGGTCCGAGTGCGCAACACGAGCCGCGATGGCCACGGCGAGTGTGGAGGCGATGACGGCGATGCCTGAAGCGGCCGATCTCATGCGAGGCTCCTTGGAACGACGGGATTCACCGCACGCCTCGATTCCACCGGTGCCCGCGCAGCCGCTGCACCAGCGCCATGTCGAGCGGCTGGCCATCGCTCGCCGCGATGTTCGCATCGACATGGGCGCGCTTGCGCATTCCCGG